>Ga0070716_100000248_pt1 | contig 21595 bp, 20 predicted proteins | sample LARL112metaG_FD_71395 | JGI IMG/M metagenome (GOLD analysis project Ga0070716, IMG submission 71395) | Corn, switchgrass and miscanthus rhizosphere microbial communities from Kellogg Biological Station, Michigan, USA - LAR L11-2 metaG | ecosystem: Host-associated > Plants > Roots > Rhizosphere... | reverse complement strand
CAGAAAACGAGCCGGATATGCCTACTTCCGGATCGACGTTAGCAACCGCCCCGGACCATCTGAAACCTCCTTCCGCAAAGCCATTCCACCCGGCTGCGTGCCACGCCGATCGGCCTATCTATGGCTCCGGTCCGCTCTGCCGTAAATGCTCAGACCTGGTCCGCTGGCAAGGTGAGCGCGGCAAGGCGAAGGTTCAGTCCTACGCGATAACAATTCGTCGCTCAGTGCCGCGATGCGAGCAGAGGTAGACGACAAGCTCGGAAAGCTGCAAGCCTACGCGCCGAGAAGAAAGAAGCCCGAAGATCCTGATTCGAAATCTGTCCGCACGTCGAATCCGAAGGTCGCGGAGCACGGGGCTAAAGTTCTTATTGTTAAAAACCTCGACGGCGAATCCGCGGCCAAGGAACTGAAACCCGACCTCTCCCCAGCCGACCAAGCGATCCTGGGCCGCAAGCTTGAAACTGACCCGAATGTCCACCGCGAAGTCGAGAAGCAGCTAACTCCCCGCGGCCTGAGCGATCACGATCGACGAGTACTTCGTTACGCGATTGTGGCAAATGTTTGATTCGACTGATCCGCGCGAAGAGCAAAAGTCGCTCTCGGCCATGCGTATTTTGGGCAAAGCGTTCATTTCGGAGAAGGTCGAAAATACACAAATCGAAACGCTGAAGATTGCAGGCATAAACGAAGGCCTGGAACGGATGCTAAGCGATGTTGACTCGGAAGCGCAGTCAGGATCCAGCCCGTTCGATGCGGTAAAGACTGAACTGAACATGAAAGACGAGGCCTTCGATGAGTAGATCGAATTCACAACTCAAGCCATACGAGATCAGCTGGGCGGCAAAGTCCGCTGAAGATCGAGCCGACGTTTTCAGGGTCAGCGCAATGCTCGAGCGGATTGACTATCTCGAACAGCTGCGCGGGAAGCTGGAGAAAGATATCGAATTTGGCGACGCGGGTTCGACGTCGAAGCTTTCGACGCTAGACCTAAGCCAGCTGTTGGTCATGGTCGAACGCCAGATAGTGCTTTGGTCGCCTCGGTCGAGCGATTAATCGGCCCGGCGCCGAGAGCGTAGCGGGGAGCCGCATGAGAAGTCGACGCAGGATTCGAACTCTGGCCAATCACACCGGCGTGCGCCCATCTGCCGTGACCAGACGCCTCGGACGTATCCAGTCGCTCACTGGCCGCTGGCACGCAGCACCGGATCTGAAGTCGAAGCGTCAGGCGCGGCTCAAGCTTCAAAACGCATTTCAATGATCGAACGCGAATACGCCGCATACGCGCGCACCTTGACCTTGGCCGACTGACCGAACGATGGCGGCTAGTCGGGTCAACGCGGGAGAGAGGTTGCGCAGCTGCTCAGCTCCGGCCTCTCTCCCGTTTTAGCGTTTGTCGTGATCAGTACGCCTGAACTGCGTGTGCGCGTACACATGAACAGCAGACAGAGCGATTTCAAACCGGACCCGGTTTGTGCATTCGATTCAGCTCGGGAAGATTTCGCCGTAGAATGCGCTCACGTAGTGGGCTGGAATGTGATCCTTGTCGTGGACGGCCTTGTAGACACCTGAGAACGTTGCCTTGTCACCGGCTCGAAAGTGTTCCATTGGGGAAGAATGGGTCTCCTGTCTTTCTCGGTCTCCGATCTGGAACGGCGTCGGGTTGGTTGGCGAATGTAAAGGCGTGGGACGAATCACGGCAATGGCACCAAAGTGCTAGGCGAGGTTGGTTCGCAGCATGGGCTACCGCTTTTTCACATCGCGCGGGTCAGCGGACAATTCTGCACGGGCCGACATTCGGGTAGGAAAGCGCATTCCGCACTCACGGCATTGGACGACTTTGGCACAACTGCTCGGCGTGTCGAACCCGTGAGAATTGCGCAGCACACTCGACACACAAAAGCTATGCGCCGCTTCAACCCAGGACTATCGCAACGTCGGCTACTCGCCGACCGATTGCACTTACACTCCCGCACCAATCTGCCGCAAAAGGGTAGCAAAATCGAAGTAAATCCTTCCCGCCGGAATCTTTCTGGTTCCGAGGTCGTATTCGTAGAAGGAGCAGCCATGAACCTGGACTCTTTTGCCCGTTGCCTTGACATTGGCAAAGGCGCCTTTATGCACGGCTTCAAAACTCCATTCCACCGCGACCAGGTTCTTAGCTTGGGCCAAGTTCCGAATTGAATGTACATTGCCGGGAAATGCGGCGATGAACGGACGCACAAAGTTGTCTCGCACGGCTGCCTTCCCTTCGAGTGCTCCCGTCGGAAGGTGGATTACGACATCATCCGAATAGTAGGTGAGAATTTTCTGTTCGTCGGTGCCTTTCCAGGCATCGAAATATTCTTGAATAAACGTGCGGACATCTTCTGACGCCGCTTGGACGGTTGCAACTTGCATACTTGTTCCTTTCTCGACGCTGCGCTTGCCCTCCCAGAGGCTAAGCGCTCCCTGATTCTTGCACTCCCAAACGAAGCCTACGAAAGACAGTTACGAATCGAGTCTTTCGCCTATGGGCTACCTGAACGTGTTAGTCGCACTTTCACCTTGTCGCCGGCACCGCCACAAATCCGTGGACAAGGCCGCTAGCGGAGTACTGGCCCACGATTACTCCCTCGGAGTTAATTCCGAATGCGGTTGGTGGCGGCCCGCGCCAGGATAGTCCACGTTGATCGGCGCAGAACCCGGAGGGTTCAGAAGTCCGTCGCGCCGACCGGTGCTGTGAGTGTTTTCATTTCCTTTCCTCCTTGGTTCGGCTCAAAATCCCATTAGTTAGAATCTGCACTCGGGTTCCCCTCGATTTCCAGCCTAGAGTGCGGCGGGAGTTGACTTTGGGTGGACCCCGTCCCCTCTGCACCTCGGCGAGCAAGGAATCCGTGGCGCACGCCCGTTTGGTCCACGTAGAGCCCGACAATGTCACCTTGGCGATTTATGCCGAAGTTACAGGTGAGCCTGGCATCGGGAAAATCAAAGGTCGTGAAGCCTTCCTGGTTGTACAAGAAGGCGTGCCCCGCACCAGCCGCGTCGCCAGCTCTGGTGTAGTAGCCAGCCACATCCCCGGCCGAATTGATCTTAAGTACCCCGTTGGCGCCACCCGTGCTGATCGAGTCCGGTGGATCGAGCGTCGTGTAGACGCCTTCATCCAGCAGGAACCCGTGGAATGTTCCGGTGGCATCCACGTAGTAGCCGGCGATGACTCCCTCGCGATTGACCGCCATCCCCTGGATCGCGATGCCGTCTGGCTCATCAATCGTAGTGAAATTCCCGTCAATCAAAGAGAAACCGTGAAGCCGGCCATCAGAGCCGAGGTAGCGTCCAACCATTTGTCCAGAAGCACTGATGTCAGTGACAACGGTAAAGCCGGCGGCGCCGGGAACATCAATGGTCGTGAATACGCCATTGCTCAACAGGTAGCCGTGCGCACGGCCATCGGGTGTGTCATAGCGTCCGACGATCTGGCCGTGGACATCGATGGCGAGCGCGTTGGTGCGAATGGAGCCCGGAACATCAATCGTGGTGTACCCGCCATGGCTTAGAAGAAATCCGTGGGTGCGGCTGTCGGCAGTGATGTAGAGCCCGACAATTTGCCCCGTGTTGTTGATTCCGAAGGCGCGTGTGTCCGTCGAACCAGGCGGATCAATGGTTGTCAACGGCCCTTTGTGGCCAAAAGTGAGTTGCTGGGCAAAGCTTGTGTTGGCCAGCAACAACAATCCAGAAACTAACTTCAGAAGTGACAGTTTTTTCATCTCTTTACTCCTCAATTTTTGGCTTAGAATCTACGCAGCAAGTCGCCCGAGAGGACGTGATCTTGGGTGGATCTTCCTTAATCTGCCCACTCGTCTAACAACAACGGAATCCGTGGCCAGATCAGCTCACGCAAAAAGGGAATCCTCCCGAAGGGTCCCGTGTTAGCCGAGGGGATCACGAGCCAAGTTGCTTTGGCTCCAATGGTTTGATTTTGTTCTCGGCTAAAGGTACTTTTTGCAGAAAGAACGGCCTCTACTGTTGCATTGGGGGAATTGTGGATCCAAATTCTGGCGGACCAATCTCCCAGCTTCTGGACAAGTGGCAAGCAGGCGACTCCGAAGCGCTGAGTGCTCTGGTACCTCTCGTTTACGCCGATCTACGCCGACTGGCGCACCGCTACCTGCAGCAACAGCGTCCTGATCACACCCTGCAAAGCACCGCCTTGGTGCATGAAGCCTATCTGCGTCTCGCCAAGCATGAAAAAATGCGCTTTGAGAACCGGGCGCATTTTTTTGCCGTCTCGGCGAGAATGATGCGCCAGATATTGGTTGACTACGCGCGCAACCAGCACGCGGCCAAACGCGATGCGGGAATCAAGCTGGTGCTGGATGAAGCCATCGCTCCAGGTCCGCGCCGGCACGTAAGTCTGGTCCTGCTCGACGATGCGCTGCAAGAGCTTTCCCGGCTGAATGCGAAGCAGGGCCAAATCGTAGAGCTACGCTTTTTTGGGGGATTGTCTATTGAAGAGATCGCCGTGGTTCTGGGCATCTCCCCTGCCACCGTGAAACGAGGGTGGACGACTGCGCGGCTCTGGCTCCGAAAGGAGATAGCAGGGGAATCACGAGCATGACTCCGGAACGGTGGCAACAAATCGAGCTTGTCCTCGGGGACGCGCTGGAACTGCCGCCAGAGCAGCGCTCTGGATTTCTTGCCAAAGTGTGCTCCGACGACGCGGCTTTGCGCCAGGAAGTCGAATCGTTCCTCGCTCTGGGCGATGACGAGGCCCACACCAGTTTCCTTCAATCGTCGGGAAAACACGTCACACTGCCGCCGGGAACCAAGCTCGGCGAATACGAAGTACAGTCGGTGCTGGGTATTGGCGGAATGGGGGAAGTTTATCGGGCGCACGATCCCCGCCTAAGACGTGACGTGGCGGTCAAAGTTTTGCCGAGTTTAGTGTCCAGTGATCAGGATCGATTGCGGCGCTTCGAGCAGGAAGCACATGCGGCAGCGGCGCTGAATCACCCGAACATTCTTGCGGTGTACCAGATGGGGACATACGAGGGTGCGCCGTATCTGGTTTCGGAACTGCTGGAAGGCGAAACACTGCGGGAGCAGCTCAAACGCGGCCGCCTCGCGGTCCGCAGAGCGATTGATTATGGCGTACAGATTGCTCGGGGATTGGCGGCCGCGCATGAGACGGGGATTGCGCATCGCGATTTGAAGCCGGAGAACTTGTTCGTCACGAAAGATGGTCGCGTAAAGCTTCTGGACTTCGGACTGGCGAAGCTCATTCAGTCCCATGCCGGTTCCAGGCAAAGCGCGCCTACGCTGAGCAAGCCGACCGAACCGGGCGTCGTGATGGGCACTGTCGGCTATATGGCGCCCGAGCAGGTGCGTGGGCAAATCGCAGATCACCGTACAGATATTTTTGCCTTCGGCGTGATTCTTTATGAAGTGTTGACGGGCCAACGCGCGTTCCGTAAGCCCACTTCAGTGGAAACGATGAACGCCATTCTCAACGAAGAGTCCCCCAGCGTTTCTCTGCTAGTGCCCACCATCCCTCTGGCTCTCCAGAGAATTGTGCAGCGTTGTTTAGAGAGGAACCCGGAGCAGCGCTTCCAATCGGCATCGGACTTGGCATTCGCCCTGGAGTCATTGTCGGACTCGAGCGCGCCGTCCTCTCTTGACCCGGCTCACACTCGGAAGCTTCCCCCGCGCTGGACGTACCCAGCCATTGCCAGTGCTGTTGTTCTTGTTGCGCTGCTGGCCATATGGCTGCGCACGCAGAGTTCGCTTGTGCCAACCAATGACTGGGTGCAGATCACCAACTTTGCTGATTCCGTGACTTCCCCGGCTTTCTCGCCGGACGGTCGTATGCTCACCTTCTTGCGCGGTGACGATTCGTTTGTTACTGCCGGGCAGGTCTATGTCATGCTCCTGCCTCACGGCAATCCAGTTCGCCTGACTAACGACTCGTTTTCGAAAATGAGCCCGGTCTTCAGCTCCGACGGTGCCAATGTTACCTACACCGTCCCTTGGGACACATGGTCCGTACCCGTACTCGGTGGGCAGCCGCGGCTTTGGCTTCCAAATACCTCAGGCCTCAGCTGGCTGGACGCCGATAACCTCATGTTTTCGCAAATCACCAGCGGCAATCATATGCAGCTCGTGAGTTCGGATCTCAGCCGCGCTCATGTCCACACCATCTTTTCGCCCGAAAACTTCATGGGCATGGTGCACCGGTCGTACTTATCGCCGGATCACAAATGGGTGATCGTTGCCGAAATGACCGGGGTCTTCTGGGACCGTTGCCGCCTGATTCCTTTCGACGCCAGCGCACGCGGCACCCCGATCGGACCTTCAGATGGTATCTGCACGGCCGCGGCCTGGTCGCCGGATGGCACGTGGATGTATCTCAGCACCAATTCCGGTCAAGCTTTCCACATATGGCGACAGCGGTTTCCCAATGGCAGCATCGAGCAGGTTACCTCCGGGCCGACGGAGGAGGAGGGGATCGCCTTTGCCCCGGACGGCACCTCCATTGTCACGGCCGTGGGAATACGGCGGAGCAGCGTGTGGCTGCATGACTCGCGGGGCGACCGGCTGCTCACTTCGGAAGGAACCGCTGCTTTGAGCGATCCGCGCAATGGCGGGCCGTTTTCACCTGATGGCAAGAAGCTTTACTACCTCGTTCGCCGTACACCGGGGCGGGAGTTCTCTTCTGACCAGGCGGTCGGCGAGTTATGGGAACTCGACCTGAAATCCGGGGCCACCCAGGCCATCATGCCGGGTTTTTCGATCACCGCGTTCTCGTTCTCGCCCGATGGTCGGGAGATTGCCTTTAGCGCCCTGAGCGACGACGGCACCCCGACTATCTGGGTGGCGCCTCTAGACCGCAGTTCAGCCGCTCGCATGTTGCAGAACGCCGCCGATGATCCACGCTTTACCCCCGCATTCATTTATTACCGTAAGCGCGCGCTCGATGGCGCCTATGTCCATCGCATCCATCCTGACGGCAGCGGTGATGAACAAATCTGGGACCAAAGGATCCAAAGGTTCGCCACTTCTCCCGACGGCCGCTATCTGGCGATGACTCTGCCCATCAAGAAAGGGGGACAATGGAAGCTGGAAATCGTTGACTGGGCACGAAAACGCGTTCAGCCAGTCTGCAACGACGCCATCGCTTACTGGTCCGACGATGGCAGATCCTTCATAACGCACGGCGTTAGTGTTGGCGACAAAAATGCCCCAACCTATTTAATCGGACTTCCCGTGAGCGCGGGCATCCCTGAACTGCCTCCCAAGGGCCTTTCGGACGTCTCGCAGTTCGCCGGGTTAAAGCACGCACGCACCATTCCAGTACGCGTGATCGGGGCAGGAAGGATGCCTGACACTTATGCTTTCGTCAAAGAGACAGTTCAGCGCAACCTTTACCGCATCCCCCTGCGCTGAGGGTTTTGTCGGATGCACTGAGTAAACTCACCCTTTTCCGCGAGTTCCCTGCACGTGGCACATGCGGGAAATAGTGAAGCTCCTCGCCGCGGTCACCCTCCCCCGCCCCGCGCGCCCCTCCCCCGTTGCGCCGCCTTAACTCAGCCAACGCGCCCCGCCCCGGACCCAGCCCGGACCCCGCCGCGCCCACATTTTACTAGTTTGTTACTAAGGAGGACGGACTTCGAACGCTCTACCTCCTATCCCCGTTCGCAGTTAATGGGATAGGAGATAGAGTTCCAAGGCTGCTGACTGAATTCCCGCCACAACCGGATCAGTCGGGTTTCTTGATCGTCGCGCTTGAATCCGCTTCGATGACAACGTCAACCTCAGCGCCCGGTTTGAGCCGTGCCTTCTGCCCCTTCTCGTCCGTCACAACGTTCTCGATGCGGATCTCCCGATAAAGCTCGTCCCCTTCCTCGACGCTGATCTGCACTTTCTCGGGCTCGCTGGGAACGGTGGAGCGGATGACTTTTTGGACGGAGCCACGCATCTTGCGCTTCTTAGTCATGCAGAACCTCCAGCCTAGGAGCGCGGTAAAACGCGACAGAATCATACTCCAGCCGAGCCCCAGAACAAGCAGAGAGCTCTGCGATCCATCAGGTACCACCCCTACACGACCCTGCCGATAGATCTCGGGATAGTATGCGCGTAGGGTTGAATGGTCGAATAATCTCTCTGCCGCGTCCACTGGCGACGGAGGCCCACGACGACTCCTGACCCAAAACGCGAAGAATTGGTCGCTGAGATCGCCAAATTGCGGAAAGCGCAAATGAAGTCGCTTTCTGACGCCACGTTTGGCGGTTGGTCGCGCGAGGAAGAGACTGCGCACCAGAAACGCTCTGAGCGGCTTGCACTTCTTGTCCGCGAGCTAGAGTCAATCGAGCAAACCCAGAAATAGACATCGCTAGTGGTCGCGTCGTGGTCTCTGCTGATGGCGAGCGCTGTATCGTCACCACTAGTGGTAAGAACTCGAAGGGCAAGAAATTCAGTAGCGTTGCAGTGTATGAGAAGCAGTAGGAATGCTCTCCGGTCGGAGCCGTATATTCTTCTCCTGCTGCCTCACCTATTCGTAACGCCTTTCCCGATTTACTTTCGAGCCGTTTTGCCAGATCACGAATCCGGCTAGACTTGTTCTCGCAAGCATCACGAGCTGTGCAAGTACCAGTCAAATAGTCCGACGGTACATGTACTCACACATAGGTCGGCTGGAGAATTAAGCGTCACAGGACCGGTCTCGCTCGCTACGCGCCCATAGTCTCACTCCCCACGTAACCTTGTTCAGCGCACGCCCAAATAGTAATTAACTTACTGGAGGCGTGCTAACTTATGAAGAAACTTGCGGTCCTGCTCGTTCTGTTCGCGTCGTCACTGTCCTTTGCCCAGCTCGCTCGGCCCACTGTCTATCTGGAGCCGCAGCAGGGCTTCGAAACCTACCTCGCCGCTGCCTTCGCCAAGAAGGGCGTGCCAGTCGATGTTGTCACGGACCAGACCAAAGCGATGTACGTGCTGAAGTCTGCACCGGTCGAGATCAAGCAAGAGTCGACTGGTGGCAAGATCGCGCGGTGTCTGTTCGCCTCGTGCGCCGGGATCGAGGACAAGGGAAATGTCTCGGTTCAGTTGATCGAGACGTCGTCCACCAAGATGCTTTGGGCCTATTCGGTCAACAAGCAACGGGGCGGGAGCAAGAATCAACAATCGATGGCCGAGGCAGTGGCGAAGCATTGTAAGGAATTTCTCGAGAAGAAGTAGTGGGAGTAGGCACGGAGTCGCTGCCTCGCAACTCCGCCCCCCGTCTACTCGCCTCGCCACCTGGCCCAAAGTGGCACCCCAGTGCCAGCGAGCCCGACACGTCTGGGCTATTCCGCCAACGCCAACCTTCCGCTAACGTCCAAGGGCTTGCCTCCCCGCAGGTAGTTCTGGAGTTGGGAGGCCGCAATAAGCCGACGCCGACTCTTGAACTGGGGCCATTCGGGGATGCTAAGCCTCGAGCAGCGCCTTGGGGGAGAGCTGCTCGGACGAGCGTCCCAGGAACTCTGGCCAAAAGAGTCTGGGACGTTTCGTCGCTATAGGCTCTCGCAGGGCTACTCGCAAGCTCGCTCGCGTCTCGGCGTAGCGTGCTCGTGGGGTGAGATCTCGCAGAGCTTGGAGTTGAGTCGAAGCCTTGCGATGACGCGTCGAAGCGTCGACTGAACCAGGTCCAAACTTATCGTCTCTCTCCCGCGCCCGCCCAGGAAGTTCGGTTCGTTTTCTATGTCACAAGTCATGTCACAACTTTTCCCGAACAGGGCGACATCTCCCGATCTAGCGAAGGTCCGCCCGAACTATCTGACTGAAAACAAAGCGGCGCGCAGCCCGGCATCAATTAAGAAATCCGATGCTCTATCCGTTTGAGCTACGCGCCCGGGCTGGCGACATTCCATGACAGCAACTCTCATGCTTGAGCTGTGGAGTCCGGCCTTGTATGCGTGGCGGCTGCCCTTGTCAATGTGCACCGCGCAGGATAGTCAGAGAGCGCTCTCACTCTGAGGGATCGCCAATTACAATTAACGTGTTCACCGGATTCACCAGCAACCAACAAACCGCGCCGACTAGACACAACGCCGATGCAACCAGGAACGACGCAGTCCAGCCATAACGCGCAGCGATCCACGGCGTCAGGGAACCAGTTACCGCACCCCCGATCTGCCCGCCCATGTTCATGAATCCGGAAACGGAACCGGCCGAGCCGCCGGCGATGTCGGCCGTCACCGACCAGAAAGAGCTTTGCGACAGATAAAGTGCTCCCGCGCCGCCGGCTAAAACGACGCTCGCCACGCGCACATCCTCGGCTCGTGCGCCAAGCGCGACGAAGATTCCTGCAATCGTCATGGCGGCAGCGGCAAGGAGACACCGTCCGACGCGAGGTCCGCGCCATTTGGTGAGGCGATCGTTGATCGCCCCGCCCACAAGACAACAGACCAGCATGGCAAGAAATGGGAGCATGGAATAGAAGGCGCTGGAATTGAGATCGAGGCCGCGGACTTTCGCGAGATAGCGATAGAACCAACTGAAAAAAATCCACGCAACGTAGCCATAGCAGAAGTAGCTGAGCGTGAGGGCCCACAGGCTTGGGCTCGCCGCGACACGTTTCCACGGTACTCGCGCGACGGCGCCTTCGGCCACTTTTGGAGCGGTAAGTCCGGCTTCAATTGTTGCGAGCTCGGAAGGCGAGACCCTCGGATGCTCGGTGGGTGTGTCCCGCGAGAGGAGGAACCACACTATTCCGGCGACCAATCCGAGAACCGCGCATACCCAGAACGACGACCTCCATCCGTAGTGGATCATCAGGTAGGTGATCAGAGGAGGACTCAGCCCTGCCCCCGCACCCACGCCGGCAAAGATCCATCCGTTCGCAACTCCGCGCTCCCGCACCGGGATCCAACGCGAGACAAACTGGTTCGCCGCCGGGTAGATGACGGCTTCGCCAGCTCCCAGCAGAAAACGAACAGTCATGAAGGCAAGGAGAGCTCCTGCAAAGTTGGCAGGAACTAGCGCGGTGAGCGCTGTAAAGACACCCCACCAGATGACTCCGCCCGTTAAGACGCGACGAGGGCCGAAGCGATCGGCCAGTTGGCCGCCGATAGTTTGAAATAGCGCGTAGCCCGCTACCAGAGCGCTGAAAACCCTTCCCAGTTGCACGTCGGTCAGATGGTAAGCATCAACGATCGCACCCCCGGCAATCGAGATATTGACCCGGTCGAGATACGAGACGGCGCTCAACACGAACAACCAGAACACCAGTAGCCACCGCACGCGGGTTGTTCGGGAAGAGGTCATGAATCCCGCCGCGATGACGGAGCGGATGTCCGTTCGGTTTTGTTTCGGAGATGGCCTTGTGTTAACTTCGCCGCGAGTTTGTGTCTAACTTCATTCTGCAGGGCTATGGGTCGACTTCCATGACACGAATGGCCGCGTATCGAGTTGCTCTCGTCCTTCTCGCGTTGTTTGCGCTCCGAGTGCCCGCTTTTTGCCAGCTCGACCTGTTCTCGCGAGAGCAGCGCATTGAGTTCACGCCCGACTGGCACGGAGACCGCTTCCCGGACGGACGTCCGAACGTGCCGGACTCGGTGCTGGCTCGATTGAAGGATGTCACGGCCGATCAGGCTTGGGACGTTTTGCAGGATGCTGGATATCGTAACCAGTTTGAAGGCAGCTGGCGACTGGTGAATCCCGGCCAACGGCTCGTCGGCCGCGTCGTCACCGCCGTGTTCATGCCGTTGCGTCCGGACTTCAACTCGGTCGTTCGCCAGAATGGCAAGAAGGAGAATCGCGTCGGAGACGAGAACTCCTGGATCATCGACATTCTTCAGCCCGGGGACCTGCTGGTGGTCGATCTCTTCGGAAAGATTCGGCACGGAACCATCATCGGCGACAACCTCGGCACCGCGATCTACGCAAAGAGCCACAATGGCCTGATCGTGAACGGCGCGATCCGGGATGTCACCGGCATTCAACAGATTTCCGGATTTCAGGTTTACACACGCGGAGTCGACCCATCGGCGCTCGAGAACGTGATGCTCACGGGCATCAACGTTCCCATTCGCATTGGAGATGTGACCGTGATGCCCGGCGACATCGCGATCGGCGATCCCGAGGGAGTCACATTCGTTCCGCCCCAACTGGCCGAGAAGCTCGCTGACGACACCGAAATGGATCGCATGGTCGACGAGTGGGGTCACACGATGTTGCGCGAGGGCAAATACACGCCCGGGCAGATCGACGGAAAGTGGACGCCGAAGATGCGCGACGAATTCAACGCTTGGCTCGAAAAGAAAGGATCGAAATTGCGCATGCCGGCGAACTGACTTGCGGCCTTGCCCTCGGCGTTCCGCCATCGCGTGTTGCATTCTCACGCCTTGTGCTGCCGCAAGACGCTCGATAGTTGTTCGGCGACAATTTTCTCCTCGCCCGGTTGCAGCATGAACGAACACATCGTCAGGCCCGGACGACCCTCGCCGCCGCCAATCACGATCGATGGCTTCGCGCTTCGTAAAGTCTTCGACACTTGCTGAGGAGTCGCGGAGATCTTTGAGTCCCACGTGATCTGCATGTGGGGAACGTGATTCGCGATATCGGGAGTGAAGTACGACGTGCTCACTCCGGGAATCTTGCTCAGTTCGCGCGAAATCGTTTCCAGCCGATCCTGCCACTCTTTCGCGAGCGCATCGTGATCTTCCTTCAGATAGAGCTCGAGAGCCTTGACCATCCCGAGAATTTCTTCCTTGCCGACTTTCTGGCTGCGGCCCAGCGTGTCTTCGTGCGGGCTGTTGTTCAGCAGAGCGTAGGCGACCAGGTCTTTGCGGCCGATCAGCAATCCGGCACATTGAGGCCCACGCATCGCCTTCCCGCCGCTGAACGTCACCAGGTCGTATCCCATGACAGCGTAATCCCAGAGATGTGAGACCGGAGGCGTGTCGGCCGCTGCGTCGTTCATGCACGGCACGTTGTACTGCCTGGCGAGTCTCGCCCACTCATCGACTTTGATTTCTCCAGCGGCATTGGCAAAGTTCGTGAAGTGCATCATGGCGGTGCGGTCGTTCACTGCCCTGCGCAAGTGCTCCCGCGTTTCGATCTCGACCAGTCTCACGCCGGTGGATCGCAACTGGTGGTCGAATGGGTTACGATGCGATTTCTGGATGATGACTTCCGACTTCATGCCGGTTAAGTCGGGAAGTTGCCGGATCAGCGCCTCGTTATCTCCGGTGAGTATGCCCGCCAGTCCCGACTGAATTGCGGCGGCCGCGCCTGAGGTCACAAGCGCGCTGTAGCCGTCCGGCAACTTCAGCATTTCGGTAATGCGTTTGCCCGCGGCCACCTCGAGTTCAGGAATGCTGACAAAGTGTTTCCCGGCCATGGCCATGACCGCTTCGAGTTCGGGCCGGAGAATGGATCCCCCGAGCATCGTCATCGTGCCTTCGCAGTTGATCACAGTCGTGACGCCGAGTTCTTCGTAAGGATTGCCGGTTTGACCGAACCCGCTCACCGATGTTCCGGCAGACTGAGCCGCCCGAGCAGCCGAAAAAAGTTTACGAGGCGCGAATACGGAGGCCGCGATCGCAGCCGCGGTACCGAGGAATCCGCGCCGGTTCCACTTCGTAGGAATTTGCATGAACCCCGCTCCCTTACCTTTCACTTTTTCGCGACGGCGGCAATGCAATTAATCTCAACCAGGGAATCGCCCGGAAGCGCCGCAACCGCTACCGTGGTTCGTGACGGTCCGCCGTGCGGAAAGTAGGTCGCGAACACCTTGTGCATTCCATCCCAGTGCTCGATCTTCACGAGGAACACGTTCGCCTGCAGAACTGTATCCATGGTGCCGCCGCCGATCTCGACCATCTTTTGCACCTTGTCCATCACAATCTTGGTGTGCGACTCGATGGTCCACTCTTTTTGATCTCGAGAATCGTGCGCGCCTACTCCCGCGACGTAGATCAGCCCGTTGTGGACGACCACTGGCATGATGATGTCTTTTTCACTGCCGGGCTTGCCTTCGCCGTTCAACTTGCGAATGCCGGAGTCCGGCGCTCCACCCGTCTGTGCCAGAGCGGCATTTGGCGTAACTGCAGCGGTAAGACCCAGGGCCGACAGGATTGATGCGAACCGCGATGCGAACATTCTGCGAGTGAAAGCAAGACTCATATTTCTATCCTTTCGTGAAAACTTCGAGATTGCGCTCGACGCGATGCGCAGGTGGCGAGCGAAGTCTAACGGATGAGAGTGCGAATTATCCGATGAAGGTGCCCTTTCTGTAAACCTCGAATCCGATCACAGACGTCCCACCTTCTTTACCGCCGCCACAATCGACTTGAGTTGTTCGATCATGGCGTACATCGAGTGTTCCTTGTAGTCCATCTGCTGCGCCAGCGCCAGAATTGCCCGCGCCTGCGCTCTGGGCACAACCGCTACGCCATCGCTGTCAGCCACGACGATATCGCCGGGCGCTACCGGCACTCCGTTGCAGACCACCGGGATCTGCGCTCCCGCGAATTTGTAGTGATGGACCGACGTGGACGGAACGATTCCCGTCGCAAACACTGGAAACCCGATCTTACGGAGGTAGGCGACATCGCGTACACCGCCGTCGATCACGGCGCCGGAATATCCGCGCGCCGCCATGGCCGTGCCCATCAATCCGCCCATACCGGCGATGTCCTCTCCGTCTTCCACTACCATGACGTACACCGAATCTGTCGTCCCCTGGTCAATCGCCTCCAACATGCCGGTCAGCGCTTCCGGATCCTTGTTCCCCTCGTCTTTTTTCAGCTGCACGGTGCGCGCAAGGCCTGCGAACTTCGATGTGAAGATGGGCTGCATCCGGTGACTCATGTACATCCGCTTGCCGGTAATCTGCTCAAGCGCGTCGGAAACCGAAGCCACTTCCACGTGGCGAAACTGCGCGACGAGATCTCCTTCCGCGGGAACCGAATCCCCTTGAGCACCAACGGATCGGGCCTCGCGCACGACGATCAACGTTAGAGCTAGTACCACAAGCACGACAACGCTGCGCCCCTTGGCGTGCGAGTAGAACTTGTTCATTCCGTCCTCCTGGTTGTATATATGTGCGCGGACTCTAACACCGATGACTGTCGGTTTGGAAGTCCTCAGTCCTCATCGAAAAGGAGATCGTGATGCGTAACCGAGTGATTCGGCAGTTTGCGATGGCTTGCTTGTTCTTGACGGCGTTCTCGTACCAGATTTGTCTGTCTCAAGAACACAAGGCGATTAACCTGTCGCCCGCAAGGGGACTGCCTTTCAGCGACGGCATCATCGCCGGAAACACCATGTACGTGGCCGGCCAGGAAGGCACCGACGATGCGGGAAAACTGGCAAGCGGAGGCATCGGTCCCGAAACTAAGGCTGCGCTCGATAACATCACGAAGGTGCTCAAGGCAGGCGGTTTCGATTTGAAGGATGTTGTCTCGGTGACGGTGTACCTTGCAGACATCAAAGACTTCCCCGAGATGAATAAAGTCTACAAAGCAGTTCTGCCGGATCCGAAGCCCGCGCGCGCAACGATCCAGGCGGCCGCTCTAGTCAACGATGCTCGGGTTGAGATCGCTGTGATTGCAGTCAAGAAGTAAAGCAATTCGCCACAGAAACCCTTTGCCGCCTGTCGGCGCTTTTTCGATTTGTCCCTATGAGCGGAGAATCCAAGGTGTCATATCGATTGGTTTGTCTAACTGCGTTGTTCGCCGTCGCGCTGACTGCAGTATATAGATCGACGGCGCAGGACCTCGACGCCCAAAACAGGGCGGCTCGCATCCCAGGCCAACGGGTCTTCGACTCGAACTGTGCCGGATGCCATGGATTGGACGGGCGGGGCGGCGACAAAGGCATCGATATCGTGGATAAACTGGCTGACCACACCGATGCCAAACTTCGCGGCATCATTGCAAAAGGGATTGCCGGAACGAGCATGCCAGCTTTCCCCGAACTCAATCCGCAGCAGGTGCGCAACATCATCGGCTACCTGCGATCCCTGCAAGGCAGATCCGGAGCACACGACCTTCCGGGCGATGCGGTTCGTGGCAAGACTATCTTCTTTGGGGCGGCAGGTTGCTCGAATTGCCACACGCTTGCAGGCAATGGCGGATTTCTTGGCCCCGACCTCTCCAGCTACGGAATAAACGCCTCGGTCACCGCCATTCGCGACGCCATTACCAGGCGCGATCGAGTTGAACCGGCGGGATATCGTTCGGCCGTTGTCACCACAGCGCACGGGGACCGAGTGGAGGGCGTAGTCCGCAACGAAGATAATTTCTCGATCCAGTTCCTCGCAAAAGATGGGACTTTTCATTTCTTCCAGAGGGCTGACACACAGAAAGTCGAGAACCCCGGCCACTCCCTGATGCCGTCGGACTATGGCGACCGCCTCAGCGCCACCGACCTTAACGATCTTGTGAGTTACATCATCAAGAGCGCTTCCAGCGCAAGCGCGACCACACCGGAGAATCCCTGGGAATGAAATCTTTTCGAGCACCCTTGCTGGCTTTAACCTGCTTCTTCTGCTCACTGACCGTTGTATTTGCCCAAGAGAAACGTGTCTTCGAGCTGCAATCCCTTTCCCCGAAATTCTGGGACTTGCTCGACCACGACGCAAAGCTCGAGACGTTCGCCACGGGCTTCGGCTTCACCGAAGGTCCCATGTGGGATCCGGCCGGATTTCTCTACGTCAGCGACGAGACCATCAACAAAATCTTCCGCGTGTTTCCAGACGGCAGGAAGGAAGAAGTCATCGCGCTAGGCGATCCGGACGGCAACACCTTCGACCGCAAGCATCGGCTCATCGATTGCGCGAGCGTGTTGCGCGCGATCATCGAAGTCACGCCCGAGGGCAAGTACAAGATCCTCGCCGACCACTATGAAGGGAAGAAGCTCAATAGCCCGAACGACGTGATCATCGGGCCCGATGGAGCGATCTACTTCACCGATCCCACGCTCGACCTGGTCGCGGGAGAGAAGCAGGACCTTCCCTTCCAGGGAGTCTTCCGTCTGGACGACGCTGGCAACCTTCGGCTCCTCACGAAAGAACTGAAGCAGCCCAACGGCCTTGCCTTTTCTCCTGATGGCAAGCACTTCTACGCGGACGATGATGAAACACGCGACATTCACGTGTACGATGTCGCAGCCGATGGCACGCTCAGCAACGGACGCATTTTCGGGAAAGAACCGGGTGGGCAAAAAGACGGCGTTCCCGACGGCATCAAGGTCGACAAGAAAGGCAATCTCTTCGTCACTGGGCCCAAGGGGATCTGGGTGTGGGACGCAAGCGGCAACCATCTCGGTACGATTGTCGTTCCCGAGCAGCCTGCCAACCTCACGTGGGGCGACAAGGACTATCGCACGCTCTACATCACGGCGACGACTTCGGTGTACAAGCTGCGCACCAAGACGGACGGCTTTGTGCCCTATATCGAGCACTGAGTTCTGATCGCAAGTCTTACAACGAGCAGTTACTTCGGAAGAGCGAAAGCAAATACATCGCTTCCCGCCGAGACGGCCACGTACTGCGTGCCGTCCAGTGAGTAGCTCATTGGAGATGCGTGGATCATCTGGCCGGCGTTGAAGTGCCAGAGCGCGCGTCCGGTGGAAGCGTCCACCGCTTCAAGAAAACCAACGTCATCGCCGAAGAACACCAGTCCTCCATCGGTCGTCATGGTGCCAGCCCACGAATTGCCTTTGCCGACTTGCGGGTAGCGCCATGTGGTCTTTCCATCCGCGATGGAAAGCGCTAGAAGAATCTTCTGGTTGTGCTCGCCCGGCGGAATTTTCGTTCCGGTGTTGTAGTAGGTCTCTCCCTTCACGAATTTTCTGGGGCTCGCGAAGTAAAGGTTGCAGCCCTCCAGCGCCAACACGTAGAAGAGACCGGTGTTCGGATTGTAGGAAGGGGAAAACCAGTTAGTTGCGCCCACGATGCCAGGACAAATTCGCGTCCCCTTTGGAGTCGGCACACGTCCTGACAGGATCGGCCTGCCTGACGGATCGATTCCCGTAGCCCAATCCAGCTTCTCGACAAATGGAGTGGCGCGCAGAAATTTTCCGTTCGTTCGATCCAGCACATAAAGAAAACCATTGCGGTTGGCCTGCACCAGCAGATGCCGCATGGTGCCGTTCTCTTCGCGATCGAGCAGCACAGGCGTCTCGTTAGCGTCGTAGTCGAACAGGTCATGTGGCGTGAACTGGAAGTACCATTTCATCTTTCCGGTGTTCGGATCAATCGCCAGGACGCAGGCGGTGTACAGATCGTCGCCGGGACGCCCCTCTCCGACGAAATCCGGGGCCGCGTTGCTGGTGGTCCAGTACAGAGTGTCCAGTTCGGGGTCGTACGTGCCGGGCATCCACGTGGTTCCGCCCCCATGCAAATACGAATCTCCAGGCCAGCTTGATGAACCGAATTCGCCCGGCCCCGGAATCGTCCACAGCTTCCACTTGAATTTGCCGCTGAGTGCATCGTAGGCCGCCAGAAACCCGCGCACGCCGGAATCGCCTCCGGAAGTGCCCACGACGACTTCGTCTTTCACAATCAAAGGGGCGCTGGTTGCGCCGTAGTGTTTGACCTTGTCGGCGTATTGAACGTCCCACAGCACAGCTCCCGAACGCGCGTCGAGGCAAAGCAGATGGGCGTCGTCAGTCTCCGAGTAAACAAAATTCCTCCACACCGCGACGCCCCGGCTCTTGTGAGCAGCGGCGTCGTCGAGCAACCCTGAACTCAGAGCTCGCTGGTGACGCCACACTGTACGGCCAGTGCGCGCATCGAGTGCGATCACATCGTTCGCACTCGTGACATACATGATGCCGCGAACAACGACTGGAGTCGCTTCCAGGGTCTGTGTGTTTCCGGGATGGAAGACCCACGCCGCGCGTAACTGCGCGACGTTCTCCGCATTGATCTGGCGCAAGCTGCTGAAGCGGCGGCCGCTGTAGTCGCCGTTGTAAGACGTCCAGTTCGCTCCCACGGGCTGCGTCAGAAGATCTTGCGGCGTCACATTGGTGTTGGAGGGTACGGTCGTCGTGCCTTCCTGCGCAGTCACGCTCGCGCACAGGGCTGTCAATTGCAGGAACTTGAGGAGTCTACCGAGGGTCCGGTTCATGTCAGCGCTTGTCCCCTTCGTCGACACGAACTTCGCCGAGCGATCCGCGATCGACCCCGCTCTCGTCCTGCAGGTGCAGGGACACGCGCGCTGCTTTGGTCTTTGGAGATAGCTCCGAGTCTACCGAGACTGGTTCCGACGGGCTCGCGTTCACAATCGGCGTAGTACCCAAGCTTCGGCCGTGCTCGTCGTACAAGTGCGCCACTAGACTTCCGGAGTAGAACACGCCGAAACTTCCTGACAGTTTGATTTTCCCGTCTCCCGAATTCGTTGCTTGGAGTGGACGCATCACGACACCCGATTCCGTCGCGCTGCGAAAATCACTGCCCGCACGCGTCGGAAACCATTCCGTGTCGAGTGTGCAACTCTCACCCGGCCGCAGATGACACATCGGACTGTTGATTTCCGCCTCCAAATAGTAGGGGCCCGCGTCTGGATCGGAACTGAGCGACGGCATTCCGTCGCTGCTCAACCTGATCTCAGGACCGTTGGTCCAGAAAATCACCGACGCCTTCCCTGGATACGTCGAATTCTCTTCATAACGAAACCGCTCCACCATCGCGTAACGAGTCGCACCATCAACCACCGCGAGCCAGCCTTCCTTGGAGTCCAGCCACAACTCCGCCGCCATGTGCACGTAGTGGACGGTGAATAGCCCGTCATCTCTCACGCGGACCGCCGGATTTTGCGCGGGACCAAAGCGCACATGATACCGGTTCAGGTAGCTACTCAACGGATTGGCTGGGGTGAACGTCCAAAAGTCTTGATTGAAATGCCCCGCGGAATTTGGAGAAGAATGCTCCCCTACCTGCGCGCCTCCGGCCGACGTGTCGTATTGTGAGACTGACTGCATCGACCAATCCAGCGAGTGGCCGCTGATGTTCTTCATCACCGCATGAAACCGAATGCGGGAGGAATCCGCGTCCAGGGAAATGTTGCGGACAAACTGAATTCCGGTCTGAGGATCGGTCGGTCCTGTCAGTTCAATCTCGCAGGTCTTCCCTTCCGAGACCTTCCGGAACGTGAACGGACCGTCGTCCAGGATGTCCGAATCTCCCGCCCAGTGCTGCTCGTCCTCATTGCCTTCGGGCAGGAGCCAGAGTTTGTCGCCACCGTAGTTGAACCACTGGCCCGAGGCCGGCGGAAAATATTTCCCCGCGAACTTCGGATTGACGAAGAGGTAGGGATGTCCAGCGAAGGTGACCTGGATCAGGCGCCCGCCGTTCTGTGGCACGACGACCAACTGCACCCAGGCGTTTGAGACCTGCTGCGCGTGCCAGCCTTTGTAATCGACGGCCTCCACCCGACAAGCGTTGTGTTTTGGAGAATCGCCCTGGCCTTCGTTTGAGGCAATGGCGTAGCACGCGCTCGCGGAACCTAGAAGAATCGCCGCGGAAAGTACGGCTATCCGGTTTTTGATCACGAAACCTGCACTCATCGACATTCCTTGGGCACCGAAGTCGCGGTCGAGGGTAGCATGGTCGAGCTTTTCTCCAAATTCGGGCGATGCGAAAACGAAAACAAAACGAATCAAACGAAAGATTTCGATCTACGTCAAGTGATTTTGTGATATACCGATTCCGCGAAGTGAGGTGCCTTTTTGCGCAGCCGTAATTCGAGCCGCCGATCGTTCATGAAATTGTTCGCAGCCGCGCCTCTGCTGAGCCAGATTGCGGCCCGCGATCTCTACGCACAGGCCGCTTCGGCCCTCGGCCACGACCCGCGGCAAAACGTTTACACTCGGCTCGGGGTCAAGACCGTCATCAATTGCCGGGGGACGTGGACTTACCTGAGCGGGTCGCTCGAGTTTCCTGAAGTGCGCCAGGCGCAGGTGGAAGCCGCACAGCACTTCGTCAACATGCTTGAGCTACAGCGCGCAGTGGGCAAGCGTTTGGCGGAACTCACCGGCGCGGAGTCTGGCATCATCACCTCCGGCGCTGCGGGCGCTATGGCCGCCGCGACTGCCGCCTGCATGGCCGGGGCCGACGACAAACACATCTGGCAACTCCCCGACACCACGGGTCTAAAGCATGAAGTGATCATGGTCGGAGGTCGCAGCGCTTTCGACAGCGCGATCCGCCTCACTGGCGCCAAACTCGTGCTCACCTACTCTCCCGAAGAACTCACGAACGCCATCCACGACAACACCGCGATGATCTACACCACCGATCTCGGGGACAAGTTGAAGCAGGTCCTGGCCATTGCCAAGGACCACAAAGTTCCCATGCTGCTCGATGATGCGGCTGGCATTCCGCCCGCCGACAATGCGAAGCTCTACGCGCGCATGGGCATCGACATGTACTGTTTCTCCGGCGGGAAGGGCCTGCGCGGACCGCAATGCAGCGGCCTGCTTCTCGGCCGGAAAGACCTGATCGAAGCCGCGCTCCTGAACTGCAGTCCGCGAGAAGGCGCGGTATGCCGGCCGATGAAGGTCGGCAAAGAGGAAATCATCGGTTGTCTCACGGCACTTGAGACGTGGCTCAATCTCGACGAGAAGAAAATTT
>Ga0070716_100000244_pt1 | contig 21728 bp, 16 predicted proteins | sample LARL112metaG_FD_71395 | JGI IMG/M metagenome (GOLD analysis project Ga0070716, IMG submission 71395) | Corn, switchgrass and miscanthus rhizosphere microbial communities from Kellogg Biological Station, Michigan, USA - LAR L11-2 metaG | ecosystem: Host-associated > Plants > Roots > Rhizosphere... | reverse complement strand
GCCAATCGGCGAAACCCCTCAGGGAGAAAAAATCATGTCGAGCGTGCGTTCTACCGTGGATGGAATGGTCCCGGGCGGCAATATCACGGCCGATTCGGGCCGTGCGGCGGTCGGATTCTCGGCCAGGCGCTTTGTCGCTGCGCTCGTCACGGTCGTCGGCGCGGGCGTCCTGTTGATCGCAGGAGCCAACTACTTCCTCGATCCCCTGCACTTCAGCGCCTCCGGCCAGAGACAGGTTGCGGCGGTGCTGCTTTCCGGGAAGAACTACGCCGTGTTCGACGCGAACATGGATTTTCGCGGGCTGCGGCGCGAGGCGATCGCTCAAATGACCCGGACGCCGGATGTCATCGTGTTCGGAGGCAGCCGTTTCGAGCTGGCGACGCCGGATCTTTTTCCCGGGAGGACCTTTTACAACGGCTTCGTCCACAACGACATATTCGAGGACCTCGTCGCCTTTTCCGGGCTGCTCTACGAGCACAAGCGCCTGCCGAAGAACCTCGTGCTGACCGTCCGTTACAAGACCTTCCTGCCGATCGACCCGGTGCTGCGCGAGACCGACGAGTTCAAGCTGTTCTGGTCGGAGTACCGATCCATGGCGGACCGCCTGGGGATCGAAAAGGAGTCCCTACTCGACGTCGTTCCCCTGGGCTACTGGTCGCACCTGCTGTCCGTCGACAACATCGTAAGGCACGTCTCGTACCGGCTCGACGGAAAACGGCAAGGTCCCACGGACGCGGCGGCGATGGACGACATGGACGTCATCCATGCGGACGGTTCGATGGCTTTCTCTAAAGAGCACAGCGCCTCCTTCCGGACGATTCTGTTGTCGCGCGGCGTCACCAACATGTTTTCCAGCGCGGATACCATAGACCAGGATTCCGAACAGCGAGCGGCGAAGATGAGCAAGCGCGCCGCGTGGCCGGTCGATCCGAAGCGTCTCGAGGCGCTGGGCGCTCTCCTCGCGTTCCTCAAAAAGGAAGGCACTCACGTAACGATCGCCATCACGCCGTTCCACCCGGCGTACTGGAAAGGCAGCATGGGCTCGCCTTACGGGAACAGCCTCGTCTCGATGGAAGAACGCGTTCGCGCCATCGCGGCGAAGGAGGGAGCCACGGTCGTCGGCAGCCTGGATCCGGACCGCGTCGGATGCGAGGCGTCGAACATGAGGGACTTCATCCATCCGGACGAAATCTGCCTGGAAAAAGTCTTCAAGGACATCCCGGTCAAGGACTAAAGGTCGACGCGGCACCAGCACATGGAAACAAAAGCGCCTCGCTGGGTCGAGCGGGATGAACTGAGCCGCGACCCGGCCCTGCAGGACTGGGTGCGGTCTCTGGTGATGCGCTTCGGCAGGGAGCTGAGCGTGGCGGTGGCGCGCTCGAGCTTGGCGCCGCACCTGTTCGTGTCGCGGGGCGCTCAGGGCGTCTTTTTCGTCAACCGGCGCCCGAGTACGGTGTTCGCATTCGCCTACGCGGGCCCGGACGAGTGCTTCGCCGATGCCGCCGGCGATTTGTTCGAATATGCAATGCAGGGAAAACGGGTCGCCAATATTCTCGAGGAGGAGCCGAAAGCCAGGGAACTTGCGGCTCTGGGCTACAGCGCAACCCCGTTCGGCGTGATGCAGAAGCTTCCCCGACTCGCCGGGTTCTCGCTCGAAGGGACCAAGATGCGCCGACTGCGTTATCAGATCGGTCATTACGAAAAGCACGGGCAATGCGAGACGCGTGAATACAGGGCCGGCAGCGATCCGGCGACCGACCGCGCCGTGGCCGGCCTGGTGGACGAATGGAAGCGGAGCAAGAAGCAGATAGGTCCCTACGTCGAGCACTTCAAGAGCCGCATCGCAGACGGGGAGCTGCCCGGTCATTGCCGGCTGTTTCTCACCTACCGCAACGGGCGGCTCGACAGCGCCATCGTGATCAGCCGACTCCCGGCGGCGAACGGCTACCTGATGGATCTCGAGTTCTATGGTGCCGACATGCCTCTGGGAGGGCTGGAATTCGCCATCTCCCGCATCCAGGAGACCCTCGCCAAAGAGGGTGTGAGTTCCTTCAGCCTGGGAGCCACCTTCGGCACTCAGATGGAGGCCTGTGCGGAGGAGGATCCCCGGGTGGGGAAAATGCTGCGGGGATTGCACGCGTCCCGCATTTTCAACAACGACGGAAATTTTCAGTTCAAGAACAAGTTCCGGCCCGACAATACCCGTCTTTACGTCAGCCGGTCGCGAGATGCCCCGTCGGCGTCGTTCACAGACGTGCTGATGATTTTTGCCGACCCGGAAAACCGCCGGCAGATCCGCCCGGAAACACCGCCGGGCGCGGCAGCGACGCCGGCAGCCCCCGCGCTGCCAGCGTCCTGAAGCCATGCACCAGCCCGACAAGGAGCATGCGCCCGCGACCTACCGGGACGATTCCGTCTACAGGGCGGCATTTGGGGTGTCGGAAGGCCTCCTCGCCGATCATGTCATTGCCGGGCGGTCCATTCTGCCCGGCGCCAGCATGGTCGATCTGGCGCTTGCGGCGGCGCAGGCGCGGCAGCGGCCGTGCCCCGCACTCAAGGATGTGCTGATCTGCCGGCCGGGTGTCGCGCGCGAACAACTGAAAGTCGAGGTCAGATGGGGAAACTCCTCCTTCACCATCCACGAGGGCAGGAATTTATTGTGCATCGGACGATTGGAGGAACGCGAGAGCGCGCCCAAGGCGAACATCCTGATGTTCGACGTGGCCGCGCGCGGCGATCCGATCGAGCCTCGGGCGCTGTACGCGGACCTCGACCGGCTCGGCTATCGCTACGGCCCCGGCCTCCAAGTGATTCGCTCCGTGCTCAAGTTGGCCGACGGCATGTTGTTCAACCTGTCCGCCGCAAATCATCGGGACTGCCGCAGCCAGATTGTGAACCCGGCTCTGCTCGACGGCGCAATCCAGGCGGTGTTCTGCCTGCTGCAGCACTCGGACAAACCGATTCGACCCGGGGGGTTGCTCGTGCCCACGGGGATCCGCCGTCTTTCGATCCACGGCAGCGTGCAGGGAACGTGCTTCGTCCAAGTCGGGGAGTCGGCTTTGACACGCCAGGCGGATGACGTCCTCGCCGATCTCCAGATCCGAAACGAACGAGGTCGACCCCTGCTGCGCATCGAGGGATTGCTGCTGAAATACGTTCCGCGCAATTTCCTCGACAGATTTGACGGGCCGGTTCCCGCCGAGCCGTCTTGAGACCGGACCGGGAACATCAGCGGGAAATCGGAGAGCGCGCATGTTGTTTTCTTCATTGAGTTTCATCCTGGCGTTCCTGCCGTTGGCACTCGCCGCGGTGCTGCTGGGCAGGCGGCTCTACGGCTCTTCCGGAGCGCGATTCGCCCTCACCGCGGCCTCTCTCGTGTTCTACGGCCTCTGGGGATGGAAACTGCTTCCGGTCTTGATCCTGGTGGCCGGCTTGAACTACCGGGTCTCGTACTCGATCTTTCGCAGCACCGCGCGCTCCAGACGACGCTGGCTCGCCTTCGGCATCGCCGCCAACCTGGTGGTGCTCATCGCGTTCAAGTATACGAATTTTCTGATCGACAATGTCAATGCGGTCACGGGGCTTGCGGTCCCGTTCGCCGATATCGCATTTCCGATCGGCATCTCGTTCTTCACCTTTCAGCAGATCGCTTATCTGGTCGCCGTAGCGGACGACATGGAGCCGCCGGGAAGCTTCTGGGAATACCTGCTCTTCGTGTCGTGCTTCGCCTACGTCACCGCCGGTCCGATCGTTGGGGCCCGGGAATTCTTTTCGCAACGAGAGCAGATCGGCAGGCTCACCACTGATCGCTTCGCGGTGGGCATCACCGTGTTTTCGATCGGGTTGCTCAAGAAAGTCATCATCGCCGAAAGCTTCGCCCCGTATGCCAACCACCTCTTCGAGCAAGCACAGAGGACCGGAGCGGTCGGCACCGGGGACGCCTGGCTGGGATCATGGTCCTATTTCCTGCAGCTCTATTTCGACTTCTCGGGTTACTCGGAGATGGCGCTGGGGCTGGGCGTGCTCGTCGGGCTGCGCCTTCCTCTGAATTTCAATTCGCCGTTGCGGGCGACGAGCGCCATCGAATTCTGGCAGCGATGGCACATGACTCTGACTCGATTCCTCACCGGTTACCTGTTCATGCCGCTTTCGGTGAGGCAGGCCCGCTACGTGGCCACTCGAAAGACCGGCCGCGTGTTCAGTTTCGTTCGCGTCTACGCGATGCCGGTCATGGTGACGTTTGTTCTGGCCGGCCTCTGGCACGGATCGAACTGGACTTTCGCGGTTTTCGGAGCCTGGTGGGGCATCGCTCTCGTCATCAACCACGCCTGGCGTCAAGCTCGCCTAGTCAAGTTGCCTGTCTGGCTCGCTTGGGTATTCACCATGCTGGGAGCTCTGATCGGCATGGTGATGTTCCGTTCCCCGGATCTTCACACCTGCGTTACGGTGCTCGCTTCCATGGCCGGGCTGGGCTCGCTTGTGGTTCCGTCCCAGCTCGTGCTTGCGAAAACGCTCGCGATGATCCTGCTCGTGACGGTTGCCTGCCTGGTCGCGCCCAACACGCCACAGGTCATGGACGGCTGGAATATCAGTGTCGATTCGGTGCAAAAGACAACCGGTATCCTGAGTTGGCGGTGGAAACTCGACGCTCGAGGTCTCGCATTTTCCGCATTGATCATCATCGCCGTGGTAATTGCGGGCGAGCAAGCCTCGCCGTTTCTTTACTACCAGTTCTGATCGCCGACGCGCTTACTGGGGCGGGACGATGATGGGCAAGATGCTCACGATCTGCCATCCTTCGGGTTTCTTGACCATCATCAGGTTGATGTACACGCGGTTCCTGGCCGGTTCGACGCCCGGTTCCCCGACGGTGAGTTGCGTCGGGGCGTAGACTTGCGCCACTCGGCGGCTGACCGAAATGACTCGCAGTTCCTTCTTGTCGACATCGATGCGCCAAGTGCCCTTGTAACGCTCCTCGAGGCTCTTGAGAGCGGCCTCCCGGCCCCAGATAGGTCTGCCTCGGCTGATCCAGAGAAGATCCGGGGAGTCCGCCAAAAGGTTTCGCATCGACTTCAGATCATGCGCGTTCTGGATTGCTATGTACTTGTCGAAGACGGCGCGCACTTCGTCTTCCATCGTCGCAGCATGAGCCGGCGCCGCAATCGCCGCGAGCGCGGCGAAAAACAAGAATCGCTTTACCATTCCCTCCTCCAAGACTGCTTACGCATTCCGAGTGGGCCCGCCTGGATTCGAACCAGGGACCAAAGGATTATGAGTCCTCTGCTCTAACCAGCTGAGCTACAGGCCCGCTGAAGCACTTCGCCATTTTCTGCCAACTTTATTGTTATCTGACCGAGCGTTCAGCGGCGCGCAGCGTCCGCCTGCAACGCGAGCGGATATTGCGGCGCCGAAGGCGTCCGTAATATCAATTGTTGTCCAGGAAACTCTTCAGCCGCTCCGAGCGCGACGGGTGGCGAAGCTTGCGCAACGCCTTCGCCTCGATCTGCCTGATGCGCTCGCGAGTGACGTCGAACTGCTTGCCGACCTCCTCCAGAGTGTGGTCGGTGTTCATTTCGATGCCGAAGCGCATGCGCAGCACTTTGGCTTCGCGCGGAGTGAGCGAATCCAGAACGTCCTTGGTGACCTCCCGCAAGGATGCGTACATCGCCGCGTCGTTCGGTGCGAGCGTCGCCTGGTCTTCGATGAAGTCCCCCAGATGCGAGTCGTCGTCGTCGCCGATCGGCGTCTCCATCGATATCGGCTCCTTCGAAATCTTGAGAATCTTGCGGATCTTGTCCTCGGGCATCTCCATCTTCTGGGCGAGCGTCGCGGGATCCGGTTCCTGGCCCGTCTCCTGCAGGATCTGGCGGGAGATCCTGTTCATCTTGTTGATCGTCTCGATCATGTGCACCGGGATGCGGATGGTCCGGGCCTGGTCGGCGATCGAGCGCGTGATCGCCTGCCGGATCCACCACGTGGCGTAAGTCGAGAACTTGTAGCCCCGGCGGTATTCGAATTTGTCCACCGCCTTCATGAGACCGATGTTCCCCTCCTGGATAAGGTCGAGGAACTGCAGGCCGCGGTTGGTGTACTTCTTCGCGATCGAGATCACCAGGCGTAGATTTGCCTCCGTCATTTCGCGTTTCGCGCGGCGTGCCTTCGCCTCGCCCGTGGACATCTGCTTGTTGATGTCCTTGAGGTCTTTCAGGGGAATGCCGATCCGCTTCTGGATCGTGAGCAGCTTCTGCTGTTGCTCGAGGATGTTCGGCTCGAAGCGCGAGAGCAGGTTGCTCCACGGCCTTCCGGCGGCGATCTCGTTCTTCACCCAGCGCATGTTCGTTTCGCTGCCCGGGAACTCCTTGATGAAGTGGGGCCGCAGCATGCCGCCCTTGTTCACGCACAGGTTCATGATCTCGCGCTCGTGGCTGCGCACCTCGTCCACCATCCCGCGCAGGCTGTCGCACAATTTCTCGATGATGCGAGCAGTGAAGCGGATGTTCATGAGCTCGTTGCCGATATGGTCGCGCACCCGGATGTATTCCTTGCTGCGGTGGCCGTGGTCGACCAGCGCCCGCTTCATCTTTTCGTAGAGGCGCTGGATCTTGGCAAAGCGCGCGAGCGCGTCCTCCTTCAGCTGCAGCAGGGTGGCCGAAATCGCGGCGCTGTCGTCCTCGCCCTCGGTCTCGTCCTCTTCCTCGGGTTCGACGTCGTCGGGGAGTTCCTGGATCGGCTCGTCTTTCGCGTTCGGATCGATCAGACCGTCGACCAGCTCGTCGATGCGCATCTCGTCGCGGGTAACTCTGCCGGAGAGGTCGAGGATTTCGGCGATGGTCGTCGGGCAGGCCGAGATCGCCTGAATCATGTGCTTCAGACCGTCCTCGATCCTCTTCGCGATCTCGATCTCGCCTTCGCGCGTGAGGAGCTCGACAGATCCCATTTCGCGCATGTACATGCGCACCGGGTCGGTGGTGCGGCCGAATTCGGGGTCGACCGTGGAAAGCGCCGCTTCCGCTTCCTCCTCCGCGTCTTCGTCCGGCACGCCTGCCGGCGCGGTCTCGGAAATGAGCAGCGTGTCCGCATCCGGCGCCTCGTCGTAGACCTGGATGCCCATGTCGTTGAACGTCGAGATGATGGACTCGATCTGCTCGGCATCCACCATGTCGTCGGGCAGGTGGTCGTTGATCTCGGCGTACGTGAGGAAGCCGCGTTCTTTTCCGAGCTTGATGAGGTTCTTCAGGCGAGTGCGGCGGGCTTCAGCGTCCTCGGGCCGGGCCTCCGCGCGCAGCAGCAGCGCGCGTTCGGCGTCGCCGTTGCGGCGCGGCCGGCCGGCCTTGCGCAGTTTGAGGAGCTCCTGCGCCTGAAGCTTGAGCTGGGCCTTGAGCTCCTTTTCCTTCTGCTTTGCGAGGAGCGCCGCTTCCTTCGCCCTTGCCTTCTCCAGCGCAGCGAGCTCCTTGGCTTTCGCCTTCTCGCGCGCGGCGAGCTCCTTCGCCTTGGCTTTTTCGCGCGCGATACGCTCGCGCTCCCGCTGCTTTTCCTTGGCGGCCTTGAGGCGCGCCTTTTCCTTTGCCGCGCGCTCGCGCGCCCTTTGCAAATCCAGGGCCTTGCGCGCGCGTTCCTTCTCCTTCGCGGCTTTCACCCGTGCCGCATTCAGGGCTTTGCGGGCCTTGTCCTTCTCCCGAGCCGCCTTCGCCCGGGCCGCTTCCTTCGCTTTCTTCGCGCGAAGCTTTTCTCTTTCCCTGGCAGCCTTGGCGCGCGCGAGATCCTGCGCCTTGCGCGCACGCAGGCGCTCTTTCTGCGCCCGCAGCCGCTGGGCGGTCTTGGCTTTCTGCGCCTTGAGCCGCGCCGCTGCTTTTGCCCGCGCTGCTTTAGTAAGCTTCTGATTCACCATGATTTCTCCGCCCTCCACGGCGTTGAACGGAAACCCTAAATTGTAGCATTTTTCTGTTTGGCATCGCCGATTCGCTTGAGTTCGCTCAACTGGACCAGCAGGTCGCGCATTTCGGCCTGCTCGGCGGTGGTCGGATTGGCCTTCGCGGTCAGGGCGTCAAGCCTGCTTTTTCTCTGCTTGTGCTGCCAGAGGGACACCGCACCATGGAATTCCACCTCCATATTGTCCGCTTCGAGCTTAATTTCAAGTAGCGCTGCTTGGCTGGAAGCGAGCTCGGCGGCAAATGCGGTTCCGTTGAAGTGCTCGATGAGAGCTCCCCCCGAAGCCTTTGGGTTCTCCCGGCAATATTCGGCCACGGCAAGAAGCATGCGCCCTTCGAAGGAGCCCGGATCGATAATCTCCAGCGGAAGCCCGGCCGCAAGCGAAGGTCTTGCGAGTAAGCACTGGAGCAGCAAGCGCTCAAGCCTGCGTTCCGCTAGTTGCATGCCGCGTTCTTGTCGAGAAACAGGTTCGGCAACTCGCCCTTCGGTGAGTTCTCGGGTGAGTCTTATTTCTTGGTCCCGACTCATGTGTCCCTGGGCCGCGACCATTTGGATAAGCTGCAACTTCAAGGTCCGAGCGGAAATCTGCTTTAGCAGCGGTTTCGCTTCATGGACGAGCTGCGCACGCCCCTCGTACGTCTTAACGTCGGTGCGCGCTAGGAGCTGGTTCAGAAAGACCTCTGAGAGCGGTTCCGCCACTTCGAGCTTCTCCTCGAAGGCTTGCCTGCCTTTTTCCCGCACAAAGCTGTCGGGATCGTGCTCTGGAGGGAGAAAGAGAAACCGCACGGTCTTGTTGTCCGCGAGATAGGGCAGGCTCACCTCCAGCGCATGCCACGCGGCCTTGCGGCCCGCCGCATCGCCGTCAAAGCAGAACACGACTTCATCGGTCTGGCGGAGCAGCTTCTGAATATGAGCCGACGAAGTGGCAGTCCCCAGGGTCGCAACCGCGTACTCGATCCCGTGCTGGGCGAGCGCCACTGCGTCCATGTAGCCCTCGACGACGATAACTCGGCCGACCGTCCGGATCGCCGGCCGTGCTTGAGCGAGCCCGTAGAGCTCGCGCCCTTTCTCAAACAGCGGCGTCTCAGGCGAGTTCATGTATTTCGGGCCCTGGCTCTCGGCTTCGCCGCCCTCCCCAGACCCGCGATCGACGATTACCCGGCCGCCAAAGGCGATTACGGACCCGCGTTGATTGAGGATGGGGAACATGATGCGGTCGCGAAACCGATCGTAACGGCGTCCGCCGTCGGCGTCGATTACCAGGCCTACGTCCTTCAGTGCCTTCTCGGCGTAGTTCGGGAACACCTGCTCTAGGTTCTGCCAGCCCTCGGGCGCGTAGCCGATTCCGAAACGCGCCGCGATCTTGCCGGTCAAGCCTCGGCCCTTGAGATATTCGACGGCGCGCGGCGCCGCCTTCAGCTGCTCGCGGTAGTAATCGGAAGCGCGTTCCATGACCTCGTACAGATCCGGCCCGTCTTCGGGCTTCTGGCCGCTCTTTCGTCCACTGGGCTCGAACTCCGGCATCTTCATGCCGACCGACTCGGCGAGGTCTCTCACCGCGTCGACGTAGCCCAGGCCCTGGTACTCCATGAGAAAGGAGATCGCGTTGCCGTGCACGCCGCAGCCGAAGCAGTGATAGAACTGCTTGGTCGGGCTGACCGTGAACGACGGCGTCTTCTCGGAGTGAAACGGGCAACAGGCGAGATAGTTCGCCCCGCCCTTCTTGAGCGGGACGTAGCGCTCGATCACGTCGACGATATCGACGCGATGGAGCAGTTCTTGCTTGAAAGAATCCGGAATCACGGCCGGAACGCGCTCTGATGGAGTGCCGCGCCAGCAAGCGCGCCTTGATGAATGGGCCGCCGGGGCCCCTGCCTACTCACCATCTTTCCTTTATAGGCGAAATTCTCCGAAGCGCAAGCTGCAAACCTAGGACCCTCTCAGCCGCCAAGCTTCGATTTCACCAGCGACGATATTTTTCCCATGTCGACGCGCCCCGCGAGCTTGCCTTTCAATGCCCCCATGACTTTGCCCATGTCGGGCACGCCTTTGGCGCCCGTCTGCGCGATTGCTGCGGCGACCTCCTCTCCAATCTCGGCGTCGGTCAGTTGCTTGGGCAGGTAGCCCGAGAGAAGATTCAACTCGAAGGTTTCGCCGTCGACCAGGTCCTTGCGGTTGGCCGCCTGGAACTGCGTGATGGAATCGCGCCGTTGCTTGATCATCTTCTCGATCACCGCTACGACCTCGGCGTCGGAAAGTTCCTTTCTCTCGTCCACTTCGCGCTGTTTGATCGCGGCGAGCAACAAGCGTATGGCTGAGAGCCGCTGCGCCTCTCTCGCCTTCATCGCCGCCTTCATGTCTTCGCCGATACTTGCCTTTAGCGACATGCGCTTGGTTTCCTCTTGGGGCGGGGATTCTCAAAATGAAACGGCGCGACGAGCGGCTCTGTCCACTCCATCGCGCCGGGTCGGTCCGGCGGCGGTGCCGTCCGGATCAATAGAGTTTCGGCGGCAGCGTCTGGCTGCGCAGGCGCTTGTAGTGCCGCTTGACGGCGGCGGCGAGCTTTCGCTTGCGGTAGGCAGTCGGCTTTTCGTAGAACTCGCGGGCGCGCAATTCGGTGAGAAGCCCGGTCTTTTCCACGGTCCGCTTGAAACGGCGCAACGCCACCTCGAAGGGCTCGTTTTCCTTGACGCGTACGGTCGGCATGCGGGCTCGTTGTCCCATAAGCAAGGGTGCGAATTCTAGCAGAGAACTCCCCCCGGAGTCACCTGCCTCGCTATGTAGAACGCCACCGGCGGCCGGCCAAGCGCTCGAAAACAAGGTAGAGCGCAGGCAGCACGATGAGCGTGAGCAGGGTGGCGGTCATCAAGCCGCCGATCACGACCACGGCGAGAGGCTTCTGCGTCTCCGAGCCGATCCCGGTGGACACGGCCATCGGCAGCAGCCCCAGGGCGGCGAGGAGCCCCGTCATCAGCACCGTGCGCATGCGCGTCAACGAGCCGCGCATCACCGCCTCTTCAGGCGAGGCGCCGGCGGCGCGGAGCTGGTTGAAATACGCGACCATGACCACGCCGTTCAGCACTGCCTGGCCAAAGAGCGCAATGAAGCCGATGGCCGCCGAAACCGACAATGGGATCCCGGTGATCAGCAGCGCGAAGATGCCGCCGATCAGCGCAAAGGGGATGTTGAGCAGGATCAGAAGCGCGCTGCGGAATACGCCGAAAGCGTCGAAAAGCAGGATGAAGATCAGCAGTACCGACACCGGAACGATGATGGAAAGGCGCGCCATCGCCCGCTCCTGGTTCTCGAACTCCCCTGACCAAGTTAGGCTGTAGCCGGGCGGGAGCTTGATCCGCGCGGCGACCCGGTCCTTCATGTCAGACACCACGCTCCCCATGTCCCTCTCGGCGATGAAAATTCCGATCGAATGCACACGCACGCCGTTCTCGCGGGCGATGTTCATCGCGCCGCCGATAGTGCTGAACTCCGCCACCTGCGAGATCGGCACGTACGCGCCGCCGGCGGTGCTCACCGTTATGGAGCGCAGATTGGCAATGGTGCGCTGGGCGTCGGTGAGCCGAACCGAGACGGCGTAGTGACGCTCACCCTCCCAGAGCTGCGTGGCCGCCTTGCCCCCCAGCACCATTTCGATCACGTCCTGGATATCGGCGATGTTCAGTCCGTAGCGCGCCGCCGCTTCTCGATCTACGCGGATGAGGAGCTGCGGCAGCTCGCCCAGCCGGTCTATGAAGGCGCGTTTCACGCCGCGCACGTCCTTTACCGCGTTCAACACCTGCTCCGCCTGGTTGCGAAGCAGGTCGAGGTCCTCGCCGAATACCTTGATCACGATCTGCCCGTCGATCTGCGAGATCGATTCGAGGACGTTGTCCCGGATCGGCTGAGAGAAGCTCGGCTCGATTCCGGGAAAGCGCGACATCGATTTGTCCATCTCGTCGATCAGCTGGCGCTTGGATGCGCCGCCGCGCCATTGGGACTCGGGCTTCAAGGTCACGAGAATCTCGCACATGTTGATCGGTTTGGGATCGGTTCCATCCTCGGGCCTGCCGCATTTGGAGATGACGCTGTCGACTTCCGGAACGGTCGCCAGCGCCGAGCGGAATTGGCGGGCCATGCGCTGCGTCTCGGTGACCGACACCGAGGTGGGCAGGTTGACATTGATCCAGATCGAACCCTCGTTCAGCTCGGGAAGGAATTCGGTGCCGAGCTTGGGCACGGCTGCGAGGCTCGCAACCAAGGCGACAAGCGCGGTGCCGAGGACTTTCTTCTTGTTCCATATGGCCCATGTGAGCACCGGCTCATACACTCCCTTGCAGGCGTGCACCAGCGCGTTCTCCCGCTCCGGCAGGTTCTTGCGCAGCATCCACAGGCAAAGCAAAGGCACCAGCGTCAGCGACAGGATCAACGAGCCGACGAGGGCGGAGGTCACCGACCAGGCCATGGGCGCGAAAATCCGCCCTTCGTGGCGCTGCAGCGTGAAGATCGGTATGTGCGCCGCGATGATGATGAGCATCGAGAAAAGCGTCGGCCGTCCCACCTCGACCGCCGCCTCGAGAATCCTTTGAATGCGCGGCGTGCCGTCTTGCACCCGCTCGGAGAGCTTCCGGAAAACGTTTTCCACCACGATCACGGCGCCGTCGACGATGATCCCGAAATCCATCGCGCCCAGGGACAACAAGTTCGCCGGAATCCCCACCCAGGTCAGGCCGATGAACGTGGCGAGCAGGGACAGCGGGATCACCAACGCGACGATGAACGCCGCCCGCAGATTGCCCAGGAACAGAAGCAGCACCAGCGTCACCAGCGTCGCACCTTCGACGAGGTTGGTGAACACGGTTCTCAGCGTCCTGTCGATCAGCCAGGTTCGGTCATAGAAGGGCGCGATCATCACCCCGCGCGGTAACCCGGTTGCGTTCAGCGATTCGACCTTGTCCTTCACCGCCTTGAGGACTTGCGAAGGGTTCTCGCCCTTTCGCATCAGCACGATGCCGGTCACGGCGTCGTCCTCGTCGTCCTGTCCCACGATCCCCTGGCGAGGGATGGAGCCCACGCTCACGTTTGCCAAGTACTTGACCAGAATCGGCACGCCGCCCCTCTCGGCGAGGACGATGTTGCCGATCTCGTCGGCAGAACGCAGCAGGCCAATGCCGCGGATGAGATATTGCTGCCTGCCCTGCTCGAGATAGCTCCCCCCGACGTTGGCGTTGCCGCGCTGCAGCGCGGAAAACAGCTGCTGCAAGGTCACCTTGTAGTCGCGCAACTTCCCCAGGTCGGGATTGACCTCGTATTGCTTGATGAGGCCGCCGAAACTGACGATGTCGGCAACCCCCGGGATGAGGCGCAGCTGTCGCTCGACCACCCAGTCCTCGATCGAGCGTAGATCCCTAGCATTCAAGGTGTCGGACTTGAGCCGATAGCGATAGATTTCGCCGATCGGCGTCGACAAAGGCGCGAGCGCCGGCTGCGCTCCGTCGGGCAAGTCCACTTCGCGCAGCCGCTCCACCACTTGCTGCCGCGCGAAGTAGGCGTTGGCGCGGTCGTCGAAAGTGATGATGACGAACGACAGGCCAAATTGCGTGTGCGAGAACAGGCGCACCGCGTTGGGCAGCCCGGAGAGCACGACCTCCAGCGGAACCGTGACCTGCTTCTCGACTTCCTCCGCCGCGCGACCCGGGTAGAGCGTGATGACGTTGACCTGCGTGTCGGTCACGTCGGGGAACGCTTCGATCGGCAGAGATCTGAAGGCCGCGAGACCGCCGGCCACGAAAAGGATCAAGCCGAGGACGATGAACAGCGGCTTGTTGAGGGCGAAGGATACAACGCGTTCGATCATGGGACCGGTCCGCGTCGGGTTGCGGGCGCTTCAGGCGGGTGCGCCACCGGCGAGCTGTCGATACAAGCGATGCAGGAGGAGAGTCCCCTCCACCACTACTTTCTGACCGAAGTCCACGCCGGAAACGACTCCGGCGACTCCGTCGCGGACTCCTTCGACCTTCACCTCGTTCCACCTGAAGCGGCCCGGGGACTCCTCGACGAAAACGTGGTAGCTGCCTCCGGAGAGCACGAGCGCCTTTTCCGGCAGCTGCAGGAGGGTGCGCTGCGCATCGGGCACCTCGGCAGTGACGAACATCTCGCCTTTGAGCTTTCTGTCGCGGTTGATGACCGAGCCGCGCACTTTGACCGTGCGGGAGGCCGGATCGATGAAATCGGAAATCGTTTCCACGGTCCCTTCGAAGCTTTCCTCCGGCCAGGCGGAAGAGCGCAGGGTCACCGTCTGCCCGCGCTTCAAGCTCGCAAGCTGGCTCTCGGTCGCATCGAGCTGCACCCACAAGCGGGACGGGTCGGTGATGACGAACATCGGCGGTGAGTTGGCGAGCTGCAGGTCGGGCCGCAGCTCCTGTCCCGGATTGATGTTGCGCTCCACCACCACGCCGTCGATCGGGCTCGCAAGCGCGAGGTTCTGGTCGACCGACTCGCTGCCGCCCCCGTAGAGCTTGACTTTGCCCGTAGCGCGCGCCAGCTCGGCTTCGGCGCGCGCGTAGTCGGCTTCCGCGGTGATCATGTCTTTGCGCGAGGAAACGCCGGCCGCGTACAGCTCGCGCAGCCGGTTGAGATTCTTTTCGGCCAGGGCGAAATCGGATTGCGCGCGGCGCGCATCGGCCTGCGCCTGGCCGAAATCGGGGGAAGCCAGCATCGCCAGCGTCTGGCCCGGCTTCACGCGGTCTCCGGCCTTGACCAGGATATGGATCACGCGCCCTGCGAAAGCCGGAAACAACCGCACTGTGCGGTTTTCGTCCCACACCAGGCGCCCGGACAGCCGCAACTGCTGCGGTACGCTCTCCTTGACCGGTTCGGTCGCGAACGAGGCGAGCTGTGGACTGTCCTGCCGAAACACGATGCGGCCGTCCTCCAGCCTCGGACGCGCCACGTCGGACTTGGCGTCCCCGTTATCGCACCCCGAGACGAGCACCGCCGGAGCGAGCGCGAGGGCGAAGGCCGCGGCGCGGACGATCCGTTCCCGAATCGAGGGCACACGCGGCGGGCCATCCCGAAGCCTTGACGCGATCATTGCTCTTCGCTCCCGAATCGCCGCGTTCCGGCTTCCCATGCGGCGAGCGCCTTTGAGTAATCGTTTCGCGCCGTTGCGGAGTCGATCTGGATCGTGCGCAGAGTCCGGCGGGCGTCGAGCAGGTCCATCACTCCGATTGCGCCGTTCTTGTAGGCGAACTCGACGGCGTCGGCCGCCTTCTTCGCTTCCACCGAGAGCGACTCGTCGTAGCGCCGCAGGCGCTCCGCCGCGGCCTGCAGGTCCGACAGCGTGCGGCTGAGCTCGGCACGCGCCTGCGCGCGCACCTTGTCCAGCGCCTCGAGCGCGGCATTGTAGTCCACCTCGGAGCGTTGGATTTCGCCTTCGTAGTAGTAGCGGGCGAAGAGCGGAATGCTCATGAAGACGCCGTAACTGTTGCCGCTGCCGAACGTATTGGTATTGGCACCGGTGCCGAGTGGGTAGTGGTCGAACTGAGCTCCGACGGTCAAGTCGCGTGTACGCAGGCTTCGCGCGAGCTCCCGCGCCTTCTGCGCTCCCTCGACGCGGCTTTTCGCGGCGCGCACGTCCGGGCGCCGCTCGATCAGTTCATCGACGACGTCGGCGGCCGCTTCGAGGACCGCCGGGGACGGCCACGGATCGGCGGCGCGAATGTCGGACGCTCTCGCTTCGGCGCCGATCAGGTAGGCGAGCGCCAGCTGTGCGCGGCGGCGATCGGCTTCCGCCGCGCGCGCTTCATTCTGCGCGCGCAGCGCGTCGACGCGCAGCCGCGCGACGTCGGCCCTGGCGATATCGCCGGCTTTCAGGCGCAGCTCCGCCGCTTTCAGCGAACCTTCGAACAGCGAGGTCGTGTCGCGCGCGATGTCGACCTTGTCCTGCGTCAACAGCAGGTCGTAATATGCGGCTCTGAGAGCGAGGCGCTGCAGTCGGAATGTATCGGAAAAATCCTCCGCGCTCGCCGCTTCGAGGCTTCTCGCGTTGGCGAGGCGTAACTCGCGCCGATCGCCGCGCTCGATGACTTGATCGATGCGAATCGAGCTGTCCACGGTCCTGTCGCGCCACGGCCCGCCGCCCACGCCGGCGGAAGGGTTGATCGCGCCGACCCCGAGGCTCAGCGTGGGGTTCGGTCTCGCGCCGGCGGAGAGAGTGTTTGCTTGCGCCGCCTCGAGCGTGCGGCGCGCCGCCTGCAGCTCGCGGTTGCGTGAGCGCAGCAGCTGCTCGGCGTGGACGAGCGTGAGCGCGCCGAGATCGGCCGGTTGGCCGAAGGTCGCCGGAGCCTGTGCTGCGAACGCGAAGCCGAGAAGCATCTTGCCCGCCAATCGATGGGGGAGCTTGCCCATGAGGGGCGGAATTCTAGTCAAACGCGCCTGACAACAGACTGACGGAAATCAAGGAAAGCGCAGAAAAATCATGCTTGTCCTGGGTATCGAGACCTCCTGCGACGAGACCGGGGTGGCCGTCTACGATAGCCGCCGCGGCCTGCTCGCTCACGCGCTGCATTCGCAGGTGGCGCTGCACGACGCGTACGGGGGCGTCGTGCCTGAGCTCGCGTCTCGGGACCACATCCGGCGTCTGCTCCCTCTCGTGCGCGAAGTCCTGCACAAAGCCGGGGCCCGAGAGGCGGACCTGGACGCGGTCGCCTACACCCAGGGCCCGGGCCTCGCGGGAGCGCTGCTCGTCGGCGCCGCCGTCGCGAACAGCCTCGCGTTCGGCCTCGGGATCCGGGCGATCGGCGTGCACCATCTCGAGGGGCATCTGCTTTCGCCTCTGCTTGAAAAAAAAGCGCCGTCCTTTCCGTTTGTCGCGTTGCTGGTTTCGGGAGGCCACACCCAACTCATGCGCGTGGCGGGTGTCGGCGACTACGAAATGCTGGGCGAAACCCTGGATGACGCCGCAGGCGAAGCTTTCGACAAGATTGCGAAACTGCTCGGCCTCGGCTACCCCGGGGGGCCCGCGCTCGCCAAGCTTGCGCAAGAAGGCAGGTCCGGTCGCTTTGCGTTTCCGCGCCCGATGCTCGAGCGGCTGGAGAAAAACGGCGATCTCAATTTCAGCTTCAGCGGACTCAAGACCGCGGTTGTAACGCTCGCGCGCACGCGCGCGCTCGACGAGCAGACGCGCGCCGATGTGGCGGCGGCGTTCCAGGAGGCCGTGGCCGACGTCCTTGTTGCAAAATCGCTCGCTGCGATGCGCACAACGGGCCTGGATCGTCTGGTCGTGGCGGGGGGCGTCGGCGCCAACGTTCGCTTGCGCTCGGTGCTCGATGCCGCCGCTTCGCGCGGCAAATTCAGCGTGTTCTACCCGGCGATGGAGTTCTGCACCGACAACGGCGCGATGATCGCGCTGGCCGGATGCTTGCGATTGAAAGCCGCCAAGGCCGCCCGGGCGCTTCCGCTCGGATTCACGGTCAGGCCGCGCTGGGACCTGGCGGACGTAGCGGCCTGAACCGGGCTCAGGCGCCCGCGGAATCGCGCTTTTCACCAATGCGCCGTTCCTCGCCTGCGACGAGCTTGAGAATGTTCGCCTTGTGGCGCCACACGAGCAGCGCCGACATGATGATCAGCGCGGGCAGGACTTCGCTCGCCCCGAACAGGAAAAAATAGTAGAGCGGCGCAAACACGGCGGATACGATGGCCGCAAGCGACGAATACCGAAAAAAGAGCGCGATGACGATCCATGTCGCAATCGTCGCGAGACCCAGCCAGGGATTGACCGCAAGCAGGATCCCGCCCGCGGTGGACACGCCCTTGCCGCCCTTGAGGCGGAAGAACACCGGAAAGACATGACCCAGGAACACCGCGACAGCGCATGCAGCGACGCCGGTCGCGTCCACGCCGTATTCGGCGGCATAACGCAATGCAAGGAACACCGCGAGCCAGCCTTTTCCACCGTCACCGATCAGCGTGAGAAGCGCCGCGAGCTTCTTGCCGGTGCGCAGCACGTTGGTCGCTCCGGGATTGCCCGAGCCGTATGTGCGCGGGTCGGGAAGCGAAAAGGCGCGGCTCACGATGACGGCGAAGGACAGCGAGCCGATCAGGTAAGCGGTCAAAATAAATACTGCGGTGGCCATGGTGTTCCACTAGAATTCGCGGCAAGAGTTTAACTCCAAACCTGCTCGCGACGCCCCGCCTTGGATATCGTTTTCATCCGCCAGCTGCGCCTGCCCGCATGGATCGGTCTTTACCGCCACGAAAAGATCGCCCCGCAGACCATCGAGATCGACCTCGAGATCGACCTTCCGGGGGACGCGGTTTTCAAGACCGGAAAGGTGGGCGATACGATCGACTACGGGGTGGTGGTGGAGCACATACGAGCGCTGCTGGCGAAAGAGCGCTTCGGCCTCGTCGAAAGCCTCGCGGAGCGGATCGCCAGTCTCCTGATGGAAGACTTCAACTCGCCGCACGTCAAGGTCAGCGTCGCCAAGCTCGGGGCGCTGCGCGAATCACAGCGCGTGGGCGTCACGATAGAAAGACCGAAACCGCGAGCGTAGTCCCGATCACCCGCGTGGGTGATGGTCCTTGTGCAGCTTCTTCAGCCGCTCGCGCGCAACGTGGGTGTAGATCTGCGTCGTCGAGATATCGGCGTGGCCGAGCAGCATCTGCACGACGCGCAGATCGGCGCCGTGGTTGAGCAGATGCGTGGCGAAGGCGTGGCGCAGCGTGTGCGGCGAGAGCGATCTGCCCGGAAGCGCGGCCGCGGCGCGCTTCTTGATCAGATGCCAGAACGCCTGCCGCGTCATGGGGGCGCCGCGCCCCGTGACGAACACGTAATCGCTGCCCCGTTTCCTCAAAAGCACGGGGCGGCCTTCCTTCAAATAGCGCGCGAGCCAGGCGAGCGCTTCCTCCCCGAGAGGCACGAGGCGCTCCTTCGAGCCCTTGCCGAAAATGCGCACCACGCCCATGTCGAAGCTCAATTCGCTGAGCTTGAAGCGAACGAGCTCCGAGACGCGCAGCCCGCTCGCGTAGAGCACTTCGAGCATTGCACGGTCACGGAGGCCGAGCGGCGTTCCCGGGTCAGGCTGCGCGAGCAGCGCTTCGACATCGGGCTCCGAGAGCGTCTTCGGAAAGCGCGGCGGCTTCTTCGGGGGATCGAGCTTGAGCGTGGGATCGTTTTCGATGCGCCGCCCGCGCGCGAGGAACCGGTAGAAACGCTTCAGGCTTGAGTGCAGCCGCGCCTGGGTGCTCGAGCGGATACCGTGCTTCTTCCCGGAGGAGCGCCGCGAATAGCGCCAGGCGAAGTACTCCGCGAGATCGGCTTCGGTCGCACGCGCGAGCGAAGCCCGTCCGCGCCGCTCGTGCCAATCGGCAAACAGTCTCAGATCGCGGCGGTAGGATTCGAGCGTGTTTTTCGCCAGGCCGTCCTCGAGCCAGACGGCATCGCAGAATTCGTCCAGGAGCGCGGTGTTGTCCGCGTTCATTGTTGTCCGCGGGCGGAGCCCTCGTGCGCGAGCAACCAACGCTTCACCGCGAGGTGGAACCCGCGTTCGTGGTGGGCGAATCCGCCGAGGCCGCCGGCAGCGAGCACGCGGTGACAAGGCACTACGAGCGGCACCGGGTTGGCGCCGCAGGCCTGCCCTACCGCGCGCGGCGAGGACCCCAGTTCGCGCGCGATCTCTCCGTAGCTGCGCGTGAGTCCCGCGTCGATTGCGGAGATTCGCTTCCAGACGCGGCGCTGAAACGGCGTGCCTTGAAACGCGATCGGCAGATCGAAGCGGAATTCGGAATCCTCGAGGTAGCGCTCGATTTGCGCGCACGCCCGTGCCGCAAGCCGGTCCCGCGGCGAAAGCGTTCCGGCGGATTCCGGCAGAAAGGTGATTTCCGCGAGCACACCGCCTTCGGTGCGGATGCCGAGCAGCGCGAAAGGCGCCGGCAGTTTCGCCTGATAGGCTGCCCCTGCGGCGCTCGTGCGCTTCATGGGGTTCATGCGGGCTGTCGCGCGGCGCGGATGCGCACGACCTGGATCGCGACGACCACGGCGAACAGGCCCAGTCCGACGATATCAGCCGTAGCGGTCGGGTACACGAGCGCCAGCCCTGCGACGATCAACATCAGCCGTTCGATCCAGCTCGTGCGCCTGAGCAGCCAACCTTGCACCCCGCCCGCGAGCGCGGCGATCCCCAGCGCGGCGGTGATCGTGACGAGAGCGATCGAGCCCCAATCGGCTTGCCCTAGCGTTTTGATCGAACCCGTGAGAAGCAGTCCCACGCCGGAGGGGTCGAGCACGAACATGAAAGGCACGAGAAACGCAGGCATGGTGTATTTCCACGACTGCAGAGTCGTCTTATACGGATCGCCGCCGGTGATCGCGGCGGCAGCGAAAGGCGAGAGCGCGGTTGGCGGCGAAACTTCGGAGAGCACCGCGTAGTAGAAAATAAACATGTGCGCGGCGAAGTCCGGCACCCCCAGCTTGATCATGGCAGGCGCAGCGATCACGGCGCAGATGATATAGGAGGCGGTCACCGGGACGGCAAGCCCCACGATCCAGACGATGAGCGAAGTGTAGATCGCCGTCAGCAGCAGCGAGCCCCCGGCATAGTCGATGATGATCGAGCTGAACTTGAGGCCCAGACCCGTGAGCGTCACCACGCCGACGATGATGCCGGCGCCGGCGCAAGTGGTTGCGACGTTGAGCACCCCGGTCGAGCCCGCCTCGAGCGCCTTGAAGAATTTCGACCCGAAGATTCCCTTGACCAGCGGCTCGCGCCCCCGGAACAGGTCGTAGGAGAACAAGGCGCAGTCGCGATGCAGGAAACTCGTTGCGAAAGAGAACACCGTGGCCCAGAACACCGACAGCACGGGCGAATATCCCATGAGCATGAATACGACGATCGACACCAGTGACAGGAAGTGGAACCAGTAGTTTCTTGTCAGAGTCCACAGCGATTCGACCTGCACGTACTTCACCGTGCTCATGCCGAACTTGCGCGCGTCGATCTCGACCATGAGGAAGAGCGCGAAGTAGTAGAGCAACGTCGGGATCGTCGCCATCAAGAGCACATCGAGATAGGAGATCTTGAGGAACTCGGCGATGAGGAAGGCCGCCGCGCCGAGCACCGGCGGCGAGATGATCGCGCCCAACCCCCCCGCCGCGAGCAGCCCGCCCGCCGCGTTTTTCCCGTAGCCCGCCCTGACGAGCATCGGGTAGGCGACCGAGCCCAGGGTCACCGTGGTCGCGACGCCGCTCCCGGAAGGGCCACCGAGGAGGAACGAAGCCAGCACCACGGTGCGGCCGGCGCTGGTGGACTTTCCGCCCATGGCGGAGAACGAGAAATCGATGAAGAACTTGCCCGCACCGGAGAACTGCAGGAACGCCCCGTAGATCGTGAACAGAATGATGAGCGAGGAAGAAACGTCCACGGCGACGCCGAAGATGCCTTCGAGCGTCATGTACAGATGTCCCACGAGCCGACCGACTTCGTAGCTGCGATGCGCCCAGGAACCGGGAAGCAGCTCGCCGAAAAGTGCGTAGAGGACAAAGGAGGCGACCACGATCGGCATGACCCAGCCGGAGGCGCGGCGCATGCCTTCGAGGATCAGGAGTATCAGAGCGACGCCGAAGACAATGTCCCAGTTGTCCGGCGAAGTGTTGCGGTCCCAGACATCGTCGCCGCCCTGGAGAATGTACGCGATCACCGCGACGGCTGCGAACGCGGCCGCCCAGTCCCACCACATGACGCGGTGGCGATAGCGTTTCGAGGCGGGGAACAGCAGGTAGCTCAAGAAAAGCACGAAGCCGACGT
>Ga0070716_100000242_pt1 | contig 21872 bp, 23 predicted proteins | sample LARL112metaG_FD_71395 | JGI IMG/M metagenome (GOLD analysis project Ga0070716, IMG submission 71395) | Corn, switchgrass and miscanthus rhizosphere microbial communities from Kellogg Biological Station, Michigan, USA - LAR L11-2 metaG | ecosystem: Host-associated > Plants > Roots > Rhizosphere... | reverse complement strand
CTGATTTTCAGTGAGTTGCTTCTTCCACTCATCATCCGATTTCTTGATTTTTTCGTCAGCCATTTCGTTGTCTCCGAATCCCGACCCCGTGCAGCTGCCAGCACCCTTTATCCGATTCATTGCATGCCATCAACGTTACGCGCGCACGTATGCTACGTAAAAGTACGGCGGGACGCTGCGTCATACCCTGCCCGATTTCGTTGCGGAATACGTTCGTAAAATATAGGGCAGAAGTGCACGGGGTCAGACCGGCAGCAGACGCTGAGAGGAGTTGCAGTTCACCGTGCCTTCCCAAAGGTGTACACCAGGCTCACAGTAACCCGCGGGTCCCACTGGCCGCGCAGGACGAGCTGCGGTGTCAGATTGCTTACCCGCAGATAGTCTGCTCCTGCCCTGACGCCGATCGATTTTGAGAGGCCTGTTTCCACTCCGGCACCCAAGCCCCAGGCCGGCTTAATTGTTTCTGATAAGAGATAAGAATTCCCACCTTCCGGGAGCACTCCTTCGATTCTCGCGGCGCCCGCCAGCCCTTGTGCATAGATGGAGAATTTTCGCTGACGAACTGGATAGAAGACCGGGCCCGCCAAAAAGGTCAGCACATCGCTGGAACGAGAAATCCCGAAAGCTCCAAAGGTTCTGGTGTAACCGACCTCCCCTTTGACGCCGAAGCGGGGGTTGAAATCAACATTGATGCCTGCAATGGCGCCATTTTCGCTGAAGCTCCCAACGGTTGAAACTTTCGTGTTGAGATGCACATACCCCAGGCTGACGCTGACGGTCGGTCCAACCGCCGCGGGTCGAGGTTCTTGCCCCACACAGTTTCCGCTAACGAGTAGAACATACCCGGTCAGAACGCCGATCATTCCTGTTCTTTGCCAACTCAGGACACGCAACACGCACCTACTGGGAACCTGCCAATGAACAAACGCTTGGCTAGAAATCTGCAACTCATCACAACTCCAACAGACCCGAGATGGCCGGCACGATGGCGCCCCGCTATCCCCGAGACGAAATTTCTGCGCAATGGGCATCGTCAGAGCTGTCAAACGCCCGAAGGAGCAGTCCTCAACTAAGATATCTAGGATTAGCATGGAAAGAAAGCGTTGCTGTCTCGATCGAATCTCACGAATCTACAAAGTAAACGCCGCAAGCAACAGACCAGTGGTTGAAGATTTCCGGCCCTGTTGACATGCACCTGCGGCCTCCTTTATTCTCGATGTTCATGCACTCTGTAGCACACACCCGTCGGCACCATCATCATCACGGCCATTCGCCGCGCGCGCTGGGGTGTACTTAGCAAATCGCTAATCAAACACTTTAGCCCGCTGGCGAAGCAAGCCCAGCGGGTTTTTTGTTTTTAGATCGGTTTTCTGTTTTTACATCAAGCTTTCTGTGAAGGAGTCATCGTGAAGATCGCGTTCGACAAGTCAGGCAGCCTAGTGCCGGCAATCATTCAAGATCATTCGAACGGCGACGTGCTCATGCTCGGTTTCATGAACGCCAAATCCTTCGAACTGACTCAGCGCACTGGCGAAGTTGTCTTTTTCTCTCGCTCGCGCAACAAGCTCTGGAAAAAAGGCGAATCCAGCGGTCACGTACTGAAAGTGTGCGATATCCGGATTGATTGTGACGCGGACGCGCTGCTCATTCGAGTCAATCCTATCGGACCCGGCGTTTGCCACGAAGGCTACCGCAGTTGCTTTTTCCGGTCGGTGAATAACGACGGCTCCGCGCAAGTCATCGCGCAGCAGACCTTCGCACCCGATTCTGTTTACGGGCCAAGCACTTCCGTCTCCGCGAAAGAGGCGGAGTAACATGTCCGCCTCACGACTTAAACTCGGCCTTCCCAAAGGCAGCCTGCAGGACGCCACGCTTGATCTCTTCTCTCGCGCCGGATGGAAAATCGCTCTCGGCTCGCGTAGCTACGTTCCTGCTATCGACGATTCGGAAATTGAATGTCTCCTGGTTCGCGCCCAGGAAATGGCCCGCTACGTTCAATCCGGCGCACTAGACGCCGGAATTACCGGCCATGACTGGGTCGTTGAAACCGCAGCCGACGTCGCTGAAGTCGCCGAACTTGTCTACGCCAAGCAGCGCCTTGCGCGCGTTCGTTGGGTCCTCGCCGTGCCCGAAGATTCTTCTATCCGCGAACCGCGCGATCTGGAAGGAAAAGTCATCGCTACCGAGGTTGTACACCTTACCCAGAAGTACCTGCAGCGATTTGGCGTCAACGCGCGAGTAGAATTTTCCTGGGGCGCCACTGAAGTTAAGGTTCCGCAACTCGCCGACGCCATCGTCGAAGTCACCGAGACTGGTTCATCATTGCGCGCGAATCGCTTGCGCATCGTGGACACTGTCCTCGAATCGGCGACGGTCTTCATCATGAATCGCTCCGCGGCCGCCGACGCGTGGAAGCGCGAAAAAGCTGAAAATCTGATCCTGATGCTTAAGGGCGCCATCGATGCCGCCAGCAAAGTGGGCCTACTGCTCAATGTTCGCCGCGACGATCTCCCCGCGGTCCTCGCAGTTCTTCCCGCTCTGAAGAATCCGACCATTTCCAATTTGAGCGATCCCGACTGGGTCGCCGTCAACACCATCATCGAAGAAGCCGTCGTCCGCCAGCTTCTTCCCAAACTCAAAGCCGCAAAGGCCCAGGGCATCGTGGAATATCCTCTGAACAAGATTGTGCTCTGATGCGCATACGCAAGCTAACAGCACAACTGGAAAAGAGCCTGCTCGCGCGGAGGGCGCAGTCCGATGTCAAAGCACAGCGCGTGGCCGCCAAAATTATTTCTGACGTTCGCCGTCGTGGCGACGCCGCGCTTCTCGCGTGGACAAAAAAACTCGACTATGCCGACGTTCGAACGAAGGATCTCTGGTTTTCACCAAAAGAAATCCGCGCAGCCGAACACAAGGTCAGTTCTGACTTTCTCCGTGCGATTCGTCAAGCCGCGCGCAACATTCGTCGCGTCGCCGAACAGCAGCTTCCCCGCCCCTGGTCTCTTCAAGTTGAGCGCGGCGTGAAAGTCCGACAACGTGTTTTGCCCATTGAATCCATCGGCTGCTACATCCCGGGTGGCCACGCTTCACTCGTTTCCACTCTTCTCATGACCGCCGTACCCGCGCAGGTTGCTGGCGTTCCACGCATTCTTGCCGTCTGCCCAAAACCCAATAACGAACTTCTCGCCGCCGCGAATTTTCTCAACATTAACGAAATCGCCCGTATCGGCGGTGCGCAAGCCATTGCCGCACTCGCCTACGGCACAAAATTCATTCCGCGCGTGCAAAAACTTTTCGGGCCCGGCAATAAATACGTCACTGCCGCCAAGCAACTCGTCTCCGCCGACTGCGCCATCGATCTTCCCGCTGGACCCACCGAAGCGATCGTCCTGGCCGAACGCGGCAACGCGCGCTGGATTGCCGCCGATCTCCTCGCTCAAGCCGAACACGCGCCCGATGCCGCCAGCTTTCTGGTCACGACTTCTCTTGCCTTAGCGCAACAAGTCGCCGCTGAAGTTGCGAGCCAGTTGCGTACACTTCCTCCCCAGAATCCCGCGCACCATTCGCTCAATCGGGTGGGCGCGATCCTCATCGCACCGTCAATCGCTGCCGCCTGCGAATTCGTCAATCGCTTTGCGCCCGAACATCTCAGCCTTCCAAGCAATGCGGATTCTTTCCTTCGACACATTCATTCCTCCGGCACAATTTTCATCGGTCCGTGGAGCGCGCAACCGCTCGGCGATTATGTTTCCGGCAGCAGTCATGTGCTCCCTACCGCTGGCTGGGCGCGCCGGCGCGGCGGTCTTTCGTCCGCGGATTTTGTAAAATGCATCAGCATGCAGACCATTTCACGCGAAGGTTTTCTGCGTCTCGCGGGCACAGCCGAAACTTTTGCTGAATCCGAAAACTTGCCGGCACACCGAAATGCTGTGAGGATTCGCCGATGAAATCGCGCTTGCCCGTTCGCAACGCCATCCTCAAGCGCAGAACTTACGAAGCCCCGGCCGAAGGCCGCGCAAATAAAATCCGTCTAGATTTCAACGAAAACACCGCCGGCTGCAGCCCGGCCGTCCTCCGCGCTCTGGCAAAATTGACTCCGCAGCAGTTCGGGATGTACCCCGAATACCAGAAGCCTACCGCTCGCATCGCGCGGCATCTCGGCGTCCGAAGCGAGGAACTTCTTCTCACTAACGGCGGCGATGACGCACTGCGCGTCTTCTTCGATACTTTCGTCGAGCCGCGCACCCATATCCTTATTTGCGAACCCACATTCCCAATGTACCGCTACTACGCGGAAATCGCCGGTGCATGCATTGAGGTCTGCCACTACGACGCTCAGCAACATTTTCCGTTGAAAGAAGTTCTTATTGCGCTCCGACAAAAACCGCGTGTTTTTTTCCTCGCGAATCCCAACAATCCGACGGGAACTCTTGTTGATCTCACATCGCTGCGCAAAATCCTCAACGCCGCGCGTGATACGGTCGTCGTTCTCGATGAAGCCTACGCCGAGTTTTCCGGCTTCTCCACCATCGCGTGGATTCGCCGCTACCCAAATCTCTTTATTACGCGCACTTTTTCCAAAGCCGCTGGCCTGGCTGCACTGCGCTTGGGCGCGGTGATCGCAAACGAAAACTCGCTGTCGTTCGTTCGACGCGCCATGCCGCCCTTCCCGGTAAACGTTGCCGTTCTCGTGGCCGCTGAAGCCGCGTTGCGTGAAGGCAAAACTATCCGCGCCTACGTTCGCAACATTCAGCGTTCACGCGAGTCTTTGTCCACCGCTTTACAAGCGCTCGGAGTCACCACTTTTCCGAGCGCGGGAAATTTTCTCCTGGCCAACTTCGGCTCCAGCGGCCCAGCGCTCTTCGCTAAATTGGAACAAAAGGGCATTCTGCTCCGCGATCGTTCCCGCGATATGGGACCGGGCTTCGTTCGCATCACCATCGGCACTCCCGCAGAGATGAAAATTCTTCTCCGCGAAATCAAGAAAACGTTGGTGCCATCGTGATACGGCCTAGAAGAAACGCCTGTCATCCTGAGGACATCCGACAAGGATGTCCTCAGGATCTCAACGCTCTAAGTCAGCAAGTACCTCAGCCTTCATCGTTGCGGGGAGAACTTTGCATTCGCAGTCGCCGACCTTCAAGTCGGCTCTCCTCCTGCCTTTCTAACAGCCGCCTTCTGCCTGCCCCGGCTTTGTCGGGGAGGCGGACGGTTTTGGACCGCTTCGGTAACTATGCTTTGCAATCCGAAACTCTACACCTCGCTATTCGTGTCGGAGTGCGTTAACCATGCCGCGCTGCGCCAATATCCACCGCAAAACCACAGAAACGGAAATCCGTCTCCGTCTGGCACTCGATGGCCGCGGCAAATCCAGAATCTCAACCGGCATCCGCTTTTTCGATCACATGCTTGATCTCGTCGCACGCCACGGTGCCTTCGATCTCACGATCAACGCAAAAGGCGACCTCGACGTTGACCAGCACCACACCGTCGAAGACGTGGGCATCGCCTTTGGCGAAGCAGTGCAGAAAGCTCTCGGCTCGAAAAAAGGAATTCTTCGCGCGGGATATTTCCTGATGCCCATGGACGAAACGCTCGCCGCTGCCGCCGTCGATCTCAGCGGCCGCCCACACTGCGTGATTCAAGCAAAAATAAAAGCGCAAAGAGTCGGTGATTTTACCGTCGAACTGCTCGAGGATTTCTTCCAGGGTTTCGCGCAGGCGGCCCGCGCCAACCTACACTTGCGCTGCCTGTACGGCCGTTCTTCTCATCATCAAGTCGAAGCGCTCTTCAAAGCGTTCGCGCGCGCGCTGCGGTTTGCGGTCAGCCGTGATCGCCGCCTCAAAAATGTTCTGCCGAGCACCAAGGAACTTTTGTGACATCCACTGCCGCGGTTGCTGTCATCGATTATGGCGCCGGCAACGTTCCTTCCGTCGAACGGGCATTGCAAAAACTTGGCGCAGCCTCAAAACGCGTGACACAACCAAGTGAAATCGCCGGCGCACGCGCGATCATTCTCCCCGGAGTCGGCCATTACGCCGCGATCATTCGCGCGCTCGACGAACAGAATCTCCGCTCCGTTCTACTCGAATCCATTTCGCGCGGCATCCCCTTCCTCGGAATCTGTCTCGGTCTTCAGGCGCTGTATTCTTCCAGCGAAGAAGCTCCAAATCTTTCCGGCCTTAATCTTTTCCCGGGTTCGGTCCGTTCGCTTCCAAACTTTGTCAAACTGCCTCACATGGGATGGAACCGTCTTCGCATCCAACGTCCATCGGTGTTACTCGCGGGTCTGGGCGAATCCGACTACTTCTATTTCGCGCACACTTTCGCGGCTGCCACGTCCACGGAGGAAGTCATTGCCACCTCCGATCACGGCGCAAACTTCACCGCTGTCCTTGAACACAAGAATATTTTCGCCACGCAGTTTCACCCGGAAAAAAGCGGCGCCGCCGGCTCGCGCCTGATGCAAAACTTTGTGAGCCTCGCCGCATGAGTCAAAAATAATGAGCCCCGAGCACACTCTTGGTCAGCCGCCCATTCGGAACGCGCAACGTCTTGTAGGAGCGCAGTATGCCTGTCTGCCGCAGGCAGGTGCGCCCTCGCTTGGCGAGATTTGCGACGCAAACTGTGTTGCCTTATCTCAATATCCAAAGGTCACGGTGAGCCCAACCTCATGACTCTCGCCCGCCGCATTATTCCTTGCCTCGACACTGACGACTCACGCGTCGTCAAGGGCGTCAACTTCGTTGCCCTCCGTGATGCCGGCGATCCTGCCGAACTTGCGGCACGCTACAACTCCGAAGGCGCGGACGAACTCGTGGTCCTCGATATCGCCGCTTCTCGCGATCAACGCCCCACTTTTCTGGAGACCATTCGCCGCGTCGCCGCCGAACTCGCCATTCCCCTCACCGCTGGGGGCGGCGTTCGCTCTCTCGATGACGCCCGTTCGGTCATCCGTGCCGGAGCCGACAAAATTACCGTCAACACCGCCGCCGTCGAACGCCCCGAACTAATTAGCGAACTCGCGAATGAATTCGGCGCACAAGCCGTCGTCGTCGCAATCGACGCCAAACTTTTCTCCGCACCACAACATTCATCCGTCGATCCCAGTAGCACAGCCATTCCTGGCTGTGCAGCGATGGATGATTTAGTTCGCCCTTCGCCAACAGACGCAAATCGCCAAAATCCCCGCTGGGACGTCCGCATCCGCGGCGGGCGCGATTCCGCGCACCTCGATGCTCTCGCCTGGGCACAACACGCGGTAGCACTCGGTGCGGGCGAAATCCTTCTCACCAGTATGGATCGCGACGGCACTCAATCCGGCTTCGACATAGCTCTGACGCGCGCCATCTCATGCGCCGTCTCCGTTCCGGTCATCGCGTCGGGTGGCGCAAGAATTCCCGCCCACTTCGCAGAAATTTTCTCTCAGGGCGCAGCCGACGCCGCACTTGCGGCCTCCATCTTCCACGACGGCACGCTATCTATCCGCGAATTGAAGCAATTCCTATCCGCCCAACGCATTGAGGTCCGGCTCCCATGCTGAATTCGCCCGAGCCACGTGTGTGGCTTTGTGTAGCGGCGGGTTTATCCCGCCGTCTTCGCATCCATAAACTGGTCCTTGCTGCATGCTGATCCCGTGCATTGATCTGCAATCCGGCCAAGCGGTCCAACTCGTCCACGGCCGCCGTCGCGAACTCGCCGTCTCCGACGTTTTCGCACAACTGGAAAAATTCCGCCGCTACAAATGGCTCCATATCATCGATCTCGATGCGGCCATGAATAAAGGCCAGAACGACGCTCTCGTCGCATCGCTCTGTAAACGCGCGCGCCGTAAATACAAAATGAACGTCCGCGTAGGCGGCGGCGTTCGCACCATCGCGCGGGCCAGAAGCGTTGCGAAACTCGGCGCCAGGCAGATCATCATTGGCAGCGCCGTCTTTGCTCACGGCAAGATCAATCAGCGATTCCTCAACAAGCTCGCTCGCGCGCTCCCTCGCAAACAAATCATGATCGCTCTCGACGTCTATCACGGCAAAATCGCGACTCACGGGTGGCGCAAATCCGTCGCCCTGCATCCAGCAGATGTCATGCCTGCTCTGGAACGGTTCTGCGCAGCATTTCTGTGCACCGATGTAGATCGCGAAGGAACACTGGCTGGCGCCAATCTCACATATTTTGCGTCGCTCCGGTCGGCCACTGCTCTCCCGATCACCGCCGCCGGTGGCATCACGACACGTGCCGAAATCGCCGCGCTCTCTAAGCTCAAAATAGATGCTGCAGTCGGCATGGCGCTCTATAAGAATCGCCTTCGCTGATTTTCACCAATCGGTTTTGGGATACTGGTATCGCTATCGTGCCGCAACAGACTGCTTGTTCATTTCGAGTCTCTTTCCGGCCTCTCGCACGGACTGCAGCAGGGCTTTATTTGGATCATGCGGACGCAACCTCATGTAGGTATCGAGATATCGGACTTGCGCGCTGTAGTTACCCTTATCGGCCTCGGCATCAGCAAGTATCAGTAAGGCCTTTGTGGAACTCGGATCGTGGAACTGAAGTGCTTTGCGAGCGCTTTCCGCCGCCTCGTCCACACGGTGTAATTTCAATAACGTCAGCCCAAGGATCAAATGTCCTTCCGAAAGGTTGGGGTCCGTCTCCAACCCGAAGCGTACGGCGCGTTCCGCCTCCTCAGGTTCTCCCCGACGACATAAAATCAGTGCATAACCGAATTGCGCCCGCGCATAGTGTCCTCCGCTCAAGTCGATCGCCTTTTGGAAAGCTTCCAAGGCCTGATCTTCTTTCCCCATATTGAGCTGGGCCACGCCTTCGTAGTAGTGCGCTTCGTAGTACTCGGGGTAAAGCTGAGTGGCGGCGTCGAAGTGCCGGAGACTTCCCTTCTCCTCGCGCTTTTCCAATTTCTTCATGCCCCGTTGAAATTCGTTTCGAGCTTTTCCGGGGATCGTCAGCTCTCGTACGGAGACGGACGCAGTGCCTTTCTTCAATGGTGCAAAGCTCGCAACTTGTGCCTGTAAAACTGGTGAAAAACCGACCACGATCATAAGGGTCACCATTACTGGGATGATGAGGCACAGTGGCCGGCCGCAGCATTGCACTTGTTCTTTGTTTCGTATGCTGGTTGTTTCCATGTGCAAATCCTCGACTAGGGGTATGGCGCGAGCGGGGGCAAACATGAACACTTCAAATCAACTCAGGGCGGGATCGAAAACTCCCAAGTTGCCTGGCCTCAACAGCAGCAAGCTAGAATTTCCTCTCGTTTTCGGCCGGGAAAGTGAACCTGTTCACGCTCGACAATTGGGGCGGGCATCACTGGGGCGTTTCAGGAGATTCAACTTTTGTTTTGGCCTACGAATCTCGCTGTGCTTACAATTAGCGGCATGCACGAAGCGTACCAACAATGCCGAGTGCTTCTATCTGTTAACTGTGTTTGCGCCCATACGATGCAGCGCGGGGCTTGCCCAATCTTTCCAGCCGGAATGTAATAATTCCGCCAGCCTAGCTAATTTTTCAAACCTGCCATACCTCACCTGGACTCGACGCCGTCCAAGCGTTGAGATGCTGTCCCGGCAAAAAAAGAATCATCGGAAACAGTTAAAAAATGTAGGCGAAAACCTAAATACTTTCTGGTATCAGCACTTCGCTTGCAGCGCGCAATGCGCTTTCGGCTCGTCTATCTAAGTAGTACGTAGTATCCTGCATCCGGTCGTCCGGCCTCACGAACGCATCGGCAGTCTGCTGTTTGTAAATCCGAAAGTTGTGTCGAGATTCGTTCATGCCCGCTATCGTCTCCATGCTTCGTGCCGTCAACCTCGGCAATTACAACAAAATAAAGATGGAAACCCTCCGGGACCTGTACGCCACGCTTAAATTTGAAAAACCGCAAACTTACCTGCAAAGCGGCAACGTCATCTTTAAAACCGGCGAACGCAATCTGGACCTGGTAGGCAAACGTATTCAGGCGGCAATCGAAAAGAAATTCGGCTGCCGTACCGAAATTATCCTGCGCACCACGGCAGAACTCCGCGCTGTCATCGCCAACAATCCTTTCGCCAAACGCACAGGAATCGAGCCCAGCAAACTTCTGGTGACATTTCTTTTGGCGGACCCGGGCCAGGCAGCCCGCGAAATTCTCCGTAAACAACAGTTCGCACCCGAAGAGCTCCATGTCGCCGATCGCGAGCTTTACATCTACTTCCCCGATGGCGTAGGCAAATCCAAGCTCCCGTCGGCGCGCATCCACAAAATCCTGGATACCCCCGGCACCGGCCGCAATTGGAACTCGGTTACCAAAATGTTGCAAATCGCCGAACAGCTGGAAAGTTCCAGCTGACCAGGACTCAAGCAAAAATCGAAACTGGATTTGGTGATGGAGATAGCCGCTACAGCGGAATTCGCAGGTTTGTACTACGAAAAGCTTCGCACGCTAAGATAGTCAATTTCAGCGCTCTTGCGCTAGGATAACTGACGATGCGGGCTCTCACTCTATTCGGATTTTTTCTGTGTGCCACTGCTGCGGCGGCGCAACTTGCCCCTGCTCCTAAGCCCGACGCGGCTCTCCCTTTCACGCTCAAGCCGCTAGGACACGGCCTATACGCGGCGATAGACGACGCCAAAGGAGATTCGGGAGCGAACGCCGGCTTTATCGTGGGCGACAACGGCGTCGCTGTCGTCGACACCTTCGAAAATGAGCCCGCCGCGCAGGCTCTCCTTGGGGAAATCCGCATGGTCACCAAACTCCCCATAAAGTTTGTCGTAAACACCCACTACCACCTGGACCACGTGGCGGGAAACAATGTTTTTGCAAAAGAAGGCGCGGTGATTGTGGCGCACCGCAACGTGCCGGCATGGATTCACACCGAGAATCTGAAGTTTTTCGGCAAAGACATCAAGCCTGAACAAAAGGCCGAAATCGAAAACATTGCCGCTCCTAACACGCTGTACGATTCCGAGACCGAACTTCGCTTGGGCACAATTTCACTTCGCGTAGAATTTTTCCCCGGCCACACTGGCGGAGATTCCATCGTCGTTGTTCAGCAGGAGAAATCTCCGGTCATTTTCTGCGGCGATCTTTTCTGGAATCACACTCTTCCCAATCTGATCGATGCCTCCACTGCTCCATGGCTGGAAACTCTGTCAACGTTTTCTAAGTTTGCGGCGGTTTCTCCGATTCAGTTCGTTCCTGGTCATGGGGACCCCGGTAATGCTGGCGATGTTGCGGCCTTTCGCGGCTACCTCTCGGATCTACGCGACTGGGTTTCGTCCGCCAGAAAGGATGGCAAGAGCGGGGCTTCGCTTGTCGAGGCGGTGCTCCCGCAACTTAAACAAAAATATGGCTCGTGGCACCTTTTCGAGTATTTTGCAAAACGCAATATCGCGGACGTCGAAGCCGAACTTGCCGGCACCAAGAAAATTCCCACTGCTCAACGCTAGCGTTGCTTCGTAGCGGCTGCCTGGGGCAGGCAGGGTGTTCGCGGTGTTGATTCTGGAAATCTGAACTCCCACGCGCGCGGCGATTAATTCTCAAAGCTGAAAGTCTTCGCCACAAAATAGGAACTATAGTTCCTATTCGGCGATACCTCCAATTTAGCCCTAGCTCCTGTTCAGCCGTAAAGCCTGCGCTTTCAGTTGTCGTTATCGAATGTAAGCATCCGTGATGTACTGCTGCACCATGCGCTGTGTGTTGAAGAACGATCCGTTGATGGCGATCGAATGTTGCATCACGCTCAGAAATCGATGCCGCTCGTTGTAGTACATCGGCAAGATCACGTGTTCCAGTTTGTCGTAAAGGGATTCGGCGTCCGCCGCATTGTCCAGACTTTCGTCGCCGCTCTGCCGCAATTGTCCGATGGCCCAGCCGGTCACTCCTTCAATGTGCCCCTCCACCCACCAGCCGTCCAAAATGCTCAGGCTCGGCACGCCATTCAGCGCGGCTTTCATGCCGCTGGTTCCCGATGCCTCTAGCGGAAATTGCGGTGTGTTCAGCCACAGGTCCACACCGGCGGTGATTTTTCCGCCCACTTCCATGTTGTAGTTGTCCAGAAAAACCACTTGGATCGTTTTCTTCAAAGCTTTCTTGGCCCTGAATATTTTGCGAATCAATTCTTTTCCGCCGCCATCCTTCGGATGGGCCTTCCCGGCAAACACAATCTGGAATTTTCCCGCATTCTTTGCGATCTCCCGCAGGCGATCGAGATCAGACAAGATCAAATCGGCACGCTTATAGCCCGTCGCACGCCGCGCAAAGCCAATCGTGAAAACGTCGGGATCGAGTTGCAATCCCGTCTTTTCCCGCACCACTTCAAACAGTTCATGTTTCGCCAGCAGGTGTGACGACCATACTTCTTCCTGCGGCAATCCCAACGCTCCGCGCAAACTGTAATTGTCTTCACGCCATGTCGGAATGTAGCGGTCAAACATCTGCTGGAAGGATGGCGCGGTCCACGTGACCGCGTGCACGCCATTGGTGATCGCTTCGATCGGCACAGACGGAAACATGCGCCGGGAGACCTCGCCGTGCATTTTCGCCACGCCGTTCACATAAGTGCTCATATTCAGCGCCAAGTGCGTCATGTTCAGAGAAGCGCCGAGTTTGGCCGCTTCCTGCAAATCCGGAAAATTCGTCTCCGCCTGCAACACGCGCTTCAGTAATTCCGCCGAAGTAGCGTCCTTCAAATCCAGAAACTGTTGCCGGTCGGGAAACGCACGGGTTAGAAATTCCATCGGGAAGCGATCGTGCCCAGCGGGCACCGGCGTATGCGTCGTAAATACGCACTTGCTGCGCACTTTTTCGATGTCTTCTCCGCGAATCGATGCGCGGCCCGCTTTCTCCGCTTCCTCACCGAGCAGTTCCAATGTGAGCAGCGCAGCGTGCCCTTCGTTCATGTGATACCGTCTCAGGTCGTTGTAGCCGAGCGCGCGCAGCATGCGCACACCGCCAATTCCGAGCAGCACTTCCTGACATAACCGGTAGTAGGGATCGCCGCCGTAAAGGCTGCCGGTCAGATTGCGGTCCCGTTCATCGTTTGACGGCAGATCCGCATCCAGAAAATAAATCGGGACGTCGAAACCGCGTACGCCTTTCGCGTCATAACGCCACGAGCGCAACTCCACCCGGCGATTCTCCAGCGGCACTTTTACACGCGCAGTTTCTTCCCGCAAGAACTGTTCCATTTTCCACTCGACTGGTTCTTCGGTCTGCGATCCTTCATCGGAAAGCCTCTGCGTGAAGTAACCTCTGCGGTAGAGCAGGCAAACCGCAACCATAGGTAGGCGAATATCGGCCGCGGCGCGAATCGTATCTCCCGCAAGCACACCCAGGCCGCCCGAATAACTCGGCATGGAATTTTCTAAAGCTATCTCCATTGAAAAATAGGCGACCAGACGTTTTGACGGCGTCAACTTTTCCTCGTCGTTTGGATAACCGCGGCGGACGCGGCGCGTGCTTCAATAGCACAGGATTAAGCACTAAGTCAGAACCACTATTCTGCGGGTTTCTGGCCGCACAGGCAAGAACCTGCAGGGCGCAACTCAGGCCGAGTTTCCATTCTCACTGAGCTGAAATCCAACAATGAGCCGCTCAGCATCGCGCACGGTCATGGGCAGCCGATCACGGGAGCAAACATGCCCGCAGCTTTGCGTGAATTAGCGGCGAAATTCGATCAAATCACGATTCCGTCAGAACTCACGCGCAACGGGGATAAGGTGATCCATCAGCAACAACTGATCTTTGTATAAGTATTACTACCTGGCGTGCTTCGTCCCGGTTTTTAAATTTCGGTCCCCGACGCGCTATCACATTTTTGGAGTAAGACCTTTTGCAGCATCTACCCGATGGTTCTTCAGCTTCCTTATGCACAAAAGTGTGTGATTGGCGAAACTTTTGGTCGCCAAAAACCAGTGAAGAAGGAAAACACCAAGTTGGAGATCGCTACACTTGTTCCGATACAAATTGTGGATGTGAGATCGAGGTAAAAAGTCCTTCCCCTTATGACCGATGGATCAAGAACCCAGCAGACAAGTAGTTCCGCAGGGTGATCTATCCGGTGGCTCAGCGTCCGAGAGCTATTCCGGCAGGACGTCGAGGTCGGCACTTCTGGCGGATCGATCTCGACGCCCGGCGACTATGCTTCCCATGGGGCGAGCGGCGAAGGCCTTTTTGGAGCCTCTGGATCGGCAGTGAAAGCGGCATGCGGCAGGGACGGTATGGCTCAGATCAGCGGAGAACATCAACCAGTTCGTCTGAGAGCACAGGGCGGTCTGAAAATCCAGGCTCGACTAACCCAGGCTCGACGAATTCCGCTCCCGTGTGTTTTTGCGGAAAGCGCATGACGCAGAGTGACTCCCGTTCCCAGTCAGCTCGCGCCGCGAACATGTAGCAATCAATTACTTTATTTTTGCATTTGTTTAACTGGACGTGGTGCTCTGACGATTGTTTGCCGAATCGCTCACGACTTTTCAGCGACGGCGCTCATTAAGGCATGGGGGCACCACGGTCCCGAATATCTCTTCACCGTATCCGGAATCCTCGCCAAGTCTGCGTATCAAAAATGCATGGCATTTGGTCTTAGTGTCGTCGACGCTGGTATCAAGCCGTCGGCGCAAGCGAAAGCTCGGCATGCTCGGTCACGCGGGGTGCTGATAAAGGCCGATCACATTGCCTGACGGATCGCGGAACCTCGCGGTGATCTCTGGCGCGTCCGCGCCGATCGATTGCACAATTTCGCCGCCATTGGTGACGACCACACGGATTGTCTCGGCCACGCTGTCCACCATGATGTAAAGCAGGAGACCAGGCTCCGCGGCGGGCGCGCGCCCGAGAACCCAGGTGCCACTCACTTCGCCAGTTGTGTCGTCAAAGGCTGTGCTGCCATCGCCGCGTTTTCGGACCTTCCAGCCAAAGACTTGCCGATAGAAGTCCGCCGAGCGCGCAATGTCCGTAGCGGGAAATTCGATATAGCAGATCTTGCCGTTCGCAAGCCTTGTGGGCATCGATCGACCTCCAGAGCGCCGTCATCTAACGCCCTCTACCTTTGGTGCCGTACCGTACCGACAGCAGGTCAGTCTGCGCGGTTCGATGACACAAGGAAATTCCGGCCACTTGAGGTCTTAAATTCCAAAACTCGCTTGCCTTTTTCGGTTATGGTGGTCGGAACTGGCTCATTCCCGGGTGACTGCAATTCGATTCCGATATAGCCCGAAAGATATAGCTCTCTGACGGTAGGCGAGTTCAGCTTTTTACCGTTAGCGAAGACGCGCAAAAACCATTTTGCTTGGTTAATGTCCATACGCTGGCTTCACCTGCACCGTGGTGCTGCCCTGCCAACGTTGCATTTCTAGCGCCAATAGAAGTCAGACAATAAGTGCCATTTTTACTTCCACTTACGCCGATGCAATCGATTGGCGCTTTAGGACGTCAACAATCGGTTACGCGTGCCATATTGAACGAAGTCGTCGCCAGATGTGCTCGACCGTACATTCCTTTAGCAACAAAGATATTTTGCGGCACCGTCCTGTCGGCCGCTGGCGGTTCGATCATCTATCGTCGGATTCGTCTTCCCGGTGCACAGAAGTCAAAAAGTTATCCAGCACAAAGTCCGCGACCTCACGGCCCAGCCGCTGACCAGTGGTGAGGTCAAACTGGAAGTGTTGCCCCCCAAAAATGCGGCTTAACGTCGCTTCTTCGGCGGCAGAGGAGAAGCTCGTGAAGGAGCGTTCTACCCCGGGGAGAACCTCCGAAGTTACGTTGAACTCGAAACGATCCCGCTCGAAAAAGGAAGTCAGCACCTCTGCCCCCGCAGCGCTTATGACTGCATGAGCGCCTGGATAGGACGGGTCGGCGGCGGTCTTGCCGACTTCCGGGAGCCAATTCGGATCAGCCGCTGTTTCAGGATTGTTGTCGGAATCAGCGGCGCGAATTGCGGTCACGGGTCGCCACAGATTGTATGTGTATTTGGCTTCGTAAAAAGCGATCACGTCATCTGCAAAACTCATGTTAAGCAGTGCGAATAACCGAGCATTCTGCGCAGTCGTCAAACTGTTCGCTAGCGAGAGTGTCTGCGAAATTTCGTTCCAGTAGTTCTGAATGGCTCCATTCCAAAACCGGCCCGTCAACGCCTCATCTGTCGTTGCGGTCGTGCTGTCAACGATTCCTAAGGACTTGATTTGATTAAAAGCATTGCTATAGGCATCGCTGGTCAGAGCCGGAGGAGGACCGGGTCGAAACTGATTCGCACTTTGCAGAGCAAATGGCGTCACGTGAGACCAATGCGTGAATTGCGGCTGCGGCGGGAAATTCGGAGGCGTCGATTGATAATCCCCCGGCGCGGTTCCAAAAACATACTGGATGGGCTGGGCATTGGAGCCGTCGTCGCTCCGCAAGGCGAGGACGCGATCCGCAACAGTCTGTCCTATACGGATGCCTTCTATTTTATTGTGGCCCTCCGAAATTTGTGCCAGCGATTGCTGTAATTCAGTATCGAGTGTGGACTTAAATCCCGGATACAGAACAACGAGAACTTGATGCGCCGCTGCAACTGCCGCTGCATCCTGCGATGCGCTTCGTGGCACCCCGCTAAGGCGGACCAGGTATGGCCGGTGTGTTCGGTCAATGGCGTTGACAGCGTCGTAGATTGCCGCATGCATGATCGCAAAGCTTCGGGTTGGGTGTATGGTCGGCGACTGAGCGCCAGGTGTGCGAACGATTGCGAGAAGCGTCCTATTCCACTGGATGACTGGGTTTACTGGCTGGGCAGAAGCGCCGCCAGCAGACTGAGGTGAAGCACCATAAGAGCTGAAAAATGGTACGAAAATGCTCGCACTAAGGAGCGCGAAAGCAGTCAACGTCTTTGACATGGGTGATGTCCTCTTCGTTTTCGTATCCGACGACAGCGCAGTGGCTCGTCAATCAAGAGCTACAAACGCTCTTGCAGATACCTAGACCGCGAGACTGAAGAAAAAATTCCCAATGCGTCGAATTGATTCGCCTTTGCCGCTTCGCGAAAACGCGCTCAACCGACCTCTCCTGTCATGTCATTTCTTACAGCTCGATATCCTGCTGAAAAGCGGGCGACGTGGGGAGAGAGGTCCAAAACCACGCCGCCCTCGAACGAGCTGCCTCTGAGTAGACCGTGCCTCGGCATATTTCATTCCGCGCTGTTGCGAGAATTCTTTTGTTTTTCCTAGCGAGAGAAGTCCGATGAATGGCTTGTCAACTAACTGCCAACGATGCTGGGGTTTGTCACTAGATTGTAGGCGCCGAAGCGACGAGGCTGATTGACGGAATAAAACGGCGACACGCCAAGTCGTTGTTCTTAAGTGCCGACATGCGGGTTTCCGGGTCCGAGTTACCTCGAAACAAACGGAACCGAGCCGGCGAGCCGGCATCATCGGTTCCGATTTTAACTTCGACTCAATACGAAAAGAGGGAAATCTAATGCTTTCACATTGGTTGGTACGGTTCACGGGAATTGCCGCACTTTCTTTCGCGGTATGTGGCGTTGTGTCTGCACAATATGGTGGAGGCGGTACGCCGGGATCGGGAGGAACCGGCGCAAATGGTGGGTACACGCCACCGTCAGGCGGATACAGCTCCGGTAAGGCCATTGGAATTGGTGTTGGCGCCGCTGCCGGAGCTGCTGTTGGTATTGCCCTTCTCGTGCGACATCATCATCACTCTGCAGAAAAAGAGCAGCAGACCTATGTTACCGGCTGCACTCAGTCCATCGAAGCTGGCATCAATCTGACCGATGAGAAGGACAACCAGACTTACTCGGTCGTTACCAACAACAAAGCCCTGAAGGCAGGCGAGCGAATTACTCTCAAGGGAGTTCTGGTGGCTGCCGATGGTCCTGGGAATCCCACGTTTCAAATGCGTAGCGTGATCAAGGATTATGGAGCCTGCGGGACAGCTTCCGCCTCCAATTCGAGCGCCGCGAACCCAACATCTCTAAACTGAAGAACAAATATCAGAGAGGCGGCCTGAGGGCCGCCTTTCTAGCGAAGTGATCCCAAACGACCTGTAACTTGCAACGACATGCAGATTGTTCGGATCCCAAGCTACGTTCGAGGCTACTTCGCAGTTTTTTCTAGCTCAGAGCCGGCGTCGAGCGGCATCGGCTTCTTCCGCCAACTCAAAGAGGACTTGCACGATCCCGGTGTTCTTACCTGTCGGGTCGAGGAAGAGCCCATCATCGACAAAGCTCCGCACAGAGGCTACCGCGCCCCCTTGTTTTGTGGAAGTTGGCCGGATGATGGAAACGGGACCGAGGTTCTTGTTCAGGAACAATGTTGGCTCGGGCATGATGAGATTGGTCTGGAACTTGTCTGCAACCTTCGTGTCGACAGTGCCGGTGATAGGATCGACGGCAATGGTATTGAGGTTCGGAAAGGTAAGATCGCCGTCGGTGATGTTGGTAGCGTTGCCGGCCTTGTCGTGCCACGTCTGGAAGTGCGCGATCTCGGAGCCGCCGATACTCAGCAGGATCCGCAAGACCTCTAAATTAGTCACTTTCTGGGCGAGCGCGGGATACAGGCTGCTGCCGCCTTGCTCGATAAACGCGAAGTGGAAGCCCGCGGTGTTGGCAATAGCTTGCAAGTGGTTAGGAATACTGCCGTCGCTGTTCAGAGCCAGGTCGCCATCGTTGACCGGGATAGCGGGATGCTTGCCCTTCGCAAGATCCGGAACGGCCTGGTCGAAAGTGCCGCCGAAATCGGGATTGGCGGAATTACTTCGGAGGCGCGTCCACCACGTCGTATCCACAGTCAATTGCTGCAGGTTAGTAAGCCGCCCCTTTGCCGGAACCCCTGATACCTGACTAGGCGGCAGAGTAGCGAATTCGCTCAGGTCGATAGTCTTGGCGCCCTTCGATGCCAGATAGTTGTTGAGAAACCGGTGATGGCTGATTTCGTCGTCGGTATTGTCCGCGATGTACTGCGGCATGTCGCCGTCGAGCACCTCCAGGGCTGTGATGTAATTTGGAGCCAGCCCTGTAACGATTTTCTGACCGTTGAGTTCCAAATCAATTGGCGAGAGACCCTGATTGGTGGCGCCGCCAAGTTCGGCGTATTGAATCCACAGATCAGCTTCGACCTGTTCGAGGGCGCTCAGAAAAGTCAGAATCGCAATGTCGCCCTTTGTGATTGGCGCATGGTCATCTTCCCGTTCCGCGAAGGCCACGGGCGCACCAGGCAACATCGCCGTGCCGATCGTCGCCGCCCCCGCCGCCACCATCCCACTCTTCAGAAACGAACGACGATTTTTGGAGCCACTGAAGACACTTCCCTTTTCTTTCATTGCAATCTCCTTTTTCACCAATCGAGTTCCGAAGCGTTGTGAGTAGCTTGCAAGGCGTGAGGAACAGGCCAATCCCCGATGGAAATCGTCTAACTCAGCGCGAGGCATGCAGACTGCGAAAATTGCGACTCTCGTTTTCGATATCGAAATCCGACTCTTCGGCGAGGCCCGGTATCAAAACCGGGCTCTCTGATCGCATTGACTGGAGTCCGTGCCGCTTTATTCCCTTTTTGTGGTGCCGTCACCTGTCATGTTTTTGTCTCTGAAAGTCCATGGATGCAGTGATGAGTTGCGTCGCACCAATCGCGGAGTGGTGGTGCCGCGGCACGCGAGACTATTTAGAAGTTGCGTGATTCTTTTTCGGTAGGCAGACGCGCAGAGTTCCGTTCACAGGCTTTACTTCCGCCAGGGCTGGATCTATTTCTTGAGAAAACTGATGGACGGATTGGACATCCGGGCCGCGCTTCGCTTCGCCAGCATGTCTCTTGCGGCTTCGAAACACCACCAGAGAGTGATTCGTCAGGCTCAGGATGGTTGTGACTGCCGGATCCTGGGGACAATTAATATCCAGCGAAAAATCTGGCGCAGTTAAATCATCGTTTCGCCAGAGTTCCTTCTCTGCAATGAGCCAATCATCGAGTGCGAAGCCGTGCTTGTGCTCCCGCTCTTCAAAGATTTGGTAAGCGCGGTTGGCAATTGCCGAAAGAATGATCTTCTGATGATAGTCTTCAGTGCTCTCAACAGTAATAATCGGGATTCCCGAACATTTTCGGATGTTTCCTTGCATCACGCGCCTCCTTCATAGTTTCAACTTCGACGCTAAAATCCATAAATGTGCCGTAGGGTTATCGTTCGGCTTCCGTATGGCACTGCCGCAGCAAAAACCGTTAGTCAGTTAGGAGCCGCTGAAGTCGCTGCAGATCCGACGGAGCAGCGGAGGAAACGGTGCAATATTCCAGCTTGTCTCGTCGCCAATCGATCCATTGATAGCCTTGGCGCGAACCTGTACGCGCAGAGCCATCCGCTTCACCCGTGCTCCAAATGAAGACATTGAAGAGCTCATCGCGACCGCGATAAACGAGCGTGGCGACGGTACGACCTTGAACAACATCCACGCGTCCGCCCTGTAGCGCGAAACCCTCGCCGGCCATGTTGCGAACTGGAATAACAAATTTCACCTTGTCCTCGAACCAAGTGCTCACCGTTTGCGGATCGGTAGAACTGATGGTTGTTAATTGTCCCGGCAGTAGCGAGCGCAAATGCGCGTCGACAATTCCGGCCGCGAATTCCGCTTGATAGTCCTCTTCCTTGCGCACTCCAGGAATCACGCGCCACAAAATCAGTACAACAAGAAAGAGAGCCGCTGCCGCGGCGAGCCCACGCCACGACCACCGTAGCGACCGGCGCGTCGTGGGCGTAATCGCGTAAAGATCCGCACGAATTTTCCGTTTGAGTGAGGCCGGTGCGGCTTCGTACAAATGCGCGTATTTCAACGAACCACGGACAAAACCCAGCGCAGCCAACTCGCCGGCACAGTCGGAACAATCCGCGAGGTGGTGTTTGAATTCAGCTGCGCGGATGACGCTCAGCTCGCCGTCGAAATAGCTGTGACGCACGGAATAGTCAAGATCACAGCTCATGCTTAGCCTCGCCTTCGGCAGTTGTTGTCAGGGCCGACTGCAGTTGCCGGCGAGCTCGCGAGAGCGAGGACATGACGGTCCCAATGGGAATCGAAGTGATCGCGGCGATCTCCTTGTAGGAACAGCCCTCCAACTCCCGCAGGACGACGATTTCCCGGAAGCGAGGCGGAAGCTTTTCCAGTGCTCGCGTGAGACGCTCGCGGTCATCTCCTGCAATTGCGATGGATTCGGGCGTGGTGGAAGATTGCATGTGCAGCTGTTCATCGAATTCGTCCGTCATCTTCATTCGGCGATTCTTCTCCAACCACGTATAACAAGTGTTGCGGACAATCTGCAGCAGCCAGGCACGCACGTCCCCTCCATAGAAGCCCTGGAAGAAGCGGAAAGCTCGAAGCATGGCTTCCTGGGTCACATCTTCTGCGTCGGTGCGGCTGGATAAAATCCACACCGCCAGGTTGAATGCCGCATCAAGATGGGGCAGCACCATCTGATCGAATCGTGCCCGGTCCTCGGCATTCAGCACTTCTAAGCCTTTCTCGCAATCAGTGAACTTCATTAGTAGGAACTGGCCGGAGCTCGGATTTATTCTTGTTTGTGACTTTTTTGTAATGAATAACCATCAAAATGACAACATTGCAGAGGCAAGGAATAATGCGCACATCGCGGCAGTCTATGGAACAAACCCCCTCTAACGGCGGCGCGAGCACTCTTACGGTAAACCTCGCGCCGCTACTTCCCGAGCTGTCTGCTGAAGGCTGAACATAGACCTCCCGCTGTGATCGAATTCACAAAAAACTGAAAGTCCTACGGAATATTTTACTGGATGTGGCTGTCTACCTAGTGCACGGCAGACACTGAGGTTTGCGGCAAAGCGTGGGACATCAGCGAGAGGACACTATGCCCAAAAAGAACAAAGACGAGATTTT
>Ga0070716_100000239_pt1 | contig 22002 bp, 19 predicted proteins | sample LARL112metaG_FD_71395 | JGI IMG/M metagenome (GOLD analysis project Ga0070716, IMG submission 71395) | Corn, switchgrass and miscanthus rhizosphere microbial communities from Kellogg Biological Station, Michigan, USA - LAR L11-2 metaG | ecosystem: Host-associated > Plants > Roots > Rhizosphere... | reverse complement strand
GCCTTCCGGTCCTCGTCGCTATTGCCATCGCTTTGTTATCGGTCGGCCTATCCGCGCAGCAAATTCGCGGAGACTACATCGAAACCCGTAGTGCCGACGTCTACACGGGCCAGTGCTTCGCCAACGGCGAAGTGAACCTGGTCGGCAAGGAAGCCATTGTTGCCTGGCATGTGCAGAGCGGCAGTTGGGATGGCGTGTCGCTGGATGGCCTGACCATTGCGGCGGCCGTCCGCGCCAAGGCGACTCTGGGCGATCCCTACGCCAATCCCTATCCCGCGCAGTCGGTGCTCCTAGTAGACGACCAGGCTTCGCCGCAACAGAGTGCCGCGCTGGTCAGCTTCGCCAAACACATGGGCGGCGAGTTGCTGGACAACGTTGATCAGACCGTTTCGGCTCCCATGGAAATGGTCGTCAATCACGAGCGCCACGGCGTTGCCCTGCTGCGTGCTGGGCAATTCGCCACCGTGCAGACGCGCTCGCTGGGCGACAAGGACCACGTGTGTGGCAACGAAAGCACGTTCTATCCGCCGCTCACCCCCGTCGCGCACTCGATGCCGGCGGTCGCGGTCACCGACGCGTACCGCGGTCCCGGCCTCGGCGAGTCCTGGGATAACCATGGCCGACGCAGCGCGTTCGTGGGAACGTTTGCGCGATAGAATCTCAGCGTGAAATCTACTACCTGGCTACGCACATTTCGCACATGTGTGCACGCTCTCGCTGCTTCTGTTCTCGTTCTCCTGATTTCTATTCCTGGCCGAGCGCAAGCTGGCAAAGTCGAACCGCTTGGACCGCTGACGGAATCAACGGTTCCGGAGGCGGTGCGCGCAGCGGTAACCGCGAAGGGCCACCGCGTGACGCCTGACGACGCCACTCCCGCGATCGAAATCTGGTACCGCAGGGAAGTTCCTGCCCAGCCGAAGGCAGCATCAGGCAGCGCAGTCTATGATCGGCTCACGCCATCCGCCCTGGTGGGCGTCCTCCACTTCACAAAAGCGTCGACTGACTACCGCGGACAGTCCGTGGCCGCCGGCTTCTACACTCTGCGAGCGGCCCTCATGCCCGACGATGGGAATCACCTCGGCGTCGCCCCCAGTCGCGATTTCCTTCTGCTTGTGCCGGCACCGGCGGATCCCGGTCTGGAAGCAACGCCCAAGTTCGCCGATCTGGTTGTGCTCAGCAGGCAGGCTTCGGGAGCGAAGCATCCCGCTCCGCTCAGCCTCGTGCCCGCCGAAGCCGGAGCGGCGCCGGCGCTTACCAAAGATGACGAAGGCCACATCATCTTCACCGCTACTATTCACCTGAGTTCAGGCGAGGATCTTCCCGTCGCTCTCATCGTGAAAGGCACCGTGCCGCAGTGAAGTCTCCGGCGGAATTCTGGCAGTTGCTGCTCTGTTGATCGCGGTGATTTCATCGCCGATTTCTGTTGCATCTTGCAACTTTCGCTATTGTCATTTGCAACGCTCGCGACTTCGCTTCTAACTCGCTGCAATCGCGGGCCTTTTGTCCTGACATGCAGCAAACACAAGCAAAATCAACCTTTCGCCTGTTGCGGTTCTCATCTGCGCACTGTTGAGGCTCTCATCAAACACTGCGATGCATTCCTCCTCGCACTATCCCCAAGCTATTGATTCGACACTCAGAAGGAATCTCGCCCCACGATGCTTCCAAGACTCGCAACTTTGGTCCGGCGATTGCCTTTACGAAGGACGGCGAGCGGCCCGGAAACAGAGAGCGGCAAGAAACGACGGCCCTTCCGGAGAGGTGATTTATGACAGTCCTTCTGGTTCTGCTGACCTTCGTAACGTTCTTGCTGATCGACCACTTCCATAGCCGCAAACAGGTTGTCGTGCAACCCGCCTTGCAAGTTGCGGAACGCGAAGCGCCGCCTCGACTCGCGCCGAGCCTGGTCGGTGGATTCCAGGTTCCCGAGAAACTACGCTTCCATCCGGGACACACCTGGGCGCTCAGCGAGAGCCCGAGCCTGGTCCGCATTGGCATGGACGAGTTCGCCTCGAAACTGAGCGGCAAGGTCGAGAAAATCGCTCTGCCGCGGCGCGGCCAGTGGATTCGCCAGGGACAGAAGGTATGGACGCTACTCCGCGACGGTGCCTCCGTCGACATGGTTTCTCCGATCGAAGGCAGCGTGGCCGACATCAACGAAGCGGTCGTGCAGAATCCCGACCTCGCCCGCACCGATCCCTACGGCCAAGGCTGGCTGGTGAGCGTGCAATCTCCCGACGCCAAGACCAACTTCCGCAATCTGCTGGGTGGCGCGCTGGCCCGCTGGTGGACGGAAGAGTCGGCGAGCCGCCTGCAGCGCCTGATCCCGATGCCGGCCGGAGCGCTCGCGCAGGACGGCGGCGTCGCCGTCGACAACCTCGCCGACCAGATCCCCGACAAAGATTGGGCCGCCCTCACGAAAGAGTTCTTCCTGTCGTAACGGACCCCGCAGTACACCTCCTGGTGGCAGGCCTCGGCCGCTCGTAAGAAACGGGCGGTCGAGCTGTTTTTCAATCATGCCTGCTGCGACTGCGTCGGGCAAACGGCACAGCTAGCAGAGCCCACCCGCGCCCATCAAAGCGCCGAAAACTAGGCCTTCCAATAGATCATCTACCTGAGTATAATTCCCGGCCATGGCCAAGACCGGCCAATCTCCGCTCGAAAGTGATATGGTCCAGGGCACGCTGGATCTGCTGATTCTGCATACTCTCTCTGCAGGCCCGGCGCACGGTCACACCATCGCATATTCCATTGAGCGCCGTTCAGAAGACGTTCTTCAGGTCGAACACGGTTCGCTGTACCCCGCACTCCATCGGCTCGAGGAGCGGGGCTGGATTGCCGCGTTCTGGGGAACATCGGAGAACAATCGTCGCGCCCGCTATTACCGGCTGACACCCAAAGGAAGAAAACAACTCCTCAGCCAGATCAATCGCTGGGAGCAGTTGGTGCGGGCGATCGGACGCATCCTCCGTCCGGCGACCGAGTGAGCTTTCGGAGCAGAACCATGAGTCTCTTACGATTTTTCCGCCGCGAACAATGGGACACCGAGCGCGCTGCCGAACTCGAATCTCACCTGCAGATCGAAACCGACAAGAACATTGCTGCCGGAATGTCTCCCGCCGACGCTCGAACAGCTGCCTACCGCAAGCTTGGAAATCCGGCCAGGATCCGCGAGACCATCTACGAAATGAATTCCATTCCCTTTGTTGATGCGCTCTGGCGCGATTTGCGGTTTGCTCTCCGAGGTCTGCGGAAAAGACCAGGCTTCGCAATCGTAGTGATTCTGTCACTGGCCTTGGGCATCGGGGCTAACACTGCCATCTTCAGCCTTGTTGATGCCATCACTTTACGACCGCTGCCTGTGCCGAATCCAGGTGGGCTCGTCACCATCGATGTCGCAGCATCGCGGTTGACCAGCTTTGGAGCTTCCTCCTACCTGGACTGGGTGGATTTTTCAGGCCGTAGCAAGTCGTTCCAATCGTTGTCTACGCGCCAGGAGATGTCCGCCGGAATGAACCCCGCGGGAGCCGTTCCTGATGGCAAGCCGCAGGTGGTCTGGGGACAACTAGTCTCAGGAAATTTCTTTTCCACACTCGGGGTGCACCCTGCCTTGGGCCGGACCTTTCTCCCGGAAGAGGACCAAACACCAGGCAAGTACCCCGTCATGGTCATCAGCTACTCGTTATGGAAGCGTACGTTTGGCGGCAACCGGGAAATTGTCGGCAAACAGGTCGAGTTGAGTGGCCATAGTTTCACCATCATTGGGGTCGCCCCCAAGTCATTTACTGGGGTGGATCTGTGGTTTCGTCCCGACGTCTATCTACCAATGATGATGACTGCGGCCGTTGCACCCGAAGGTAGCGACACACTCACACACCGGGACTATCGGGGATGCAATCTGCTGGGCCGCCTCAAGCCTGGAGTCACGATCGCGCAGGCCCAGGCCGAATTGAACGTGATCATGAGCGATCTCGAGCGGCAGTATCCCGCGACTAACAAGGACACCATTGCAATCATCCGGAACGAGATGAGCCGTCGCCTGCAAGGCGGGAACACAACGTTCGCTGGAATTCTCATCGGGCTGGTGGTGTTGGTCTTGATCATGGCTTGCGTGAATGTGGCCAGCTTGATGATGGCGAAGGCCACGTCTCGCGTTCGGGAAATCTCGATGCAAATAGCGCTGGGAGCATCCCGCGGAGCATTAGTGCGTCAATTTCTGACCGAGAGTGCGGTTCTCGCGATGTTGGGCGGTGTTTCCGGCATTCTAATCGCAGCTGCCTGCATCAAGGGATTTGCCGCACTCATTCCTTACTCGGCTTCTCCCACTGGCCCCGATTTTCATCTGGATACGAGAGTCCTGGCCTGCGCCGCATTCGCATCGATCGCAGCGGTCTTCTTGTTCGGGGTTGCGCCTGCATTCATGGCCGTGAAGGACGCTCAGGGAACCGCCAACACAAGAAGTGCGTTGGGAGGCCAGTCACACAGCGCCATCGTTCGCAGGATCTTGATCGGTGGACAGGTGGCTCTTTCGGTGGTTCTGCTGGCCGCGGGTGGACTGTTCTTGAAAGCTTTTTCGCGAGCGCAGAGCGCCAACCTTGGCTTCAATCCAGACCGCATGCTGCTGGTCTTCGTAGACCCCAGCCTGAGCGGCTACAAAGATGAGAGGGCCACTCATCTGAACCAGCAGATTCTCGAACGAGTATCCGCTCTGCCAGGAGTGACTTCGGCGACCCTGGCTGCCAGAGTTCCATTTCTCTCCGGTTCTTCCTGGGATCTGTCCATCGACGGCTATACCAACCCGGGCGGGGCAAAGTTCGTGGACACCACCACCAACCAGATCGGACCGGGGTATTTCGAGACTATGCAAATCCCGCTCCTCAGTGGGCGCGAGTTTACTGTCCACGACAGCGAGAAAGCTCCGCAAGTTGCCATCGTGAATGAGACCTTGGCCCGGCGGTACATTGTCGAGAACGACAGCCTGGAGAAGGCTCTTGGGCGCACCCTCCGACTGCGTGACAATGTGCCAATAACTATCGTCGGTGTCGTGAAGGACTCCAGTAATGGGTCGGTCAACGAACCCCCACCCCCTGTCTTCTATCTTCCCTATTTGCAGGCGGGGAGTTCTCTCGCGACACTTCACCTGCGCGCCGAAGGTGATCCTACTACTCTCGTCCCACTCGTTCGCCAGCAGATTAGTGCGCTCGACCCGGATGTGGCGCCAATTTCGGCGCTCACAATGGCGAATGCGTTTTCGAATAATGGCCTTTTTGTGTTTCGCATCGTGGCCCTGTTGGGCGGAGCCTTCGGGCTGATTGCCTTGTCATTGGCCATCGTCGGACTCTATGGCGTGGTTTCGTTCGTGGTGGGCCGCCGAACACAGGAAATTGGGGTTCGCATGGCCCTGGGAGCGCAGCGGGGCGATGTTCTGCGGATGATTATGGCGAATGGTATTTCGCTGGCGATGGCGGGTGTCGTGATCGGAACAGTTGCGGCTCTATTTTCTGCGCCTCTTCTGCGCAGCTTGTTGAACGGTGTGAGCCCGCGAGATCCCCTCACATTTGCAGCCACGTCCCTGATTCTTCTGACCGCCGCGTCGGTCGCCAGCTGGATTCCGGCCCACCGCGCCACTCACGTGGATCCTAATACGGCCCTTCGGTGCGAGTAATTTGCTGCAAGTTTCCTCGATCAAACCTCACACCACAATCACCGCCGCTCCATTGATCGAATCCCGCTTGACGGCCTCTAAAGCCGAGTTTGCCTGTTCGAGAGGGAAGGCTGTGACCTGCGGCTGGAGGCCGATTTCGGCGGCGAGATGCAGGAAGTCCAAAGCATCGGAGCGAGTCATGTTGGCGACGCTCCTTATCTGTCGCTCTCCCCACAGCAGAGTGTCGTAATCAAATTCAGGGATGCGGTCGAGATGGATCGCGTTGATCGCCACGACTCCGCCCTTGCGCAAGCTGCCCAGGGCCGCCACAACCACGTCGCCGCTCGGCGCGAACGTGATGGCCCGGTCCAGTGCGGTGGGAGGCTTTTGTGTTTCGCTGCCCACCCAGGTTGCACCCATCTCGGATGCCAGGCGGCGATGCTTCTCGCCGCGGGTGGAAACGTAGACCTCGCATCCCCAAGCTTGCAGCACAGGTAGCGCGAGATGCGCCGAAGCGCCAAAGCCAAACAGTCCCACGCGTTCCCCTTTCTCCACACCCGCGACCCGCAAACTGCGGAAGCCGATAATGCCGGCGCATAGGAGCGGAGCTGCGTGCAAATCATCGAGGGATGACGGAAGCGGAAAAACGAAATCCTCTCTGGCCGCAGCGTACTCGGCATATCCTCCATCCACGGCGTAGCCGGTGAAGGTTGGCGCATCGCAGAGATTTTCCATGCCGTGGCGACAGTACCAGCAGGTTCCGTCCGTTCCACCGATCCAGGAAACGCCGACACGCGATCCGGCTCCCAACGATTGCGTGCCCTGTACAACTTCGCCGACGATCTGGTGGCCGGGAATTACTTCAGAGCGTCGCGGAGCCAGTTCTCCTTCCACGATATGCAGATCGGTTCGGCAGACACCACACGCACGCACGCGTAGCAGAACATGACCCGCGGGAGGGCTCGGCAAAGGTCTGTCGCAGATTTTGAGTGGATGGGTGGAGATTTCGGCGGGCGAGGTCAACACGGCGGCTTTCATAGAGACTCCCGCTCAGCATAATGCAAGCGCCATGTACATCACCTGATGGTGGTCAATGAGCGTGATCGTGATGCTGAGGCAATCACGATTTCCCGACTGCACTGGTCGGAGTACGATATCGTTGATCGGCTTTATCCATGGCCCTTTTGGAACGAGGTTCGAGACGCTTAACGACACTTCTGTCGTTCGGAGTGCTGGGGCTCGGAGTCCTGTTTTTCATTGCTGCCGCCCGAGTTGAGACCTCGGGACAAAGCGCGGCGGATTCAATTCATCCAATCCTGCGCCTAGAGAAGCCCAAGTATTTGCTTGGTGAATCCATCCGGTTTTGGGTTGGTGTCGAAGCTGAGGGCTCTGGCCTTGTTCCCCGGAATCTAAGGAAACCGTGTTCTCTCACCATAAAAAAACCTGACGGCAGCACGGAGATCCAAACCCTCTCGTGGCCGATGGACGGGAATCCTGACTGGGGATGGAAGGGAGGCTGGGGGATTAAGGCCAAAGAAGCTGGCCTTTACGAACTTCAGTTGGAATGCAGCGGCAAACGTACGGAGCGCATTCCTCTGGTGGTCGAAGCAAATGAAATCCTTCGTCAGATAAGAGCAACCTTCGATTTCGCAAAATCTGGGCCCACTACAATCGGGACAGAGGTTCCAGTCGTTTTCAGCGTTACAAACGATTCCGCGTTTCCCCTACGCTTTCCGCAGCGCGGGGTCATGATGGAGGGGATTTACATAAGCGTAACGAGGGACCCGCCGCAGTTTCGTAGCGATTTTTTCTACCCTTGGGAAAAGCTCGCGCAATTCTCCCTTTCGCCTGATACCTATACTTGGGATGTTGCCAGCAAGCTTGCATCCGTCACTTTGGATCCCGGTAAGCGGTTCGAGCAGCGACTGACGTTGGCAGACGCTTATCAGTTTGAAGAACCGGGAAATTACAGGATTACGTTTTCCACCGCCGTTTCAGTCCTCGTGGGAGACGATCGGGGACCCCTTGCGGATCTCTGCCCGATAAGGCTGCTAGCCGAGCACAGCGAAGCTTTCTCCGTCTCGAAGTAACGGCATTTCGCATCATCGAGCAGGCCGCTGTCGAAACCAGTCCTCCCTGAGAAGCACAGCGCGATTAAACCACGACCCGACCGTACGGTCGGTATAACTCCTTCCTTTTCAACATCTCCCATGTGATCCAGATCACAAGTCCTGGTGCGACGAGTCACGGCCACATCCTGTCCCAGAGCACAGACTGAATTACGGAGGGAGAGGAGGATCCGGTCATGATGCTGGCCTACCGACTCGTGCGCCTGATCGAGACCCACTCAGACGGACTCGCTACCGGGCTGCTTGCCCGCGTGCAGAGCTCCGAGTTCACGCGCGACTACTGTAAGGTTCCGTCGATCGACTTGCAGGAACGCGTTTACGAGATTTACCGCCACCTGGGCGAGTGGCTGCTCGGCAAAACCGATTTCGACATCCGGGAACGTTACATGGAGATCGGCGCGCTACGCGCCGAGCAGCAGGTTCCCCTCAGCCAGCTGGTTTGGGTCATCGTGCTGACCAAGGAAAACCTTCTGGATTACCTGAAGAACGAGGCTGGGATGGAGCGTCCCACCGAAGTTTTTGGAGAGCTAGAAATGCTGCAACTGCTCGACCAGTTCTTCGACCACGCCATTTTTTATGCGTCGATGGGATACGAGCAGGCATGCGCCAAAGAAGTTAGCCAGGTTCGGTAGCAACGATTTCTAAGGAGACGGCAAGCGATGTCTTGGGAGATGGAATACAAGAAGAAGCTGCGCACCGCCAATGAAGCCCTGCGCTGCGTGCAGAGTGGAATGCGTGTGTACATCCAGCCGGGCTGCGCCGAACCGGAAACGCTGGTCGAAGCGTTGATCCAGCGCGCACCCTTCGTGGAGGACGTCGAAATCGTCCACATGATGACCATGGGCAAGGCGCCCTACGTCGCGCCGGAAATGGCGGGGCACTTCCGCCACAACGCGGTATTCATCGGCGGCAACGTGCGCGACGCCGTGAATGAAGGCCGCGCTGATTACACGCCCGTCTATCTCAGCGAAATCGAAGACCTGTTCGAAAGTGGCGCCATGCCGCTCGACGTCGCACTGATCGAAGTCTCGCCGCCGGACTCGCACGGGTTTTGCAGCTTCGGCGTCGGCGTCGACACAACTCTGACCGCCGCCCGCCTGGCGCGCTACGTAGTGGCTCAGGTGAACGACGAGATGCCGCGCACCTATGGCGACAGCTTCATTCACGTCAACAAGATCGACGCGATCGTCGAGTCCTCGCGTCCGCTATGCGCCCTGAAGAAGCCCGAAGTCACCGAGATGCAGGTTGCGATCGCGCGCAACGTCGCCAGCCTGATCGAAGACGGCAGCGTGCTCCAGACCGGCATCGGCGGCATTCCCGACGCGGTGCTTCCCCTGCTCATGGATCGCAAGGACCTGGGCGTGCACAGCGAACTGGTTTCCGATGGCGTGATTCCGCTGATCGACGCCGGCGTGATCACCGGCGCCCGCAAGAATTTTAAGCCAAGAAAAATCATCCTCGGCTTTGCTTTGGGCAGCAAGAACCTGTTCGACTACGTCGACAACAATCCCATCTTCGAGTTCCACCCCACCGCCTACACCAACGATCCCGCGCTGATCGCGCGCAACGACAAGATGGTGGCCATCAACTCGGCGCTGCAGGTGGATATCACCGGTCAAGTCTGTTCCGATTCGATCGGCACGTACTTCTACAGCGGCATCGGCGGGCAGGTGGATTTCCTGCGCGGCGCATCCCGCTCCAAGGGCGGCAAGCCGATCATTGCGCTCTCTTCCACCGCCAAGGGAGGAACGATCTCGCGCATCACACCCATGCTCGCGCCCGGCGCGGGAGTCGTAACCTCGCGCGGACTGATTCGCTACGTCGTCACCGAATACGGCGTCGCTTATCTGCACGGCAAATCGATCCGCGAACGCGCGCAGGCGCTCATCGAGATCGCTCATCCGAAGTTCCGGGAAGAGCTGTACGACTATTGCGAACGCACCAAGTGGTTACAGCGTCCGGTGAAAGAACCAGCGACGAGGTGATTATGGCAGCGCAGGCACGAGGGAACATCGCAGTCAACGTTGACGAATGCAAAGGATGCGGGCTGTGCGTGGAGTCATGCCCGCCCAAATGCCTGGAACTCACGCCCGACCTGAGCGCGTACGGCGTGCATCCGGCGCACTACAAGGGTGAAGGCTGCACCGGATGCGGCATCTGCTTCTACTGCTGCCCCGAGCCCGGAGCGATTACGGTGTTCCGACTCGCTCCTCGCCTCAAGCTGGTAGACCCGCAGCAAGGAGACGGCCATGCGGCAACTCTGTAAAGGCAACGTCGCCATCGTGAAGGGGGCCATCCTTGCCGGCTGCCGCTCCTTCTACGGATATCCCATCACTCCCGCCAGCGAGATCGCCGAAGCCGCCGCCCTGTACATCCCCCAGGTCGGCGGAACTTTCTTGCAGGCGGAAAGCGAAGTCGCCGCCATCAACATGGTGTACGGCGCAGCTGCGTCCGGGGCCCGCGTCATGACCGCATCCTCCGGCCCCGGACTCAGCTTGATGCAGGAAGGCATGTCGTACATCGCCGGCGCAGAACTGCCCTGCGTGATCGTCGACGTGGTGCGCGGCGGCCCGGGTCTCGGCAACATCGCGCCCGAGCAGAGCGACTACTTCGCTATGGTGAAAGGCGGAGGCCACGGCAACTATCACAACATCGTGCTGGCGCCCGCTTCCGTGCAGGAGATGGCCGACCTCACCGTGCTGGCGTTCGAACTCGCCGACAAATACCGGAACCCTGCTGTCATCCTCGCCGACGGCTTCATCGGCCAGATGATGGAACCGCTGGATCTCGAGTATCGCGACGTCATCGCTCCTGAAAAGCCGTGGGCGGTGAAAGGCACTCCTGAAACGCGCAAGAATTTGGTCAGTTCCATCTTCCTCGAGCCTGACGATCTGGAAGCGCATCAGCGGCATCTCGAGGACAAGTACAAGCAGGCGCAGCAGGAAGCGCGCTGGGAACTCTACGATACCCAGGATGCCGACATTCTGCTGGTTGGCTACGGCATCACTTCGCGGATCCTGCGCTCGGCCGTCGAAGCAGCGCGTGCCGAAGGTCAACGGCTGGGCCTGTTCCGGCCCATCTCACTGTGGCCATTCCCCTCCGCGGCGCTTCGTAAGGCCGCCGCCGGCGTTCATCAGGTGGTAGTAGTCGAGTTGAGCAACGGGCAGATGGTGGAAGACGTCCGCCTGGCTTTGAACGGCAGCGTCCCGGTCGAGTTCTACGGACGCACCGGGGGCAATGTGCCCTCGGTGGAAGAAATCCAGACCGAAGTGATGGCGCGCGCAGCGAAACGGACCGAACACGAAACGCTCGCAAGTTCCGGTCGATAACAGAGAGGCGATCATGTCCGACGACACGAAGACACTGCTGGTCGAAGCCATTGCTCCCGCGAACGCTTACGAAGTGACGCACTCCAAGTCGCCCGTTTTCTACGAAACGTTCGAGCGCAAAGGCGAACTAAAGCATCAGACGCACTATTGCCCGGGCTGCGGCCATGGCGTCGCGCACAAACTGATCGCCGAAGCCCTCGAAGAGCTGGGCCTGCGGGATCGGACCATTTTCGTGAGCCCGGTCGGCTGCTCGGTCTTCGCGTATTACTACTTCGACGTGGGCAACGTGCAGGCCGCTCATGGGCGCGCTCCGGCCTGTGCTACGGCCATCAAGCGCACTTGCCCTGAGAAGATCGTTATTTCCTATCAGGGCGACGGCGATCTGGCCGCCATCGGCACCGCGGAAATCGTGCACGCCGCCAACCGCGGTGAGCACATCACTGTTTTTTTCGTGAATAACGCGATCTACGGCATGACGGGCGGCCAGATGGCGCCCACCACCCTGGTCGGACAGAAGAGCACCACGTCTCCCTGGGGACGCCGCCCGGTCAACGAAGGCTATCCACTGCACATGGCGGAGTTGCTCTCCACGCTCGAGGCCCCGGTATACGTGGAGCGCGTCGCGCTCTGCGACAACAAGAACATCATGAAAGCGCGCCGCGCCGTGCGCAAAGCGCTTGAGAACCAGCGCGACGGCGCCGGCTTCTCGTTCGTCGAGATTCTTTCGCCGTGTCCCACCATCTGGGGAAAAGACCCGGTCGACGCACGCCGCTGGGTGATGGAGAAACTCGTTCCCACATTCCCACTGAATGTATTCCGCGACCGCAAGCTCGAAGCTCCGACCGGCGCGACTCCTCCGCAGCGCACCGTTTCGGACGTGCTCGAAATCAGCGCCAAAGATGAAGCCGCCTTCCGCAAGACGACGGATCATCCGCATCACTTCCGCGACTACACCATCAAGGTTGCTGGCTTCGGAGGGCAAGGCGTTCTCCTGCTCGGACAGTTGCTCACCGAGATGGGCATGCGTGAGGGCCTCGACGTCAGCTGGCTTCCTTCTTACGGTCCCGAGATGCGTTCGGGCAGCGCGCACTGCCACGTGTGCCTGTCGAAAGAGCGCATCGGCTCACCGCTGATCTCGCATCCCGACGTTTTGATCGCGATGAACGAGATCTCGCTGCGCAAGTTCGCGAGCCAGGTTGCACCCGGAGGCCTGATTCTTTACAACCGCGACAAGCTTCCCGCGGATTTCATTCCGCCGCAAGCGCGCGTGGTCTGCATCCCGGCCGCCGAGATGGCTGACAAGCTCGGCTCGATGAAAGTCACCAACATCGTGCTGATGGGCGCCCTGCTCGAAGAGACGGAGTGCCTGCTGCCCGAGACCGCGATGGGCGTGATCGAAACCAAGATCAAGAAAGTCGAATTGATCGAGGTCAATCGGCAGGCCCTGGCCGCGGGCCGCAATTTCATCGACAGTCAGGTGCGCGTGGGTGCTGTCAGCCAGCCCGACGGCTTCGCTTATTAGAGCGAATCGATAGACCTCACTGGTAGCTGCTAAGCTAACCTCATGCCAGTGATGAGGTATCGCTCGCGGACTATATCCGTGCTAAGTGAGCTAGTGCCCGAGATTGTTTACGTCATGTGCGGTGCACGGCGAAACGAGTGATCCCCTTCTACGTGCCTTGCCCCAGTTGAAATTTATCGGATTCGAGCCAGCTCCAGAAGAGTACAACCGTTTGATCTCACAGGCCAAGCCGGGTTTCACCTACTTCAATGCCGCCGTTGGGCGTCGGGATGAGCGACGAGTTCTATACATGACTCGCAACGCGGGCTGTTCATCGTTATTGCCGCCTAATCAGACGTTGTACGGCCAATTCAAGAACTGCTCTGCCGACCTCGAAGTCATCGCCAAAAGAGACTTGGATACCGTTTCTCTCGACGCCTTTCTTCCCAAGTCCGGCATCGGAACTATCGACTTTCTGCATCTCGACACGCAAGGCACGGAGTTGGACATCCTTCAGGGGGCGAGAGGTTTTTTGTCGAACAGCATAGTGTGTGTGAAGTGTGAAATGGAGTTTGTGCCGCTTTATGAAGGACAAGCGCTTTTTGGCGATGTCGACCCCTTCCTGAGACAACATGGTTTCGTGTTGTTCGACCTGTCCCGCAGCCGCTACCGCAGAGCCAATTTCCCGAATGACGCTCTCACCCGAGGGCAACTCCTCTGGGGTGATGCCACCTACTTGAAGGATTACAGATACTTTGCGGACGCGGGGAACAACCTGGCGCTGTTCAAACTCTGTCTCCTCGCAGCACACCTGCAATTTCATGACTACGCCCTCGAAGTGTTGGAGTTCCTACTTAACAAGCCCGACGCACTGACTCGGGAAGGGCACGCTGCTATTCGGCAAGCACATGACCAGTACACCGCCGATTTGCGAAGAGGAACGTTGTGGATTGCCTCACTCCGGCGCTTGGAATCCTTGGGGCTGACAAGCGTCGTGAAAGAGGTAGGGCGAATCGCAACTCAGTTTGGCGATCGGCTACGCAAAGACCGATCGATGACCGAATACAACTGGGTCGATTGAATCCATCGTCAGCCAGCCCGACGGCTTCGTCTACTGAATTTCGTGCGGTCGCGGACGCTCTCAGTCCACAGCTATTTCCACGCCCGGACATCCCGACCAGTCGCCCGGTGCATCCTAGTAATCTTGCACATAACACGAGGGCCTCTTCGTGTGTGAGTGTCAGCTAAGTCCACGGAAATAAACACTCTAGTGTGCTCACCCTTCGTTAAGGCTGTCGTCTAACCCTTCACATTGACGCAGGTGGATCCGCAGTGGGGGAAACGGACCATGAAGTGCAAGTGCAAAGCTCCATAGCGGTGACTCTGTCATACGTACACGGAACCGGCTTGCACGTTCCGACGTACTGAACAATTGGGGGTGGTGCGCGCTTTCCGCCTCGGGGCCCTCCGATTCGGGAATCGCGGATACACCGGAGGATGGTGTCATGGAAATCGGCCGGATCGAGTTCACCAACAACGGAAGCAAAGGTATGCCAGGTACCAACGATCCGCATGTGGTCGAAGTGGTTCGCCAGGCTCACGAGGAATTGCGGCAGCTCATGCGCCAGCGGGCCGACGTGATGAAGCGTATTGGCACGGTTAAGCAGACCATTGTGGGTCTCGCCAATCTCTTCGGAGATGAAGTACTCAGCGAAGAACTGCTCGAACTCGTGGACCGCAAGTCCAACGGGCGCCAGCCCGGTTTCACCAAAGCTTGTCGTATGGTCTTGATGGAAGCGGAGCGTCCGCTGGGCGCCCGCGAAGTGTGTGAACTCATTCAGCAGAAGATTCCACCCATTCTCGCGCGCCACAAGGATCCACTCGCGTCGGTGACCACGGTACTCAATCGCCTGGTCGAGTACGGCGAAGCACGAACTCTGGTGCGCGAGAACGGACGCCGAGCGTGGCAATGGATTGCCGATCCAGAGAACCCTGCGCACGTCCGCCAGGGGCTTCCGCGCGCCTAGTTCTCTACAAAATACTGGATTCAAAACCGGCATGCGCTCCCGCTTTTGGTAGTCTGGGGCGCATGTCGCGTTTGCAGAGACCGGAGAGGCAACTCCTCAATAAACGTTGGACCGCGGTCATCCCGGTCAGCCTCGGCATCGCGATCGCGTCTCTCGTCCTGTTCTCGTGGCTGGCCGACGAGGTACTCCGCAAGCACACCGACCGCTTCGACGACACCGTGCGCTCGGTCGTCCACGATTTCGCTTCGCCAGGGTTAACTGCCCTGATGCGGTTTGTGACGAACCTGGGCGACTGGCAGGTCATCATGACGGCGACTCTGTGCCTGTTTGCGTATCTCTGGTACCGCCGCGATAACACGCACATCCTGGTCGCGCTGGTGACCATGAGTGGGGCCGGCATTTTGGACGCGTCGCTGAAGCTTGCCTTCCACCGCACACGGCCTGACCCGTTCTTCATTCCGAAGCCCAGCACGTATTCGTTCCCCAGCGGGCACGCACTGATTTCTCTTTGCTTCTACGGATTGGTCGCCGGAACTCTGTCGCATGACATGCCGGAAAAGTGGCAGCGGGTCCTGACCTGGAGCATCGCATCGCTGCTGGTCGCGATGATCGGTTTATCGCGCGTCTACCTGGGCGTGCACTGGCCCAGCGATGTGATCGCCGGCTACGCGGCCGCGCTGATCTGGATGGGGGCAGTTAGAGTGTTGGCGGTGCGACTGGAAGGGAACCGAACGAAATCCGCGTAGAGGCGAGTGCTTTAGGTAGCGATGCCAACGGGAAGGGCACGACTTCAGTCGTGCCAACCACGACCGCCCGGAATGGCGCTTCAGCGCCTGAGGTAAGGCTTTCTTGCGACTTGTTGGATTCGGAACAACTTAGTTGATAGGCCCACCTCAGCGGCCAAAACCGCCCGAGTCCCCGGCCTTTTTGGCCCGACTGAAGTCGGGCCCTTCCCAAACTCGTCTGTCTCAAGTCGACAGCTCCGACTTCTTTCAACTACGCCGGCGGCAGCAGCATCCCTTTCTCCAGATGCCGGGTCACGTGCGCGTACGAAGCCGCGTGCGGGTCGTGGGTTACCATCACGATCGTCTTCTTGAAGTCTTCATTCAGCCGTTTCAGGATCTCGAGAACCTCGGTCGCAGAATGGCTGTCGAGGTCGCCCGTCGGCTCGTCGGCCAACAGCAGCGTCGGATCGCTTACAATCGCGCGCGCAATCGCCACGCGCTGTTCCTGTCCGCCAGAGAGTTGCTTAGGCAGATGGTGGACACGCTCACCCAACCCGACCAGCGTCAACGCGGTCATCACGTGATCGCGCCGCTGCGCGGCATTCAGCTTCGTCAATAGCAGCGGCAATTCCACGTTCTCGAACGCCGTCAGTACTGGGATCAGATTGAACGTCTGGAACACATACCCGACGTGCTCGTTTCGCCAGCGCGCCGACTGGCTGTCGTTGAAGCGAAAAACGTTCTCGCCCATCACCAGCAGTTCACCCGATGTCGGCCGGTCGATGGCCGCGATCATATTCAGCAGCGTGGTCTTACCCGAGCCCGAGGGACCCATCAGCGCGAGGAACTCCCCCTGCGCGATGTCGATCGAAACGTTGTCGAGCGCGGTCACCTGAAACGCGTCGCGCTTGAATACCTTGTTGACGTTGCGGGCCTGCACGACCTTAGTCCCGGTCGCGATTTTCGGGGTGGTCATCGTACTCATGAGGACTGTCCTTTGATTCGGATGGATTCGCCGTCTTTCAACTTCTCCGGCGGATTGCTGATTACGTTCTCGCCGTTGATGGGACCGTCGACCAGGTAGCCATTGTTGCGCTGCTCGAGGATGCGCACCGCCTTCATCACCGCCTTGCCGTTCAGCACGATGAAGACGACTTTCTTGCCATCGTGGTCGCGCACTGCGGTCGATGGGACTACGGCTCCGGCGGATTCCTTGTTCCCGTCTTTGAGATCGTCCGCCAGGAACTTCACCGTCGTGTTCATGTCGGGTCGAAGGTGCTCATCTGGATTGAGGATCTGCACCTTCACCTGCACTGTAGCCTTCTGGCGGTTGGCCTCGGGCGACATCTCGGCGATAACGCCATCCCATTTTAGGTTCGGGAATGCGTCGACGGTAACGATGGCCTTCTGTTTGGGCTTCAATCGGGAGAAGTCATTCTGAGCGATATCGAGTTCTCCCTGCAGATCGGACAAATCGGCCAGCGCCACCACCGAACCCTGTGGACCGCCTTCCGCGCCACTGGCAAACTGCGACGTGATCAGCTCGCCCTTCTCAGCCTTGCGTTCGAGAATCGTTCCGCTGACCGGAGCGCGCACCTCGGTCGCGTCCAGCTGCGACTTTGCATATGCTGCCGTGCCTTGCGCCTGCATGAGCGCACCTTTTGCTCGCGCGATCTCCTCAGCGCGGGGGCCCAGCTTCGACAGCGAGAAACCTTGCTGCAGTGAATTCGCGCGCTGCTGGTCGGCCTCATATCTTGCGGTCGCATCGTCGAGTGCCTGCTTGGATACAACGCCTTGCGCGAAGAGTAGTTTCGTGCGGTCGAGCGTGACCTTGTCGTTGGCCGCGGTGGCACGCGCTTCATCGAGGTTGTGCTGCGCCTGCTGCACCTCTTCCGGCCGCGATCCGTTCTGCAATTCCATCAAGTACGCCTTGGCGTTCTCGACCGCGCCCGAGGCCTGCAGATATTGCGCTCGGAACTCGTCGTCTTCCAGGCGGACGAGCACCTGGCCTTCCTTCACCTTGTCGCCCTTCTCGACGCCGATCCACTTCACGCGGCCCGTGACCTTCGAGTTCACATTGATTTTGTGATGCGCCACGATGTAGCCGCTTGCCGACAGCACCACCCCGCCCGTGTCGCCGCCACCTTCTGCCACGGCACGCACCACTTCCACTTCCGGCGCGGCTGGCGACAAAATGCGGTAGGCCAGCGCAATCAGGCCCAGCAACACCACCACGCCAATCCCGCCCAGGATGTAGCGGGTCGACCACTTCGGAGGCTCGCCCTCGGAGCCGGGGGCCGAGCGGTCAATGCGCAGGCTCTGCAAATCTTGATGTTTGGTATCGATCGACATTCCGTTTCCAGATGTAGTGCAAAAGGCCCACGATGCAAAAATCGACTGCCGATCTCTAAATTGCTCTCAGCCGATTTTTCGGCCTTCAGCGTCAGATATTCAGGATCGCCAAATCAGCCCGTAAGAGGTTCGTATCAGGGCGCGCCTTCAGGCGCGCCGTACAGCACGTCATTGCGATGCGCCTTTAGGCGCTGTCTCGGGCTCTATCCACGCAACGCCGTCAGGATATTCTGTCGCGCCGCATGCCACGCGGGAGCCAGGCCGCCGAAAAATCCCATTACCAGCGCAAAGATAACCGCGGACAAAATCACCCCCGGCGTCATGCGCAAGGCGAACACCACCTCACTGAAGGTCACCGCGTTCGATGTCCCGGTCGTCATGCCGTTGAACGGCAGCATAAGCACAATTCCCAGAACCGCGCCCAGCAACGACAGCACCAGCGACTCGAACACAAACGACGTTAGAATGCTCGGCCGGCTGAACCCGATCACCCGCAGGGTCGCAATCTCGCGGCTGCGATAGGCTACGGCCGCATACATGGTGTTCATGGCGGCGAAGATCGAGCCGATCCCCATGATGAAGCCCACAACGTAGCCAACGATCTTGATCGGTCCGCCGGAACTGGTCTGCTTGGCGTAGTAATCGGTTTCAAGCATGCCGTCGAGTTTGAGCCGCTGGTCATCGCTGACCGCATTCTTCAACGCAATCGCAGCAGCTGAATCGGTCGCGCGCAGATATGCCGAAGCGAACGCGCCTTGGCGATCAAAATCCGACGCCATCTGGTTCACGTCACCCCACACTTCCGACTCGTATGCGCTGCCGCCCGCATCGAATATGCCCACCACTTTCCATGGGCCTTTGCCGAACTGCATTGTGTCGCCGACGTTTGAGTTAGAAAAGCGTTTGTGAATCGACGAACTGACCACGACTTCACGCTGCCCGGGCGAAAACCAACGGCCCTCGACCAGCTTCACCCTTGGCTTGTCGGCTGGTAGTTGGCGCATTTCGAGGCCGTCCGGCATCATGCCGCGCACCGTAACGTTCACTTCACCCGTGCCGTCCTTGCGTGGTAGCACGATGACCACCACCCATTCGGCGGACGCCATCGGCTCGCCGCTTTTGTTTTTAGCGATGCCGTTTAGGTTTTTTAGCGTGGGAAACTGGTTCGCGTCGAAGCCGCCCGATAATTCCGCGGTCGAGCCCTTGCGAAGCACGAGTACGTTCAACGGATCGCCGCTGGTAACGAATGCCTGTTTCAACCCGGCAAGCAGCGCCATCAGGAATACGACGGTCGTCACGGTGAGCGCGATACCGAGCGCCGTCATGATGGTCAGGCCCTTACGAAGCTTCAGATTGCGGATGTTGTAGCTGATGGGGATCGCCATATTCGAAGCTCGCTACCCGATGTAGCGCAGGCCCTCCACGATATCGACGCGTGAAGCGTTGTAAGAAGGCAGCATAGCCGCCACGAACCCGACCAAGCTAGCCAGCACCAGAGCCACGATCATGGTTGCCCAGTTCACCGTGATGCCTTGGAAGAATCCTGCCTGCGGGTTGTGTCCCACCAGGTACATCAGGCCGCTGCCCATGCCCACACCGATCAGTCCGGCAATCGCCGCAACGATAACAGCTTCGCCCACAAACAGCGCCAGCACGGTCTTGCGTGTGAATCCGAGCGTCTTCAGGACAGCGACTTCGCGCGTGCGCTCGCGGATCGACATCGCCATGGTGTTGGCGGCAACCAGCAGCGTGGCAAACACCACGGCACCGCAGATGCTCAAGATGAACGCCTTCACGTTGCCCAGCATGGCAACGAAGTCCATGCCAAACGCTTTCTCGCTCTCCGTTTTCGTCTGCTGCGGAGAGTTGTGGAACATGTCATCCACAGCGGTGGCGATCTTTGGCACGTCCCCGGGGGAGGCCGCCAGGATGCCGAACGTCCCGCTTTGATCTTTCATGATCGGCACCGACTCTTCGAAGTACTTGCGGTCGAAATAAACCGTCTGCGTGGGCTGCGGAGCCTTGAAAATTCCGCGAATTGTAAGTTCCAGGTTCGCATCCCAGATGGTTCCCATCAACACGATGCGGTCACCGATGTTCCAGTGATATTTCTTCGCCAATTCGCTATCCACAACAGCGCCGGCGCGATCGTGTTGCCAGGCATCGAGTTGGTCTTGCGGAATCCGGAAGTCGGTGTACACCTTGAAGAGTTCCTGCGGATCGGTAGCGAACTGCGCGAAGAAGTGTTCCGGCTTGTCGTCGATGTACTTGCCACCGAACCACTGGGTCGGGACGACTTCCTTCACGCCGGGCACGGTCTTGATTTTCTGCGCGTAATAAATCGGAAGCGAGAACGTCAGCGACACGCGGTGGCGGGTGATCAAACGCTGGGTGGACTGCTCGCTGCCGCTGTCAATGTAAAACGCGCGCCAGATCGTCATCATGAACGTGAGCAGGGCGAGCGACAGCGCGATGCTCACCATGGTTAGCGCCGTGCGGCGCTTGTTGCGGAATGCGCTTTTAGCGACAAAGCTGCTTAGGGTCATGAGGAAACTCCGGAAGACTTAAGTGATACGTCCGAACCCAGGAAGGCGCGCCTGCTGGCGGCGCCGCAAAATTCATCGTGTCAACTGTGCGTACTAGCATAGAACACGCCCGAGCAACCGACAACCCGCGCGCCGCCAAATCGCCCCACAAAATCGTTGCCGCCCGTAAAATCTCTACGACCTTGTATGCGGTAATTATCTTCTATCCCGCCGCCTGCGACTTCCAGTGGACAGTGTCACCGCCCGCGGATGACAAATGTCATTTCTGACACCCCAACAGCAATGTGTTTATATGAGAATGCGTAGGATCGTAGTTCCCGTACCCGCGCTGATATTCTTGTCGGCCAGACGCGCAACCCCGACTGCAAATCTTTCATGACTCGCATCCGCACCCTCAAACCCAATGTCACCCGCGAGCAGGCGGTGGAACTGTTTTCTGCAAGCGGCGTCTCAAAACTTCTCCGCAACGGATTCTTCGGGCCGTTGCGCAGCGTAGCGGAGTTCTACGTTCCCTTTCGACTTTTTCGCGCACGCATTGTGAATGGCGGCGCCACGGACGAGAATCTGGTAGCTCTTGATGTCGTGACTGGAGCTCTCGACTTGTTCAAATTCGATCACGTGCCCAACGAGTCCGAGACCTTGCACATCGAGACCAGAAACTGTGCTGTGCCGGGAATCGAGAACGAGCGCGCAACCGAGTTGCTGGTCGCCAAGTTGCGCCGCGTTCTATACAGCCGCGGATTCTTTCGCATGCGTGGTCTCTCAATCACGGCTACGCCGCTCGCCGATGAACTCTTCGTTCCCTATTGGCTGGGCTTTCGTGGATCCGGAAATGACGCGCGGGTCTCGGTGATCGACGCCGTCCGTCGCCGCCCCGAAGGCACCAAACTGCGCCGACTGGTCGAGCATTGGATTGCCTCCCAACAATAAAGAAGCATTGCCAGCGCTGCCTTTCCTCGCTATCCGCGCCCACACGCATTTTTCGAGTACTTTCGTAACTCGAAAGTCACCGCAACCTGAAAGTATTCTTGATGTTATCCGCCCCCAGACTGTGCGGCGCCCGGTTCGGTACGAGGCGCGAGTCAGGGCTTTGCCCGGATGAGGCTAGAGGAAATGTCCACGAAAATAGGCCGCTTCGAAATTCTCGGGGAACTAGCGAGGTCTGAGTCCAGTTGCGTCTACAAGGCGAGCGATCCGGAGTCCGGTCAAACGCTCGCGCTGAAGACCTACAAGCTTGAAGCTTTTGGCGAGCATGCCGAGAGCATCATGCAGCGCGTTCTGGAAGAGGCCGAGACGACCAAAGAACTCAGCAGCCCGAACCTCACGCTGGTCTATGGCGCGGGAGAAATCGACGGCCTGTTCTGCGCCGCGATGGAGTACATCCAGGGCAACAGCATCGCGACTATGCTGGCGCGCAAAGAAGGATTTTCGATCTGGGACCTGCTCGACATCAGCCGGCAGGTTTGCCAGGGGCTGGATCACGCACACGAGCACAACGTTTTCCATTGCAGCATCGAACCTTCCAAGGTGATGGTCACCTGGGACGGCACCGTTAAGATTCTGAGTTTTGGGATATCAAACACAGGCTGGGTAGCGGCGACCGCGACCGGCGCTCCGCAACAGGTTCTTCACTATATGTCGCCCGAGCAGATTCAGGGCGAGGGTCTGGATGCGCGTTCGAACCTTTTCAGCTGGGGCGCGATCCTGTATGAGATGGTGACCGACCAGAAAGCGTTCGATGGAGCGGAT
>Ga0070716_100000236_pt1 | contig 22090 bp, 29 predicted proteins | sample LARL112metaG_FD_71395 | JGI IMG/M metagenome (GOLD analysis project Ga0070716, IMG submission 71395) | Corn, switchgrass and miscanthus rhizosphere microbial communities from Kellogg Biological Station, Michigan, USA - LAR L11-2 metaG | ecosystem: Host-associated > Plants > Roots > Rhizosphere... | reverse complement strand
GCCTTCTGCAGTTCCTCGTTGTACTTCATCATGGCGGCGACCGCTTTGGCGTCGGGCATGGTGCCCGGCTTGGCCTGCTCGTAGCCTTTGGGAATCATCAGCATCATGAATCGCATGATTACGCTCCTTTCCAAACTGTTTCGACGAGTGGGCTGTTCCCCGGGATTCTAGCCCTCCTGCCCGTCATACACCTGTCGGATTTCGCATTCGCCATCCCCTGCCAGCTTCATGAAGTCTTTGACATGCTCGATCATTTCTGCTTTGGAGTTCGCCTGCATCACAGCAAAGCCGCCTACGATTTCTTTCGCCTCGGTGAAAGGCCCATCGGTCAGGGTGAACTTGCCGTTGGAGAGCCGCAGTTTGGCGCCGAGCGCGCTGGGCAGGCATCCCTCGGTTGCCAGCACCACGCCGGACTTGAGCATTTTCTCCACGTACTTGCCCATCTCCTCCATTTCTTTCTGCGTGGGAGGAACGCCTTCGGGCTTGTTTGACTTGTAGATGGATAGGAATTTCATGATCTTCTCCTCTTTCAAATTAGATTCGTTGAAGGCCGACCAGCAATTCATCGCTGCCGCGCGTCCCTTCTACTGTCACGACGAATGAACCGCGTTGCTCTCGACATCCGTCATAACTTTTTTTATTGGCACGACACTCACCGGGCGATCGGGTTCTGTCGCTGACGAACACTTCCCGCACAGGACACAGAGACAGACCGATGGTGCGAAGGTCCCGGAGGAACATGGCGCCGCGCCCAACAAAACGTGGCCGCCCGCCGTTCTTGGCTGTGTCCTCATCATGATGCCTGCTTCTTCGACGTCTGCTGGCGGAGCCGGGCATCCTGTTCGCGGAGTTCAGGAGTCAGGTTCTCCCCGAAATCTTCGGCTTCGAATACCCGGCGGATTTCGACTTCAGTGCCGCCATCGAAGGGAGCGCGCTTCAACCATTCCACGGCTTCATCCATGGAGCGCACCTGCCAGAGCCAGAAGCCAGCGATTAGTTCTTTGGCCTCAGCGAATGGGCCATCAATGATGGTCCGCTTCTCGCCTGAGAACTTGACTCGCTTGCCGTTGGAACTCGCCTGTAGACCTTCCGCCGCCAGCATGACGCCCGCCTTCACCAAATCTTCGTTGTACTTGCCCATGTTTTCGAAGAGCTGTTTATCCGGGAGGATGCCTGCTTCCGAATTCTTGTCGGCCTTCACAATCACCATGACTCGCATCGTGTATCTCCTTAATTTTCTGTTGGAAGCCGGAATCGCGACCGTTATCCACCGCTCGTCCGAAGCCGCCTTCTATGCTGACGACGAACGGGCGCTGAGGAAATCGACACGATCCCTGATTTTTATTTTTAAGGCGAAGACCTTAACCGCCCGCGATGGCTCCCAGAACGATCAGCGGTTCTTTCCCGGAAACAACGGCATCGGGCAGAGGGGTGTCCGGCGGATCGTGGGACATATCCTGCTCGCACGCGAAGAAGCGCAGGAACGGGCGCCGCTGCTGCGTGACGTGGTCGCGGATCGTGCCACGCAGCATCGGATACCGGACCTCCAGCGCATCGAGCACCGCGCCCAGGGTGACCGGAGCGGCCACCTCGAGCGTCGCTTCATTTTCAACATGTGCCAGCGCGCGCAAGTGCGGAGGAAGTACGACGCGAATCATGGCAGGGTTTGTACCTCAACCGACAATACAGCCGGCAGATCGCGCACGATGGGATTCCAGCTGTCGCCAGCATCGGCCGATGCGTAAACCTGTCCACCAGTCGTCCCGAAGTAGACGCCGCATTTATCGAGCGCGTCAACGGCCATCGCGTCGCGCAGCACGTTCACATAACAGTCGTTCTGTGGCAGCCCCTTCGTCAGCGCCTCCCACTCGTTGCCGCCCGTCTTGCTACGGAACACGCGGAGCTTGGCGTCGTGCACATAGTGTTCGGAATCGCTCTTGATGGGAACCACGTAAATGGTTTCCGGTTCGTGTGCGTGGACGTCAATCACGAATCCAAAGTCGGTGGGCAGATTGCCGCTCACTTCGCGCCAGTTGTCGCCCGCATCGTCACTGCGCATGACGTCCCAGTGCTTCTGCATGAAAAGCACACCGGGCCGATTCGGATTCATCGCAATGTGGTGCACACAATGCCCAATCTCGGCCGCCGGATCGGGGATGTACTGCGACCGCAGCCCGCGATTGATCGGCTTCCACGACCTCCCGCCATCGTCGGTGCGGAACGCGCCCGCTGCCGAAATTGCGATATAGATCCGGTCCGGATCTTTCGGATCAAGGATGATGGTGTGCAGGCACATGCCGCCTGCGCCCGGCTGCCACTTGGGGCCGGTGCCGTGACCGCGCAAACCGGAAAGTTCCTTCCAGTTCTCTCCTCCATCGGTCGTCTTGAAGATGGCCGCGTCTTCCACACCCGCGTATACGGTGTCAGCATCGGAAAGCGACGGCTCCAGGTGCCACACCCGTTTGAACTCCCACGGATGCTGCGTGCCGTCATACCACTGGTGGGTGGTAAGAGGTTTGCCGGTATCCGAGGATGCGTCGTACGCAAACTTGTTGCTATCGCCCTTCGGCATGCCGCCGGGAGCGGGCGCTTCGCCCTTGGGAGTGCCCGGCTGGTGCCATGTTTTGCCAGCGTCGTCAGAGCGCTGAATGATCTGGCCAAACCATCCGCTGGTCTGCGACACGTAGAGACGATTCGGATCTACGGGCGATCCTTTCATGTGATAGATCTCCCAGCCCGCGAAGTGCGGCCCGCTGACATCCCATTTCTCGCGCTTGCCATCGGAAGACAGTATGAATGCGCCTTTGCGTGTACCAACCAGAACTCTCACTTTGCTCATGTCGTGCTCCTCGTAAGATTCAGACGAAATTGCGAAGCAGCGCGCCGGCCTTGCCTGACGCGGGTTATCCCACGGCCTGCCCGTACCCCAACCATTTCCTGAGATAGCTCATTTGGCCCACGTGAAATGTTTCGTGAAAACTGGCTTTATCGAATGCGGTGCTGTTGGTTTTGAACATATTGGCAATCTGCCCCAGATTATTGCTCACAGTATTCTCCTTGCTTGTTATGGCAATGGTGACCTTGCGGCGCCTAAAAGTCTGGTTCAGCCCCTGGAGTGTGGTTTGGCAGGGCCGCGCCCCAGATTCCGCGCGACCTCGCTATCAAATCGCGGGATGAGTGGCGTCGAATCCCGTTCGCGCCATCGACGCTCAGCTTCCGCGAGAATCTCTTCACGATTTTTTTCCATCTTCAAAATGAGTGAGCAGGACGCATCCCCTTGCTCATGGCGCGCTCCCCAGATAAGCAGATCCAGCAGAATCGGCGCCAGATCGATTCCCTTCTGGGTCAACCAGTAGTTGATCCTGCGCCCGTCAGCATCTTCACGTTCCCTGGTGAGAATGCCGGACTGCTCAAGCTTTTGCAGGCGGTCCGAGAGAATATTCGACGCAATTCCTTCCCCGGATTCCTGGAACTCCTTGAACGTGCGGTATCCGCGCACCATCAGGTCGCGCACGATCAACAGCGACCAGCGATCTCCAAACACTTCGAGGCACATGTTGACCGGGCATCCCGAACGACGTTTGGTTTTGTGCCTGCCAGCCACAACCGCAGACTACCAATATCGCTTGCATAGTGCAAGTGATATTGGCCACGCCTTCGCTACGTGATTTTCCTTACACCTTGGACGCGCCTTTCCCGGTTTAGTGAGTGTTCGATGGAAAGCATTTGGCCCTCAGGATTTGCACAACGGCGCACATACTCCACCCCACCACTTCGGGTACAACCTTTGTAAAGCTCAGGCGGTCTAAAGTCCGGTATATTTAGACAAATTTCGTCACCAACTTCACTACTCAGGAGAAGAGGAGAGATGGCTTCTTTCACAAATCAGTTCGTGCGCGCTCTCGCGGCTGGAATGCTAGCGCTGGTGTTCGTGATCCCGCAAGATACGCTGGCCCAGAGCCATGTCGTGAGTCCTTCCGAACTGCAGAGCGCTGCAGTGGCCTCAACCCAGGCGCGCCAGCACAATCTGGACACGCTGCAGCAGTTCGTCTCGACGCCCACGGCCGAGAAGGCTTTGAAATCTGCCCACCTGGATGCGCAGCAGGTGAAAAATGCGGTGTCGCAACTCAACGACCAGGACCTGGCCCAACTCGCCTCGCGCGCCAATAAAGCACAGTCAGATTTTGCGGCCGGGCGTCTGAGCGACCGCGACCTGATCATCATTCTCGTGTGCATTGCAGCGCTGATCCTGATCATTGTTGCGGTTCGCTAAGCAGATCGAGGCTCCGTGCGCTCGAAGATCGTCAACATCCTGCTGGTTGTGGTGGGCGTTAGTGCGCTAGCTATCGCCGGGGAAAGTTCTGGCGCCTGGCTGGATGTGCCCTTCGTGAAGCAGGAAAAGAACGGCTGCGGCGCTGCCAGCATTGCGATGGTCATGCAGTTCTGGCAGCGCCAGCAGGGACTCGCGCCTACGGCAGTCCCCGATGCGCCCGAGATCCAATTATCTCTGTATTCTTCGAAAGCGCACGGCATCTACGCCTCCGACCTGGAGCGTTATTTCGAGCAACATGGATATCGCGCTTTCGCGTTCGCGGGGCGAGTGCAAGATCTGCAGGATCATCTCGCCAAGGGTCGCCCACTGATTGTGGCATTGCAACCAGCAGCTAAAACTCCCTTACACTATGTGGTGGTTGCCGGGTTTGATCCGGCGAAGAAACTGGTGCTCGTGAACGATCCGGCCGAGCGCAAGCTGCTGCAGCGGGACCTTTCGGCCTTCGAAAAAGAATGGAAAGGCACAGGCAATTGGACCTTGCTGGCAGTGCCTCAAGCCGACCGCGCCTCCTCCCAGCGCTAGATCTCCGGTTACAATCGAGCAACTTGCTCACGAGCTTGCCGTCGCGCGCACGAATCGCTGCGGCCTTCTTTCTTTGTCTGACTTTCGTTCCGTTGTGTTGGACTCAGTCACGTGCCCCACAGCCAGTAGATCCGCAGCAATCGCAACATTTCCAGCAACTCGCAACCGAACTGCGCTGGGCAGAAATCATCCGCGAAATCGAGCCGATCCCTGACAAGTCGGCCGACCTCGAATACACGTACGGAACCGCACTGGCTCAGGTCGGCCGCCTCGACGAGGCCCGCTCGCAATTCCTCGCTGGAAAGCGGCTCGCGCCTCACGACAAACGATTTCCCATCGAGTTGGCAGGCATCGCGTTCAAGCATACCCATCCCGCTGACGCCAGTCGCTACCTGCGCCTGGCGCTTCGAATCGATCCCGAGGATTCCTACGCGAACGACTTCCTCGGAACCATCTACTTCATTCAGGACAATCTGCCAGCTGCGCTCAAATATTGGAACCGGATTGGCAAGCCTTACGTTGAAAATGTGCGGCCTCATCACGCGTTACGAACTCGGCCAGCACTGGTCGATCGTGCACTGGCGTTCTCTCCTGCAGCCGAACTCCACCTGGCCGATCTCCAGACGTCGAAAGTCCGACTGGAAGCCCTGGGCGTATTCCCGTCGTCGCGTATTCAGCTGGCGGCGCATCCGGAGAACAAATTCGACGCCATCCTCAATCTGCAGGAACGCCACGGCTTCGGTGACAGCGTCTGGCAAGGACTGCTATCGACGTTCAGCGGCATCGCTTACCAGACGATCTATCCCGGGTACTTCAACATCGGGGATGCGACGATCAACGTCACGTCCCTGGTGCGCTGGGATGCACAGAAGCGCCGGCTCTCCGCCCAAGTCTCTGCACCTCTGCACGCGAATCCCCGCTGGCGCTATCGCTTTGGACTCGATCTCCGCAACGAGAACTGGGACATCCGGGAATCGTTCACCGGCCCTTCGCCCTCTCTGGGATCGCTAAATCTGCGGCGTGAGGTATTCGGAGCCGAGATCGATTCCTTCAACAGTGGCCGCTGGGGATGGTCGGCGGGCGCCGAGTTCTCTCACCGCGACTATCGCAACGTGACGCCAGGCTCGTCCCTAACGCCAGACCTCCTGCTGGAGGGCGGACAACTCAAGCAGATCGCGCGCATTCACTACCGGGCACTCGATGCACCCGAACATCGCTTGACGATCACTACCGAAGCAACGTCGCAGATCGCACGCATCTGGTCACACCCCGCGCACGCCTTCGCCCAACTGGAAGGCGGAGCCCAAACACACTGGCTCCCGCAGATGCAGGGTGACGACTACGAAACGACAATCGACATTCGCGGGGGCGGCACAACTGGGCAGCCACCGTTCGACGAACTGTTCGAACTCGGCATGGAGCGTGACAACGATCTCTGGCTGCGTGGCCATGTCGGCACGCGCGATGGCCGCAAAGGCAGCGCCCCTCTCGGCACACACTACTTCCTTATCAACAGTTCGCTCGACAAAAACATCTATGGAAATGGCCTGATCTCTTTAAAAGTCGGCCCTTTCCTCGATACTGGCAAAATCGAGGGTGCCAGCGGAAATCTGGGCTCTCGAAAGTGGCAATGGGACATAGGCGCGCAAGGCAAGTTGCGCGTGCTGGGTGTGGGCGTGACGTTCGTGTACGGAAAAGATCTGCGCACGGGAAACAACGCCTTTTACTTCGCTGCAGGGAAGGGCGAGAGAAGGGGAACGTGGTAGATGTGGGTCGGACACTCCTGTCCGACAAAGGATGGAGGGGAGCACAATCCTCGAGGCCTCCACTTAGGCGTAAGGGGATCGTCCAGGCGAACAAGAGTGTCCGCCCCACAAGATTATGCAGATGATCCGTCGCACACAGGAAGATCGCCATCCTGCCGCAGCAAGTAAAATCTATACCCATGCCTCATATCGTCCTGCTCGGCGACTCCATCTTCGACAATGCCAGCTACACGCGCGGCGGACCCGACCTCATCAGTCAGGTCCGCGAACGGCTCCCGCAAGGATGGAAGGCCACGCTGCTCGCGGTCGACGGTTCGGTAACGCTAAATGTTCCCGCTCAACTGGAGCGTTTGCCACAGGATGCCTCGCATCTTGTCCTCAGCGTTGGGGGCAACGATGCGCTTATGAAGTCCGACATCCTGAACACGCCGGTTCGCTCCACCGCGGAAGCCCTCGCGCTGTTGGCAGACGTGGCTGGCCGTTTCGAGGAAAACTACCGCGAAGCCGTCCATGCGTGCCTGCGCCCGACCCTTCCGCTGGGACTGTGCACGATCTACAACGGATGTTTCGACGATGTGAAATTTCAACGCGCAGTGACGACTGCCTTGAGGATCTTCAACGACGCAATTCTCAGGGTTGCCTTCGAACTAGGACTCCCCGTGATTGACCTGCGTTTTGTGTGCACTTCCATCACCGACTACGCGAACCCGATCGAGCCCTCTTCCGTCGGAGGAGCAAAGATCGCTGGCGCCATACTTAGTTTGGCGTCTCCATCCCCGGGCCCAATTCCCCGAGCCCAAGTGTTCATCGCGTAACGAACGTACTTGAGCAATTTCCCGCTTCCGGCGCGGCCTCCCAGGGAATCTACATTCTGTAAATGCCGCGCCCACCGCCATATACGAGGCGGGCCGGGTAACCTCCCAACAAGTGACCGACGTGTATTGCATGCTCTAAACTCTCACGCTATTTTCTCAGTCCAGCATGAACCTCAAACCCCTCGACCGCACTGCCAAACCCCAACGTCCGAATCTGTTGGTCCCCAACAACGTCAGCCGCAGCCAACTGGGTAAACGGCGCAGCAGCCGCATGGCCCTGAATGCGCCCGTGGGTTTATCTGGACAGGATCGTCAGAAGAACGCCTTCAACTTGCCGGCGCGAGCCACAAATCTGAACCGGCATGGGGCGGCCGTCGCCCTGCACCGCGAACTGCAAGTGGGTTCCACAATCATCGTGCAGAACAAGCGAGGCACCCAAGTCGCCGCCCGCGTCGTGGCGCAACTCGCTGCATTGCAAGGCGTTCCAACGTACGCCATCGAGTTTCTGGATAAGGAAGAAAAGGGCAAGACGTTCTGGGGAATTACGTTCCCTACCAGTTCCTAGGGCACGCACTGCGGCGTGCGGATGCCCACGGCTTCCCTTCCTGATATTTGCCATGCTGCCCGTGTAGCTGGCCTCCCGGCAGACGCCCGCCCAAACACCAAGCCTGGCAGCGGTTTTCGCTGAAAGGCCTTTCCCAGGATTTCACGAAAAGTCTTGCGAAGACGAGGCGTCGCATCCATAATCTCTCGTTCGCACAGCGCCATTTTGTGTCGATGACTTCCGACAAGCTGAGAGTTGCCGCCCGGACCCTTTACGAAGAGGTCGCCGAGTTCCGCTTCGTCTACCCCCTGACGGTTGTGGCCGAGGCGGGCCCCAAGGATTCTCTCCACTATTACCTGCACAAGTATCGCAAGCAGCCGCCCTATCGATCCACGACGCATTTTGACGCAAACGGGATCCCTCAGGTATGGAACCGCCTCACGGGCGTCATCTACCGGCCGGGCTACATTGCGATGTATGCCATCGGCAACCTGAACCTCTACCTGAGGCAAAATGATCAGGAGTTCTTGAACAAATTCCTGAAACAGATTAATTGGATCGAGCACCACGCAGTGATTCGCAACGACGGCGCAGCAGTCTGGCCTCACAACTTTAACTTGCGCGATGGCGCGGTTCATCACAAAGCACCGTGGTTGTCGGCTAACGTGCAAGGTCTGATCATCAGTGCGCTGGTACGCGGGTGGCGCGTGACGCGGCGCCCCCAGCTTCTGGAACTACTCCGCCGCACCTCGAAAGTCTTCGAACTCGACGAGCGCCAGGGCGGCGTCCGGGCATGCGGAGAAGGCCACGTCGTGTACACCGAAGCTCCGGGCCTGCCCACCCCAGGCATTATGGATGGATTCATGAGGTCGCTGATCGGCCTCTACGATCTGTACGTCGAGACTGAGGATCCACGCGTGCATCAGTTGTTCTTGGAAGGTATTGCGGGCCTGCAGCATTTTCTTCCCACGTGGGACTATCGCGGAAAATGGTCGTGGTACTCGAACCACGAGTATCTGTGCCCGCCGGCGTATCACTGGCTGAATTTTCTTCTGCTCGATATCCTCGGGCGCCTTACCGGCAACGCGCGATTCAGTGAGGTCGCTGCCTCGTGGAATCCGGAACGGCTATCGCGGGCGGACCGACTGGAGATCTACGGAAATTTTCTGCTTACGAAAAATGCCAGCCGCTTGAGATATCGCACATGGCGCAACGAAGAGGATGCTGCCAAAAGCGTTTCGCTCGTTCCGGTCACGACCGAAGAGCAAGCTTGAGGTCCGCCTGACGAGACAGTCCTGCTCTGCTCGCATCGTTTCCGAGGTTGAGGAAATTTACCGAACGAGCGACCTGAAAAAATCAGGCTGCGTCTTTCGATGGTGGGGAGGGAGGTAGTTCCTTGCTCATGCGAATCAGCGTTTTACTCGCCATGAGTCGTACGAAGCGCGCGTGCTCCTTCAGAGCGACTTGCAACTCAGCCAGAATTTCTTCGGCTTCGTCTTCGCTGGCAGTCGCCGCTTTCGCGCACAACCTCTTCACACGTTCGTCGATTGCTGACAACTCCACAATCCTCTAACAATAATTAGAGGCAGCCGTGATCGACAATACAGACTTTTCCGTAACCCTTCGCCGCCCCGACCTTCATTCCGAGCGAGCGAAACCAATGTAGTCCCGGCCCGCGTACAAGCGATACTTCCCGCCGGAGCTCAGTACCTGCAAGGGCAGCGGGCGCTTAATGTCCGTGTCACGGGCCGAATCGGCTTGCAGCAGATCATGCGCCCCCAGGTCCATCACCACAAACTTAGCCTGCACAAAACCAACTCCGTACGCACCCGGAGCAAGTTTCTTGCCACCCAGATCAAGGGTCACTTCGGAAATGAGATACGCCTGGTACTTTTGCCTTATGTCACTGGAATACCCGGCGTTGTCGACCAGCCCGGCAAGAACGAACATCTCATCGGCAAACCGGACGCCGCCGGTATTTCGCATTTGTACGGAAGCGACCTGTCCGCGAAAGAACACCTGGTCCGGAAAAATCTTGTTCGTGATATCGGACGCCTTGAGAACCGCTTCGCTGCCCGCAGCCGCCATCGACACCACACCGCACTGCAGCGCCAAACAAATCATCATGCACACAGCCAACGCCCTAACGGGTTTCATGGGGAATCTCCCTGAGAACACGAGAATGAGAACGAGCACCGTATTGTACGCGTTGAAGTGGATAGGGCGGGCTGCAAGCGACCCGGCAAGCTGGACTGGAGCTGAACTTCAACAAGGGCGTATTGCGACTGAGAAAACGTCCTCGCGGCAGCGGACAGTCAAACGAACAATCGTGCGCTACTCGAATTGCTTTCTGAAACTCGCGATTTCCTCGCGCAAGTCGGCCATCTCTTTTTTCAGCGCGGAAATTTCTTCTTCCAACGCACTAACACGCTCGCTGTCGCCCGAACTCTCGGACCGAGCCTCGACCACCATAGCCTGGGGTGCATCCCACTCTGGCTTCTGGCCGCACAGCAGGTGCGCGTAACGAGCCTCTTTCGTCCCGGGCTGCCGGGGCAGCACTTTGACCAAGGGCTCCTCCCGCGTCATGAGTTTCTGCAGCGTGGCCTGCACGTCGGTCAGATCTTCAAAACGCTGCAGGCGCTCCGATCGTCCACGCAGTTCGCCCGGCGTCTGCGGCCCGCGCAGCATCAGCACGCACATGATGGCGGTCTCACGGCGCGTGAAATTGAAGGCTTCCTGCATCCGGTGCTCGTACTTGGGCACGCGGCTGTCGCCCGCGCTGCTGGCCGTTCCCGTCAGACCCTTTTCATTCAGCAAATGCAAAGCCTGCCGGACAGCCTCTTCGTTCAGGCTCATCACCGGATCGCGGTTCGACTTCTGGTTGCACGCATTGATCAGCGCGTTCAGCGACAGCGGATAATAATCCGGCGTGGTGATTTCTTTTTCGACCAGGCAGCCGAACACCCTGGCCTCGTTATCAGTAAGCAAAACGTTCGTGGCGCGAAATGGCATAGGCCTGATCGGACTCCGGCGCGGAGTTTCAATCCGCGTGCTTCAGAATGAGGGAGAGAATGCGTGGCTATAGTACTTGGGACAGGCGGGCTATCGCAAAACCACCATGGTAATCATCCGAAGGATTCGCGGCTGAGGTTCCGGACGTGCCATATCGCTGGAGGTCAGCGAGTGAACTTGCCGTACGCGCGCAGGGTGGAGATCTCTTTGCGCAGACGCTCCATCTCGACTTCCTTGCGACGCAGAACCGTGCGCAGGTCGCCGCTTTCCGCGGCCTTTGGAGGCCGCACCGCGACGGATGCCTTGGGAGCCTCGCTGCCCAGCGGGGTCAAAAACTCCAGACCGAAGCAGTAGCCGGTGCGGTTGCGCACGATGGCCGAGACTCGCGTACGGCCGGGTGTCTGAAACTCCAGGTCCATGTAGTCACCGGGCTTCAGCGGCACGCCCGCGTACAGCGTCATGCCCCCTTCGCTGATTTCAATTCCGCGACCCTGCACAGCAAGTTTGGAATCCCCGCCCCGGGGCACAACGAGGACGGGTAACTCTACGGGATGGCGCAACCAACGGCGCGTGTTTACAGGGGAGGACATCTTTTCACACCGCCCAAATCGAGGAAGTGATGGTAGTCCGGGTTGGGCGGGGTCACAAGATTACGAAGGTTTCAGCCGGCCGTGGTTACTGGTAACCGATACCGAGAATGCCGACTCTAAAAGCCTTGTCATTCTGAGCACAGCGAAGGATGACAATGCATTGCCGCGACCCGATGTCTACGCCCAGAAGACCTCCGGCGTGGCGGTCGGCCCATCCAGATGCCCGCTCAGGTTGTGCTCCAGCCCTTCGCGCGCCGCCCCCACATCTTTGCGCAAGCGCTCCATTTCCTGCTCGGAAAACGGCGCGAAGCCCCGGGCTATCTCGACGTTGTGCTCGAGCATTTCAAGATGCGGCATCCCGACCACCGCCGTTGTCACCGGCAGGCTCATCGAGTAGCGCAAAAGCGCATTGATATCAGCCTTGCCCGTACCCTGTCCCAACAGGAACTCCTGGCCGGTGATCTTCATGGCAATGACACCGAGGTTCTTCTTGTTGGCCGCTGGCAACGCCAGTTCCTCGAAACGCCCGTTGCGCGAGGCATTCAGCGCCATTTGCACGCAATCGAGATCGTGCCTCTCGATCGCCTGTGCCATCACTGCGCCGTCCGTGTGGCTGGTCACTCCGATGAAGCGCGCCATCTTCTGCTCCCGCGCTTCCATGGCGGCTTTGAGGCATCCGTCAGGCGCTTCGATCTTTGCCAGGTCATCGGCGTGACCCAGGCTGTGCATGTGCACCAGATCTACATGATCGGTCTGCAGCCGCTTCAGGCTGCCTTCCAGCCGGCGCCTAAAACCGTCGTAGCTGCGATCGGGAATTTTCGTGGCGAGCCAAACATCTTTGCGTCGCGTGGCCATGGTCTTGCCGACGCGCGTCTCGCTCTTGCCGTCGCCGTAGGCGTAAGCCGTGTCGAGGTAAGTTATGCCGAGATCGATGGCATGATTCAGCGCGGCCTGAGCTTTCTCTTCATCTTCGTACATCAGAAAGCGGCTGCCGCAGCCAAATGCCAGTATCGACACTTTGGCTCCGGTGCGCCCCAATGTGCGCGTCGGCAGAGAGGACGTGGGAGGCCCGGCCTGTGCCACATCCTTCAGCAACCACACGCTGGCGCCGGTCGCCGCTCCAAGTCCAACTTTTTCAAGGAATTTTCTGCGCGAGAGGTCGTTGCTCATGGATCCTCCTCGGAACGCGGCGATGGGATGAGCGCTGTACTTCCTGACTCTACCGCAACTCACAGCGCAATGGGAAACTACTCCCACGAACTACTCGCTGTCGTTTACCACAACAGGAAACTGCTATCCTTTCGTTTTCCGCCAAAATTCTTGGGAGGATTCATGCGACGTCGATCTGCCACGCTGCTGCTGATGTTCGCCGCACTCAGCGTGGGGTCATTCTCCGCCGATCAAAAGGAAGCAGCGCAAGGACACTACCTTTTCGCCTGGACCGGCGATGCGGATGGAAAGGGCAATGACTTTCTGGCAGTCATCGACGCCGACCCCGCTTCGGCTTCCTACGGGCGCCTCGTGACGACTCTGGCCACCGATCAGCCGACCAGGAGCGTCCACCATACTGAATACTCCATGCCCGCCAGCGGCATGCTCTTCGCCAACGACCACGAAGCCGGACGCACTTTCATCTTCGACCTGCACGATCCCGTTCATCCGCAAGTCGCCGCCTCGTTCACCGACATGGATGGCTACATGCATCCGCACTCCTATCTGCGGATGCCGAACGGACACGTGCTCGCCAGCTTTCAGCACGCGCACCATGCGATAAGCCAGGGCAGCGGCGCCAGCGGCGGACTGGTCGAGATCGACGATCACGGCAAACTAGTGCGCTCCGCCAGCAGCGCGGACCCGGCCTTTCCAAATGCGCTGCTCACTCCATACAGCTTGGTCGTCCTGCCGGATAAGGATCGCGTCGTCGCCACCGATTCCTCCATGCATCTCGAGAATATTTTCAGCGGCGTGACCTACCAGGTGTGGCGGCTCTCCGATCTCAAGTTGCTGAAGACCTCGTACTTCGACGTCGGCGAGAACCGCTATTCCCAAGTCGGCCCGCAGGAACCCCGTCTCGGCCCCGACGGATCAGTCTTCGTGCAGACGCTCAGCTGCGGCATCGAACGCATTACCGACGTCGACACCAACGATCCCAAAGCCAAACTCGTCTACACGTTCCCCGGCAACTGGTGCGGAGTTCCAACGATCGTCGGGCATTTCCTGATCGAAGGCGTGCGCGCCACTCACGGCCTCGTCGTGCTCGACATCACCAACGGCGCGAAGCCAGTCGAAGTCTCACGCTTGCAGTTGACCGACGACTACATCCCACACTGGACCTCGTGGGACGCCAAGACTCAGCGCGTGGTCGTGACCGCGGGCTTGAATACACGCGGCCGCTTGTATCTGGTGAAGTTCAACCCCGCCACCGGAGCCCTGACCATTGACGAAGGCTTCCGCGACACGGACGGCAAGGTCGGCTTCAACTTCGAAGACCGTCAGTGGCCCCACGGATGGAAAGGGACCGGCCTGCCGCACGGCGTGGTGTTCTCCCGATGATGAAGATCAGTGTCGCTATCCTTCTTTGTTCCCTGGCTAGGGCGTTTGCCCAGCAGTCTCCACCCGCAGCTACTGCCGCGCCTCGCGTCGACGCGGGCCAGTACGTGCATGACACCTACTCCAACGAATGCCTGGGATTTTCCTTCCACATGCCGCAAGGTTGGCTCGCCAAGCGCCAAGGCATAAGCGGTCCGGCGCGCGCCATCCATCAGGTGGGTGGAGGACTCGGCTTGTTCATGATCGAGCAACCCAAGCAGGGAACCTTCGGAAACACGATCACGCTCTACGCCACTCCCGTAAGTGATCAGAATGCGGATGCCAAGGAATTCGTAAGCCACGCCGTTCAGGCGCAGACGAAACATGCTCCAGACAAGAACAAAGTCTTGCGCGATACGAGCGTCGTGGAATACGGCGGAAAGAAGTTTTTTCGTTCCGATTACAAGGTTTCTTTTTCCTACGGACCCGCCGCGTACCGCTCGTTAGTCTTTACGCGTTTTCGGAATTACCTCCTCGGCGAGATGGTGAATACCAGCTCCCAGGAAGAACTTAATCAGGCCGTGGATTCGTTGAAAGGCATTTCGTTTCTCGCTGACACTCCCAATCCATCATGCGTAAAGTGACGTCGGCCCGCCGCAAACCTGCTCCTCGCGACAAAGACGCTCAGGCGAGCGTCGAAGCATATCTGGAGAAGGTTCCAAAACCGAGTCGCGCCGCGTTCAACAAATTGCGCGCCGCGATTCGATCGGTCGTGCCTCGCGACGCCGTAGAAACCATCAGTTACCGGATCCCGGCGTTCAAGGATGACGTGGTCCTGGTGTGGTTCGCGGCTTTTGCAAACCACTGCAGCCTGTTCCCGACCGCTTCGGTGATCTTAAAATTCAAGGCTGAGTTGAAGGACCACTCGACATCGAAGGGCACCATCCACTTCCCGCTCGACAGGCCGATCCCGGTCACTTTGGTCAAACGAATCGTGAAGGCGCGTGTTGCGGAGGTCGCAGGCAAGAAGCGGCGCTGAAGGCTGCGTCCTCACCTACTGGCTGTGATATAGATCCGTACTCACATACTTCAAGCCTGAATCCACCATCAGCGTCGCTACTCTCGCCGACGGCCCAAGCTCGTTCGCAACGCGGATCGCCGCCTGCACGTTCCCTCCGGAAGACGTGCCGGCGAAGATTCCCTCCTGCCGCGCCAGCCGCCGCGCCATGTCTTTCGCATCGGCCGTGGTCACGGCGAACACCTGATCGACCAGCGTCGGATCCCAGAGCGGCGGCGCGTAACCAATCCCTATCCCTTCAATGTCGTGGGCGCCAGACTTCCCGCCCGACAGCACTGGAGACTCGCCCGGCTCAACCGCAACAATCTTGATCTTCGGATTATGTCGCCGCAGCACATTCGCCACTCCCCGTAGCGACGCCCCGGTACCGATCGAATGGACGAACGCATCCACCTTGCCACCCATCTGCTGCCAGATCTCCTCGCCGAGCGAGGCGTAGCCCGCAACGCTGTCAGTATTGTTGAGCTGATCGGTGAAGTACGTGTTCGATGCAAGGCTCAGCTTGCGGGCAGCTTCGATCATGTCGAGAAAGAGCTGCTTTCTGATGCCGCCACCGGCGTAGGGGACGAGCGTCAGCTTCGCGCCATATGCGACCATGTGGTCGAGCTTTTCCTGGCTGAAAGCGCGTGCGCTGACGACATGAATCGGATACCCCTTGGCGGCACACACCAGCGCCAAGGAGGTCCCCGTGCTGCCGCCCGTGTATTCGACCACCGTGCCGCCCGGAGGCAGTCTTCCATCCGCCTCGGCTCGCGAAATTACGGCCAAGGCCATTCGGTCCTTCATGCTGCCGGTGGGATTCTCCCATTCCGCCTTGACGAAGATCTGGCTGCAGCCCTCTGGAACAACTCGATTCAGGCGTACCAGCGAAGTGTTGCCGATGGACTGCAGGATATTGGCGCTCATGGGTGTTTGCAGCGTTTGATTCCGCAAGGTTGCTAGCGGTCGCAGGGGAAGGAAAGAAATTACAAACTGAGCTGCTCAAGAAGTTGTAGGCAAATCGGACGTGACGAGTTTTCTCAATTGCCGATGGGCGCCACCATGACCTCACAATCCACGCCGAAATCTACTTTCACGCAGTTGGTGAAGTAGAGGGTCTTCCCATCGGGCGACCAGCGGGGCTCTGTGGCGCGGCCCTCGGTATTCGACACGAGCCGCACGCTGCTTCCGTCGGCGTTCATGATGTGAATTTGATAATTCGCGCGCCGGTTCGAGGAAAACACAATCTGCTTCCCGTCCGGCGACCACGCGGGCCATCCATCGAATGCCATGTGGTTGGAAATGTTTCTGGGCTCCGATCCGTCTGCGTTCGCGACAAATACTTCCGAGTTCATATCCCCGATCATCTTTCGGAAGGCGATGCGCTTTCCATCCGGCGACCACGAGGGATAGGTATTCACACCGCCGGTGATCAGCGTCTTGACCACTTTCGACTGCACGTCAACGCTGTAAATCGATGCGTCATTCTTCTTGGGTGGCTTCAGGTCGTCGTCCGCGCAGTAGATGACTTGCCGGCTGTCAGGCGACCAGGTGGGGTGAATCGACTCTGCATTCTCGGGCGACAACCGCTCCAGCCCGGTTCCATCCACGTTCATGACGTAGACCACCGAATGCTGGTTCTGATCAGAGACGAAGGCAAACTTCCGGCCGTCCGGTGACCACGAAGGCGTGTCGTGGTTCCACGCATCGTGCGTGATCTGTAGAACATCGGACCCGTCGGGATTCATCGTGAACAACTGGTGGTAGCCCGCAACCTTGCTCTCGAAAACAATCTTTTTTCCCTCGGGTGAGGGAAAAGGCTCCCCTGTATCCACGTGCGTCAAGTGGTAAGCGAGCACTGGTTTCTCCGACTGCGCCAGCGCAGGAGCAAACGCGATCGCACAGACCAACGCCTCGAGAAACAAGTACCAGCCGCGCTTTGGATTAAGCATCGCCAAACCCACTCCGAGGATTTCATCGAAGATCCGGTCAGCGATGTTTTGGACGTTTGGAGGCAGGAAACGTCTCGCGTGTGCAACCAACTAGTTAAGATCGCCCGTACGTCACGGCTGTGCAACGCCTTCGGCGATGAATATCCGGCTCCTGGTCGAACTCTGCCGAAACGGCCGGATGACCGCATAGTCCGGCGAGTCGTACCACGCGCGTGCTTTCTCCAGGCTGTCGAAACCGATCACGATGATATAGCCCTTGGGTGGTTCGCCCTCCAGTGCCACGGTCTTGCCGCCGCGAACAACGTAGTGTCCATTGAAAGACGCCACGATCTGCGGCGCCTTCTCGCCGTACTTCTGCAGAGTGCTGGGGTCGGTGACCTCGACTTCCGCGATGACGTAGGCGGGCGGCGTTTTGGTTTGTTGCGCATGAACCATCCGGGCTCCTGCAGCGCCGATCAAGATGCCGGCCAGCAAGACCAGCGCAATTCTGTAATTCAGTCTCATGATCATTCTCCCCACACTATTTGCCGCAAGCTCCAACCCATTGCTAGTATGCGTGGCGGCAGCGTGCGCGTAGGCTAGGAGAGGCACAGAGTCGAGTCAAGAACGCACAATTTCGTAACTTACTACCCAGTTGGATACCTGGAGAGCCGTATGCGGAAGCTCGAGAGTGAAACGGTCGGCGAGTGCCCTTGCGAATACGCGCTGCGCTACGTCGGCGGCGCGTGGAAGATTTTGATCGTGGCGCACCTGGTGCGAGGCAAGATTCGCCGTCACGCTGAACTCAAGCGTTCCCTCCGCGGAGTCACAGCCAAGATGCTCACGCAGCAACTGCGCGAGATGGAACACGACGGCCTGGTCGAGCGCACGATCTACGCAGAAGTTCCGCCCAAGGTGGAATACAAACTGACTCCCCTCGGTGAGACCCTACTCCCGGTTCTCGAGGCGATGTACGCGTGGGGTGCAAAAACTCGCACCGCGCGTGCAAAGTTGGGGAATGCAGATGTGGACGGAGCGAAGTCTCAAGGACGCGGGGCGCCAGTCGAACCAGCGGCCGCACCCTGTCCCTGAACCGGGGCTGCTGGTAGCTAGCGTGAACGCCGCGGAAAGTTACGCGAAGCTATTAGCGTCGCCGCGCCGACCGTGCGCGCTCTCTCCACGGTCTCTGCACCGTGTAACAGGGAGTCGCCGTGACGCTGTCCTTGCTGACCGCCAGCAGCTTTCTTCGCAGCAGCCAGTTCACAGCAACCTGCGCTGAGCTCTTCGACACACCCACCGACTCCGCCAACGCCACGTAGCTCACCTGCACCGGCCCATCCCGACGCGTCTGCTCGGCATCGAGCCACAGGTACACCAGAAAACTGGTCGGCTTCCGGTCATGCCCGACGAGGTCGCGCAGCAGCACATCGATCACATAATTGTCGAAAGAAATCATCGCTATACCGATGGTTAATATAGCATCGGATACCACATTGCAGCGCGCGTTTTGTCTAGGCTATGCTCCCCGAACTCGAGGAGGATGGAACGATGGTTCGAGGCATCAAATTCGTCAGCATTCCGGTTCGCGACCAGGACGCGGCGCTGGACTTCTACACCGAAACCATGGGCTTCAAGGTCGTCACCGACCAGCCCTTCACGCCCACGCAACGGTGGATCGAGCTCATGATTCCCGGCTCCGAAACCGGACTGGCTCTGTTCACGCCCGAAGGCCACGAAAGCCGCATTGGTCAATTCCAGTCCATCGCCTTCTGGTGCGACGACGTCTTTGCCACCGCCAAGGCTCTGAAAGCGAAAGGCGCGAAGTTCACGCAGGAACCAAAGAAAGAAGTTTGGGGAGCAACCGGGGTCTTTCAGGATCCGGACGGCAATCAGTTCGCCCTTTCGAGCAAAGGGAAAGCGAAGTGAAAATTCGCGTCCTCAACACATCCACGCATGCCCTTGCATTGACAGTCTGGACCGCGCGGACTACAGTCCTGTTCGCGAAAAGACTGACAATCAAGGAGAAGCCTATGAAGAGAGCGTGGATATTGTGTCTAGCGAGTATGTTTTTGCTCGCCAGCGCTGCCTGGTCGCAAGACGGATCTGAGAAAGCTGTTGCGGGGTTGGAACAGAAATGGTTGGACTCCCAGAAAACAAACAACCCTGACGTGGTTGCCCCGCTGTTGTCCGACAAGTTCGTGAACACCGGGAGCGACGGCAAAGTGACCAGCAAAGCCGAGTCGCTGGCCAGCGCGAAGGCCACGAAATATGAAAGCGTTGCTTACGGCGATCTGAAGGTAACGGCGTTTGGCGGCGCGGCGGTCGCAACCGGAGACTTCAAGGCCAAGGGCACCGATCCGGAAGGCAAGCCTCTCGATGTTCATGAACGCTTTACGGATACCTGGGTGAAGGGGCCGAAGGGCCAGTGGCAATGCGTGGCGAGTCATCAATCGACAGTGAAGTAGTACGAACCTTTCCCTCTTAGACAAAGCTAGTCGGACAAGGCGAAAGACAGTCAGGTACGGGTGAGTGCCGGCGGGGGAATTGGTTCGCTGAGGGCGGTTTGCTGGTCAGTCAGCAACCACCCCGCCAGACTAATCAGGAACAATACCGCCGCGATCCAAACGGCGTGATGCGCGACGCCGTTCACCACAATGTCCACGGGAGTATGCGCGCCGAGCAACCGCTCCGCGATCCATCCCAGGGACGCAATGCCTGCAAACAAGGCGCCGCCGATTCGAAGAGCCCCGTATGCCCGCGTGCGGCTCAACAAAATGAGAGATGGCATGATCGCGGCTACCACAATCAGCTGCATCGTCTCAATGCCCAGATTGAACGCCAGAATCCCACAAACGCGCTCCCAGCGGCCGAGTCCCAGATGACCTAGCGTAGTCGCGAATGCCAAACCGTGGATCAGTCCAAAGAAAGCTGCAATTCCGGCCTCTCTCCCCGGGAACAGCGGGCGAAGTGCATGCATAGCAGACACCAGAATCGACACGGCGATCAGCACTTCAATCGGACGACCCGGCACGCGCACGAAGCCCAATGCCGCGAGCGCCAGTGTGATCGAGTGCCCGATCGTAAATGCCGTCACAATTTTAAGAATTCGGACCAGACTCCGACGCACGCTCGCGAAGCCCGCCCAGCGCGAACCGACGACCAGCAGAGGCGCAGGAAGAAGAAGCGCCAGCAAGAACAGAAGGTGATCGGTGCCTTCGGCAATGTGCCGCATACCGAGGCGGAATACGCTGGTGAAACCCACCGCACTCGTCCATCTGTGGACGCCTCTCCACCCTTCACTGCCTGGGGAAACTAAAGAAGCGTCGGCTTGCACATAATCCAATTGATAGACCGACTGCTGTTCATTCCGATGCTGCGCAACGATGCGGATATCGCGATCGCGCGGAACCAGGCAGTTCATCAGGTAGGCTGCGCTCCGGCTTTCATGGTGGTTTTCAAGAATGAGCCTTCGTCTAGGGCCGCCCGGTGGCAAGTCCGCAATGAACTCAATGTGGATCTCCCCTAGGCCCTCTTTCATTTGCTCGACTTGCGGGAAGTCCACGGAGACAAGCCTTGGTCGCAAGCCCGTGCCATCAACCGAGAGCGACAAATCGCTGAGCACCCGCCGCGCGTGATCCCACTTTTCTGCTTCCGAAATGACGCCGTCCCCGTTGCTGTCGATGCTCGCGATCACAGCGGACGATACCGCAACTCCAGGAATCAGGCGCATAGACACCTGCACATGGTCCTTCTCCACCGACAGAATCGTGGCCTGCAAATATTCGTCCAGCCTGTGTGCCGAGGCGGGCACCCCCAGCACCAGACCAATCGCAGCCGCGGCAATCAGCCTCGCCTTCATTTCGCAGTGAGCCCTCGGCCGTAGTCATTCGTCGGATCGCGATACATCGTGTGGACGTGCATGGAAAGATCGCCGCCCAGCTTCTGCGGTGCATATTCGATCACGAGATGAGGCCCCTGCACCCGGTAGTAAGCCGTGATGTTTCTCCCCGGATCCGCCGTCGTTGGACCGCTCCACGCGAACCAGGTTTCGTTGATATCAGCCTTCAACTCGGCCATCCGGGCTGCGGCCGCACTCTCGTGAATGATGTTCGCCCATTCGGAGATCAGGTCGAGCAGCATGGCGCGCTGCTTCTCGTTCATCGCGGTAGCCTTCAGGCCTTCCGGCTGGATGGTTTTTCCGTCCTGTCCGGGACCGAGCACCAGATCGGCGGTCTGAAAGCCTAGAACCGCATGCTTCCGCTGGCCCTCATCCAGAGCGTTGAGCAAAGCCAAAGCCTTGTCGCTCTCCTGGCCAAGTGGTCGCACAGTCTTTCCGTCGAGCGTGTACAGAGCAGGTTGCGCAGCCGTGAGAGTTGGAGTAAGTACCCCCCGTTCGCCGGCAAACGTGATGTTCAACGCAAGATGGTGCCCGCCAAACTGCACCATCCAGGGATCTTTTTCGGAAGGCTTCCCCAGAATCGAAATGAAGTAGAGATCTTTGCCGAACATCGGGTTGTTCCCGCCCTTGGTCTTAAGTAGTTCGTCCCCTTCCATAATCTGCTCGACCTTCTCAAAACCCCTTGGGCTCAGTGCGGACGAAACCAGCGCCATAGCGGCAGCACGCTGATCGGCGTTCAGATCCTTCAAGCCCAACCCGGCTCGGGCCACCATCGACACAGGAAGATTGGACCAGCGCGCTCGCTGCTTTTCGTCGTCAAAAGCAAAGAGCACGCTCTGCCGCTGCTTTTCATCGAGCTTCGAAAGAAAAGTATTCGCCGCCGTCACGATTCGCGCGGTCGCGGTCTGCGCCGCAGTGGTGAGAGCCGAACTGACTAGAACGAAAGCAATGGCGGCGTGGATCTTTCTCATCGGGGAAACGCTCATGTCGGTTCTCCTTTTACGGCGTACAGACTGTAGCGGAAAATCTTTGCGGACGCGAAAGGGAAAAGGTAGCTGAACGATGATCACAGATTTGGCAAAGTATGGTCGGT
>Ga0070716_100000233_pt1 | contig 22241 bp, 21 predicted proteins | sample LARL112metaG_FD_71395 | JGI IMG/M metagenome (GOLD analysis project Ga0070716, IMG submission 71395) | Corn, switchgrass and miscanthus rhizosphere microbial communities from Kellogg Biological Station, Michigan, USA - LAR L11-2 metaG | ecosystem: Host-associated > Plants > Roots > Rhizosphere... | reverse complement strand
GATATGTTTGCCGGCGTCGGCAATGGGAATGCACGCGGAGGCAGTTGCGGGCAGAGAAGTTGCGAACGCGACCACCGCGATGATCAGAATAGAACGGCCAGTCATTCGGGACGCTCGATCTTCATTGTAGGGAGTGCGGAGCGGCGGAGGGGGAACGGGCTGCAGACATTTGTGGTGCGTGTCCCCGATTCGGGAATCGAATGTGGGGCGGACACTCCTGTCCGCCGCCGTTGACTGGGACGTTGGAGACAGACGCTCGTTTGAAGAAGGCGGTCGGAACGGTGGGTGCCGTGCAATCGTTTCACGCGTTCCCCTGAACGCTCTCATTTTCCTTACCAGCCACCCGGCGCTGAAGCGCCGGGCTACTTTCGAACGTCACTCTAGGACGCTTGAACCCGGAGATCGCGGAGAGTGACGCTTAAACCGCATGATGCCGGAAGGAAGTCAAAGGCGGCGGACAGGAGTGTCCGCCCCACATGGGCAGGAGAATCCCAGTACTTGGGCGAGCGAACGAGGCCGGTCGGTGTGTCCGGCCTCTTCGAGAGAGCTTGGTCGAAACTGGTTGCTGAACGACTACTTGCTGAACGACTTTACGGCGGCCGCTTCGTCGTCTTTCACGTCGAAGACGGTGTAGAGCTTCGTGATCTGGAGCAGGTCGTGGACTTTCTTGGTGAGGTTGAGCAGCTTCAGCTCGCCGCCCTGGTTTTTCACGGTGGTGTAGGCGCTGACCAGCTCGCCGATGCCCGAGCTGTCGATGTAGTTGACGTCGCCCAGGTTGAGAAGGATCTTCTTGTTACCTTTGCTGAGCAGATCGCGCACGGTATCGCGCAGGATTACGCTGCCTTCACCGAGGGTGATGCGGCCGCTGCAATCCACGATGGTCACGCCATCGACCTGACGAGTGCTGGTCTTCATGCTCACTGGGAAGCCTCCTTGCCGTCCGCGGCAGTGCCTTGGACGTGCTTGATGAGTTTGATTTCGGTGCCCGACGTGGTGGGGTTGATTTCAACCTCGTCCATGAACGAGCGGATAAGAAAAATGCCTCGACCTGAAGTTTTTAACAGATTCTCAGGGGCCAGCGGGTCTGGCACTTTGGCCAGGTCCAGGCCTTTGCCCTGGTCGCGAATGGTGATGACCAGGTCGCTGGCGGTGGTCTCGAAGTCTACCGTGACCTTCTTGCCGGGATCGTACGCATTGCCGTGCAGTACGGCGTTTACCGCAGCTTCGCGCACGGCCATGGCGATTTTCATGACCTCTTCATCGCCGAACCCGGCCTCGGTGGCGATCTGGCTGGCCGCTTCTTCGGCGCTGTTGACAGTGTCCAGCGTCGAATCGAGCGTGTAAGACACCCGTTGTGCGCTCATGGTGGCGGCCCAGCAAGACGACCTGAGGACCCGAACTCCTTTACCGGCCCGCCCTTGGATGCACGAAGAGAAGCGTCCGGTTTAACGAATCCGGTAGTTTGCCTTTAGTACCGGTAATTGTCAACGCAGCGTTGCGTACGGGATCAGCTGGAGGCGTGCGATGCAGAAACGGTTCCGTACAAAAAATAAGTGCGATGCGCATCTGGATTTCTTGCGCGCGAGTTGAGTATTCTCGCAGGGATGACTGCGCTTGCGCTCACGGAACTGTTAGGCGCGCCGGTCCGCGATGCCGCGGGCCTGGCTTGCGGACGTGTGCGCGAAGTGGCCTTGGCGCCGCAGGAGGATCGCATCCGGATTTCGTTGCTGATCGTGAAGACCAAGGGCGGAGACCGGGTGTTGCCGCTGCAGGCGGTCGCTTCGATCAATGGCGGCGTGCGGGCGTCGACGAATTCTGCGGACTGGGGAGCGGTTAACGGGACGGAAGGGCTGTTTCTGCTGGAGCGGGACCTGCTGGATCAGCAGGTGATTGACGTGCATGGGCGGAAGGTCGTGCGCGTTAACGACGTTGACTTGCAGCAGGAGTCGATGGGGGCGCGCGCCGTTCTCAAGGTTTCTTCGGTGGATGTGGGAGCGCGGGGAGCCGTCCGGCGCTTGCTAAAAGGAGTCGTGCCTCTGGGCGCCCTTCATTTGCTTCTGAGTCAAATTCCCCCACGCAGCATCCCCTGGGATTTCGTGGACCTGATCGAGACCGATCCGGCACGGCGGGTGAAACTAAAGATTTCCCACGACCGATTGGCCAAGCTCCATCCTGCCGATATTGCCGATATCGTGGAAAACCTGGCCCCGGACGAGCGCGAAGCGGTTTTCGAGACGTTGGACGAGGAAGTAGCGGCCGGGGCGCTGGAAGAAGTCGAGCCCAAAGTGCAAAAGGCGATTCTCGAGTCGCTCGATTCGGATCGCGCGGCGGAGATTGTCGAAGAGATGCAGCCGGACGCCGCGGCCGATCTGTTGGGCGATCTGCCGGAGGAAAAGACCGAACGCATTCTGGAGGAGATGGGGGCCGAGGAGGCCGAGGAAGTCTCCGGCCTGCTCGAGTTCAAGCACGATTCGGCTGCGGGCAGGATGACCACCGAGTACATTGCGCTGCCCGTGAATGCCAGCGCGCACGATGCCGTGGAAGCGCTGCGGCATTATGAGGGCGGTGTGGAGACGGTGAGCACGATTTTCCTGGTCGATTCGCGGCATACATTGTCGGGGATGGTGCCGTTGTCGAAATTGGTCCTGGCCGCGCCCACCACGCCCCTGTTGTCGTTGACGCAGGAGCCGTTGATTTCGTGCCATGAAAATGCGTCGGATCAGGAAGTAACGGAATTGTTCGATAAGTACAATCTGTTGACGTTGCCCGTGGTGGACGATCAGAAGAAATTGACGGGCGTGATCACGTCGGATGATGTGATCAGTTTATTGCGCGAAAAGTTGTAGTGGCTCGCGGGCTCCCGCCCGCATCGCAGTTGTGCCGCATCTTTGGGGATCGCTCTTTCCCCCTTCGCTCTACTCCGTACCAAAGGGAAGGGCGCGACTTCAGTCGGGCCGTGACATTCGCTATTCTGAGACGGCTTTAGCCGCCGAGGTGAGCTGCCGGGCGACGTCGGTCTGTTTGGTAACAAGAAGCCCACCTCAGGCGCCGAAGCGCAAATTGAGAATCGCTGTCGGCACGACTGAAGTCGTGCCCTTCCCATTCACGGGCCTTCCCGTTCATTTGTTCTCGAAACAAAAATTGATTTGAGGTATCCAGAATTGATGATCCACGTTTATTCTGTCAGGTCGTTGCTTGCTTCTATGTTTGTGAAATGTGCCCATGAAGTTCCTGAGACGCTGGAAGACCCAGATCCTGCTGTTCCTTGCAGTAGTTGGTCCGGGATTTATTACCGCAAACGTCGATAATGATGCCGGCGGCATCTGGACGTACTCGTCTGCGGGCGCTCAGTTTGGACACACTCTCCTCTGGACGATGATCCCCATCACCCTGGCCCTGATCGTGGTCCAGGAAATGACAGCGCGCATGGGGGCCGTGACCGGTAAGGGCCTCAGCGACCTGATCCGCGAGGAATTCGGTTTTCGCATCACCTTCTTCATGATGATCGGGATTCTGATAACCAATTTTGGGAATGTGATCGCGGAGTTTGCTGGCATTGCGGGAAGCCTGGAGTTATTCGGGCTGTCAAAGTACATCACGGTACCCATCAGCGCCGTGATCGTCTGGCTCATCGTGGTCAAAGGCCAGTACAAGACGGTCGAAAAAGTCTTTTTGACGGCTTCGTTCTTCTACATCACTTACATCGTGGCCGGAGTGCTGGCAAAACCCGCGTGGGGAGACGCTCTGCTTGCGACCATCAAGCCTCCGCCGAGGGCGGCGTGGCTGCAGCAGGGTTACGTGTACATGGTCATCGGCCTGGTCGGAACGACGATCGCGCCCTGGATGCAGTTTTATCTGCAGTCGTCCGTGGTCGAGAAGGGCGTGACCCGGCGCCAGTACAAGGCGTCGCAGATTGACGTGATCGCGGGCTGCATCTTCACGGACGTGGTGGCGTGGTTCATTATCGTGGCCTGCGCGGCGACGCTGTATGCGCACGGATATCGCAACGTGCAAGATGCGAAAGACGCGGCCCAGGCTTTGCGGCCGCTGGCAGGCGACTACGCCTACATTCTGTTCGCGGCCGGTTTGTTTAATGCTTCGCTGTTTGCGGCGTCGATTCTGCCGCTCTCAACGGCTTATACAGTTTGTGAAGGATTGGGCTTCGAGTCCGGAGTGGGGAGGAAGTTCAGCGAGGCCCCTGTTTTTTACTGGCTCTACACCATCCTGATCGTAGCCGGCGGCGCCGTGATTTTGGTGCCGAACCTGCCCCTGGTGAAGATCACGATCCTGTCGCAAGTGGTGAATGGCGTGGTCCTGCCCTTCGTGCTGATCTTCATGCTCCTGTTGATCAACAAAAAGGAACTGATGGGCGAATACGTGAATTCTCGGCTTTTCAACGTGATTGCGTGGGCGACGACCATCCTGGTCATTGGCCTGACTTTTGCCCTGATGTGGCAAAGCCTGCACGGTTCCGGCGGCGTTTTGTCGTTGCTGGATATCGGCCACAAAACCAGCGTAAACTGACAGAAACTAAGATGGTGAAGGGGGAAACCTTCCTCATCCGCGCCGCGTCTAATAAAAGGCGGTATTGTGTCCGTCAGGGAGAGCCCCATGAAAAGACTGATTGGAACTGGGCTGGCAATCGTATTGGCTTTCGGCAGCATGGCGATGGCGGCCCCTGGGGACGATCCGCCAGCGCCGGACCCGAAGGATCTGAAGCACAACGGTGGTATTAACGACTTGGATGCGATTGGCAATCGGAACGTGGGTTGCGGCCGGGGTATCGGGAACTGGTACAGCGTCGAAGGTCAGATTAACATGGGCCGCCAGTACGCCGAGCAGGTGGATAGCAGTTCCAAGCTGATCAAGGATCCGGTTATTACCGAGTACGTGAACCGCGTCGGGCAGAACCTGGTGCGCAACTCGGATTCGAAGGTTCCGTTCACCATCAAGGTGGTGGATGCGGATGTAATCAATGCGTTCGCGTTGCCGGGTGGGTTTTTCTACGTCAACAGCGGCCTGATTCTGGCGGCTGACAATGAAGCCGAACTGGCGGGCGTGATGGCCCACGAGATCGCGCACGTGGCCGCTTGCCATATTGCCCGGCAGAATACGCGCGGAACGCTGGCGCAGCTGGCGACGATTCCTCTGATCTTTACGACCGGAGGACTGGGAGGCTTGGCCGTGCAAGAGGCCGCCGGTCTCGCGCTGCCTACGGCAATGCTGAAGTTCAGCCGCGGCTTTGAGGCGGAGGCCGACTACCTGGGCGTGGAATACATGTACAAGAGCGGGTACGATCCGCAGGCGTTTACGGCATTCTTCGAGAAGATTCAGGCGCAGGAAAAGAAGAAACCGGGAGCGCTGTCGAAGGCATTTGAGTCGCATCCGCCGACGCCCGACCGCATTGAGAAATCACAGGAAGAGATCGAAAGACTACTGCCTGCGCGGCCGAGTTACAAGGTTGACACTTCGGAGTTTCAGGAAGTGAAGAACCGGCTGGCGAAGTTGGAGAATCGGCGGAAGCTGGATGACAAGAAGGACAGCTCGCCGGAGTTGCGGCGTGCTTCGGCGCCTGGAGATAGTGGGGATAGCGATGACGATCATCCGGTGCTGAAGCGGGATGGATCGCAGAATTAGATCTAGTGTTGTGATGGGCGCGGCTTTGTTGCCGCGCTTTTTTGTTGTGGAGCGGACACTCTTGTCCGCTGCTTTTGACCTTTGTTAATCACGCATATAAGCGTCGAGATTGGCTCGATCCGTGGCCTGAATCTCCACTTGCCAAAAATCAAAACCGGCGGACTGGAGTGTCCGCCCACACGTGTTCATCAGAGCTTGAGTTTTCCGTTGGCCAGGTCGGCTACTAGTTTCAGGTCGGCTTCCAGGAAGTCGAAGGTGGAGAGGTCTTCGGGGTTGGCCCACTGCATATCGCGGAAGATTCGGTTTTCCAGTTGGCCTTTGTACTCCCGGACCACGAAGAAGCCTAGCTCGACGGAGCTGCCGCTTTTGTATGTGTGGTGGATGCGGGCTGCTTCTTCACCGATCGTCGCATGGATTCCGAGTTCTTCTTCCAACTCGCGTTCCAGGGCCGCGCGGGGCTGTTCGCCTTCTTCGATCTTGCCGCCCGGGAATTCCCACTTCAGCGGCATGGTCTGATGGCGCGTCCTCTGGCAGACAAGGATTTTGCCCTCGTGGACGATCAGGGCCGCGACTACGCGTTTCATCATCGGGAGGACTCGACTGCCGCGGCCGCGACGCCGTTCGGATCGATGCAACTGGTGAAGGTGAACGCGAAGGCGGCTAATCCTGCGGGACAGCGTAGTTCCAGAACGTGCTGCCCGAAGTTGTGGTCGTTGACCAGTGCATACATGCGGGCCTGTTGCACCGCGATGTAGCTTTCTTCGCCGCCGCTGCCTGTGCGGAAACGGGTGTCGGAAGTTTTGTGCAAGCGGTCAAGGGGTTTGCCGTCCTGCAGGATGACCACCTCGCATACGCCGCCACGGGCCGCGGCCATCACGAGATTCACTCCGCCGGCTTCGTAGCGCAGCTTGATGCTGTGAACACCAACCTCGGCAGCTTCGACGTATTCCGCCGTTGCGGCCCAGCGACCGCCGAGATAGAAGACGTTTTCCTGTAACGCTTCCGGGAGGCTGTACTCGGCGATGGAGTCCTCCTTGAAGCCGCCATCGTTGCCGATGCGTCCACGCGATTGGCCCAGATAAAGCTCGGGGCTGGGGCGGTAACAGACCGCGCCTTCGCGATCCTCGGCACGGACCGGTTCCATCAAAGGCGGGAAGGCAAGGGTGGAGTTCGCCTCGAGCAACAACTCGCGGATGACCTCTTCTGTCTCGCGATAGGCGCCTTCGCCGAAGTGGGCGCAGCGCAAGTAGCCGTCTTTATCGAGCAGGTACTTGGTCGGCCAGTAACGGTTGGCGAAGGCCTTCCAGATTTCGCGATCGTTGTCGACCACAATGGGGTAAGTCAGTCCGAACTCGCGAACGCCTCGTTCCACGTTCGACTCGTACTGCGCAAACGTGAACTCGGGCGTGTGAACGCCGATCACCGTCAATCCCTTGCCGACGTAGCGTTCGTGCCACGCCTGCACATAGGGCAAGGTGCGGATGCAGTTGACGCAGGTGTAGTCCCAGAAGTCGACCAGCACGACGCGCCCGCGCAATTGGCGAAAACTCAGGGGAGGTGAGTTAAGCCACAGGCGTCCGATTTCGGGCGCGCGGACTTTGCCTTTTTCCACTCTCATGCGGGGGAGCTTTCGAGTTTCTTGCCGACCAGGGCAGCGCAATATTCCACAAACTCGCGATCTTGCGGCGAGAAGGCTGCGGGGAAGTGGCTGTCGATGTCGAGTTCGCCCGCGACTTTGCCTTTCCGAAAAACGGGCGCCACGATTTCAGATTTGGTCTCAAGCGAGCAGGCCAGGTAGCGCGGGTCTTTGGCGACATCATCGACGATTACGGTCTTGCCTGTTGAAGCGGCGGCACCGCAGATGCCTTGATGGAGGGGGATGCGCGTGTGCGGCGTCATGGCGCCTTGAAACGGGCCGAGAACGAGCACAGGCGGCTGGGCGGCTTCGTCGAGCATGTAGAAGCCGACCCAGTTGTACTTGAGCATCTGCTCGTGGAGCAGCGCGACCATCTTCGTCATGAGTTCGTGGGCGGATTTCGAATTCGCCGCTAGACGCGCAACTTCGTCGCGCACGGTATCGATGGTTGGAGAGGGCATGACGACAATCTTAAACTACAGGCTCGCCCGGGGATCGTGGCTCGGGCGATACATCGGCAATCGCACGCAATCCATTCACTCGCGGAAAGAGTTCGGGATGAATGGCAGACGCTAGCGCGTGCAGTCCCTGGATGAGTGTGGGTGCCGGAGTGTTCAAGAATTCGTCGCGCAAACAATAGACGCGCCTGTTTCGCACCGCGGCGAGATCTGTCCACCGGCGATCGTGAACTATTTTTTCGAGAGGGACGCGGTCACCCGCGCCGCACCAGGCTGCGACGATCACGTCTGGAATGGCTGCGAAGACGGATTCCGCTGTCGTTTGCTTCCCGGGGGCGCCGATGAACTCGCCACCCGCGGCTTCGACCAATTCAGCCACCCACGCTTGCGAAGAAATGAGGGGCTTTCCCCACTCCTCGCAAAATACCCGAGGGCGCGGCAACGAGGACGTCTGCTTGCGTACCTCATCGATCGCGGAAGCCATCTGATCGCAGACCTGCTGTCCGCGGTCGGGAACTCCGACGATGCCGGCGATGCAGGCGATATCGGTGTAGATGTCGGCCAGAGTTTTCGGGGCGAAGCCGAGGAAACGCGCACCCGTCTTCAGAATTTCGGTAACGGATGCGTCGCGGTAGGGAACGGCGGCGATGACGAGGTCGGGCTTCGCCGCACGAATCTGACCGGCATCGGCGCTCCAGGAGTCGTCGACGACGATGCGACCCGAGGCGGCTTCTGGACAGACGTCCACGCAATAGCGAGTGCATGCGACCAGACGATCCAGTTGGCCGATCGCTTGCAGGATCACCGTAGCGCTGGGCTGAAGGCTGACGATCCGGCGGGGCGTGTGGAGCAGGGGCACAACGCTGATCTTAAACGGTTCGTGGAGGGGTGGCGAGGAGCGCGCAGGACTTCGCATCAGAGGGCTGGTTACAATGGGAGTGAATGTACTCCCCCCAGGTACTCGACCACTTTCAGAATCCGCGCAATCCCGGGGTGGTACCGGATGCCGATGCGCGCGTGGAGATCGAGAATCCCGCCTGCGGCGATGTGCTGGAACTCACCGCAAGAGTCGCTAACGGACGAGTCGAGGAGATCCGCTTTCGCGCGAAGGGTTGCGTGGCCGCGATGGCATGCGCATCCGCGCTGACAGAAATTGTTTCCGGCGTCCTGGTGAGCGACGCGCGGCAGGTTCAGAGGGAAGAAGTGTTGAAGAAGGTGGGCGGCTTGCCGGAGGCGTCGGGGCATGCGGCTTACCTGGCGATTGATGCGCTGCGCGAACTCCTGAAGAAGGCGTAAAAGACGGCGAGGCGCCAAGGACAAGATCCTGCGCCTGCGACTATGCGAACAGCGGATGCGGCTTAAAATTCGGCTGCGAGCCCATCTGAAAGCGGAGCAGGTCGGCAGGATCGTAGGTATATTCCTCGCCGCACTCATCACAGCGGATGGTCAGATTGAAGTCGATTTCCGGAGGCGGAGCGAACGCGTCGGTTTCGCCCAAGGGAATCTTGTGACCGCTGAACATGTTCTGATGGCGATGGAATTTCTGGTTCTTGCAGATCACCACCCACCAGTAAGGCTCGTCCTCACCCCAACTGTTCCATGTGGCCATGAATCTGTCCCTCGTGTTTCCCCAGGCTCGAACTGGCACGGGCTTGCGCCGTGCTTTGGGGGGAAGATATGTCAGTTTCTTGGGGAGGGTCAAGTAACCACTCCGGAAGGGCAAGGGATTCTTACAATTTCATTACAACTGCAGGTGACCCATTGTTGACTTTTGTATCTATTTTCGAACGGTGGTCGGGAAGTACAAGCCCCACCCGCGCTCCTCGGCCAACTTCTCGAGGTCGGGATTCGGGTTGATCGCGTAGGGGTGACTGGCCAGCTTGAGCATATCGACGTCCCAGCGGGAGTTTCCGAAGGCGGCGTCCGGCTTCTTCTTGACCACATCCAGGATGGCCTGCGGCTTGCCCGGTCCGCTGGGAATCCGGACCAGGCGGTCTGTAATCCGCATGTTTTCAATTTCGACGGACGCGGCCAGCACGTGATCCCGGGGGATGCCGAAGTGCCGCATCCCGGCGCGAATGACCCAGTCGTTGGTGGAGGAGACGGCCCACACGTCGCATCCTTGCGCGATGAGTTGACGAACCAGGGTCTGCATTTCCGGGAAGATCTGTTCCACGAAATAGAGATCAAAAAATCTCGTGGCGGCGCGCTGGACGTCGGCTTCGATCATGCCGCGGTGCATGGTGACCATTTCGCCACACATCACATCTTCAGGAACTCTGCCGGCCTTGTACTCCGCGTAGCGAGCGGTCATGGCGCGGGCTACGTCGTCCGGTACCAGTTTTTCTTCCAGTTCCCAGGCGAAGAAGCGCTCGCCACCGTCACCGCTCCAAAGCGTACCGTCGCAGTCAAAGGCAGCGACGCGGGGTTCAAGACGCAAGATGGACTCGACAAAGGCCTGCGAGCGGTCAGTCACTGGAGTTGCGGTCAAGGATTCTCTCTTCGTGGGATTTTTCGCGCAAGCCGGCGCTTGGGCAAGTCTTGCTGCGCGAGACTTAAATTGTAACGGATGCCATCAGAGTCCAAAGGCAAACGGCGCGGATGCGTTCAGCGCGGCATATTCTTCAGGAGTATTGACGTTGATTGCGATGGCCGGATCCTCGATCGGCACGTATTGAATGTGCTCGACATACTCGTGCTCGAGATCGCGGGCGGTCGCGGTGGCGGGCGCCTTGAGAAAGACCTCGATCATTTCGCGGCCCAGGACAATAGGGTGTCCGTGCCTGCCGTTCATTTCGGGAATCACCGCCCACTTCGAAGACTCGAGAGCCGACGAGAAGGCTTGGCACAGGTGCGCGATCGTTTTGGAATATACGGGAGGCCGGTCGACCAGCGTGACCACCGCCGCGTCGCGCCCGTGGTTGAGAACCTCGTGCAAGCCGATCTGCAGGGAACTGAATTGTCCGCGATCGGGTTCTTGATTCTCGGCCAGCGATGCGCCTGCGGCGTAAACAAAGGGCGCGATGCGCGATGCATTCTTGCCGCCAACGACGATCACCATTTCGCTGACGGCCCCGAGGGACTCAATCGCTGCCGAAAGGAAGGTTCCTCGCGGAGGCTGGCCGGAAGGAACCGGGGGCCAGGGAAGCAGAGCCTTGTCGGTACCCATGCGCGTGGACTCACCTGCCGCCAGAATCACGCCGCACAGACTTGGAGCCCGACTCATGACGCGAAGATAGCAGAAAGGGCCTGGGAAGTCAGTCAAAGCGCCAGCTACGCGGACTTGTCATCGCCCTGGGTTGTAACTTCATCCTGGGCGTCGGTGGTGTTGCGCCCGGGACGATGGAACCAACTCATGTGCGGCAGGTCGCGTTCGGATTTCCGGCGGACAGCGATCAGCTCTGCCGTGATCGAGATGGCGATCTCGTCCGGAGTGACCGCGCCGATATCGAGGCCGATGGGGGCATGCACGCGATCGAAGAGCTCGGGGCGCAAACCTTCTTTCTGAAGCTCGCGAAAAATGGTGATGGTCTTGCGCTTCGATCCGATCATCCCGATGTACCGCGCCGGAGTTTGCACGGCCCAGCGCAGCACGCGCATGTCGTCACGATGGCCGCGCGTGACGATGACGACGTAGGCGGCCTCACTCGGCGTCAGGCGCGACATCGCCTTGTCGAAATCTTCGGCAATCACCTCGCGGGCCTGCGGGAAGCGCTCGCGGTTGGCATACGATTCGCGGTCGTCGGCAACAGTGATATCGAAGCCGGCAAGCATCGCTGTCTTGTAAAGTGCTGTGGATACATGGCCTGCACCGAAAATATAAAGTAATGCTGGAGGCAGGATCGGCTCGATGAATACGTCAAGAGTTCCGCCGCAAACCAGGCCTGTGTCGTATTTTGGATTCTGGTTGAGATCGAAAGTGAGGGTGCGGGGCTTTTCTTCTTCCATCACCTCGCGGGCCGCGCGCCACACATCCGCCTCGACGCAGCCGCCGCCGATGGTTCCGAAAATCGAGCCGTCGTCTCGCACGAGCATTTTGGCGGTTTCGAAAGAGGGAATGGAACCGCGCACGTTGACGATAGTGGCCACCGCGCCGTGTCGACCCGCCTGGCGGAGCTTGACGATCTCCTCGTAGATGTCCATTCCTGAATGATTATTCGGCTTGCGAGAAGGCAAGTCAAACGCGACGTTTGTGGGCATCGAGATATCGAACGGCGGAAGGTCTGTTGTGCTAGGGTCTATGGTTCCGATTTGCAGATTGCTTCTGGAGAGTCGTCATGAGGGCGGCGGTCATTCACGAATTTGGTGGTCCTGAGGTTCTTCGGTACGAAGACGTTCCCGATCCTAAGCCGCGCAAGGACCAGGTGCTCGTCCGGGTGAAGGCTTGCGCGCTGAATCATCTGGATCTATGGGTGCGGCAGAAACTTCCGGGCGTGAAGTTGCCGCACATTCTGGGAAGCGACGTTGCCGGAGAGATTGTCGAGGTCGGCGAATATATCACGGGGTTCCAGACCGGCCAGCGTGTGTTGCTGGCCCCCATGCACTTCTGCAATCGCTGCGCGCAGTGCGTTTCGGGGCGGCAGAATCTGTGTCCGGAGTTCACAGTGCTCGGCAATGGCGTTGATGGCGGCAACTGCGAGCTGATCGCGGTGCCGGCGGTGAGTGTGATTCCCATTCCTGACAGCATGAGCTTCACGGATGCGGCCAGCGTGCCCTTGGTATTCCTTACGGCGTTTCACATGCTCACGGGTAGGGCAGCGATCCGGCCCGGACAAACGGTGCTGGTGCTGGGGGCGAATTCGGGCGTAGGCATCGCTGCGATCCAGCTCGCCAAGCTCTACCAGGCCACGGTCATCGCAACGGCTGGAGACGAACGCAAGGCGGAGCTGGCGAAGAAGCTGGGCGCGGATTACGTGGTGAATCACTACGAGCAGAAGATTGGCGATGAAGCGCGCAAGATCACGGGGCGCGTCGGGGTGGATATCGTTGTGGAGCACGTGGGCGCGGCGACCTGGAACGAAAGCATGAAAGCGTTGCGGCCAGGAGGGACGCTGGTGACGTGCGGAGCGACGTCAGGGCCCGAAGCGAGCTTCGATTTACGATTTCTGTTTGCGCGGCATCTGGCGCTGCTTGGGTCGTACATGGGAACGATGGGGGAATTGCACGAAGTGTTGCGCCTTGTGTTCAGGGGGAAATTGAAGCCGGTGGTGGATCGGACGTTTCCACTGAGTGAAGTGCGCGCGGCACACGAGTATCTGTCGGAAAGCAAGATGTTTGGGAAGGTCGTAATGGTTCCGTAATGTGTTTGAGCGAACTTTGCGAGGGCGGGACGCCCTCGCGACTGTCGGCGAGACGCCGGCGCTACGTTTGGTAAAATACTGACATGAGCGGCGAGCTGAATTTCGGGCCTTACGTCACCCTTGAAGATGGCAAGAGGGTAGTCAAAGATCTGACCTACGGGAATCCCACGCCCGAGGGTGTTGTTCTTACTACTCTGGACTCCGCCGTCAACTGGATGCGCAAAAATTCCATCTGGCCAATGACGTTCGGGCTGGCTTGCTGCGCGATTGAGATGATGTCGATGGGCGCGTCGCGCTTCGACATCGCCCGCTTTGGTGCTGAGGTGTTCCGGCCCTCGCCCCGCCAGTCAGATTTGATCATCATTGCGGGGCGCGTCTCGAACAAAATGGCGCCCGTTATCCGGTTGCTCTGGGAACAGATGCCGGAGCCGAAGTGGGTGATTTCGATGGGAGCGTGCGCGACGTCGGGCGGCGTGTTCAACAACTACGCGCTGGTGCAAAGCGTGAACCAGGTGATCCCGGTCGACGTCTATGTGCCCGGCTGCCCGCCGCGGCCGGAGCAGTTGATCTATGCCATCACGCTGTTGCAGGAAAAGATCCAGAAGTCGCGCGGCACGGTGCGCCAGGTGCTGAATCTCTCCTGACGCCGGTTTTCTCTACGGCAACTTGAACTGAATCGTGATCTGGTTGTGCATGGATACCGGTCTTCCATTGAGTTGGAAGGGCTGGTAATGCCACTGCTTCACGGCCTGCGCGGCTGCCTTGGCAAGCAGCGGCGGACCGCTTGTGACCGTCACCTCGTGCACGTTCCCGTCTTCCCCAACCAAAGCATCGAGTTTGACAGCGCCCTCGATGTGCTGATTGCGTGCTTCTAACGGATAGGTGGGATCGACCTTGCGGGTGAGACGTCCGCCCGTTACTCCCTGAGAAACCGGGACCGCAACTAACGGAAAGATCGGCGTGGGATTCGCGACCGCCTGGGGAACCGGCGCGGTGCCGTTCTTCAGGGCCTCGGCGGGGTCAGGGGCGGCGAGGTCGGCTTCGGCGACAGGGGTCGGGCGAGGTGCGTCCTCCGCGACCGGAACCGCTGCATTCTTTACGGCACTGGCTGCGCCGCGCTCGGTGACCGTCGAACGCGATGCGCGCTGCACTAGATCCTTCGCAACGTCGCTTGTGGCCTTGGGAGCCATGGTGAGATTGATGGTGCTGGCACTCTTCGCGCCGTTGCTTGTGGAATCTGTTTTTGCTGCATCCGGCGGGGTTGCGCTGGCGGCCATCACTGCCGGCAGTGTTCGCGTGGACGCTGCATGCACGGGTTGACCGGAGCGCGAGCTCCGCGAGCGGGTGATGGCCCATCCGGCGACCGCCAGCAGAAGCAGTAACGCAGCGGCCGCGGCCAGACGCAAGGGCTGACCTTCCTCGCCTCGCATGCGGGCAGGCAAGAACGCTAGCCAATCGCGCGTGGCGGGCTGGGCGACGGGGACCAGGATTTTCCGCTCAGCAGGTTCGGGCGCGGTTTCAACTGCCCGGCTTGCCGGGAGAGTTACGGACTGTTCGCGTCCGGCGGCAGCGATCTTGGCGAGCGTTTTCAGCAGCGTGATGTGCGCATCGGAGAAGGCGTTCGGCTTGTCGGAAAAAACTTCGAGAATGCCGATGACACCCTGCGCGCCGCGCAAAGGCACGGCAGCCAGCGAGCGGATATCCATTTCCTTGCACACTTCTGCATTCACGCGCGGATCGGTGAGGGAATCATTGCAGCGCTGGGAGCGGCCGCTCCGCAGACACTCGCCCGAGATGCCGGCATCGACATCGAGCTTGGCGCCAAGTGGAGGCGCGGTGTCGCCCGAGCGGGCGCGGCAAATCACCACGCCCTGACTCCAGAGAGCGAGGGCGGCTCCGGTTGCGTCTGTGAAATAACGCGCTGCGTGCGTAGCTTCCGAGAGGATGCTGCTCAGGTCCATCCGTCCGGACGCCGCGTCTTCGCGTAGACGGTCGATGAGTAAGTAGTCGTCGGGTCCCTGGGTTCGTTCCAATGCAACCTTTGAATCGTTTTCAGGCCGAGAGGGAACTCCAGAATCCGGGGGACCTGGGGAGGTAGGCCTAACCCATGAATCTGCCATGCGCAAACTCCTAGCGAACGGCCAGAGTGGAATGTGGAATCATTTGGAAACTGCCGTCAGAAACTCTCTTTCGCGAATATCCGACAAATGTTGGGTGTTGTCAACGGAAGATCGCAGCCTCGCCCTCGAAAAAGTGTTTCACGCAAGGTTCTTGCGATCGCTCTCCTCACGATTTAGTTGAGCATCGCACGCACCGCGATGTTATTGAGATGGTACCCACGGTAACCTGGTTACTCGAATCCAGCGAAGCGCATGGTGCGGCGTGGTACAACCTCTGACATGGAAGCGTCCTGGACTTCGTCGCGAGCGGCAACCATCATTGCACAGGCGCCGTGCCGCGCTGATCTTGCCGGCGGCACAATCGACCTATGGCCCCTCTACCTGTTTCACCCCGGCGCTCTGACTCTGAACTTCGCTGTGAATATCCTCACGACTTGTCGAATCACGCGGATGAAGGGAAGACGCATCCATCTGCGGTCGCTCGACACGAAGAAGGAAGAAATCTTCGCGAGCTTCGACGAGCTGCGGCGGGCTGACCGGTTTCGCCTGCCGCTGGCCGCGCGGTTGCTGCAGTTCTTCGCGCCCAAGGAAGGCCTGCTGATGGAAACTGACTCGGAGTCGCCGGCAGGCGCAGGAATTTCAGGATCCTCGGCACTGATGGTGGCGACTTCGGCGGCGCTGGCGCGTTTTACGGACCGTCACCTGACGGCGGAGCAGATCCGCGTGATCGCGCAGAACATCGAGGCGCAGGTGATCAATGTGCCGACCGGCTGCCAGGATTACTATCCGGCGCTTTACGGCGGCGTGAGCGCGATCCATCTGAATGCTGATGGAATTCATCGCGAGTCGGTGCCGGTGCTGCCGGAGGAAATCGAGTCGCGCTTCGTGCTCGCCTATACGGGAGCGCCACGGCAATCGGGAATCAATAACTGGGAAGTGTTCAAGGCGCACATCAACGGCGACAAGCGCGTCTTCCGGAACTTCGAGCGGATCGCCGAGATTGCTCGCCAGATGTATCAGGGTCTGTCGCGAGCCGATTGGGATGAAGTGGCCCGCCTTCTACGCGAGGAGTGGAAGCTTCGGCGGACGAATGCGCCGGGAATCACGACGCCGCTGATCGATAAGTTGATCGCGGTGGCGGGAAAGAACGGTGGGAAAGCTGCCAAAGTCTGCGGAGCCGGCGGCGGGGGATGCGTGATTTTTCTGGTCGAAAAAGGCGCGGCCAGCCGGGTCGCCACGGCTATCGGAGACACTGGCGGCAGGGTGCTGCCTTTGCAGGTGGCCCGGGACGGGTTGCGGATGGTGGGGTAGGAGAACAGCAGTCAGCGTTCGACCCTTGGCATTTAGCAATTTGGCATTTGGCACTTAGCCATTACGGATTCTGGTGTCAGAGCTGCTTCTTACGACGTCATTCAAGAAAAAAGGCCATGACATGTGTCAAGAGGAGGCTTCGGGGCCAAGTGCTAAGTGCCAAGTGCTAGATGCCGAGCATCCAAAATGCTAAATGTCTGAATCCCGAGCGCGGAATGATAAGTGCCGGTTTCCGGCCCTTCCTACTCGTTTTCCCCGGTGTCGTCTCCGCCAAGGCGGTCTATAATAGGCGTCAGATCGGCCCTCGGGGTGTTCCATGATGTACCGTCGCCTGCCAGCCTTGTTCTCATTGTTTGCTCTGCTTGCGGTTGCGTCCGCAGCCGGCCAGGAGCCCGCCGCGAGCTCGCAAAACGCGAAGCCTCCCAGGATTTCAAAACAAACGCGCATGGAGTTGGTCCGGCTGGTAAATGCCGAGCTTGTGTACGTGCGTGCGCCGTTCCCGATGGGCAAAGACGGCTTGAAGCTGCGGAACGGGGTCGTGACACCCAGCGGTGCAGAGCTGGCGCAGAAGGTAGCCATGTGGGGCCCGGCGGCCAAGAACGGGGATGCCGTACGCATCACGAACGTGATCTTCAAAGACAACATGGTCCACGTTGAGATCAATGGTGGGCCCGTGAAGAAGACGAAGTGGTACCAGCGCATCAGCGTGGGCGGCGCGGGCGGCGAGACTCCGGTGGCTCCTTCGGATTCGAATGCGAACGCGCGCGGGTCGTTCGTGGATGTTTATTTTGATCCCTACATCCCGGAGATGACCGGACAGGATTTCAAGAAAGTGCTGCGGCCCGTCCTTGATTTCGATTCGAAGTCCACCGAGGAAGCTTATCTTGAGACGATTCCTCCCAAGGCCAAAGAGGCGATTGAGAACCACAAGGTGCTGGTGGGAATGAATCGGGAGATGGTGACGTATTCGAAGGGGCGGCCGCCGAAGAAAGTTCGCGAACACGAAGAGGACGTCGAATACGAAGAATGGATCTATGGCGAGCCGCCACAGGACGTCGAGTTCGTCCGCTTCGTGGGCGACGAAGTCGTGAAACTCGAGACCATGAAAGTCGATGGCACGAAGCTCGTGAAAGTCGATAAGGAAATCAGCCTCGAGCCTGTCACCAAAATTGCGAAAGACGAAGATACCGGTAAGCCGCCGAACGCTCCGACCCTGCGGCGCGCGGGCGAAGAGACCGACGACAGTCTGCCTGGAACGTCGAGGCAGGGCACTGCGCCGCGCGATAATCGTCCTACCAACGTGCCGGATCCAGGGACAACATCACCGCCGAACTTCCGCCCGTACCTGTCCCAAAACTTGGCGACTTCCGGCACGCGGCTTTAGACTGGAAGGGTGAAGATCGCCCTGGGCCAGATCAATCCCACGGTTGGGGACTTCTCCGGAAACGCGAACAAGATGATCGACTTTGCGCGCCGCGCGAAAGTGGCGGGCGCAGGTTTGATTTTGTTTCCGGAGTTAGCGGTGTGCGGCTACCCGCCGCGCGACCTGGTAGAGCGGCCGACGTTCGTCGCGAAAAACCGCGAGGCGGTGGAGCGCATCGCCGCCGAGACCAAGGGCATCAGCGTGATTTGCGGGTTGGTCACGCCTGCGCTCGCTGAGACCGGCAAGTCCGTGATGAATTCCGCCGTCCTTCTGCAGGACGGCAAGCAAGCCTTTCTCCAGTCAAAAATGCTGTTGCCCACTTACGACGTCTTTGACGAGATGCGTAATTTCGCTCCGTCGCGGCACCAGGAGTTGTTTGACTTCTGCGGTAACCGCATGGCGCTGACGATCTGCGAGGACGCCTGGAACGATAAGCATTTCTGGAACAAGCGGCTGTATGGGTTTGATCCGGTGGATGCGCTGATTCGTGCAGGCGGAAATTTTGTGCTGAACATTTCGGCCTCGCCCTTCTGGCTGCGCAAACGGGAACTCCGACGCGACATGCTGGCCACCATCGCGCGAACCGACAAAGTTCCGGTAGTGATGGTGAACCAGGTTGGCGGCAACGACAGCCTGCTGTTTGACGGCTCTAGTCTCGTGTTGAACCGCGAGGGCAAAGTCATCGCGCAGGGGAAGTCGTTCGAGGAAGACATCGTCTACTTCGACTCGGCCACGCTCGAAGGTGAGATGCACGAGCAGGTGGAAGGCGACGATGCCAGTGCGTACTGGGCGCTCGTGCTGGGGACGCGCGACTACGTTCGCAAATGCGGCTTCGGGAAAGTGATTATCGGACTGAGCGGCGGAATCGACTCTGCCTTGACAGCGGCTATCGCGGCCGAAGCGATTGGTCCGGAGAACGTGATTGGGGTCGGAATGCCGGGGCCATACTCTTCGCCGGGATCGATTGAAGATGCGCGCGCGCTGGCCCAGAATCTCGGCATACGTTTTGAGTTGCTGCCAATCGGGGATATTTGCAAGAGCGTGCAGACCACGCTGCACGATGTCTTTCGAGGTCTGCCCGAGGACGTCACGGAAGAAAACATCCAGTCGCGCGCTCGTGGCTCGTTGCTGATGGCGATGTCGAACAAGCTGAACGCCATCGTGCTTTCCACCGGCAACAAGAGCGAGATCGCGGTGGGTTACTGCACGTTGTACGGCGACATGGTGGGCGGCTTGGCCGTGATTTCTGACGTGCCCAAAACCATGGTGTACCGCATCAGCCGCTACGTGAATTCGCTGCGCCCAGTGATTCCAGAAGCCACCCTGGAGAAGCCACCATCGGCGGAGTTGCGTCCGGACCAGAAGGACAGCGATACGCTTCCGCCCTACGATGTGCTGGATGCGATTCTTGAAGAATACGTGGAGGAGTTGCATTCGGCGGAGCTGATTGCGAAGGAGCGCGGCTTCGAGCTTGGCCTGGTTCGGCGTGTGCTCCGCATGGTGGATCGTGCGGAGTACAAAAGGCAACAGGCCGCGCCCGGCATCAAGATTTCCGAAAAAGCTTTTGGATACGGCAGGCGCTTTCCGATTGCAGCAAAGTCGGAGGCCTGACGGCATCCCGCCCGTGGGATGTTTGCATCTCAACCCATTTGAAAGGAAAGCATGCACCGTAGATCGCTACTTGTTGCCATTGTTCTTTTTGCCGGAATGGCTCTCTCGGCCCAGGAGAAGGCAGCCAATCTGCCTTCGGAGGAGACCGTCAACGCATTTCTGCAGCAGACGTTTGGATACGACTCGACAGTAACGTGGAAAATCACGGCCATCAAGCCGTCGATTGCTGAAGGTCTGGCCGAGGTGAACGTCATGCTGAGCAATGCGCAGGGCCAGAGCGGGACCACGTTATATGTCACGCCCGATGGTAAGCATGCGCTGACGGGCGAGATCATGCCTTTCGGAGCCAAGCCGTATGAGCCCGCCAAGGAAGCACTGCTGAAGGGTATCAACGGTCCCGCGCGCGGTCCGGAAAAATCGCCAGTGACAATTGTGGAGTTTAGCGATCTGCAATGCCCGCATTGCAAAGATGCGCAGCCGGTGATCGATAAGTTGCTGGCAGAGGAGCCGAACGCCAAGTTCGTGTTTCAAAATTACCCTCTGCCGATGCATAACTGGGCCGCAAAGGCGGCGTATTACGCCGACTGCGTGGGCCGCAGCTCGAACGACGCATTCTGGAAGTTTGTACAGGGAACTTTCGATCAGCAGGCGAACCTGACGGAATCGAATGCCGACGAGAAACTGGCGGCGATTGCCGATGCCGCCGGCGTAAAGGGCGCGGATGTGGCGGTGTGCGCAGCCAAGCCGGATACCAAGAGCCGTGTCGACAAGTCGGTCGCGCTGGGAACGTCCGTTGGAGTAACGGGGACGCCGACGGTTTACGTGAACGGACGCCGCATCGGGAACGTGGTGGGCGTGCCTCCTGAGGTGTTGAAGGGCTTGGTGGAGTTCGCAGGCAAGCAGTAGTCCGGTGGATGGACCCAGGTTAGCGTCCAAAGGGCGGACGCGAACCTGGGGCACCGAGCTCCCGTTTGGGGCCGCTTTCGGCACGAGTAAACTCGTGCCCTTCCCGTTTGTGCCTTCCCGTTACGAATGATGTCGATGGAGGAACGGGCGTCCTCGCCCGTCGTTTGCTGGCGAGAACGCCTGCCGTTCAGTTATCAGTTGAGTTCCTGCGGCCTACTTTACCCCGGTCATCCAGATCTCTGAGCTGCTTTGGCCTTCGGCCATGCTGATGATGTGCGGCGTGACGACGATCAACATCTCGCTCTCATCTTTTTCGTTTGAGTTCGATGCGGCGGCACGACTGAGCACCGGGAATTGTCCGATTCCCGGAATCCCGCTAAGGCTGCGCTGCTCGGTACTGGTGATCTGACCGGCGACGACAGCAGCCTGGTCGTTTCTGACGTTGATGCTGCCAGTGTATTCGCGGTTTCCGATCACCGGCACTCCGTTGGTGCTGGCGCCCGTCAGCGATCTCACCTTTATTTCCATATTCATGCTGACATCTGAATCGCCGTGCACGGACGGCTTGACCTTGAGGTTCAGGCCGATGTCTTCGTAGGTGAAAGAAGGGATCGGTGCGATGAAAGAGCCGTTGCCGATGGCTTGCGAAATGGCCGAGGTGTTGAAGATGGGAGCAAAAGTTGCGTTGATGATCGGGATGCGTGAGCCCAGGTTGACGGTGGCATCTTTACCCTGAGCGGCGCGTAGCGTGACGTGCTCTAGAGATCGAAGCATGCCTTCGTTCATCGAAAATTCCGCAGTGAGTGTTCCTAGGGAAACGCCGAACAACGTGATGCCGCCGCCGAACGTGGCCAGGGGCTGGCTGAGGATGGAAGAAGCGTTGCCGCCAAGAAGCTGACCGAGCAGCCCGGCCAGGGCGGTAGAGTTGCCCTGGTTGATCGCGCCGCTGGCTATAAGCTGGTTGATGGCGTCCTGAATACTCTGGCCGCCGGCAAGCGTCAGCCCCAATGCTCCAATCGGAATGTTGAACAGGTTGAATTGATTGGGGATCTGCAATCCGAACTTGTGCATCAGCGTTTTGCTGATCTCAAAGACGTGCACATCGAGCATCACTTCCGGATGGGAGGATCCCAATCCTTCTAGAAAGCGGCTGGCGGGATCGAGCACGTTGATGGGAGCGCGAACAGTGATCGTGCTTTTTTGGGTGTTCGACGAAACGAACTTTATCTCGAACACAGTGCGCAATACGTTGACGATGTCCTGGAGTTCCTGCTGGGTACCGGCGTCGGGGACATAAAACGTGCGCAGTCCCATGCGGTCATAGAGCCGGCGGTTTTCCGTAGAATCGGCCGCGACGATGACTTGTTTTTCCTGCAACGGCGCCCAGAAGGTCTTGGTGACGGCTCCGGCCAGCTGCATGGCCTGATAGAAGCCGACGTCGTCCACATTGAAGCGCACCTGGCGACTGACCACGGAGTCGTCCATGGTCACCGTGACCCCGTAGGCATTCGCGACTTGTGTCAGCAGTTGGCGAGAATCTCCACGATAGTGGAAGCTTTGCGCCAGGTCTTTCGGGATCACGCGGATCTCGTCGGACTGGTCAATCAGGCGCGGACTGCTCGCTGGAGTCGTGCGGCGGACGGCGTCGTTCAAGCGTTCCTGCGCGAAATCATTGTGTGGGTCGAAATGCAGGGCATTGCGGAACTCGCCCAGTGCTTCGACTTCACGGCCATCGGCCAATGCGGTGTTACCTCGCTTGAGGTGGTCGCTGACTACCATCTGACGAGTTAACTCGCGGAGTGTGGCGTACTGCAGATCCTGTGGAACCAGGTTCGCGGC
>Ga0070716_100000230_pt1 | contig 22441 bp, 23 predicted proteins | sample LARL112metaG_FD_71395 | JGI IMG/M metagenome (GOLD analysis project Ga0070716, IMG submission 71395) | Corn, switchgrass and miscanthus rhizosphere microbial communities from Kellogg Biological Station, Michigan, USA - LAR L11-2 metaG | ecosystem: Host-associated > Plants > Roots > Rhizosphere... | reverse complement strand
CGCCAAGATCGCAGTGCTCGGGCTGCTTTTCTTTCAAGATCTGCGCGGCCCACGCTTCGTTCGCGCAGGCTACGTGCTTGACCTGCTCGGCGAATGTACGAGCGTTCGTAAACGCACCCTGCGTCGGCTTGAAGCTCCATTTCTCTTCTGGCATGGCGTCGGCCAAGCGAGTGAAATCCTTCGCGACGCTCTTCCAGATGAAATTGATGGAGTCGGGAACGGTTTTAGACTGCGGGGGATTCTCTTGCGCGTGGGCGAGGGCTCCGGCCAGCGTGACGGCTAATAAGAGTCGAATGGCTTGTCGCATGGCGAACTCCTGTTAGGAGCGATTGGACGAACTGGCCTAGCGAGGACGAATTGTAGTCGGAGCTTTTGCCCGGAGCTAGACGGATTGTCGGATCCAAGTTGGTGCGTCTACCCAAGCGGCTCAAACAGATTTCCTTCCACGCGATCCGCGACTTTCGGGAGATCTTTCTTGGCGAACTGGAGGAAATGCGGTGCGGCACGGTGCGCTTCGAGCGCGGCGTCGTCCTTGTATTGCTCGTAGATGAAGAACCGGCGTGGGTCGGTCTTGTGGCGATGCACAATGTACATCGCGCACCCCGGTTCCTGGCGGGATGCTTCGGTCAGTTTAGAGAAAATTCCGGTAACATCATTCTCGTGCCCTACTTTCGCCATCCAGGTGACTGCCAGGACCACCATCGTTCGCTCCGTTGTATGTAGCTCTGAGCCGTCAGCTCTCAGCTGCCCTCAAAAGTCTCGAAAGGTTAACGCAAGCCACTGTCGACGTCGGTTCCCGCTGCTCCCAACGATCAGCGGCTGTACTGACGGCTGAAAGCTGAGAGCTGACAGCTGTTGCTACGCTTTCACTTCCGTCTGCCGGGTTGCCGCCTTCATGGCTGCGGCAAACTCGTCGACGAATATCGTGTGGCCTCGATCGGGCCCGGTCGAAACCATGCCGACGCGCGCCCCGCTTTCCTTTTCCAGAAACGCAAGGTAATCGCGGGCTGCCTTCGGCAATTTGTCCATCTCGGTGATGCCCTCCGTCGACGTCTTCCAGCCGCGCTTCTTCTCGTAGATGCACTCGATTTTCTGGAAGCCGCTATCCTGCGCGGGGATCTCGTCGGTTTTCTTGCCGTCGATCTTGTACCCCACGCAAACCGGAATCTCGTCGAACGCATCCAGCACGTCGAGCTTGGTGACCACCAGCCATGAGATTCCGTTAATCATGCCAGCGTAGCGGAGAAGAGGCAAATCCATCCAGCCGCAACGCCGTGGACGACCCGTGACCGCTCCGTATTCATTGCCGCGCTTGCGGAGCAGTTCGCCTTTGTCGTCGTGCGACTCGCTGGGGAATGGTCCGCCGCCAACGCGCGTGCAGTACGCCTTGGTGACGCCGATGACCATGTCGATTGCCGTGGGGGCTACGCCCGTGCCAATGACCGCTCCGCCGGAAGTTGCGCTCGAGGAAGTCACAAACGGATAGGTGCCGTGATCGATATCGAGCATCGTGCCCTGCGCGCCTTCGAAAACAACCGACTTGCCTTCTGAAAGCATGCGGTTCAGGAAGGCCGCGGTGTCGCGCACAAAGGGCGCAACCTTCTGGGCGGCGGCCGCATATTCTTCGTACATCTTGTCGGCGTCGAGCGGTTCTGAATTGAACAGCGCGTGGGCGATCATGTTCTTCTCGCGCACGGCGTTCTCGATGTGCGTCTTCAGCAGCTTCAGGTCGAGCAGGTCGGCGACGCGCAGGCCACGGCGGCCCATCTTGTCTTCATAGGCGGGCCCGATTCCGCGTGAGGTGGTGCCGATCTTTACGCGGCCGGGAGCATTTTCAGACGCGAGTTCGATCATTCGGTGATAAGGCAGGATGACTTGCGCGCGATTGCTGACAAAGAGCGTGCCATCCACTGGCACGCCCATGTCTCGCAGCCCGCCGACCTCTTTCAGAAAAGCGATCGGGTCGAGCACGACGCCGTTGCCGATGACGCTGAAGCAGCCGGGGCGGAGCACGCCGCATGGCACGAGCTGCAAAACGAATTTCTTGCCGTTGATGATGACCGTGTGCCCGGCATTATGCCCGCCGGCATAGCGCGCCACGACAGGGAAGCCTTCGGAGAGCACGTCGACAATCTTGCCCTTGCCCTCGTCTCCCCATTGCGCGCCTACGATGACAGCAGCTTTACCTTTATTCAAAGCCAGCTCCGTGCCCAAAGAGTAGTGGGCTCCCGGGGTTCGCACACACGCTTCGCCCGCGGATGGTCGCCGTCATGAAAATGCTGGGATTTGAGCGGATCGGAGTGTGTACACGTAAGAATACCTTGGCGGGGCAGGAGTGGGCAATTGGGGAGGTAGTCGTCAGTTCCGATTAGCGCTCCAGAAAGTGGGAACCGCGACTCGCCCTAGTAAAGCCGGAAATCCATCTCCACTTTGATCGTGACCGGAACCGGCTGCTTATCCTTGGTGCCTGGCTCGAACGTCCAATTGAGCAGTGCTTTAGTCGCTTGCTCGTCCAGTCCGTAGCCGAGCGGCTGTGAGACGTGGATGTCCTGAGTATGACCATCGATTCCGACTACGCACTCAAGAATGACCGTGCCGTGGATTTTCTTCTTGCGCGCCTTATCGCTGTACTCGGGATCGGGGGTGAAGATCGGTCTCGGCATAGTCGCGCATGGTGGAGGATTCTGAGCTGAACACACTTTCAGCGGACGCGAACTCGGCGGTGCCTGCGACGACTGATCTTGTGCGGACCCAAACAGTGGCGTATGGATCATGCAGAAAATAGCAATCGCTCCGTAAATGAGGGCGGAAGCTCGGCGCATCGATTTTGCCCCGAATAGCGTACTGCTAGGACATGCATCCGGCAACCGTTCCGAGAAATGTGACACTTGAGACCTTAAATGCCTGAGGCCCGTCACCTGTGACCTGTCGCCTGTAAACTAATCTCGTGCCCGAACTACCTGAAGTCGAAACAATTGCTCGCGGTTTACACAAGCGTGTCGTCGGCGATGCGATCGAGTCGGTGTGGCTCGGATCGAAGCCGCAGACCATGAAGTCGCCGCCGGCGGAGATTGCCGCCACGCTCGAACACACTCGAATTTCCTCGGTTCGGCGGATGGGAAAGCACATCGTGTTTGACTTGGAGCGCAATGGTGTGGCGCCGGCACTCTCGCCCGCGAAAGGGCGCAAGAAAAATATGCCCCTCGGCCCGCGATCCCAGTGGATTGTCCACTTGGGCATGACGGGACGCATGGTGGTGTGCGATCCGGATGCAGAGATCGTCAAGCACACGCATGCGATTGCGAAGCTGGGCTCCGGACGCGAATTGCGGTTTATTGACCCGCGCCGTTTTGGACGCTTGAGCGTGCACAGCACGGGAGACTTCGAGGCTGGAGGCGTCGAGCCGCTGGAGGTCGAAAAGGATCAGTTTGTGGGATTGTTTCACGGACGTAAGACTCCGATCAAGAGTGCGCTGCTGAATCAAAAGCTGTTGCGCGGAGTCGGAAACATTTACGCCGATGAATCCCTGTTTCGCGCAGAACTTCGTCCGCAGCGACGAGCTTCGACCATAACGACTGCACAACTGGAACTGCTGCACAAATCAGTGCAGAAAGTTTTGAAGGAAGCGATCCGGCTCGGCGGGTCTTCGATTTCCGACTACGTGGACGCCGACGGCGAAGAAGGCTTCTTTCAGTTACGGCATCGCGTGTATGGACGCGAGGGCGAACCTTGCCTCGTGTGCAAGACGCCGATCAAGCGCACCGTAATTGTCGGTCGCAGCAGCCACTACTGTCCTAAGTGCCAGAAGTAGTTTGCCCCCTAACGCCCTTGTCATCCTGAGCGCAGCGAAGGACCTGTGTAACTTCTTCGCCGAAGAACGAGTGCAAACGTCATTTCCGCCCGCGCTGGGCCTCCGGAGCGTTTTGCGCCACAGGATGAGGATGATCATTGAAGCGTTATACGGGCGGCTTGCGAAGCCTTCTACATTCATTCATAAATCGACAATCGCTTTCCCGCGGTGTAGTCTGTTTCCCTTTGTGACCTTATGTCGAATTTTGCCATTGGTGTAGATCTGGGTGGAACGAACCTTCGCATCGCGGCGGTGGATGAGAAGGGGCAACTCATGGAGAAAGTCACGCTCGGCACGAAGACCGTGCTCGGTCGTGACCACGTCCTGAACGACATGTGCGAAGCCATTCGCCATGCCTCTGACAAATACAGATCTTCCGGCCAGTTGTTGGGCGTCGGGATCGGTGTTCCGGGCATCATCGACCTGCAAACCGGCATGGTGCGCGAGTCGCCAAACCTGCCGGGATGGTCGGACTATCCCGTTCGCAACGAAATTGAAAAGCGCCTGGGCGCGCCCGTGATTCTCGAAAACGACGCCAACGTCGCTGCCTTTGGCGAGAAGTGGCTGGGCGCCGGGCGCCACGTGGGCGACCTGGCGATGCTGACGCTGGGTACCGGCGTGGGCGGCGGCCTGGTGCTGAACGGCAAAATATGGCACGGCATGACCGGGATGGCAGGCGAATTCGGCCACATGACCGTCGATCCTGATGGCCAGTTGTGCGGATGCGGCAATCATGGCTGCCTCGAGCAGTATGCTTCGGCGACGGCGATCGTGCGCATGGCGCGCGAGTTGATCACGACGGGCGACGCCCCCGGACTAGCCAAGGCGGCCGGGGCCGATCTTGAATTCAACGCGAAAGAAATCTACAACCAGGCGATCCAGGGGGACGAGCAAGCAAAGCGAATCTTCCGCCGCGTGGGTCGCGCCTTGGGGATCGCGCTTTCGGCGATGGTGAACGGTTTGAATCTCGAGATGTACGTCATTGGCGGCGGTGTGTGCAGCGCGTGGGAGGCCTTCTCACCGACCATCTTCGAGGAATTGCGCCAGCGCGCGATGGTGTATGCGGCTACGGCGCCAGCCGATCCTCTGCGTGTGCCATCGGGCGCATCGGGCCAGGTTGAGCCCGGTGCGGGGCGCAAGACGATCATCACGCGCGCGCTGCTGGGGAGTGATGCGGGGTTGTTTGGTGCCGCCCGGTTGCCGATGACGCGTGAAGCCTAGGCTGCGTCCTTTAAATCATTTGTCATCCTGAGCGAGGCGAAGGATCCGTGTAGTGCTTCCTGGGGTGGCGCTCCATTTGCCAACGCCGAGGGCGGGACGCCAGCACTGCTGTTGTGTGGGCTGGCGCTACTTTCGGATTGTTCGCTTCTCTGAAGCCAACGCCTCTACGAAGAACTGATTCTGTTCCGGCGTGCCCAGCGTTACGCGGATCGAAGTGGGCGCCCCCCATGCGCCCAATGGCCGCACCAGGACACCTTTCTTTCTTAGGCGCCGCGCAAAATCCCGCGAATCTTCGCCGACCTCGATGGCGATGAAATTGGTCCAGGTGGAAAGGACGTCGTACCCGAGGCCTTTAAGCGTCTCTTCCATCCATTCGGCATGCTCAGCGTTATTGGTGAGCGCGCGCTGAATGTGATCATCATCGTCAATCGCCGCCAGCGCGGCCGCCTGCGCGATCGTGGAGAGCGCGAACACTTCCTGCAACTGCGTGATGTATGAGATGAGTTCCGCAGGGCCCATCACGTAGCCGACGCGAACTCCCGCCAGGCCGTGTGCTTTGGAGAACGTGCGCAGCACGAGGACGTTGCGGTTCTCGCGAACGTACTCGAGCGCATGCGAGTATTCGACGCCGCGCTTTTGCGCGAAATACTGTGCGTAGTCGGAGTAAGCCTCGTCGAGAACGACAATGACGTGCCGCGGAACCTTGGCGAGGAAGCGATCGATGGAATCCGCGTCGAGAAACGAGCCGGTCGGATTGTTCGGATTGGCGAGGAAGACGACCCGGGTGTTCGCATCGATCGCCTTGAGAATCGCATCCAGATCGAACCCGCGAGCGAGCAGTGGAACTTCGACGAGTCGCGCGCAGGCTGTTTGCGTGACAGCCGGATACGAAATGAAGGAACAGGCGCTGGTGACTGCGTTTCGTCCACTTTCCAGGAGAGTGCGCGCGATCACGCCCAGCAACGCGGTGGTTCCGTTGCCAACCACAATCTGCTGTGCAGGGACGCCATGTTTCTTCGCCAGCTTCTCGCGCAGGGTGGGCGAGTCGTTGTCAGGATAAAGGTTAGAGTTCTCGAGCGCCGCACGCATGGCCGTCAGCGCCTTCGGCGAAGGCCCGTAGACGCTTTCGTTGGCGTTCAGTTTGATCAGGCCGGAAGACTGGTCGGGGGTGGTTTTTGCGTTCGGGCCTGCGGAACGTGCGCTTTCGGTGACTAGATCGAAGAACCTGTCCATGCGCGGATTCAGGAAGCGCGATTCTCGGCCAGCTTTTGTCCCGCAGCCGTACGCAGCCGGTCGACTTCTCTCGCGGTGAGGGCGCGGAATTTTCCGGGCGGCACGTCCAGCGCCAGGGGGCCATATTTCACGCGTTTGATCTTCTCTACGTGGTGGCCGACTTCCTCGAACATGCGGCGGATTTGCCGGTTGCGGCCTTCGATCAGCGTGATTTCGTACCAGGGATTGGGCCCTTCTTTCACCAGACGAATTTTCGCGGGTGAAGTGCGCACGCGGCGGCCGTCGTCGGTGGCGATCGAAAGCCCGCCACGAAGTTTGGCGATCGATTCTTCGGTGGGCTTGCCGCTGACTTTGACCACGTACGTCTTCGCTACATGCGATGCTGCTTTCATTAGCTTGTGCGCGAGCGTGCCGTCGTTGGTCATCAGGACGAGGCCTTCACTGGCGTAGTCGAGGCGCCCAACCGGGTAAATGCGGCTGCCTACTCCGCGAATCAGGTTCATCACGGTGGGACGTTTTTCGGGATCGCTGACCGTAGTGACGTATCCGACCGGCTTGTTCAGCAACAAGTAGACGTGGCGCTGAGCTCCGTGCAACAGCTTGCCGTTGACGCGGATGTGGTCTTTCTCCGGATCGGCTTTGGTGCCGAGCGCGGTGACGGTCGTCCCGTTAATCTGCACGCGACCGGCGGCGATGAGTTCCTCGGCCTTGCGGCGGGAGGCGATTCCGGCGGCAGCGATGATTTTTTGCAGGCGTTCCGTGGGCATGAAATTCAATTCGGAATCTATCACGATCGAAGGACGGGTGCGTTTGTTTCGTGAGCAGGGCGCCCGGACCTCAGGGGCTGAACCCAATTATTGGTTGGCTTTACCGGCACGGTTGAAGCCGTGCCCTTCCCAAAACATCTACGAGCCCAAATCAATCGCTGAGAGGCGTATGAAGCCCCTGTCTAATCACTGGCTTTACTCGAGTGCGTTTCGATCGGTTCCTCCGGAGTATCGCCAATCGTCTCAGAAACGATGGCATCACTTCCGGAATTAATTTCCACCGGATCATTTGAATTGGATTCCGTTGCGTGGCCTGTCTCTCCAGCATCTGGTTCCACGGAGTTCTCGGCCGCTGGTGCAGGTTCATCCATCTGGAACGACTCAGCCACCAGTTTCTCGAACTCCTCCATGCTGGGCAGTTCGTTGACGTCTTTCAGGCCGAAACGCATCAGGAAGTCTTTGGTGGTCTTGTAAAGAATCGGACGGCCGATGACGGCTTTGCGGCCGGCGGTGGTGATGAGCTTGCGATCGAGCAGGGTTGCGATCACCCCACCCGAATCCACTCCGCGAATTTCACTGATTTCTGGAACCGTCGCCGGCTGCTTGTACGCGATGACCGCGAGCGTCTCAAGAGCGGGGAGCGACAGGCGAATCGGCGGCTTCAAGCTCTTCGCAAAAGCGCGCACCACGTCGTGCTGCTCGGGCTTGGTCGACATGCGGTAGCCGCCGGCAACCTGTCGGATCTCGATGCCGTGGCCGGGCGCGCCGTATTCGGCGACCAATTCCTCAAGCGCCGCGCGCACGCGCGACTTCGCCACTGCCTCGTCGGCATTTTCCTGTTCGGCGAGCGCGGACTCTTTGACCAGTTGAAAGATCTGTTCCAGCGTGGCCGGCGTTTCGGACGCGTACACAATCGCTTCGATTTGGGCTTTAAGACTCATTGAACCTCAGCTTATGGCTTGTGGCCGATAGCTTGTAGCTCCGGCTTCTGGCTTGCCCGCTCCTCGCAGGAGCGATCAGCCATTAGCCACCAGCCATCAGCTATTTCCAATCATCCCTTACCGCCGCCTGTTCGTTCATGATCGCGTCGAAACCGACGTGCTTGCGGATCAGAATTTCGCCGAACATGCGTTCTTGCCGTAGTTGCACCGCCTGCAAGCGCACGAGTTCCAGCATCGCCAGGAACATACACACCAGCGCCTGTCGAGACTCGATGTTGCTCAGCAACTGTTTCAACCGCAGGGGCCGGTCTTCTAGCGACAGCCGGCGCCGGAGAAACTCGAGCATCTGGCCGACCGTGACGGTTTCTTCGTCAACCTGCAGAATTGGGCGCGAGCGCGCACGGTCCAGAATCTGCTGGAAGGTCTTGACCAGGTCGATCACGTCGGCCGCCAGTTCTGGTTCGGTGCCTTCGGCGTCTTTGAAATCTTTCAGCGACGGATTCGACCAGACCGCGTCTTCGATCTGCTGCTTCTGCAAGAGCATCTGCGCGGCAGCTTTGAACTTCTCGTGCTCGAGCAGGCGATTAACCAGTTCACTCCGCGGATCATCCTGCGCGTCGGCGGGTGCGAGCGGGTCGCGCGGCAGCAGCATTTTCGACTTGATGTGAATCAACACTGCCGCCATGTAGATGAAGTCGGCAGCCACGTTCACATCCAGCTCGCGCATGCGCTCGACGTAAGTCAGGTACTGGGCCGTGATGCGCGCGATCGGGATGTCGTAGATGTCGATGTCCTGCTTGCGAATCAGATCGAGCAGCAGGTCGAGCGGGCCTTCGTATAGCGTTCCGACGGAGACGGCAAAAGGGAAATCGTTGGTTTCCGGCTTGGGACGCGGCTTTTCGGCGATGGGCGGCGGAGCGCCTTCGGTCGGCAGCAAAACGCCCGAGATGGCTTTCACTTCTTCACTCATTCCAGGATTCGTCCCTACCCCATTGGAGCTTAATGCTTGCGACCAGGCTCGAACTCGAGCGACATGCCCATGGACGCGCGCACACCTTTCATGGTGGCGTCGGCCACCTTGCTGGCCGCTGCTGACCCTGCCTCAAGAATATCCCACGCGAGGCGCGGATTGTCCTCGTATTTTTTGCGCCGTTCCTGCATGGGTTGTAGCACCTGAACCAGTGCATCGGCGGCCCACCCCTTGCACTCGATGCAGCCAATCCCAGCGGACCGGCAGCCTTCGTTCACCTTGGCCATCGTCTCTTCGGTGCTGAAGATTTTGTGCAGGTCGCCCACGGGGCACACGTCGGGATTGCCGGGATCGCTGCGCCGCACGCGCGCCGGGTCGGTCACCATCGTCTTCAGTTTCTGTCGAACCACCGGTTCGGGGTCAGTCAGCATGACCGTGTTGCCATACGACTTCGACATCTTGCGGCCGTCGGTGCCAGGAAGCTTTGCCGCGGGTGTGAGCAGCGGCTGCGGTTCGGGGAACACAGGTGCGGGCTTCCCGTAGAACTGGTTGAAGCGGCGCGCGATTTCGCGCGTGAGTTCGACGTGCGGGACCTGGTCTTCGCCTACCGGGACGAAGTCGCCTTTGTAGATCAGGATGTCGGCGGCCTGCAGCACCGGGTAGCCGAGGAATCCGTAAGTGCTGAGATCTTTCTCCGCGATGTTTTCCCGCTGCTCTTTATAGGTAGGCACGCGCTCGAGCCAGCCCAGGGGTGTGATCATCGAGAACAACAAATGCAGTTCGGCATGCTGCGGCACGTGCGACTGGATGAACATCGTGCAGCGCTCGGGGTCGAGTCCGGCAGCCAGCCAATCGAGCAGTACTTCGACCGAATTTTCCTTCACCTTCGAGGTGTCGGCGTAGTCGGTGGTGAGCGCGTGCCAGTCCGCGATGAAGAAGAAGCACTCGTAATGGTCCTGCATGCTCACCCAGTTCTGCAGGGCGCCGACGTAGTTGCCGAGATGCAGTTTGCCGGTAGAGCGCATGCCGCTGAGCACGCGTTTGCGTTGAGTGGTAGTGGGCATCAGAATTTTGTCAGAATTCCGTTGAAGAAGTGCATGAAAGGTGAGATCAGCCGCGACAGCAGATTGCCGCCGAGATACACCAGTGCGAGCAGACCGAAAATCCCTACCGCGTCATACGCGCGGCGAATCGGTTCTGAAAGGAAATGACGAAGGACGTGGCTTCCATCGAGCGGAGGAACCGGGATCATATTGAAAACGCCGAGCACGATGTTGATCAGCATCAGTTCGTACAAGAACAAAGTAATCGGTACCAGCACGGAGGAGCCGCCCATGCCGGCAGTACCCATGCGATATGCGAACGGCATGGTCGCGACCAACCCCCGCCCCTCGACTGAGGTCTTGGCGATTACGAACATGATGGCAACCGTGGCCGTGGCCACCAGAAAATTGCTGACCGGCCCGGCAACCGAGGTCAAAATGTCGTCGGCGACGTGGTTCTTGAAGTTTCTCGGATCGACGGGAGTCGGCTTGGCCCACCCGATCACAGGAAATCCGGTTACCAGAGCGATCATTGGCATCACGATCGTTCCTACTGGATCAATGTGCTTAAGTGGATTCAACGTAATTCGTCCGAGCATCCGGGCGGTCGGATCTCCGCAGCGATTGGCGGTCCACGCGTGCGCGGACTCGTGCACGCTGATCGCAAACAGGAACGCGATCATCTGGAAAACCACGCTGACGATGTCGATGTGGCTGAAATCCATCGGAATGCGCAATTTTAGCAGAGAGGTTGGCGCGCCCCCTCTCCGGTGAAGGGAAAAGGAACGGCGAAAACTACGACGGCCTTCGTTGCCGCGGGAGAGCGTCGAACTCTTAGCAGACAAAGCAGTTAACAAAGAGTGCCGAGAGAGCAAACCTTCCACCCATTCATTCGTCTAAGATAAGGACTCTGCAAGCTACGTTGACCTCCCAACTGGTTCACCTAGCCACACTGAGGGACCTATGGCACTACGAATAAAGAGCGAGCAAACCGGGGATGTGGCCGTGCTGCAATGCGCCGGAAGGATCGTGCGCGGCGAACCACTTCACTTCCTGAAAGATGCAGTGACTTGTCTGCGAGAACCGCGGCTGGTGGTTTTAGACCTGTCGGATGTGGAAATGCTCGATGGGGGCGGGCTGGGGATGCTGGTCTTCCTGCATCGCTGGACGCACGACAATGACATTCAACTGAAGCTGGTAAACCCCTCGCCGTTTGTGCGTGAGATGCTCGATCGCACGCGTCTGACCTGCGTATTTAACATTTCGTCCATGGAGGACGTTGTCGATATTCTGTGCACATCGGTCAACGTCCCCGTGGATGTGCGCCGCGCTGTAGCCTAGTCGTCCGCCCCCGCACATTTCATTCAATTTGCATTCTGGATTCCACGAGCCTCCTCGGGCTGCGTTGCTTCATGCTTTATAATTCGCGCCACTCATGCAGCAGCGCAGGCGAGGAAGTTCGCGCAAGCCTTCGGACGTTTATCCGCAGCCGGTGGATGCCCTGGTCTATCCGCGCTTTTCGGGCATCGCGACTTTCATGCGCTTGCCGCACGTTCCGCGGGCCGAGGAACTCGACATCGCGCTGATCGGCATTCCGTATGACGGCGGCGCGACTTACCGCTCGGGACCGCGCTTCGGTCCACGCCACGTTCGCGAACAGTCGGCCATCATCCGGCCATGGAATCCCGTCCTCAATCTCAATCCATTTGAGAAAAAGCGAATCGCCGATTTCGGGGATCTGTCGATCAATCCGCTGTCGATTGACGACACCTTTCAGCGCATCACCGCGCAATTGAACGACGTGCTGAGCGCCGGAGCGCGCACGGTCTGCGTGGGAGGGGATCATTCGATCCTTTTGCCGATTTTGCGGTCAATCCATAAACGATTTGGGCCCGTCGGCCTGATTCAGTTCGACGCACATAACGACACGTGGGGCGGATATTTCGGGAGTCCGCACTCGCACGGAACGCCGGTGCGGCGGGCGGTGGAAGAGGGAGTGATCGTTGGCAAAGATGTCCTGCAGGTCGGCTTGCGTGGGCAAGTGTACGCGAAAGAGGATTTTGATTTCGGGCGTGAGCACGGGTTCAAGGTCGTGACCTCAGAAGAGTTTCATCGCCGAGGAGTGCCGCTAGTGAAGCGGCTTTTGAAAAACCTGGGACGGCGGCCGGTGTACGTGACCCTCGACATCGACGTGGTGGATCCGGCGTTCGCGCCGGGCACGGGGACGCCGCAGGTCGGTGGGTTTTCGAGCGCGCAAATTTTAGAGCTGGTTCGTGCTCTGCGTGGATTGAATATCGCGGGTTGCGACTTGGTAGAAGTGTCCCCACCATACGATACCGGAGAGATCACGTCTCTGCTGGCGGCGAATTTGTTGTATGAGCTGGTGTGCGTGATGTAGCGGTGTCGAATGCTTGTGCGTTTCTTATAGGAACGCAATCTCCGTGTGATGAAGCGCAGTTGTCGGTGCGACGCTGAAGGCAAAAGGTCGGGACGCTGCGGGACGCGGTATGCAAAGGATTCGTATCAGGGCGCGCCTTTTAGGCGCGCGCCAACAATGGGCAATGTTGAGCGGCTTCAGCCGCCGTGCAGGCGTTTTCATGATCCAGCGGGGAGGGAATCCCTTTGATGAACTCGTTGTGGCCGCCGGACAGCGGCTAAAGCGGCAAGTCTTGCAAGCAGCGTTTCGGCGCACCTGAAGGTGCGCCCTGATACGAACCACTGACCCCCGAAATGCGAAACTGAAACCCGCGACCTGTTACCCGTGACCTGTCAGCTGTGACCTGACCCCATGACCCAACTAGCCCGCAAACTCCGCGTCACCGACTACTTCACGCTGGGTTGGGGGACGATGGTCGGCGTCGGCTGGCTGGTTGTCATGGACGACTGGCTTCTGCGGGGCGGGCCGCTGGGCGGAATTCTTGGCTTCGCGATCGGCGGGTCGCTCCTGCTGCCTATCGGCTACGTCTACGGGAAACTGGTCGCCGCGATGCCCGACGCTGCAGGCGAAGTCGCCTACACGGCGACAGTCTTCCCGCGTTCGATCAGCTATGCCACGGGATGGATGATGATGCTGGCGTATTTCATTGTCTGCCCTTGGGAAGCGGTCGCGGTCGGGCGCATCGCTGCTTATATTTTTCCGGGGCTCGATTCGGTTGAACTCTATCGCATCGCTGGCAAGCCGGTATTTCTGCCGCGCCTCATTATCGGTCTCGCTCTCAACGGATTGCTGACGCTGCTGAATTATCGCGGCATCCGGCTCAGCGCGACGTTTCAGAACTGGACTTCTTTCGGAACGCTCGGCCTATTCGCCATCTTCGTTGGAGTCGGCGTGAGCAAGGGTTCACCAGCGAACTTCACGCCGCTGTTTTCGCACACGCCTTTCCTTTCGATCCTGCTGGTGATGCAAATCGTTCCGTATTTCATGACCGGGTTCGAATCGGTGACCAAGGCGGCCGAAGAAGCGAATCCGGAATTTCGTTCGAAGAGTTTCCTGATTGCAATCTGCATGGCGATCGGCGTGGGCATTCTTTTTTACACGATCGTGATTGCGGCCGTCGGTTACGCCGCTCCCTGGCACGAACTCACCGGAGAGAAATTCATGACGGCAGTCGCGTTCGAGCGCGCGGTCGGCTCCCGTTGGATCGTCAGCAGCATTTTAGCGGCGGCACTGCTGTCGCTATTTAAATGCTTCAACGGAAATTTCGTAGCCGCCACGCGCTTGATGTTCGCCATGGGACGGCGCGGGTTGATCGACTCGCGGGTGGGCGTGGTCCATCCGACGAATCGAACGCCGGCCAATGCGGTGCTGGTGGTCGGAGGCGCCACCGCCATCTGCATGTTCCTGGGAGATGCGATCCTGGTCCCCATCACCGAAGTAGGTTCGGTAGCCGCAGCCAGCGGATGGCTGGCCGCCTGTGCTGCTTACTATGCCATGCGTCCACCGCTGCGCGAGCGTCTGATAGCGGCTATGGGTGTCATGATTGGGCTGGCCATGATTCTGATGAAGGTGCTTCCTGGGATTCCCGGACACTTCACGATTTACGAGTGGATTTCGCTTGCGATCTGGATCGCCATTGGCGCGCTGTTGGTTCGCAGAGGGCCGGAGCAAGTTGTCGCAAAGTAGCCCGTTGCTCTTCCGACCTGGACACTCCTTGGCATTTCATCCCCAGTCGCCGGATGCTTCGCCACCGAGTACACTGCTCAGTTCCTGTTCTTAGCCCGAAGCGAGGAATCGTCCATGCGCGTTATTTCGCGAAGGTTACTCCTGCTGTCTATCTTGTTCGTCGTCGCTCTCTGTTCCGCGCACCAGCCCCAATCGTTCGAAGTGGTTATCACCAACGGCCATATCATCGACGGCACTGGTTCGCCGTGGTATTCGGGGGACGTGGGCATTCGCGACGGCAAGGTCGCCGCGATTGGAAATCTCACGGGTGCGTCTGCGAAGCGAACGATCGATGCGCACGGCGACGTGGTCGCCCCTGGTTTCATCGACATGCTGGGCCAGTCGGAATCAACCATTCTCGTCGATCCACGCCTGCCTTCGAAAATCTACCAGGGCATCACGACCGAGATCACGGGCGAGGGCGGTTCGATCGCCCCGCAGAACGATGCCATCGTCGCCGCCGACAAAACCAGCTACGAGCACCTGAAGATCACGCCCGACTGGCGCACCTTCCGCCAGTATTTCGTGCGACTCGAGAAGCAGGGAATGGGCATCAACCTGGCGAGCTACGTGGGCGCCACGCAGGTCCGGCGCGTGGTACTCGGCGATGCCGATGTGCAGCCGACCTCTCAACAACTCGAGCAGATGAAGTCGCTCGTGCGCGACGCGATGCACGACGGTGCGATCGGAGTTTCTACTTCACTGGAATATGCGCCGGCGCCTTACGCGAAGACCGAGGAGATCATCGCGCTGGCCGCGGAGGCCTCTAAATTCGGCGGCATTTACGCGACCCACATGCGCAGCGAGGGCGACGCCATCGACGCTTCCCTCGACGAGACCTTCCGCATCGGCAAGGAAGCACACATTCCGGTGGAGATCTGGCACCTCAAGGTGGCCGGCAAAACGAATTGGCACAAGATGCCCGAGGTCGTCGCGAAGATCAATGCGGCCAGAGCGCAGGGCATCGATGTGACGGCCGACACCTATGCGTATCCGGCGTGGTTCAACGACTTTTCGGCATTCATTCCGCCGTGGGCGCACGACGGTGGCACGACCAAGCTGATCCAGCGGCTCAAGGACCCGGCGACGCGCGCGCGCATGCGCAAGGACATGATCACGCCCTCGACCGAATGGGACAACGAGTGGCAGGAAATTCCCGGCCCGGAGGCGATCATCATCGGCGTCGTGCAGAATCCGAAGCTGCTGCCCCTGCAGGGCAAGACGCTCGCCGACGTGGCCAAGCTGCAAAATAAAGATCCGATGGACGCTCTCTTCGATTTGCTGATCGAAGATCAGGCGTACACCGGAGTGGCGGTGTTCGGCATGTCCGAAGATGATGTTGCGTTGGCTCTCCAGCAAGCGTGGACGTCGGTATGCAACGATTCGTCAGGCGCGTCGCCGGATGGCTTGCTCGGGCAGGAGCATCCGCACCCACGCGCATACGGAACGTTCCCACGCATTCTTCGCAAATATGTTCGGGAGGAAAAGAAGCTTGCCCTCGAAGACGCAATCCGAAAATTCTCGGCGCTACCCGCGCAGCGTGTGCGGCTGACGGATCGCGGGGTGTTGAAGGAGGGGATGTGGGCCGATGTCGTGGTGTTCGATCCCGCGACCATCAAGGATGTGGCGACATTCGGCGATCCGAACCAGCTTTCGCAGGGTATGGAGTACGTGCTGGTCAACGGCACGCTGGTGATTGATCAGGGCAAGATGACTGGGGCATTGCCGGGCAAGGTGCTGCGGGGGCCAGGGTACGAGAAGTAGAACTCCGATCAGACTGGGCGAGGAAACTGGGTCATTTCACGCGATCAAGTATCCAAGTGGATATGATCTCGGTTCGCTCCGGGTTCCTGTACGCTGTGATGGTCATTACGTTGCCGTCCGAGGACAACTCTCGCTTCCAGTACTCCGGTTTGCGTCCTGTAGAAATTGTCTCACCCTCCATTGAATTGGGCGCCTTATATAGGCAAGACATTGAACCGGGCGGAATCCGGTGCAGCACCCCGTCACACCGAATTCGAAATTTGCGACGTCCGTGCTTTTTCTCCGACGAGGACAGTATCAGGTCACGGCCGTCCCGAGCCATCTCTCGTACGTAGGTCGCTGCCTTGTCGGACAGTGCTGGTACTGATTGATCTCGGTTAGCTTTCCATGTCCCGATAAATATGTCTTTGTCGGGAGGTGGAACAAAAGGCGCGCTACTCTGCGAAAATCCATACAAGACAAGGCTGAAGATGATGAACTTCCAGTTTTTCAGTCGGAGAATCATGGGCGATAGCAATTGAAATCACAGATCGGTTCAAATTTCCGGATAGAAATCGAAAAACGCTTCCAGGCTTGTCTTCAACTGTTTCTCGATATCGTCCTTACTGCCTTCGAGCACGTGCATGGTGACGTGCGCCTCTCTTCCGTTCTTCAGCTTCACCGTGGCGTCGCCGACTTCCGTCACCTCGTCTGAGGGCAACAGCCGCATTCCGTACACTAAGGTTAAGTTTGCCATGTCAAGAATTCTATTCAAAGAATAGAAGGCTGTCGCTAGTCGGCAGTTGGCTCCTCTTCATTTAAAATGACCGCGTGCCTTCCAAATCAGTGCTCTTGCCCCTGGTCTCGTTCCTGATGTGCGCCGGCGTGTGGGCGCAGCAGCCTCCGGTCAAAGTGAATGTGCTGAACGTCTGCTCTCCGTCGGCAGAAGAACAGAAAGAGATCTCTTCGGCCCTGGCGCGCGTTCCGAAGCAGCCATCGTTCAGCCAGGACTTCGAGGTGGCGCGCGGCCGCTCGAGTCTGGCGGAAGCGCCTGGGCTCCTGCAGGCGGGCCAAAGCGCCCAGATGTCCGATGAGCCTTCGGTGGCGAACTGGGTGCGCCTGCGGCGGGAGTTGCCCGCGCAGTCCTCGTTTTCGACTGTGCAGTATTCGTTCAGCGACGATGGCAAGAACATGATTGAGACCCTGGTCCTGCACTTGCGCGATCCCAAGGACCTGGTGCAGGTGTCAATCGAAGACAGCGCGTCATCCGTGACCAGTGCGGCCGGAATGTTGGGAACTTCGACTCCGGCCAGCCGCATCAAGCTTGAACGCTTTGGCAAGTCGTCCGTGGTGCTGGCGCGCTGCGCGGCATCCGAAGGCGGCCCGCCGCTGGACCAGAGTGCTTATGAGCCACTGTTCGCGAGCGCCTCGTCGATTATGACGAACTACCGGTCGCTACTGAACGCGCGCCATACCATCCCCGCAGAACTCGCCAAGGTGGCGGTCGAAGCGAAGCCGGCGGGTAAGTCGACCGGAAAGACAGGTGCCGCTTCACCGAAACCGGCCAGCCAGCAATCAGTCAAGAAATGAAGCGGTTGCTCTTCGCGAACTTTGCGGCTATCCTTTGCGCTCTTTGCAGTTACAGGCTTCTCCGGGAGTGCCGGGAACCCCGCTTGCACCCAATTTGTATTTCCGCAATCTAACAGACAGCCACTATGGATACCCGAAACGTCGTTATCATCGGTTCCGGATGCTCCGGACACACCGCCGCTCTATACGCTGCGCGCGCCAACCTCAAGCCGCTCGTCATTGAAGGCCACGAACCCGGCGGACAGCTGTCGATCACCACGCTGGTCGAAAACTTTCCCGGTTTCCCCGAAGGAATCCAAGGACCCGAACTGATCGAGAACATGCGCAAGCAGGCGCAGCGTTTCGGCGCCGAGTACATGCTTGGGCATGTCACCAGTGCCGACCTGAGCCAGCGGCCATTTTTGCTGCACGTGGGTAAGCATCAGATTCACACCAAAACTCTGATTATCGCGAGCGGCGCCTCGGCGCGCTGGCTTGGGTTGCCGCACGAGCAACAGCTCATCGGACATGGCGTAAGCTCGTGTGCCACTTGCGATGGCTTTTTCTTCTCCGGGAAAGAAGTGGTCGTGATTGGCGGCGGCGATACCGCGATGGAGGAAGCAAACTTCCTCACGCGTTTTGCCAGCAAGGTCACGATCATCCATCGCCGCGATACCTTCCGCGCATCGAAGATCATGCTGGAACGCGCGCGCAAAAATCCGAAAATCAGTTTCCTTACGGATACGGTGGTGGAAGACGTCCACGACGTGCATAAGAAAGAAGTGACGGCCCTTCAGTTGAAGAATGTGAAGACCAATCTCGTGTACGACTACCCAACCAATGCGTTGTTTCTGGGGATCGGTCACGAACCGAACGCGAAGATTTTCGAAGGCCAACTGGACATGGACAAGGACGGCTATCTGAAGACGCTCGAATACGTACTTACGCGGGTACCCGGTGTATTCGCGTGCGGGGATGTCGCTGACCGCCGCTACCGGCAGGCGATCACTGCGGCGGGCACGGGTTGCATGGCGGCGATCGAGTCGGAGCGATTTCTGGAAGCGCATCCGGAGTGAGTTACGCGATCGGGTTGCGCCGTGCTCTGTGGATTCTGTCATCCCGAGCGAAGTGAGGCGTAGCCGAACGCAGTCGAGGGACCTTGCGCCGTCCGGGTACGGATGCAACGTGTACGAATACTGCTTGGGCTCGCTCGCTACTGAAAAAAACTCCTGAGGTGATTTATGGCCAAGACCTGTAGTCATCAAAAAGACATCAAGAAGGTCACCCCCAGCGGCAAAGGCTGCAAGGAATGCCTCGAGATGGGCGACACGTGGGTTCACTTGCGATTGTGTCTCGAATGTGGCCACGTGGGTTGTTGCGACTCCTCCAAGAACAAGCATGCCACTAAGCATTTTCACCAGACCACGCATCCGGTTATTCGGTCGTTCGAGCCGGGAGAGGATTGGCGGTGGTGCTACGTGGATGAAGTGTTCCTGTAAAAGCAGTCGTCAGTCGCTAGTCGTCCGTCGTCAGCAAACAACAACTGTTCGTCATCGAGCGAAATGAGGCGCCAGCCGAACGAAGCGAAAGATCTAAGCACTTGACCTTGCCAGAGACTAGCGACTGACGATTAGCGACTGGCATCAGTGATCGCCATCACACCGGCTCCCCCCAGGCTTTGTGATACAACTTTCTGTGAGCCGCATGCACGTCTCAGGCGCGAATCAACCTAAAGGGGCTCTCTCGGACGGTCCTCCGTGCTGAGATCCCTGTTCATCTCCCTCTCCGAAAGCCGCTCCCTCCGCTCCATCGCTGAACGATCCGTCATCGGACAACGTGTCTCCAGCCGCTTCGTAGCCGGTAACCAGGTCGAAGACGCGATCCGCGTGGCCGCCGGGCTGAACAAAAGGGGAATCACCGTCAGCGTCGACAACTTGGGCGAAAACGTCACCAACGTCGAGGAAGCGCGCGCCAGCGCTCAGCTCTATCACCAGTTGCTCGACCAGATCGCCGCTAACCAGCTAAAAGCGAATGTGAGCTTGAAGCTGACCCATATGGGCCTCGACGTCGATGAACAACTGGCCCGCGATCTGGTGACCGGGCTGGTGCAAAAGGCGGCCAGCATGAGCCCGCCAAATTTTGTGCGCGTCGATATGGAGGGCTCGCCCTACACGCAGCGCACGCTCGATTTCGTGCACGCCTTGCACCGCATGCCCGGACATAGCAACAATGTCGGCACCGTAATCCAGTCGTACATGCTGCGCGCTGAGGCCGATGTGGAGAAACTCCTTTCCGAGCGAATCCGCATCCGGCTTTGCAAGGGCGCCTACAAAGAACCGCCCGAGATTGCCTTCCAGAATAAGTCCGACGTCGACGCCAACTACATCAAGCTGATGAAGACCCTGCTGAAGAGCGGCGTCTATCACGGCCTGGCAACGCACGACGAGAACATCATCAACGAGGCCAAAGCTTTTGCGATCCGCGAGAAGATTCCGCGGGATTCGTTCGAATTCCAGATGCTGCACGGCATCAGGCGCGACCTGCAGCAATCGCTGGTGCGCGATGGATGGGGCATGCGCGTGTATGTTCCGTTCGGGACGGAGTGGTATCCCTACTTCATGCGCCGGCTAGCCGAGCGCCCGGCTAACGTGTTCTTTATTGCCAAAAATATGTTAAGAAGTTAGCGAGTGAGGGCGAGACGCCCTCACGACTGCCGGCGAGACGCCGGCGCTACAATCGGCAGCGACTCCAGAAACTGTGTTGAAAAGCTTGCGGTCTTTGGGTGAGCCTTCTGAGAACTGAGAACTGAGAACTGAGAACTGAGAACTGAAACCCTGCCCTCTACTCCTGCGGCGGCCGAGGCACCGACGGCTGCGCCGGCGCCAACGGAAGCTTCGTCGTCTCCCTCAGCATATTCCGTTCCTGATCCGAGAACATGCCCTTGAAGCGGTCTGATTCGAGCACACGCTCACGCTGTTCGGGTGGCATGCCCCGCAAGTCGCCGATGGCGGTCTTCATCATCTGCTTGCGCTGGGCGGGTAGCTGCTGCCATTGCGATGCCAACTGCCGGGCCTGCGACTTCTGCTGCGGCGTCAAATGTTCCCAGGTTTCAATCCGGTTCAGCCTTTGCTGCTGCTCTTGCGGAGACAGGCTGTTGAAATTCTGCAGGCGGTTCACGAGACGCTGCTGCTGTTGTGGAGGCAGCTTGCGGAATTGCGGATCATTTTGCAGGGCTTTCTGCTGATCCGCGGGGGACAGATCGCGATTCTTGCGGAGCCAGTCGCCGCCGTGCCGCTGCGCAGCGCTAGGCGGTCGAGGTACTTCGCGGCCTCCTTGCGAACTATAGTTCTGTGGAGGACGGGCGACTTCCTGTGAGCGAGCAGGGCTGTTTGTTGTCGTTTCAGGGCGTACTTGCATCGCCGGTGGACGCGCTACTTCGTGTTGTGGCCGCTCGACCCTTTGCGCAGTTCGCTCTTGCCCACGCGCCGGCGGTCGCGGAACTTCACGGTGCGGCTGCGATGCCTGTTCTGAGAAAGTAGCAGCGCGATTCCCGGGCCTGACATTCTCAGGCGGACGAGCTACCTGCGTGCCTTGGGAGTATGCGGGCGCGTTACGAGCATTCCGTGGTGCATAGGCGGGCGAAGGTTGTCGCGAACCGTAACGCTTGGCTGGCCGTTCCTCACGACCAACGGTACGCTCCTGGCGCGGCGGACGGGGCGCTTCGTGTCGTTGTTGCGTCGCTTGCCCCTGCTCTCGCCGTTGCTCCTGTTTTGGATGCTGTCCCTGAGCAGGCAAAGACAGGCCGACCGCCAGCAGGCAACTGGCCGTGGTCGAGATCCCGTACTTAAGCCTGCGAGTCATAATTTCTTCTGTCTGCCGGATGTTTTTTACTGCCCACTAACCACCGACTACTGTTACGGCGTTTCCTGATCCGCATCAACATCAGGCTGCACCTGCAGATCGTCGAGCAGATCAAAATTCGCGTAGAGGTCTGCGTTTCTATCGAGTGTCTGGAGGTCGCCTACCGCTGTGCCAACCGCTTGCTGAACTGGCCCATTGGGAGGATTCTTCTGGGCGTCGATGGATAAACCACCTCTGTGTGTGAACCACGTCACTCCCCCACCCATCATCAACACTAGAGCCAACGCACCCGCGAGGACCGGCATGCGGAACCACGAAAACCATGGCGACCGCTGCGGCTTAGCCTGCTCTTCACGCAGGCGAGCCATCAGCCGCGTATCGAAATACGGAGACGGTTCGGGCGCCTGCCATTCATCAAGCAACGCCATCGTCTTCTGCATGTCCGCAAGCTTGTGGGCACAGGCGTCGCAGCTCGACAGGTGCTCGTGCATGGTCGGCGAGGCTTCCCCGGCGCCCGCCGCTACATCCAGCATCAAATCCCTGATCTCTTCGCACTTCATGATTCCACTTCCTCTACACAAATTCTTTCAGTTGTTCCCGCAGCGTTTCGTACGCCCGGAACAATAAGGACTTCGTCGCCGACTCACTCAGTTTTAGAACTTCCGCAATCTGCTTGTAATCCATCTGCTGATACTTGTGCATCAGCACCGCCGTACGTTGCCGCTCAGGCAGCCCTTGCACCTTGGCGCGGATCGCCGCCATGCGTTCACGGCGCAGTATGTTTTGCTCCACCGTCAGGGAACTGTCGGCCACGTCCATGGTGGTCCCAGTTTCCTCATCCGGTTCGTCGAGACTAGCCATCTTGTCGGGCCGCTCGTTGCGCGTGTCGCGCGCGTGGTTCACCGCCAGGTTGGTCGCAATCCGATACAACCAGGTTGTGAACTTCGCGCTGGCTTCGTAACTGGTGCGCGACCGGTATATGCGGAGGAACACTTCCTGCGCCAGGTCTTCGGCCGCCGCCGCATTATGCGACATGCGATACATGAAGCCCACCATCGGCCGGCGATATTTCTGGACGAGG
>Ga0070716_100000221_pt1 | contig 22802 bp, 16 predicted proteins | sample LARL112metaG_FD_71395 | JGI IMG/M metagenome (GOLD analysis project Ga0070716, IMG submission 71395) | Corn, switchgrass and miscanthus rhizosphere microbial communities from Kellogg Biological Station, Michigan, USA - LAR L11-2 metaG | ecosystem: Host-associated > Plants > Roots > Rhizosphere... | reverse complement strand
GGTTTCGCAGACGCCATCCGAGGGGACTATCCAGAATTTGCGGCGAAACTGCGCGAGTCTGCTGAAAAGAAATAGCGAGTATACTGACGGTCCGGCGCGAAACACAATTGCCGGATGAAACTTCCGGGCTTGGCGTGCGTCTGGTACAAAAGGGGTGGTTCTTCGTCTGCCGTTCCAATTCGCCACTTCGCGGATTCCAGAAAAGCTGAAATTACGGAGGAGAAATGGTTTTGAAAACTGATCGAGCCAGCCGAGCGTTCGCGCTGCTCGCCGTACTCGCGCTACTATGGATTACACCGGCCAATGCGGGGCCTTCCAGTGCGGCCGAGTTCATAGTTCCAGTGGAGTACTACAAGCTGCCGAATGGACTGCGCGTGGTACTCTCGCCGGATCACACTTCGCCGACAATTTGCGTAGGCGTGTACTACCGGATCGGGTTTCGCATCGAGCCGAAGGACCGCACGGGTTTCGCACACTTGTTCGAGCACATGATGTTCCAGGGTTCGCAGAACCTGGGAAAGATGGAATTCATCAAGCTGGTCCAACAGAACGGCGGAGTCCTGAATGGATCAACGCGCTTCGACTTTACGAACTATTTTGAAGTGCTGCCCGCGAACAAATTGGAAACGGCGCTGTGGGCGGAGGCGGACCGCATGGGCGGGCTGGCGGTGACAGAAGAGAACCTGAAGAATCAGCAGGGCGTGGTCGGGAACGAAGTGAAAGTGAACGTGCTGAACCGGCCCTATGGCGGCTTCCCGTGGATTGATATGCCGATGGCCGCAAACACCAACTGGTACAACGCGCACAACTTCTACGGAGATCTGAAAGACATAGAAGCGGCAACGCTGACGGACGTGCAGGCGTTTTTCAAAACGTACTATGCGCCGAATAACGCAGCGCTGGCGATCGTGGGCGATTTTGACGCCGCGGAAGCAAAGAAATTTGTGGAGAAATACTTTGCGCCGCTGAAGGCATCGAATCTTCCGGCGCAGCCGGACCTGAACGAACCGCGCCAGGAAAAAGAAAAGCGGACAACCAAGACTGATCCGCTGGCAAAGCGGCCGGCGATCGCCGTTGGCTACCATATGCCGGAACGCAACACGCCGGAATATTACGCGATGGCGGCAATCGATTCGATGCTGATTGAAGGCGACGACAGCCTGCTGCATCAGGAACTGGTGCAGAAACGCGGGATGACCGGCAGCGTCAATGGCGGCATTAACCTGCTCGGCAACGCGTACGACTATAACGGGCCGATGTTGTTCATCACCAACTTCGTGTATGACCCGTCGACGAGCCCTGACGCAATCCTGGGGGCGATCGATGGAGTGGTGGAACCGCTGCGCACGAAACCGGTGGACCAAAAGACGCTGGATCGCGCGCTGGTGAAGCTGCGTTCGGACTTGTACGACACGATGGGGAGCCAGGGGGGATTCGGGCTGGTGGACTTGCTGGCAAGCTTTGCGCTGTTTGACGACAATCCGGCGCGCGTGAATGCACTGGTATCTGAATTCGGAAAGGTCACGCCGGCACTGGTTCAGAAGACAGCAGAGGAGTATCTGCGTCCGGGAAATCGGACAGTGATTGTCTTGAATCCGCAAGCTCAAGCACCGGCAGCGGCGCCCGCCGCCCCTGCGAAGAACCAGTGAGAGAAATGGAGAAAACATGAATCGGACATGTATAGAGAAGTTCCTGCTGGTTTTCGCGACGATGAGTCTTGCTGCTGCGCCGTCGTTTGCACAGAAGCAGACGCCACCCGCGGGAGGTCCGCCGAAGGCGTTCACGTTGCCCGCGCACGAGAGCTACGCACTGCCGAATGGATTGCAGGTGACGCTCGTGCCATACGGAGCGATTCCAAAAGTTACAGCGGGCCTGGTGGTGCGCGCCGGAAGCGTAAACCAGACGGCGGAACAATACGGAGTGGCGTCGATCCTGGGAAATTTGCTGAAGGAAGGAACTGCTACGCGAAGCGCGAAGCAGCTCGCCGAGGAATTCGCGCAGATGGGCGGCGACTTGAACGTGGGCGTTGGCGAGGATGAGAGCTCCTTCACGACGGATGTGTTGAGCGAATTCGGTCCGGAAGCGCTGAAGCTACTTGCAGACGTGGCGCAGCATCCGCTTCTGCCGGAATCCGAACTCGCACGACTGAAGAATGATGCAGTGCGGCAGGTGACGATTGCGCGGTCGATCCCGCAGCAAATTGCGAACGAACGGTTCCGCAAGATTCTCTATCCGGATCATCCTTATGGACGTGTTCTGCCGACGCCGGAGGACATTCAGAAACAGAGCATCGAGAATGCCAAGGCGTTTTATCAAGGAAATTTCGTCGCGGCGCGGGCGCATCTTTACGTTGCAGGACGGTTTGACAGCGCGGCGGTGAAGAAGGCTATCGCCGAAAGCTTCGCGGCCTGGACGAAGGGTGCGCCCGCGGCAAGCGCACCGCCGAAGGCACAGCCAAAGCGGGTGCTGGACGTCACGGACAGGCCAGGCGCGGCGCAATCGACGATCTACGTGGGACTGCCAGTGCCTCCAGCGAACAGTCCGGACAATATTCCACTGAGCGTGATGAACACTCTGCTGGGCGGGTCCTTTGGGTCGCGCATTACTTCGAATATCCGCGAGCAGAAAGGCTACACGTACTCACCGAGCAGCCAGATTTCGCGGCGCTTGCACGATGCGTACTGGGTGGAAACAGCGGACGTAACAACGGCGGTGACCGGGCCTTCACTGAAGGAAATCTTCGGCGAAGTGGAGCGTTTGCAGAAAGAAGCGCCGGGCGCGGCGGAATTACAAGGCATTCAGAGTTATCTCTCGGGCCTCTTCGTTATTCAGAATTCGACGCGCGGAGCGCTGATCGGGCAGCTTCGTTACGTGGAGCTGCAGGGGCTGGGCGAAGAATACCTGAAAACCTACGTGCAAAAGGTGAACGCCGTGACGCCGGCCGACGTGCAGCGCATGACCGCGCAGTACATCAAACCGGAGCAAATGACGATTGTCGTCGTGGGAGACAAAGCGAAGATTAGCGAACAGCTTGCCCCCTACGCGGCGGCAGGTGATCCGAACAAATAGGGAGCCGGAACAGTTCAGGGTTTGGGGGTATGACGGCGGGGATGGGCCGCAGCGGCGGCACGTCTAACCCGCCGAGCCTTTTCCGCATATAGATGGTCGTCCGCTTCCGACAGCAATTTTTCAATGCGCTCGCCGTCGCCGCGGTACGTAGAGATACCGATGCTCGCAGAGAGAACCGGCTGTTCCGTGTCGCTAGCTAGAACTTCGCGGATGCGGTTGGCGACACGACGCGCTTCGTCCTCTTGCGCCTCCGGGAGAACCAGGGCGAATTCGTCGCCGCCATATCGAGCGGCGGTATCAACAGCCCGGCAGTGAATGCGGAGCACATCGGCGAGACGGCAGATGGCGCGGCTGCCCACGAGATGGCCAAAGCTATCGTTGACTTTTTTCAGGCCATCGAGATCAAGAAGCAAAACGGAGAAGGGCCGGCCGTTGCGATCGGTGCGATCGGTTTCGGCTTCCAGGACATCGAGCAGACGGCGGTAATTGGCGAGTCCGGTGAGCGGATCGCTCACGGCGAGATGGCGAACCTTCTCGAATAGCCGCGCATTGTCGAGGAGGGCTCCGCACAGCGCGACGGTGTAGCCCAGAACCATGAGCGACTGGGCGAAAACGAACGGAGCGTCCAGCAAGCGAGTGGATTGAGCAGCCGAAAGTTGAGCGGCAAGATTCAGCCAGGTGGCGGCATAAATGGTGCGGTCGAAGGCGGAATCCTCGACGGACAAGCGGCGACGGAACCAGATGAGGCTCACGAGGAAAATCGCGGCGGGCAGCAATTGCTCCGGATATGGGAAAAAAGCGTTGGGATGGCGAGAAACTTCGGGCGGAAGGCGGCGAAGCGCAGCTGCAACCACATAGGTCAGCCCGACTACGGCCAGCAGGGCGCCGGCGATTTCCCCGCGTGGATGACGCGAACGCGGCAGGAAACGCTCAACCAGAAGCGCCACCAGGAGTAGAAGAGCCAGGACAAGCCGGCCAAGCCACCAGGCAAGCGGCGCCCAGAGCAGCCGGAGAGGGGCTTCCGGAAAGATTTGAAAAAAGAGAACGCTGGTCGCCGTCAGAACGGCACCGGAGAGAAGGAATCCAGCGCCAAGTATCAGTGAGATGCGGTCCTGAGTCCCCTGAAAACGGACCAGGGTAACGGCAGCGAAAACAAAGGCAAGAAGAGCGCTGATGACCTGCAGGTAGCCTTGAAGGATGGCGTCTGGCTGAAGGGCAATGCGGCGAAGCCAGTAAGCAGCGAAAATTACAAAAAGAAAGGCGCTGACATGCGCCAGGAAGATCTTGGCGTTGCTGCGACGGTGTGTGAGAGGGGCCTCCCCCATAGGGGTATTCCGAACTTTCCTTTGTTTTCGCGGCTGCGCGCCTACTTAATTAGACTACGCAGGAGGTTTCGCCGTTGCTGAGATTCGAGGAGGGATTGAGGGAAGAGATAACGTACTGTGGAAGATTTACGCCCTGTACGAAAGGACAGGACAAAATGCGGAGGCGGAACTCAAGTTGGAAGTTTGGGCGCACAGAGGAAGCTTTTGCAGTTGCGCGGCGCGGCTAGATTGCGCACACTATTCAGCATTGAAACGATTGAATATGACCGAATGAGCATGTGAGGCGCGGCGGAACGACTATAAGAGTTTTGCGCGAGCCACATGTTACAGTGACGCCGGGTTCGGACGCTATTTCCCCAGGAAAAGGAGAATTGTTTGAGCGAGGAAGGCACGGCGAGTTCCGCGCCACGTCTGCGGCGCACCCTGACGCTCTGGGATCTGATTCTTTACGGCGTGATCGTGATTCAGCCGGTGGCGCCAATGTCTTCCTTCGGTGCGCTCAGCGATCGCGGTCATGGCCACGTGGTCACCGCCATTCTCATCGCCATGGTTGGCATGCTCTTTACGGGGATCAGCTACGGCCGCATGGCGCGCGCCTATCCGAGCGCGGGGTCTGCCTTCACGTATGTAGCCCAAGAAATCCATCCAGCCGCTGGCTACGTCACGGGATGGAGCATGGTGATGGACTACATGCTAAATCCATTGATCTGCACGATCTGGTGCGCGCAGCAAGCCCATGACTTTGCTCCCGGCCTTCCCGTGTGGGGATGGCAAATTTTCTTCGCGGGTGTCTTCACGCTGCTGAATATACGGGGCGTCAAGACGTCGGCGCGGGTAAACGCGGGGATGGCCACGGCGATGAGCGCGGTCATCGTAATCGTATTCGTTGCGGCGGCTCGCTACATACTTGGCCACCCGCACAATGATCCCCTGTTCTTCACCCGCCCGTTCTACGATCCGCAAACCTTCACTTACACGCGACTCTTCGGGTGTACATCCATAGCCGTGTTGACGTACATCGGCTTCGATGGCATTTCCACGCTCTCCGAAGAGGCCGAGAATCCAAAGCGAAATATCATGCTGGCCACGGTGCTGACTTGCGTGGTGATCGGCCTGCTCTCGGCGCTAGAAGTTTATATCGCGCAGCTGATCTGGCCGGCCTCGGAACCATTTCTGAATCCGGATACAGCCTACGTTTTCGTTGCCGCGCGCGCGTGGCTGCCGCTTTTTAAGATCGTGGGAATCACGTTGATTGTAGCGAACTTCGGCTCCGGCCTGGGCGCGCAGCTCGGCGCTGCACGGCTACTCTACGGAATGGGCCGCAGCAATGCTCTTCCCAAGTCGTTTTTCGGAGCTGTGGATCCAAAACATCACATCCCGCGAAACAGCGTCCTCTTTGTGGGTGCGATTGCTCTTGTCGGTTCCTTCTTCCTCACCTACGAGCGGGGATTGAACCTTTTGAATTTTGGCGCATTGATCGCGTTCATGGGTGTGAATGTGGCGGCTTTGCTGCGCTACTACGTTCGTAATCCGGAAAAACAATTGGGCAATTTGATTCCACCAATCCTGGGTTTCCTGATCTGCTTTGGCCTGTGGCTAAGCCTCGATCACATGGCTCAGATTATCGGCGCCATTTGGATGATCGCAGGGATTGCTTTCGGAGTATGGAAAACGCGCGGGTTCCGGGAACAGCTCTCTTTTGAAGTACCCGCGGAATAACGGCCCGGCGGGGAAAGGGCGGTTGCATATTCAGTGGCTCTGGACAGATGATGATGCAATCGGAGACCCCACTTTTGGTGAAGCGCCATAGCGGAAAAGACCAGACCATCACGATGAGGGATGTCGCGAAGTCCAGCGGTTTCTCGCCGGCGACGGTTTCTATAGTGCTGAACAATGCGCCGCTGGCGCGGTACATCGCGCCAACCACAAAAAAACGAATTGAAGAAGTCGCCAAGAAACTCGGCTACCGGCCAAACGCGATGGCGCGGTTTCTTCGCAGCAAACGGAGCCACAGCGTCGGGGTAATGTTCTTCGACATTACCGATCCCTTTTGCACGCCGGTCTTGCGGGGCATCGAGAATACCCTTTATCAATCATCGTACGTCCCGATTTTCGCCGACGCGCACAATCAGAGAAACCGGTTTGAACGATACCTGGAAATGCTGCTGGAGCATCATGTCGAGGCATTGATCGTGGTGGCCAACTGGCTCTTCGTGGACATCCAACTGCTGGCGGACCTCAGCAAACGAAATATTACTGCGGCGACTATCGGATGGGAGATGCCCGGCAACGATGTCAGCTCTGTGATGGTGGACAATGAAGCGGGAGGACGGCTCGCGCTTGAGCATCTCCACCACCTGGGACACCGCAAGATTGCGTTCATCCGCGGCCCCAAAATGTTGATTGACAGCGCTCCGCGCTGGAAAGGGATCCAGAAATTCGCACACTCGGCTGGACTGGAGATCGATCCGGCGCTCGTACTGCAGTTGCCGGATTCTTTCGACCCCAACTCCGGCTTTGAAGGCGGATATCGTTTCACGGAAGAACTACTGCAGCGAAAAAAACGGTTCACCGCTTTGATGGCATTCGATGACCTGACAGCGTTGGGTGCGATTCGCGCACTGACCAAAGCGGGCGTGAAAGTGCCGGAGAACTGCTCGGTCGTGGGTTTCGACGACGTGCCGCTATCCTCGCTATCTGCCCCGTCGCTAACAACGGTCCGGCAGCCGCTGGAAGCAATGGGAAACCTGGCGGTGAATATTGTCATGGAAGGCGTCAACGCCGGACTGGAAAAGCGCGATTGGAACATTTCGCGGCACAAAATGAATCCCGAATTGGTGATTCGCGATTCCACCCAGGCGGCGGTTCTGAGCAGTTCTGACGACTGAGGATTACTTCCTTTTTACACACAAGATCAGGACGCGTGGACTGAATCGCAGCAGGACTATTATCGAAATCGCAAAAAAGGGAGCGGACGGAATTGTCCGCTCCTCCCTGTTTTCAAGCCAATTCATTCAGCTATTCATTTCACGGCAGGCAGAAAAGCCTGTGAAGCCGCCATGAACTCGACGTAGGGCAGCTCGGTTGCAAGGTGGACGCGTTCGAAGCGCCCTTTTGCTCCTCCACTGGCCTTGAACGTTAGCAAATACTGGTTGCTAAGGTGCGTGGAGAGCTCGTCAAAATAAGGTTTCAGCGTGACGGGCGCGGCAGTTCCAAGATAAAAAGATTCGGCGCCCGTTTGGTCCGAAAGCTCGGTAAGGTACGACTGCGCCCTGTTGGCGATGAAGAATCCGCGCGCGCGGTGCCCTGCATCTGGAGCATAGATTGTCCAAACGTTGATATTCTGCTTCTGCGCGCGGCTGATGGTGGAATCCAGATCCGGAGGCCTGGTCCAAAAATCTCCGCGAAAATAATCTATGCCGGAAGAGAACAGAAGTATGGAATGCCTGTCCGCAGACGAAGGCCAGCGCTTCATCAGATCCAAAAGGGCGAGATAGGGACTCGTGAACGCACCACCACTCCCCAGCGGGAGGCGCAAAGCCTTGGCGGCGAGCTCATGGTCATTGGTGAAATCCTGGGCGAGCATGGCGGTGCCATTGCGCGCGTAGGATACAGAAATGTAAGTGTTATCGGGCTGGGCAGCGAAAAACGCCTTCAGATCGTTCCACTGGTTGGCGATAACGTTGTCCAGCGAATCGTCAATCAGAACCGCGAGATATAGTTTCCCGTCGTGCTTCCAATCGGCAATCTGGGTCCGTTCTTTATTCAGATAAAGCTGGACGTCGTCTTTCGTAACGACCGGTGGGCTGGTGTCTTTTTTGCCCACGGCAGTTACCGTCATGGTGACTGTTCCCGGTGCAGCAGCCATGGCGTTTGTAGCAAATAGTCCGGATACCAGGACGAATACACCGATCATCCTGGCAAGACGGCTGGATTTTATTTTCTTGATCATTGTTCTTCCTTTTTACCTATCCTCCTACTTTTAGATGCAACAATCGGCCCCGTGGACGTATGAGGAAGCCGAATTCCGGATTGAGCGTGAACAAGGCGTTTGCTGTCACAGATTATGGGAGCCAACTGGATGAAGCACGGCGCGGCAATTGCGTAGTATGCTGCTGCGTCTGCAAAGAGGACCGGCACGGTGAAAAACTATATTGGGGCAATCGACCAAGGCACGACGAGCACGCGATTCATGGTATTTGACCAGTCGGCGCGCGTGGCCGCCGTAGCGCAAAAAGAGCATGAGCAGATTTTTTCGAAGCCGGGCTGGGTGGAACATGATCCCCTGGAAATCCAGCGGCGGACGGAAGAAGTTATTGTTGATGCGCTTGAGCAGCGTGGGATGCACGCTTCGGATCTGGCCGCGATCGGCATCACCAATCAGCGCGAGACGACGGTCCTCTGGGAGCGCAAGACGGGCAAACCGGTTGCCAATGCGATTGTTTGGCAGGACACGCGGGTTGCGGAAGATGTCACGCGCTTTGCGAGCAAGGGCGGACAAGACCGTTTTCGGCCCCAGACGGGATTGCCGCTGAGCACGTACTTCAGCAGTTTGAAGTTGCGGTGGCTGCTCGAAAATGTTCCCGGCGCACGGGAAAGAGCGGCTGGTGGCGAGTTGCTGTTTGGGAATATCGATACGTTTCTCCTTTGGAACTTGACCGGAGGCCCTCAAGGCGGCGTGCACGTGACGGACGTGACCAACGCGAGCCGAACGCAACTCCTGAACTTGTTAACACTGGATTGGGACGAAAAGTTGCTCGCGGCGTTTGACATTCCCCGTGCGGTGCTGCCAAGAGTACGTTCGAGCAGTGAGATTTACGGTGAAGCGACTCTCAAAGCGATCGCCGGAGTTCCCATTACCGGGATCCTGGGCGATCAACAAGCGGCGCTGGTCGGCCAAGCGTGTTTTCGGCCGGGCGAGGTCAAAAACACATATGGTACAGGCTGCTTTCTGCTGATGAACACTGGTGAGCGGCCGGTACCCTCGAGTTTTGGTCTGCTCACTACGGTGGCGTACAAATTAGGCGGTGTGGCTGCAAACTACGCGCTGGAAGGCGGCGTTGCGATTGCCGGGGCGCTGGTGCAGTGGCTTCGCGACAATCTGGGAATGATTGAGAAGAGTTCCGACGTCGAGGCGCTGGCGCGAACCGTTAATGACAATGGCGGCGTTTACTTTGTTCCGGCATTCTCCGGGCTGTACGCGCCTTATTGGAAGGAGAATGCGCGCGGCGTGGTTGCCGGCTTGACACGCTACGCAAACAAAGGGCACATCGCCCGCGCCGTGCTGGAGGCCACGGCTTTTCAGACGCGGGAAGTGGTCGAGGCGATGGAGAAAGATTCGCATATCAGCCTCGCAAGCCTTCGCGTGGACGGTGGCATGGTGGCGAACGATTTGTTGATGCAGTTTCAGGCGGACATTTTGAACCGCGAGGTTGTGCGCCCGGTGATTCAAGAAACCACGGCGCTCGGCGCGGCTTATGCCGCCGGTCTGGCGGTGAAGTTTTTCTCAGGTTTGGACGAGTTGCGAGCCAACTGGGCCGTCGATCGCACCTGGAAGCCGCACCTTGCCGAAACAGAACGCGAGCAATTGTACAAACAGTGGAAGAAAGCAGTCACACGATCCTTTGACTGGATGGAATCCTGATGGAGGCGCTTGCTTATGACCTCACCGCTGGCCGGTGAATTTTTTGGCACGATGATTCTCATACTGCTCGGCGATGGAGTTGTCGCGGCAGTGCTGCTCAAGCATTCTAAAGCGCAAGGCAGCGGGTGGATATGCGTCACTGCCGGTTGGGCCTTCGCCGTAATGGCCGGTGTTTTCACGGCAATTGCTTGTGGAAGCGGTGATGCCCACCTGAATCCCGCTGTGACCGTAGGCTTCGCGGTGCGTGACGGCAATTTTGTCAAGTTTGCTCCATACCTCGCAGCACAGATGCTTGGGGCCATTGCAGGCGCCGCGCTCGTCTGGGCGCACTATTTTCCGCACTGGAAGGAGACGCCGGATCAAGCTGTGAAGTTAGGTTGCTTTTGCACAGCGCCGGCGATTCGCAATACGGTGGCAAATTTGCTGAGCGAAGTCATTGGAACCTTCGTGCTTGTTTTCGTGGTCGGCGCGATTTTCTCAAAGAGCGTTTCGGCATCTGGTCCGGCAGCAGGCCTCGGCCCGTATCTCGTAGGAAGCCTGGTCTGGGGCATCGGTCTGTCTCTTGGAGGCACCACCGGATACGCGATCAACCCGGCAAGAGACCTCGGGCCGCGCATCGCGCACGCCATTCTACCGATTGCGGGGAAAGGCGGCTCGGATTGGAGCTATGCGCCAATTCCCGTGGTTGGACCGCTGATTGGCGGCGTGCTGGCCGGTGTGCTTCTGCGGGTGCTCGCAATTTCCTGAAGTAAGCGAAATCTTCTGTCAAACAGGAGTAGAGAAGAGAATGGGTTTGATGCGTTCCCTGCTGCTGGCTGCCTCGCAGAATCGATGGCTTCGCGATCATGCCACGCAATATTCCTTTGTACGCGGCACAGTGTCGCGGTTTATGCCCGGAGAAACGCTGGACGACGCGCTTGGGGCGGCGGAGACACTGCAAAGCAAAAAGATTGGAACGGTATTCACGCACCTCGGCGAAAATATCAAGGACCGAGCGGAGGCCCAGCAGGTTGCCGAACACTATCTCGAAGTACTGAAACGCATCAGAGAAAAAAACCTGCAAGCAGAGATATCCGTCAAATTGACTCAACTTGGGCTGGATCTTTCGCCGGATCTGTGCTTCGAGCATCTGAATGCCATTATCGAGTGCGCAGAAAGAGACTCCATCGTCTGGGTGGACATGGAAGCGAGCAACTATGTGGACGCGACGCTGGACCTCTATCGACGCGCGCTCACGGCGCATCCGAACGTTGGCATCTGCCTGCAAGCTTATCTCTATCGGACAAAGGATGACCTGGCGAAACTTTTGCCCCTGCGGCCTTCGATACGCTTGGTAAAAGGCGCGTACAACGAACCGCCAGAGATCGCGTTTCTTCGCAAGCAGGATGTCGACGAGAGCTATTTCGAACTCGGGAGGCAGATGCTTGGTGCTAAGAAAGAGAAGCGTTGTGTGCGGGCCGCTTTCGGGACACATGACGGAGCGCTGATTCGGCGGCTGTCCGATTGTGCATCCGCGGAAGGCTTCGCGAGAAAGGAATTCGAAGTGCAGATGCTCTATGGGATTCAGCGCGCCGAGCAGGAACGCCTCGCCAGCGAGGGCTGCACTTCCATTGTGCTAATCGCTTACGGCAGCTACTGGTATCCGTGGTTTGTGCGGAGGCTTGCGGAACGGCCGGCGAATCTATGGTTTATGGTGCGAAATGTTTTCGCGGCGTAAATCTGCCTGAATTGTGTTCCGGTCTTCTCTCTACGGCCGATTGGAATCCTCAATTATCCGGCCGTGTAGGCCCTGGCTATCATAAGAATCGCAAGAAGATAGAACAAAAACATGAGGGCAAGAAACGTCTTCGCCGGTCGATTGGCGCCTCGAAATTCTTTCCAGACCAGGACTCCCCACAAGGCGGCAACCATAGGGGCAGATTGTCCAATCGCATAGGAGATGGCCACGCCCGTAAAACTTGCGGCTACTAGATTAAAGACGGTGCCGGTCCCCCAAATGACGCCGCCCGTCAGGCCGAGTATGTGCCCACGCGCAGGCCCCCGAAAGAACTCGCTGAAATTCAATGGTTCTCCAACGAGAGGATTTCTCATGAAGTATACGTTCCAGATAAAACAAGAAAGCAACGCACCGAGCGTAAAGAAAACGCCAGTGCTGTAAGGACCTAGTGGGTGTCCCTGGGTCATCGCGTGAGTGACGAATGGAGCCCAGAGGCCCATCAAGATTCCGGAAACGAGGCAGATAATGATGTTCTTGCGAGAAACCGACCGGGTGGCTCTGGCCAAGTTTCCGTAGGCCTTGCCATCGAGGATCACAGCGATGACGGCGCATGCGACACCAGCCGCGAGCAGCGGCGCATTTCCTTGTGGTTGCAATAAATAGCTTGAAACGACGCCAACCACCATCGCAATGCCGATGGAAACCGGAAAGGCGATGGCCAGACCGGCCAGGTCGATTGCGGCGACAAGGAGAAGGTTTGCAAGATTGAATACAGCGCCGCCTGCAAGGGTGTAATTGACATTCGAACGATCTGCCATGCGGACGTTGTTTAAAAAGCTCGAAGCGTCATTCGATGTATTGCCCATTGTTAGGGCTAGCGCGACAGCGATCAGAAAGATCCCGAGGGCGTAATCCCAGTAAAACAATTCGAAGCGGTAGTTTTTTACGCCTTTGAAAGTATTTGCCCAGGAGCCCCAGCAAATTGCACTCGTCAATATCATCAGAAAAGCTATGCCGAAGGTATGAGGAACGAACATGGATTTCCGGCTCCTTTACCGGTCATCGGCTCACCTTTTGTCAGGCTGATGTTGTTTCTGCATTATGACTGACGCTGCTTGTACCCACTGTCAGGAGGCGTGTCAAGGGCAATCCAAAGAGGCTACTGGAGCTGTTCTTATTTCAAGCCAAAGGCAAAACAGTTCACCTCGTAATCGAGAGTTTATACGGCTCACCAGCAGGTTCCTATATAATCCCCGCCGAGAATCCCCAAGGGCAAGATGATGGCCAAACAACCTTTGATTGCGGTGGTGGGCAGCGCCAACGTGGACCTTACAACGTTCAATGACGTCTTCCCGCGGCCGGGAGAAACCATCTTCGGTAAAAAGTTCGATCTTGGATTCGGCGGCAAAGGCGCGAATCAGGCAGTTGCTGCGCGTCTCTGCGGCGCGAACGTAGGAATGGTAGCGAAAGTCGGGAGCGACCTTTTCGGCCCAGCTACGATTAAGAACTTTGAATCGCTAGGGATTGACGCGACGTACGTGCGCATCGCCGAAGGCGTCTCCAGCGGGGTCGCCCCAATCTTTGTGGACCCGAAAGGGCAAAACCGCATCATCGTCGTGAAGGGCGCTAATGATACGCTTTCGCCAGAAGACGTGGACGCGGCCGCACCGCTGCTACGCAAGGCAAGCGCCATCATCCTGCAGTTTGAGGTCCCGCTGCGAACCATCTATCACACCGTGAAGTTCGCGAAGACCAACGGGATTCCGTGTATCGTGAACCCCGCTCCGGCACAGCCGCTTGACTTCAAGCAAGTAAGCACCGCAGATTATTTCATCCCCAATGAGAGCGAAGCTGAAGTCACTACGGGACTGCCGGTTCACTCGATCGATGGTGCAAAACGGTGCGCTGAGTTTCTTCTGCGCCAGGGAATGCGACGGGTGGTCATTACTCTTGGCGAGCGCGGCTGCTTGGCAGCAGGAGTGGATCGCATGGAGCTCATTCCGGCATTCCAGGTCAAAGCCGTGGACACTACCGGCGCGGGCGACGCCTTCATCGGCAGCTTGGCGGTTTTTTTGAGCGAAGGTTTGCCGGAGGAGGAAGCATTGCCACGCGCAAATCTTTATGCCGCTTTGTCCACAACCAAGGTAGGGACACAGAAATCCTTCTTCAGCCGCGCGGAATTTGAAAGGGAGTGGCGGAGCCGCGGCGGGCAACTGTAAACAGGCTTTGGCGAAGTGCTAAGATAGAGATTCCTGATTGCTCCATTCCCTGTGGTGAACATCTAATGACTCCGCGCGACAACCCACGAATCGACAGCCCCTCGAGTCTCGATCGCCCCGTTCTTCGTGAGCCCATTTCACCTTCCGATACGGCCATCGCGAATTACGCGGGACGTGATCTCCAGCCCAACCGCGGCGTACCGCTCAATCTGGATTGGATGAACGCGGTGCGCGTGAACACCAGCGCCGTCGAGCGCCGCGCGCAAACCATCGGAACGCGGCGAACGGTAAAGAAGGAATGGCAAGCAGCTTGGCTCCTGCGCGCCATCACATGCATGGATTTGACGACGCTCTCCGGGGACGACACGGACGAGCGCGTTCGGCGTTTGTGCGCCAAGGCGCGGCAGCCGCTTCAGCAGGAGCTTGTGCAGAAGCTTGGCATCGAAAGCCTCGATATCAAGGTCGCAGCCGTCTGCGTTTATCACAACTTCGTCGAAACGGCACGGCGAGCGATTGAGGGCAGCGGTATTCATGTGGCCGCAGTGTCTACGGGATTCCCTGCCGGTCTTTCACCGTTTGAAGAGCGCGTCGCGGAAATTCGCCGCTCGGTGGAGGCCGGCGCAGACGAGATCGACGTGGTCATTACCCGCGCGCACGTCTTCGGGGCGAAATGGCAAGCGCTGTACGATGAGATCGCCGCGTTCAAGAACGCTTGTGGGCCTGCACATCTGAAGGTGATTCTCGGCACTGGTGATTTGATGACCCTGCGCAACGTTGCGCGCGCCAGTTTCGTAGCCATGACGGCCGGAGCAGACTTCATCAAGACGTCCACTGGCAAAGAAGCGATCAACGCGACGCTGCCGGTGAGTCTGGTTATGACGCGTGCCATTCGCGAATATGCGCAGGAGACCGGAATGGCGGTAGGCTTCAAGCCGGCGGGTGGGATTCGCACCGCGAAGCAATCGCTCGAGTGGCTCGCTCTGATGAAAGAAGAACTCGGCGATTCCTGGCTGAAAGCAGAGTTATTTCGGTTTGGCGCCAGCGGCATGCTGGCGGATATTGAGCGGCAACTGGAGCATCATGTAACGGGTCGCTACTCGGCGGATTATCGCCATCCGGTTGCATGAGCGACACAACCATGATTCCGTGAGGAGAGAAGCGAGCAGAAACGAATGAGCATCGTCGAAAAATTCATGACCATGGAGTATGGGCCGGCGCCAGAGGACCCGCGCGAGGCCCTTGCGTGGCTGGACCGCCATAGCCGCCGCTTCGGACATTTCATCAACGGCACATGGCAGGCGCCCGCGGCAGGCGGCTATTTCGACACAGCGGACCCCTCCACTGGCGAGAAACTTGCAACCATTGCGCAAGGATCGGCAGCAGACGTTGATAGCGCAGTGAAGGCCGCACGCGCTGCCTTTCCGGCGTGGCAATCCCTCACTCCACATGCGCGTGCTCGGTATCTTTATGCGCTGGCCCGGCAAGTGCAGAAACATTCGCGCTGGCTCGCGGTGCTCGAAACGCTGGACAACGGCAAACCGATTCGCGAAAGCCGCGACATCGATGTCCCACTTGTGGCGCGTCATTTTTATCACCATGCGGGCTGGGCTCAGCTTCTTGAGCAGGAATTTCCGGGATACACCGCATGCGGCGTCGTTGGCCAGATCATCCCGTGGAATTTTCCATTACTCATGCTGGCATGGAAGATTGCACCCGCGCTTGCCACCGGGAATACCGTCGTGCTGAAGCCCGCGGAGTTCACGCCACTGACGGCGCTCGCTTTTGCGCACATCTGCCAGGAGGTCGGTCTGCCTGCGGGCGTCGTGAACATCGTCACGGGCGACGGAGCGACTGGCGAAGCGCTGGTGAAGCATCCTGACGTCGACAAGATCGCGTTCACCGGTTCGACGGAAGTAGGCCGCGCGATTCGCAGAGCCACAGCGCAGAGCCACAAAAAACTTTCGCTCGAACTTGGCGGAAAGTCTCCTTTCGTCATTTTTGAGGATGCCGATCTGGACAGCGCCGTGGAAGGCCTTGTCGATGGCATCTGGTTCAATCAGGGGCAGGTTTGCTGCGCGGGTTCGCGGCTACTGATGCAGGAGAGCATCGCAGAAAAGTTGATCGGCAAGATTCAGGACCGCATGAACACACTGCGAATCGGTCCACCGCTCGATAAAGCCATCGACATCGGCGCCATCGTCGCGCGCGTACAGCTCGAGCGCATTCAACGACTGGTCGATCAAGGCGTGGCAGAGGGCGCGACGTGCTGGCAACCGTCCATTCCTGTACCTTCGCGTGGATTGTATTTTCCGCCGACGTTGCTTAGCAATGTTCATCCGACTTCCGTTGTCGCGCAGCAGGAGATTTTCGGACCGGTCCTTGCGGCGATGACTTTCCGCACTCCGCGGGAGGCCGTGGAACTCGCCAACAATACGGTGTATGGACTGGCCGCGTGCGTATGGAGCGAGAGCATCAATGTTTCACTGCACGTTGCGGCGCAACTCAAGGCCGGCGTGGTTTGGGTCAACTGCACGAATCTCTTCGACGCTGCCTGCGGGTTCGGTGGTTATCGCGAAAGCGGCTTCGGACGCGAAGGCGGCCGGGAAGGTCTGCTCGAGTATATCGAGCCTAAATGGTTTAAGACCGCGCCGCTGATTCATCGAACGCCTCTGGCGATTGACCAGCCGCCTGACCAGCCGGTAAACTTCGCGGCTCCTCCGATCGACCGCACGGTGAAACTCTTTATCGGCGGGAAGCAGGCGCGGCCGGATTCGGGTTACAGCATGGCGGTGCACGGTGCTGAGGGGCGCTTGCTCGGGGAAGCGCCGCTTGGAAACCGCAAGGACATTCGCAACGCTGTCGAAGCGGCGCGCAAAGCCGAAGGCTGGGGCAAGGTAACCGCTCACAACCGCGGGCAGGTGCTCTATTACATGGCGGAGAATCTTTCCCAGCGTAGCGAAGAAATTGCCGGCCGCTTGTCCGATGTGGTTGGAAAGAAGCAAGCGGAGGCCGAAGTCAGTCTTGGCATCGAGCGCATCTTTTCCTATGCCGCGTGGGCCGACAAGTACGACGGCGCGGTGCACAACCCGCCGTTCCGCAACGTCGCCTTGGCGATGAAGGAGCCGATCGGCACGGTAGGAGTGATCTGTCCGCCTGACGCTCCCTTGTTGGGATTCCTTTCTCTCGTGATGCCAGCCATTGCAACGGGCAACACGGTTATCGCCGTTCCGTCGGAAAAATATCCGCTAATTTCCGGCGATCTCTATCAGGTGTTCGAAACCAGCGATCTGCCGGATGGCGTGGTTAACATCGTCACTGGCCGCGCCGCTGAACTGATGAAGACGCTCGCAGAACACGACGACGTCGACGCCATTTGGTGTTTCACGGATGAGGGCAGCGCCGCGGCGGTAAAAGCTCTTTCGGTCGGCAACTTAAAGCAGGTTTTCACCAACGAAGGCCGTGCTATAGACTGGTTTGACGTAAAACAGGGCGAAGGACGCTGGTTCCTCGACCACACCGTCCAAGTGAAAAACATTTGGGTTCCCTACGGAGAGTAGTCCTCAATTGAAGAAGAGCCTGCCAATCCGGCTATGTCAGTACCGAAAAATTTGTGTTCTGTAGTTTCGATAGGCTACTCCACTCTTAGGCATATACGTGTGAGGTAGACTCCTCATGCAGACCCGCAGAAACGAGTCGCAGCGATCAAGCTGAGGTGATTCGATGAATCTGTCGTTCATTTATTGCCGATCGGTGACTTCGATCGGTGTTCTGGGACTTCTCTTGGGCTCGCTGAATTACGCCGTCCTGGCTGAGGATACGAAGTCAGCTTCACAGGGTTTGCGCGTAACGGTTAGTCCTACGATAGGAGACTATGCCATCGGACTAGCTGGCAATGTTGCGGGCGTATTGACTGCCAATGTCACAGCTAAAGTAGATGGGCAGTGGCTTCACGCGCGCGATTATCCGAGACATTCAATTACAGAGTCCACCGCAAACGACGATTTGGGAATGGCCCATGAATGGACGGTGAGGCACTCGGGACTAGAAGGCGCTCCCGAGCTGGTTTGTACACTGCGTTCTTATATGGACAAACCATTTGGCGACATCCAAGTTCGCGTCGTCGATAGCGCTGGCCGGACAATCCATGTCGAGGCCATTCGTCCAATCGAAGCGAGACAAGGCAAGATTCTCGATTTAGGCGGGCCGGTTGTCTTGGACCGGGTTCTCTCTGACAGCTTTAGCGAAGACCGCCCGGCCCTAAAAATACGTGACCTTGGAGATGGGGAAGGCGTTCATAGCGGAGTCGGCAGCCAGCTCTTGTACAATCGGGAAAGTCGCCTTAGTTTTTTTGTGGGGGCACTCACTTCCAATCGTTTCCTGACCGTGTCCCGTGTTCACGTCGGCGGCTCATTGAACGCCCCGCAAATCCAAGCTTTTGAGGTTGACTCCACTGGTACGACCGAACTGACGAAAGAGAACTCCCTGAAACAATCGCCGCCCGAAGATCAAATGGAACTGAGCCTTGTTCTTCAGCCGGGTGGAGCTTTGGATTCCGAGAAACTCTTTTTCGGCGTTAGCGACGACTACCACTCTCAGTTAGAAGTGTATGGTTCACTAATCCGCGTACTCCATCACGCACGGATTTCGTCCCCCTCTCCGATGGGCTGGTGGAGCTGGACGGCTTATTATTTCGGCCTCAACGAGGGGACCGCACTAACGAACGCACAGTGGCTCGCGCAGCATTTGAAGTCCGTGGGATACCGGTTCTTCCACATTGATGAGGGGTATCAGTACGCCCGAGGCGAATACGCTACTCCAGATTCCGCACTTTTCCCGAATGGTATGGCTGCGATGGAACGAAAGATTCGCGGCGAAGGTTTAATTCCAGGCCTGTGGACTGCGCCGTTCGAGGTTGCCGACCGGTCTTGGGTCTATGAAAATCATCGCGACTGGCTAGTGCGCAACACGAAAGGTGAGCCGATCCGCATCGGACAGGTTGGTGGCAAGGACCGGTTATTCGTGCTAGATACGACGAATCCCGGCGCTCAGGAATACTTGCGGAAGACTTACTCGACGCTGGTAAACGAATGGAGCATCGCATATATCAAATTGGATTTCATGGAAGACACAGCCGTCGAAGGTCGCTATTACCGGCCCAATACTACGGCGCTCGAAGCTCAAAGAATCGGTTTACAAATCATTCGGCAAACCGTCGGAGAGCAAGTGCTCCTGGACAAAGACGGCAGCCCAATGCTCAATCCCGTCGGTATCGTTGACACCGGGCGCATTTCTCTCGACACCGGCCACACGTTCGACGCAACGAGAGATGCCGCTCCGGGAATAGCGGCAAGATACTATATGAACCGAAATTTCTTTGTCAGCGATCCCGATGCCTTTTGCGTCTCCACGCAGATTGTGCCGGATCAGCCCTGGCATGGCGGTAAAGTTCCCCTCACACTTGACGAGGCCAAAGCATCCATCGCTCTTTCCGCCGTTTCAGGCGGAATGTACGAAATCGGTGACGATCTCCCTACGCTCGGAGGAGATCCGCAACGCCTGGCGTTGGTTCAGAATCAAGACTTGATCGACATGATCAAATTGGGCAGGGCCTCGAAACCGCTCGACCTCATGAGTTATGCGCCTGAGGATAATCAGCCAAGCATTTTTTGGCTTGGGGAAGATCGTCGCCAGGGCATGCTGACTATCTTCAACTGGACCGACCAACATCATTCGCGTTCCATCGAGTTCTCCAGGCTGGGATTACCTGCTTCGGGTCAGTACACAGTTTCGGATGTGTTCGATGGGGAAGCCCTAGCAAGTCCGAATCCGAACTCCGTCGTTGTGGATCTGCCTTCTCATTCAGCTCGGGTACTCAAGATCGTGAACACAGGTGCTCCTGCACAGCCACCGTTTATCAAGGTTGACCCTATGCCAATCGTGAAGACAGTGGCAGTAGCGACCTTTCGTGCTCAGCCGGCGACTTCCAACGACGCTGTGGTTAGCTATAGTTGGAATTTTGGAGACGGTGTAACGCTAGAAGGCCCAGAAGTCTCTCATGCTTATACAAAACCGGGAGCGTATCAGGTAGTGGTAACTGCGGCCGGTCTCGGAGGTCTCTCGACAGAAGAGCGCTTCAGCCTCACGGTATCCGGCTCAGTACCGACGAGGTTTGCCCCTGCAGAAAAGCAGCGCTATCAGCAACCCAAGGGAGCGCGACCGTGATGTAGCGTTTACTGCTCGCGCTATTGGGGCTAGGCCCCCTGTGGATGGTCGAGAATCGCCTCAATCTTCGGATCCCAATAAATCTTCTTCCCGGACCAATAGGCGCGCGCGGCCATCATGCAGGCTACGGAGTGCGAAAAGCCGTTGTGCACGGTGGCGTTCGGCTGCGTCCGGCTGCGCAAACAATCCAGCCAGTTGATCATGTGAGATGGATCTTCGTCGCCTATTCCCATTGGAGGAAGCGTCTTATCGCCTGATAGCAGGATGTCTTTGACGGCGCGTTGTTTGTCAACTTCGGTGTCATCTTCATGATTCCCCTTCTCCTCCACCATTTGCCAGCGCGGGCTGCCTTCTCCGCCATGATTGACCATGGTGGCTTTCTTTCCCATGATGCGCGTGAAACTGGGCGCATCATTGCCGAAGCTCGTGGCATAGCTCACCAGAAAACCCTTTGGATAGGTGAATAGGGCATGGAAGGTATCGGGATTCTCGCGGCCGTCATGCCAGGCGAAAATGCCGCCATTTGTCACGACCGACTGCGGAAAGCTCTCGTCCATGAAGTAGTGGCAGAGATCAATGCCATGGCTCATCCACTGGTCAGAGATGCCGCTGGAAAATTCCTTGTAGAGACGAAATTCAAAATAAAGCTGCGGATCAAACGGGCGGTGCGGCTTGTTCACTAGCCAGGCATGCCAGTCCGTATCCTCTTCGCGAATCATCTTCACTTCGGGACGACCGCGCCAGCGAGGCCCATGATAGTTCCATTCAATTTCGTACTTTGTGACTTCGCCGAGCACGCCGGAACGTACCACATCGCGCACGGCAATCTGATATGGTTCGCTGCGGTGCTGGGTGCCAATCTGGACTATGAGGTTCCGGGCAACGACTGCATCGCGCGCCGCTTTGACCTCTTCAAGAACGTTGCCCATGGGCTTTTCGCAGTAGGCGTCCTTGCCCGCTTCGGCTGTCATTTGGAGGAGCGGCGAGTGCGAGTGCTCAGGAGTGGAAATCATCACCGCATCCACATCCTTCAACCCGAGCAATTCTTGCGGATGTTGCAGGGCACGGGGAGCTTTGCCGAAGTACTTTTGATTTGCGGCAACCGCTTGTTCGCGATTGTGAGCCCATAAGTCGCAGACGGCCGTCACTTCCACGTTTTTCTTGTCTTTGAGTAACGCGACTATGCCATCGAGCTCTCTGCCGCGATTGCCAATACCGATATGCCCGAGTGAAATGCGGTCATTAGCTCCGGCAATACGCGCATATGACAACGCCGTGGAGCTCAATGTCGCGCTTCCGGCGGCCACAACCGCGCCCTTCTGCAAAAACTCCCTTCGGTTGATCTTGCTGTCTGGTCTGTCCATCGGTTTCTCCTCGGGATTCGAAAATGTCGCAGAGCTTAGTTTCTTTCTAATGTCGTGATTCTACGCCCATTTGCAATACCGCCAGAATGTTCTCAATTGATGTCAGCTGGCGTATCGGAAATGACAACCGCACAGGAATGAACCGCAAGGCATCTGTGCCCGGCAGTCGATTGCAGTCAACGTCAAATCCACTGTTACAGTCACAGGTTGTGATATAAAACTCTTTCCATGAAGCGGGTACAAAGCACTTGTATGTCTGCGGCCACGGAGAAAATACCAGCATGATCGTTAGAGTTTTTGAAGATAAGCTCTCTCTCAGCAAGGCTGCTGCCGAGCAAGCGTCTGCCGCAGTGCGCAGTGCGATCCACGATCGCGGCTACGCCCGGATCATCGCCGCGACGGGAACATCCCAATTGGATTTTCTGGAGGCGCTGACCAATGCGAAAAACATCGACTGGCAGCGAGTCGAGATGTTTCACCTCGATGAGTACGTCGGGCTTCCAATCACTCATCCCGCCAGCTTCCGCAAGTATCTTCTGGAACATTTGATTCACAAGGTGGGGATTGCCAAGTATCACCTGCTTGACGGCGACGGTGATCCTGCTGGAGTTGTCCGCCGCGTTGGCAACGCTCTGCGATCAGCGCCCGTGGACGTTGCTTTCGTTGGCATTGGTGAGAATGGGCATCTGGCCTTTAATGATCCCCCCGCGGATTTTCAGACAGAGGAGCCCTACCTCATCGTCAAACTCGATGAAGCTTGCCTGCGGCAGCAGGTAGGAGAGGGCTGGTTTGCAAGTATTTCAGAAGTCCCTCGGCAAGCCATCTCCATGTCGGTAAGACAGATCCTGAAGGCAAAGGAAATTATTTGCGTCGTTCCTGACGCGCGGAAAGCTCCGGCGGTCAAGTTGTGTTTCGATAGGGAAGTCAGTCCGATGGCGCCAGCTTCCATTCTGCGGACGCATCCGGCGGCCACGGTTTATCTGGACCAGGAATCCGCCAGTTTGCTTAGTCCCGGAGCGCTCATTGCCCTTGCTGCGCCCGCTTGATGCGTGACCGCATGACTTCCCCGACCACGTTACTCTCGTTTGCTTGCTCAGGATTTCTGTGGCGATAGCCGGACAAGTGAATTCGGCCGAACCTCGCTCGATTCCCTCCTTACGCTGGTGGATTGGCGGAATTCTCTTCGCCTCAACGGTGATCAATTACATTGATCGGCAGACACTCTCCATCCTTGCGCCCTTT
>Ga0070716_100000217_pt1 | contig 23056 bp, 21 predicted proteins | sample LARL112metaG_FD_71395 | JGI IMG/M metagenome (GOLD analysis project Ga0070716, IMG submission 71395) | Corn, switchgrass and miscanthus rhizosphere microbial communities from Kellogg Biological Station, Michigan, USA - LAR L11-2 metaG | ecosystem: Host-associated > Plants > Roots > Rhizosphere... | reverse complement strand
AAACCACCGCTGGCGAGAACGACTGCGGTGCCTGTCAGCATTTCATCCGCGTTGCTTCGCTTGACTTTGAGACCGGTCACACGCCCACTCTCCACGAGAAGCGTTTGCGCGGTGCAGCCGTATACGATTTCCACGCCGGCCTGCCTTGCCGCGCGAGAAAGCGCCTCAACCAATGCAGGTCCGCCGCCTTTTGGCTGGATGCGCGGCGGACCTTTCGCCAAATAGTAGGTCGGCTGAATGAATTCGATGCCATGCGAGCCAATCCATTTGATCGTCTCGGGAGCTTCGCGCGCGAGCCGTGTGAAATAGCGCTCGTCGCCTTTGAATTTCGTTGCCGCCAGCGTGTCCTGCACGAAACTTGGTTCAACGCGATCCGGCGCGGCCATTCGCATGTATGAGGGGGACCAGCGTGTGTTGCCGCCGGCTTCGTTTTCCGGTGCCTTGTCGATGAGCGTAACGTGGATGCTTTGCCCCGCTGTCGCGGCCGTCTCGACCGCCGACAGCGCGGCGGCCAGCCCGGCTGCACCTTGGCCAACGACAATCAGACGTTGCGATCCATTCGCCATGGTCATCCTACAACCAGAGAATCTTCTTCCTGTAATCGAGATCGGACAATAGCGGACTCGCCGGCCCCGTGTGGAACACGGCGCCGCGCTCGAGGACAAACACGCGATCGGCCAGCGCCAGGACAAGATCAAGATTGTGTTCGACGATGATGATCGACAGTTCTTTGCGAAGCCGGTTGAAGGCCTGAAAAAGCTCCAGAATGACGGCTGGCGCCAGGCCCTCGAATGGCTCGTCGAGCAAAAGCAATTTCACATTGCCGGAAAGGGCGCGTGCGACGGCGACCATCTGCTGCTCGCCTCCCGACAGATAGTCGGCGGCAACATGCATGCGCTCCTTCAATTGCGGGAAAAAGCTGAAGATCTGATCTTCGCTCCAGACCACACCCGAATCGCCCTGCGAACTTCGGGCTAAACGGCCAAGCGCCAGGTTGTCAGCAACCGACATGCCGGCAAAAAGGCCGCGGCCTTGCGGGACATAGCCGATGCCCATGCGCGCGATATCCGGTGTCGGCAGGCCCGCGATAACTTTACCGTTGAATTCAATTGTGCCGGATGCCGGCGGTACCAGTCCGCAAAGCGTCTTCAGCAAAGTCGACTTGCCGGCGCCATTGCGGCCGAGCAGAGCGACGATTTCGTTGTCTCGTACATCGAGCGTCGCGTCGTTGAGTATGTGGCTCTTGCCATAGAACGAATTTACCTTCTCGAAACGCAGAACGCATTTTTCTCCTGCGCCGACGCCGGCACGCCCGACCTCGGTTGGCCGACCAGTGCCGGTGTAGACTTCCTGCACGCGGCGGTCGGCGCGAACCTCCGCAGGTGTACCGGTCATCAACACTTCGCCTTGGTTCATGACGGTGACGCACCGGGAGATACCCAGCACGCGGTCAACATCATGCTCGACGATCAGTACCGGAATATTCGCGGCGACACTTTTGATGAGGTTCGAGACGCGGTCACGCTCGGCAGCCGCGAGACCGGCCAGCGGTTCGTCGAGCAACAACAACTGTGGCTTGGAGCCAAGCGCGATCCCGAGATCGACAAGGCGTTGCCCGCCGTAAGACAACTCTCCGCCCTGAGTATGCTCAATGCCCTCCAGTCCGAGAAAACGAATGAGTTCGGCTGTCTCTGCGTGTACGTCGGCGTAACTGTCGACGTCACGCCAGACATTGAACCGCCCAGGATGGCGCGCCTGGAGCGACAGACGGATGTTCTCGTAGATCGACGAGGCGTTGAACAGACTGGTGATTTGAAATGAACGGGCGAGGCCGCGCTGACAAATATCATGGATAGGCAGGCCCTGAATGTCGCGCCCGTTGAGATGGATCGTTCCGCGATCGGGGCGATACAGGCTCGATATGAGATTGAAGAGCGTTGTCTTGCCGGCGCCATTGGGCCCGATCAGCGCGTGGATTTCACCGGCTTGAACGGAGAGACTCGCACCCGATACAGCGCGGACGCCGCCGAAATGCTTTGAGACGTCGATAACCTCGAGCACCTTGCCGGTTTGGATTTGCGGGCAGAGAAATGCCGGAAGCCCCAATCCCTCATAGATCTTGCGTTTGCTCATCGCCGCGGCTTCTTCCGGTGGACGACGCCAGCGTCGCTGCAGCTTGGCCCAGATGCCAATCAGCCCGCTGGGCGAGAACAACACAAAGCCGACGAAGACGAGGCCGAACCACAGCAGCCAATTGGCGGTCCAGATTGAGAACAGTTCGCGAAAAACAATAAAAAACAAAGCACCGAGCGCTGGTCCCAGGACATGATGCATGCCGCCGATCACAACCATGGCGAGGAGTTCGCCGGAAAACGGAACAGAGACCGCCTCCGCGGAAACGAGATAAGTCTGAAATCCGAGAAGCGCGCCGGCGACCCCGGCTATCACAGCCGAGAGTACAAAGACTCCGAGCTTGTAGCGATCAACCGGATAACCTTGAAACGTGGCCCGCAGCTGGTTTTCGCGGATCGCAACAAGGACATGGCCAAACGGCGAGCGCGTTACGCGCAACAACACATAGAGAACCGCAAGCCCGATCAAGGCGACAAGAATGTAGTAGGCAAGCGGATCATCGAGATGAATTGGCCCAATGCTGCCGCGCTTGAGGCCGCTCAGGCCGTCCTCGCCGCCAGTCACCTCGGTCCATCGGAACGCAACAGTGTACGAAAGCGCCGCGAGGGCGAGCGTCAGCAACGAAAAATAAACGCCGCGCCGGCGCAAGATGAGAATTCCGGCAATGGTTGCCGCAACGGCCACAAACGCCATCGACAATATAATTGGCAACCAAATCTGGCCTTTAAACCAATGCAACTGAATCAATCCGGCGACGTAGGCCCCGAGGCCAAACCAGGTGCTGTGACCGAACGAGACCAATCCAGTGAAGCCGACGCATAAATTGAGCGCCATCGTCGCGATCGCCAGGATAACGACCATGGACGCGGTGTTCGTCGACAGACCGAACGCGTGCAGAATGATCGGCAAGGCAACAAGCGAAACTGCTGCGATCCACAGCGGCTGATGTTTCGATCGAGATTTGCCCTTGCTCATTCGAATCTCTCGATGCGTTCGCCAAGCAATCCGCGCGGGCGGAATAAAAGCACCAGAAACATCAGGACATAGATGGAGGCCTCGCCGGCTGCCGGCGCAAAGTGGATGGTGATGCCGCGCACCACCCCGACCAGAAGTGCGGCAAGCACCACGCCCCAGAAACTTCCCAGGCCGCCGATCACAACCACAACAAATGCGACGGTGATGATTTCGGCACCCATCGCGGGATGTACGATGGTGATTGGTGCAAACAGCGCACCGGCAATTGCCGCCATCCCGACGCCGAGCACGACGACAACGGTCATGTAAGGCTGCAGTCTGATTCCAAGCGCTGCAACCATGTCCGGCCTTTGAATCCCGGCGCGCACGACACGGCCAAATGCGGTCTTGTGCAGGAGCAGCCATATGCCGAGCAAAATCGCTGCGACGATTGCAAGCAGCATCAGCCGGTAACGCGAAAACAGAAAATCGCCGATAAAAACCGCGCCCTTCAGGCTTTGCGGCATCGTCTGCGACAGCGGCGCGGCCCCCCATATGATCCGCAGCAACTGCTCTGCCATCATGGCGAGCCCAAACGTGACCAGCAGGCTGAGGACGGGGTCCGCGTTGTAGAAACGCCGCAGGATAAAGCGCTCGAACAAAATGCCGAGCAGCCCGACAGCAACAGGAGAGGCGAGAACGGCCGGGCCGAAACCGAGTTGGTTCGTCAGTGCGACTGCGACGTAGGCGCCGAAGGCATAGAAAGCGCCGTGCGCCAGGTTGACGATGCCTCCGACGCTGAAGATCAGCGACAGGCCAAGCGCTATCAACAGGTAGTAGCCGCCAAGGACGAGGCCGTTGACTACCTGTTCCAGCAAGAACATGAACGAGGTTCTCGGACTAACGATGTGTCGTGCCGGTTAAGACCGGCGTGCACCGGGACCGGACGCGGCGTTGAGCGTGGCCGCGTCCGACCGCCCGATTACAAGGTGCAGGGATTCTGTTCCTTGGTCGGGTTGATGACTTCGAGCGGTTCGTTCGCGCTCGGAATGGCCGGACCGAGCGCGAGAAAATCCCACTTGTCCTTGGCCTGACCTTTCGGCTTGACCGTGAACGGGTAGGCTTCCTGGATCAGTTGATGATCCCAGTTCCGGAAATACCCTTTCCGGCCTTTCAAAATATCGAATTCCGTCTGCTTCTCGAAATAAGCGATCAGCTTGTCGGTGTCGGTCGACTTGGTGTCATTCATGGCCTGCGCCATGACTTTGAAAGAAATGTATTCGATCCAGGCATGGTTCTCGGGCGGTTTGCCATGCTTTTTGATGAAGGCGGCAACAAACTCTTTCGAAGCCGGAACGTCGAGATCGTGGTGCCAGACTGTCGGCCACGTGCCGCTCAGATTGCCTTCACCTGCCGCCCACGCGTCAGCGGTGTTGAGATTGAATCCGACGATGGGATAGGGCAGTCCAAATTCGGCGTATTGTTTGATTAGATTGGTGACTTGATTGCCGGCCAGATTGCAGCAGACAACGTCAGGCTTTGCCTGCCTCACCTTCAGCAGATAGGGACTGAAATCGGTGACGTCGGTGGCGATCAACTCGTCACCCAACAAGGTCGCCTGATTGGCAGCGAAGAACGCCTTCGCGGCTTTGAGCAAATCATGGCCAAAAATGTAGTCGGCGGTCAGGGTGTAGAACTTCTTGCCGTTGACCATGTTGTCACGCTGCAGGGCTTTGCCAACGGCGTTGACCATTACCGTGTTCGGAATATCGACATGGAACGTGTATTTGTTGCAATTCTTGCCTCGCAACGCGTCAGAGCGCGCGCCGATCTGCATGAACAGCCGCTTGTTTCGCTCCGCCACTTGCATAATGGTCACGGCAGAGGCTGAACTGATCTCGCCCATCAGCACAGTCGCGCCATCCTGATCGAGCATGCGCTGCGCCTTGGTCGCGGCCGTAGCAGGATTGACGGAATCTTCCGAGATGATTTCGATCGGCCGACCCATCACGCCGCCCGCTTTGTTGATCTCCTCTTCGGCCATGCGCATGCCCAGCTGGGCATAGGCGCCGAGCGCTCCAAGGAAGCCAGTCAATGGCGTGAGGTGGCCAATTTTGATTTTGTCCGCCTGGGCGTGAACGATGGCTGGAAATCCCAGTGCTGACACGCCGGCAAAAGCAGCGCCGGCTTTCAATACGCTTCGACGATTATGTTTGCTCATGCTTCCCTCCCTTTGGACGCGTCCCTTGGGTGCCTCTCGACATATGCCACATTGTGAGAGACGCTTTTTTATTATTGGATGATAAGTTGGGGCCATTGCCTGTCAACGGCCAACAGCGTGTTGCCTTGGTCGGGTCAAACGGAGACGAATTATGCTGCTTGCAGGTCAGAAAGTTGTTGTCGTTGGCGGGTCATCCGGCATCGGTCTGTCGACTGCCGAACTGGCAAAAAGCGAGGGCGCCGACGTCACGATCGCGTCGCGGAACGCCGAGCGTTTGAAGGCCGCGGCAGAAAAGCTGGGCGTTAAGTCGAAGCCGGCTGACGTGACCAGCGATGAAAGCGTCGCGCAACTTTTCCAGCACTGCGGTGTGGTCAATCACGTCGTGGTCACTGCGGCACAATTGCGCACCGGCCCGTTCAAGACAGTGCCCATGGAAGACGTCCGTGCGACCATGGAGGCGAAGTTCTGGGGCGCCTGGCGCGTCGCGCGTGCGGCCCAAATCAAACCCGGCGGCTCCCTCACGCTTGTTTCCGGATTTCTGAGCGTTCGCCCGCGGCCGGCGGCAGCGATCGTGGCCGCGACAAATGGTGCACTGGAGTCGCTTGCGCGAAGTCTGGCGCTCGAACTGGCTCCTGTACGGGTGAACGCCATTTCGCCCGGCATCATCGACACACCGATCCGCGCCGCTATGCCGGAAGCCGCCCGCCGCGAAATGCTGGCCAAAGCCGCCGCTGCGCTGCCGGTTGGCCGTGTTGGTCTCGGTGAAGATATCGCGCGGCAAATCCTGACCTTCATGACGGTTGGTTTTGCCACGGGTTCCATCGTATATCTCGACGGCGGCGGCCTCGTCGTCTGATTTCAATCGTGACGCTTACGAGAAAGTGAGCATGTTATGAGTTATGTCATGGTCGCTCGGTGGCGGCCGCGCGAGGGCGCGACGAAGCAAATCGAAACCATTCTGCGGGAATTGGCCGCGGCTATTCGTCAAGAACCGGGCAATCTACATTTTACGGCACTTCGCGGGCGCGACGACGCGAACGAAATTCTGCTCTATGAAGTGTATGCTTCGGAAGAGGCGTTCCGCGAACATCAACAGACCGAGCACTTCAAGAAACTTGTGCTCGAACGTGCCGTGCCGTTGCTGGCCGTGCGCGAACGGCACGCCTATTCTATCGCCGACGACATTTGAAACCTTCTTGGGTAGCGCCCCGAAGTAACCAGCGCGGGCGCGGTCAGCCGAGGTCCTTGACGGCGACCGCTTCAATTTCGACCATCAGATCAGGGTGCGACAGGCGTCGCACCTCGACGGTCGTGCTGGCCGGCAGACCCACGCCCAAATAATCGTGGCGGATGTCGACGTGCTTAAAGAACTCGTCGATGTCGGTCACAAATGTTGTGGTTTTGACGAGATGGGCGAGAGTAATGCCAGCAGCCTCAAGCGCCGCACGGATATTCTCGCCGACCTGGCGAATTTGCGTCCGCATGTCGCGCGGCCCGACAATATTTCCCGACTTATCGCGTGCGAGCTGCCCGGAAATGAAAATGAGTGATTGTGTCTCGGCCACAACCACGTGCGTGTACAGGACACGGCCTTCGAGCGCGCGTTGAAACAGCGTCTTCGGTTGGATCTTGGTCACTGACATGGCTGCTGTTCTCCTTGGGGCTATTGCGGCCGCCGCTCCCGTTTAGCAAGATCGCTGCCGACGTGGCAAAGGAGGGCGAACATGCACACGACATCACGTGGTTCTGGTCGACTGTCGAGGCGCCATCTGCTGCAGGTCGGCGCGGCAGGGTTTGTCGGCGCTTCAATGGCCGCACTTCCCCGCGCCTTTGCTGCTCCGGTAACGATCCGCTACGCGACGGGCGGCGGGATTGGGCCGAACGAAATGGAGACGATCATCTTTCTCGATTACTTGAAGGAGAACGTCCTCAAGAACTACGGAAAATCGTACACACTGGAAATGACCTTTACGCGCGGCACGCCCGAGGCGGCCACACTCCTGGCATCTGGCCAAGCGGACCTCGGGACGCTTGCATTTTCGACGTTCGCGACCGCGATCGCAAAAAATGCCGTCGCAGGCGGGCTTTCGATCATCTCCGACAATTATCAGGACGGTCACGCCGGCAACGCGACCAACACGTTCTTTGTGCTCCAGGACTCGCCGATCAAGACGGTGGAGGATCTCAAGGGCAAGAAGATCGGCGTCAATGCCTATGGTTCGGCCGTCGATCTCGCCCTGCGCGTCGTCTTGAAGAAGAAGGGCCTCGATCCGAAGCGCGACGTTCAGATTGTCGAAATCAATTTCCCGAACATGGCGGCGGCGATACGGGAAAAGCGAGTCGATTGTGGCGTTCTTGTCATTCCATTCCTTGCCGTTGAAAGCCGCAAGGGCGATCTGCGGACGTTGTTCACCGGCGGAGATGCGTTTGGCCCGTCGTCCGTGATCTTCCAGGTGGCCCGAACCGAATTCCTGAATCAGAATGCAGACGCCGTGCGCGGGTACCTCGCCGACTATGTTGCCGGACTCAATTGGTACTATGACAAGGCCAATCGCAACAAAGCCATCGAACTCGTTGCCGCCTTCACGAAATCGCCGAAAGAGGTGCTCGACAGTTATTTTGCAACGGGCAGCGACTACTATCGCGATCCCAATGGCTGCGTGCCGGTGATCGCCATCCAGACACCGATCAATGCAATGGTCGAAGAAAATCTGATACCGCAACCGGTCGATGTTTCGAAGTACCTGGCTCTGAGCTACCTGCCGCGCCCGTGCTCGACCTAGTCCGACCGAAGATCGAGATTCGGGGCGTATCGAAGACCTACGCAAGCGAACACGGTCCCGTGCTCGCTTTGCGAGGTACCGATCTGACCGTCAACGAAGGCGAGTTTGTTTCGATTGTCGGCCCGTCGGGTTGCGGCAAGAGCACGCTTCTCTATGTCGTCGGCGGATTTCTGGCCGCAGATGGCGAGGTTGCTGTCGACGGCGCTCCAATCAAGGGTCCGGGCACCGACCGCGGAGTTGTCTTCCAGGAATACGCACTCTTTCCGTGGCTGACGGTGCACGACAACATCGCCTTCGGCCTCGAACGTCAGGGCCTGGTCGCGTCAGAGCGTGAGAAGATCGTCAGCCGCCTGGTGGGAGTTATCGGCCTTGCCGGCTTCGAAAAACGCTATCCGCGTGAGCTTTCCGGAGGCATGAAGCAACGCGTGGCGATCGCGCGCACGCTTGCGCGCGATCCGGCGATCCTGTTGCTCGACGAGCCCTTCGGCGCCCTCGATGCCCAGACCAGAGAAATCATGCAGGACGAGCTACTGCGGATCTGGCTGGAGACCCGCAAGACTGTCCTCATGGTCACCCACGACGTTACCGAGGCAGTCTATCTCTCGAACCGGATTTGCGTCATGTCGGCCCGACCCGGTCAGATCATCGAGGAATTCACCGTCTCCCTTGACCGTGGTCGTCCGCGTGAAGAACTCGTTGTCTCGGAGCAGTTCAACAGTATCCGCAACCGCGTCTGGCTGTCGGTGCGGCGTCAGGCTCTGGTTGCCGGAGAACGCAATGACGAAAGCTGACGAGTTTATGTCGTCAGCAAGGCGCGGGCTCGTGCGCGTCGCGCCTCTGATTCTTTTCGGGCTGATATGGCACATCATCTGCGCCGTAGGACTGGTCAATAAGGATTTCCTGCCGGCGCCGGGTGCTGTTGCTGCCGCGCTTGCCGACTTGTTCAAGGGCGGAGAAATCACCAAAAATCTCACAATCACTTTGTTCAGGGCGGCCGTAGGTCTCGTTCTTGGCGCCGCGTGCGGTATCTGGATTGGCGTGATGATGGCCCGCTCGCGCCACTTCCGTGAGTACGTGACCCCGATCGTCGGCGGTACTTATTCGCTGCCCAAGTCAGCGCTGATCCCGCTTTTCGCTCTGTGGTTCGGAATCGGGAACGTCACCGCGATCGCCGCGGTCTTTCTTGCCTGTCTTCTGCCAATGATCGTCAACACTTATCACGGCGTGGTCACGACTCCGAAGGTTCTGGTCTGGAGCGCGGAGGCGCTGGGAACGGGCGAACGCGAGCTGTGGCCGCGTATCTTCATTCGCAACGCGCTACCCGACATCTTCACCGGGCTCCGTATAGCGCTTGGATTCTCATTCGTGCTGGCGATTTCCGCCGAAATGATCGCCTCCACGAACGGCATCGGAAAGCTGATCTTCATGTACGGCGAAAACGGGAATTACGACTACATGTTCGCCGGAATCGCCTGCATGGTAATCGTTGCCTTTCTTGCTGACCGTGTACTTGTCATTCTGACGAAGCGATTGCTGGTCTGGCATGAATCGGCCGTCACCGAGCCCGAGACGAGGCGGCGATGAATTCGGCCGAGGTCCGCACGGATGCGTTTGCATGGCGCTCGGCGGTTTCAATTTTGCTGTTCATCGCTCTTTGGGAAATCGCGGCGCGGATCCACGTTGCCCCGGCAATATTGCTGCCACCGTTTTCGATCGTGGCCGCACAGCTGTGGCACTCGACACTGGACGGCACGCTTGCTGCCGACTTGTCTATAAGCCTCGCGCGGGCGTTTTGCGGGCTGGCGCTGGCAACTGGAGGAGGCGTCGTCCTGGGACTGCTTATGGCGCGAAATCGGACGATCGAATGGCTAGTCGATCCGCTCGTTGCCCTTGGATTTCCGTCACCGAAGATCGCTTTCATTCCGATCTTCATTTTGTGGTTCGGGATTGAAAGCTTGTCGAAGGTTCTGCTTGTGACCTTTGCATGCGTATTTCCGGTCATCATCGGCACCTACAGTGCGGCTCGCGCGGTGAGCAGGCAGTTCATCTGGTCGGCACTCTCGCTCGGCAGCAACCGGTTTAGTTTATTCCTGCATGTGATTCTGCCGGCGTGCTATCCGCGTATTTTTACGACGTTCCGGATCGTTGTGCCTGTGGGCCTTATCACCACCTTTACCGCCGAGATGGTTGCAGGTGGCGGCGGCATGGGCGCGACCTTGATCTATTCGCAGCGCTTTTTCGAAAGCCCGACAGTCTTTGCCTATATCGTCGTGATGCTGGCTGTGGGGCTCGTGGTCGATGCGGTGATGCGGCGTTTTCAAAACCGGTTCCTGCGCTGGGCGGAGGGCTGATTTGTGCTTTTTTTGACCCAAGCGGAAATCAGTGCGGTCGATGCGACATCGCGGAATCTCTCAGCAGGCTTGCGGCGCTGGGTAGCTCCATGATTCTGTTATGGCTCGGGGGTCAGCAGTTGGGAGTAATTCGATGGAACGAAAGAAAGCGTCCGATTTCCCGCAGGAACTCTTGAACCTGTTTGACCGATACGTGCATGGCGGCATTGATCGCCGTCAGTTTCTCGATGGTGCACAAAAGTTTGCCGTCGGCGGCATGACGGCAGTTGCACTCCTCGACATGCTACGACCGAACTATGCGTGGGCGATACAGGTTCAAGAAAACGACAGTCGGATCAAGGCTGAGTCCGCAACTGTGCCATCGCCGCGGGGCAACGGAAGCATCAACGGTTATCTGGTACGCCCGGCGGATGCGGCGGGAAAACTCCCGGCGATCCTGGTTGTTCACGAGAACCGTGGTCTGAATCCGTACATAAAAGATGTGGCGCGGCGGTTGGCGGTGGCCAAGTACATCGCATTTGCCCCCGATGGACTGACGTCTGCGGGCGGTTATCCCGGAGATGACGAGAAGGGTTTGGAGCTTTTCAGGCAGATCGACGGCGCCAAAATGAGAGAAGACTTTCTTGCTGCCGCAACGTGGCTGAAATCGCGCCCGGATTGCACGGGTAAACTCGGCGCTGTCGGGTTTTGCTTCGGTGGCGGCGTTGTAAACCTGTTGGCAGTCCAGATGGGCACTGGCCTTGCCGCCGCGGTTCCATTTTATGGAAGTCAGCCCAGCGCTGCTGACGCGGCCAGTATCAAAGCGCCGGTGCTTGCGCAGTACGGCGAACTTGACACACGGATTACATCAGGTTGGCCAGCCTTTGATGCTGCACTGACGGCCGCGCACGTACCGCACGAGGGATATGTGTATGCCGGGGCCAACCACGGCTTCCATAACGATACGACTCCTCGTTATGACGAAGCTGCGGCCAAACTAGCCTGGCAGCGCACGCTGGATTGGTTCGATAAGTACGTGCGATCGGCGGCGTGACAAACCAGGCCCCTTCCTGAGTACACGTGATAGTTGCTACGATGCTCTGTCTGAGCCTCGGGGGCAGCGATGAGGCGCCGTACATTCATTACTCTACTTGGCGGCGCGGTCGCCTGGCCGGTACTGACCCGTGCGCAGCAAGGCGAGCGCGTACGGCTCATCGGCATCCTCAACATCCTTGGAAAGGACGATCCTGAGGCACAAGCTCGGCTAAAACTCTTTTACGAAGCCCTCGGACAATTGGGTTGGCAAAGCGGCCGCGATTTTAAGATCGAAAGCCGTCAGGTCGGTGGCGATGTCGACCGCCTTCGCCGTTACGCCACGGAGCTTGCCGCGCTCGGACCCGACGTAATCCTGAGCATTGGCAGCATCTCGGTCGGCGCATTGCAACAAGCCACGCGGACTATTCCAATTGTGTTCGTGAATGTTCCGGATCCGGTCGGTGCGGGCTTCGTGCAAAACATGGCGCACCCGGGAGGCAATACGACGGGTTTCTCGAACTTCGAATATAGCATGAGCGGAAAATGGGCCGAATTGCTGAAACAAGCCGCGCCCCAGATTACGCGAGCACTGGTACTGCGCGATCCGACGTCTGCGGCAGGTATCGGGCAATTCGCTTCGGTTCGTTCGGTGGCGCAGTCCCTTGGTGTCGAGCTCACGCCGCTTGACGTGCGCGACACCGAAGAGATTGAGCGCGGCGTCCAGGCGTTTGCGCGTGCCGGGAACGGCGGCGCCATTGTCACGGCGGGCGGCACGGCGGCGCATCGCAATCTCGTCATCGATCTTTTCGCCCGCTACAAATTGCCGGCGACCTATCCCTATCGGTATTACGCGGCAGACGGCGGCCTCATGTCTTATGGGCCGAATACCCACGAGCCGATCCGTCGCGCCGCGGCGTATGTCGATCGTATTCTCAAAGGTGAGAAGCCCGGTGACTTGCCGGTGCAGGCGCCGGACAAATTCGAACTGGTGGTCAATCTCAAAACCGCGAAGGCGCTGGGCCTCAACATTCCGCAGTCGTTGCTCGCTAGAGCAGACGAGATCATCGAATGAGAAGCACGATGTCCGGTCTTGGCCCTTAGCGGACATCCTGGGTTGAAGCGGACATCTGAAATTAGCCCTTCCAAGTAGCGCTGCTGATTAGCCCCGCTGCGTGTCCGCAACCGGGCTAAGCCGGAAGAGTTCCGCAACGCTACACGCGTTCTTGAAAATCAATGAGCTTGCGTGGCCCGGAATGTTGGTTGAAGTTGATGCGATAGCAATGACAGCCCCGCAATCGCACCTGAGGACGTTTCGTTCACGCCAATGAATTCGCAAGTAAGTCAATCGGGGGTCACGATACTTGTCGGCACGACGAAGGGTGCTTTCCTCGTGTCCGGTGGGAGCAACAGGCAGGGTTGGAAACTTACAGGGCCATTCTGCAATGGCTGGCCTATCAATCACGTCATAGGTGACGCTGCCACGGGATTGCTGTGGGCCGGTGGGGGTGGCGAATGGCACGGCACCGGAGTCTGGCGCTCCGAAGACTTGGGTTCCACCTGGGAAGTTGCAAAGCTCACAAAGGGACAGATCGACGACTGGGCGGCCAGCGAACCGCAACTCGCAGCGACGATGAATTGGACCAAGCAACCATCGCCGTTCGCGGACCAGTTCTCGCAGATCTGGTCGCTCGGTTACGCGCACGGGACGTTGTATGCGGGGACCAAACCGGCAAGACTGCTTTCGAGTCGGGACGGCGGCAAAAGTTGGGAAGAAGTTCGAGGTCTGCGAGATCATCCTTCTGCCGACAGTTGGAATCCCGGTGGAGCTGGATTGGTTTTGCACACCATTTTGTTTGATCCAGCGAACGCCAAAAAGCTGTGGGTCGGGATTTCTGCAGCTGGCGTCTTTGCGACCGAGGATGGCGGCAGGACCTGGGATCGTCGTAACCGGCTGTCAAATACGGGGCCCAGCACTGAACACTCTCATCCCGCGGGGCCCCGCGACGGCGAAATCGGACATTGCGTCCACAACCTGATGCGGGCACCAGGCCGCACTGACTTGCTTTATCAGCAAAACCATCATGGCGTCTGGCGTTCTGCCGATGGCGGTCGGAGTTGGGACGACATCACGCGCGGTCTTCCGTCGACGTTCGGGTTTCCGATCTGCGTTCATCCACGAGATCCAGAAATCATCTGGACCGTGCCCTTGAACGGTGACATTGCTGGCCGCTTTCCGCCCGACGCCGCTGCTGCCGTGTGGCGCTCAAATGATGCCGGTGAGACTTGGCAGGCCCTTCGCGACGGGCTGCCTCAGGACGGCTGCTATTTCACGGTTCTTCGTCAGGCCATGGCGCGTGACGAACGCGAACCGGTGGGGGTCTACTTCGGCACCAATAGCGGCTCAGTCTTTGGCAGCTTTGACGAGGGCGAGAGTTGGCACGAGATCGCGCGGCATCTTCCGACCATTCTGAGCATCGAAGCGCTCGATCGCCGATAGAGTTTGAAAAAATTATGCGTTGATAATGCAGGTTGGATAACTGTAGCCTCGTTTCAACACAATGAAAGCGTAGCTGCGGGAATGCATGTGCCACTCAAAGGAATCTGGAGGAGGCTCTATTGATGAGGCCTGACATTCCTTTTTCCAGGTGCCGACGGACTCTGAAATGGAGTGGATTGGCTGCAGCGGGTGCAATGTTGTTACTGACTGCAGGTGCGAGTGCGCAGATGGCTGGCGGAGAGAAGGGCAAAAGACACCCCGACACTCAAAAAACGGAAGATCGGGCAAAAAAGAAAGTGGACGAGAAGGCGTACCAAGACGCTCTGAAGAGCGTACCCGCATCGAACGAAAAGCCAGACCCCTGGAAGAGCATGCGATAGGTCTCCTGGAGCGGCCTTCGCAGTTCAATTGCGCCCTCGCACGGATGATTTGCCGGCATTGATCAGCCGTTTAGAGGCCTCTTTGGCAGCGTCGATATATGTCCGACTGCCATGAATGAGCGTGAGAGCCATCGATCCTTCCATCAACAGCATTATTTCGCGCGCGCGTTCGGCGGGACGGGCGACGCTGGCCTTTGCAAGTCGTTCGGTAAGCCAGACTTCTGTCGCCGCCTTGTGGCGGCGCGCAATGCTGCGGGCCGGGTGCCCAGGAAGATGCGCAAGCTCGACGACGAGCTTGGTGAAACCCGATCCCGGCCAGCGCGGTGTCGCGGCAACCCATCCTGCGAGCTGATCAAAGAAAGATTCGATCATTCCGTCAGGATCGGTCGGCATCTGTTCGCCGAAGTGGCTTAGCCGCCTATGCGCGAGATCATTGTGATGAACAAGGACGGCCGCCAGGAGGTCGTCCTTGCTCTGATAATAAGAGTAGATCGTTTTTTTTGTGAGTTTTGCGCGTTCGGCGATGTCATCGATGCTGGTGCGGGTGAAGCCGGACCGCCAGAAGCATTGATATGCCGCGTCGACAATGCGCTGCCGAGTTTGCTCCGTTTTCACGCGCATCTGTGCCTCCGGCCAAAAGTATACTGACCAGTGAATTTACATCATTGCTCGATCCTGAAATGATTTTCTTCGAGTATTTTGGCCGCCAAACCGATTAACCGTCTGCAAACAGTGGACGCGGGTTATGCCATTTCAATCGCTCACGATCAGAAGCCTCAAAGCGACTCCTGTTGTTCTAAAACTCAAGCGGCCCGTGGTTGCGCGCATCGCGACCATCACCGACTGGCCGATCATATTGATCGATCTCCATACGGAAGAGGGCATTGTCGGGCGCAGCTACCTTGAACCCTACACGACGAAGACGATGAGGTATCTCGTCCCGGCGCTGCATGACCTTGGTGAAATGTTCAAAGGCCGAAAGCTTGCGCCTCTTGAACTCTACGACCTTGCGCGCAAGTCACTTCACTTTGTTGGCTATCAGGGCCAATCCACGATCGCGGTGTCCGGCCTCGACATGGCGGCATGGGATGCGCTCGGCAAAGCGGCCGGTCTGCCTTTGTGTGTCCTTCTCGGCGGGTCTGTTGGTCCAGTCAGGGCCTATAACAGCAACGGCCTTTGGTTGCAGCAACCGCGCATCGTGGCGGAGCAAGCCATCGAACTGCGCGACGAGGGAGGGTTTACCGGCCTGAAGTTGCGGCTCGGTCGCGAAAAATTACGCGACGACATTGAAACAGTATCAGCGGTGCGGAAATCGGTCGGTGACGACATGCACCTCATGATTGATTTCAACCAGGGCCTGGATTTGGGCGAGGCCTTGCAGCGCTGTCACGCAATCGATGACCTGGGTCTGGATTGGATCGAGGAGCCAATCGTCTATGACAACCTCGATGGATACATACAGCTTGCGGCCGAGCTGAAGACGCCAATCCAGATTGGCGAGAACTTCTACGGTCCGCGCGACTTGCACAAAGCGCTTCAGAGCAAAGCCTGTGACTTTGTGATGCCCGACTTCATGCGCATCGGCGGTGTTACGGGCTGGCTAAAATCCGCTGCTATTGCTGGCGCGGCGGGCACACCCATGTCGACGCACCTTTACCCAGAGGTCGCTGCTCACGTCATGCGGGTTACGGAAACCGCACATTGGCTTGAATGGCAGGATTGGGCCGATCCGATATTGCAAAAGCCGTACTTGATCAAAGACAGCTTGCTGCACGTACCTGACGTGCCAGGGATCGGTCTGGAATGGAACGAAGACGTGGTCGCGGCGAACCGTGTCGACTTGTAGGTGCTCTTAAGTGCCCTCTTAAGTGCAGAGTGCGACGATCATATCGAACAAGGTGCGTGCACCAGTGGTGCCCCAGAGGGCGAAGGCTGCCATGCTGAGCACCAGTGCAGCAATGCCTGTCGACCACAGCAGCAAATAAGGAGTGCGGGCGGACGACGGTTCGGTCATTGGACTGACCCGATTCATCTGTGGGCAGGGTACCAACTATGCAGCCACTGGCGAAGTTCCCAGGCGCGGCACCGGCTGCTCGCGAATGAACCAGTGAATCACGGCCGCAAATATGCCGAGGCCGACCGAGATCCACCACATTAGATCATAGTTGCCCTGGAGGTCGTAAAGCCGCCCGGCGCCCCAACCGCCAAGGAAACTCCCCAGCTGGTGGCTGAAAAACACAATGCCCCACAGCATCGACATGTGCGTTGGCCCAAACATGTAGCCAACGAGGCCGCTGGTCAGCGGAACTGTGCCGAGCCAGAGGAACCCCAGAGAAGCCGAAAATATAAGCACTGATACCCATGACAGGGGCAGAGCCAGAAAAATCACAAAGGCCAACGCCCGCAGGGCGTAGAGCAATGCCAGCATGTCTTTCTTCTGATGCTTGCTCCCCAGCCATCCCCAGACCAAAGAGCCGACAATATTGAACAGGCCGACCAGGCCGATCGCCCAGCCTCCGAGCTCGAGAGGCGAGATCGGTGTGCCGAAGAAGGACATGCCAACTGCTTTGTCGGAAATATACGAGGGGAGATGCAATCCAATGAATGACACGTGGAAGCCGCATACAAAGAAGCCGACGGTCAGCAGCCAGAAGCCGTACGTCTGAAATGCTTCCTGAAGTGCATCCTTTGTGTCTTGTGTGCCTGCTGCGCCGGATCTGGAGGCCTGTGCGCGATGTTCGCGCAATCCCATGGCCAGCGGCACCATTATCATCGACATCACGCCGAGGATGAGCATCGTCGTATGCCAGTTACCGAGCCGGTACTGCAGCAGCGATGCGAATGGCACGATGGCGAATTGACCGAACGACCCGCCGGCGGTCGCTACGCCAAGGGCGATTGAACGCTTTTCGGGCGGAGTCTGTCGGGTGATGGAGCCGAAGATCGGGCCGAATCCCGCGGCTGACATTCCGATGCCACACAGCACGTTTCCAAAAGTGAGCAGCACGCTTTCGGTCGCAAACGCGATCATGAACATGCCAACGACATACAGGGCGCCACCGGAGGCGACCGTCCGCGCTGTACCGAAGCGATCGGAAATATTGCCGACGAACGGCGACAATCCGCCCATCAGAAGCAGTGCCAGTGCGTTGGCGAACGACCATACCTCGCGCCCAACGCCGAGGTCGGCTGCTATTGGCTTTTGGAAAATGCCGAAACTCTGCCGGGCACCGATCCCGATCGTGAGAATCAAGGCTCCGCAGATGACCGCGATCCAGAAACTGCGTTCCTGCGGTTTAGCGGCCACATCGATTGGGGACGCGGACATGGAGCCTCCCGGCTTTCTAGAAACAGGGGTATACGCACCTTTTCCTTGACATTAATAAGCGCATACGCACCTATTGCCAAGGGGAGCTTCGATATTCGGGCCCGGGTTTCAGAATGCGAGCTATGCAGAAAGCACCGTCCCAAAGCCTCGACAGTACCGCATGCAATTGCCTGGCACTTCGCCAGGCCGCACGCCACGTCACCCAGATCTACGACAGCTATCTGGCATCGGAGGGCCTGCGCACCACTCAGTACTCGATCCTCTCAAAACTGAACCGGCTTGGGCCGCTTTCGATCAATGAACTGGCGAAGTCGATGGTCATGGACCGAACCACGCTTGGCCGCGCCATCCGTCCGCTGGAGCGCGACAGGTTGTTGATGATCGGAGAGGGCGAAGACGGTCGCACCCGCAGCCTGCGACTTACGGCCAAAGGTGAAGCACGGCTGAAGGCCGCCGCGCCGAAATGGCGCGAAGCGCAGAAGGAATTTGAAACGACCTTTGGCGCCCGGGATGCCGCGCAGCTGCGGGACGTCCTGCAACGTGTAGTTTCCGTAAACTGAGATCGACGAACGAATTGTCGCCGCGGACCCGGAACGCGGGACCTATTTGAAATGGGGTCGTTCCAACTTATACTTTGGCAAGGGGGACTTCATCACGAACCGGGAAGGATGAAGTATGCAGGTTGTTTACGAGCCGTGGCTCGTCCTGCTTTCCATCGTGATGGCAATCCAGGGCGCCTATGTCGGGTTCACCCTGGCAAGCCAGCTTGGCGATGCCGTCGGGGTTCGCCGGCGTGTGCTGCTTGCCGGAGCGGCTTTCTCTCTCGCGGTTGCCGTCTGGACGATGCACTTCGTCGGCATGCTGGCGGCCCGAATATCGTTTCCGATCGATTATCTGGTGTTTCCGACGCTGCTTTCGCTGCTGGTGTGTGTGCTTGTCGTCGGTGTGGCCGTGTTTGCGATCAGCAGCGGTCCTTTTTCCCTGCCGCGACTTTTTCTCTCCGCTTGCCTGATGGGCGGCGGCATCTTCAGCATGCATTACATCGGCATGACCGCATTGCATGCAAGCGCGCATATGGAGCACGCGCCGTTTTTTGTCATGGCGAGTCTCATCATTGCCATCGTCGCGTCCGGTTTGGCGCTTTGGCTTGCGAGGGGAGAAGTCCGCCGACCGCCATTGATACTGTCGTCGGTCGCTTTCGGTATCGCCGTTTCGGGGATGCACTATACGGCGATGGCGGGAATGAACCTTTTTCCGCTGCCGGCGACATCGAGTGCGCCGGCGCTTTCAACTGATCTGTTGGCAATCGTCGTTGCAGTAGTGGCTTTCTGTGTGTCCGGCATATTCCTGCTGGTTCTCGTACCGGACCGCACGCGGGGAGATTCCTCCTTGGTGAACAGCGCGCCAGAACCAGCGTTGGCCCTGCAGGTCAGCGACGCTAACGGTGTCCCTGTTCAGCCCGTCAAAAGCAAAGATGGTGAGACTCAGTTCGGCAGAGGATCCTACGCGCCGCTCGGCGGTGCCGGTGCGCCGCCGCCCCGCATTGCGCAACATCTGCCGGTCGAGCGGGATGGTGCGGCGCAATTCATTGCCGTCGAAGACGTTGTCGCCGTTCACGCCAATGCTCACTACACATATGTCTTCAACGGCACCCTCAAGCTGTTTTGTCCATTGGCGATCGGCGAAGTGGAATCGCGCCTCGACAAGAACCGGTTCATTCGCGTTCACCGCAGCCACATCATCAATATCGATCGGGTCATTGGGCATCGACGAAACGGCGACAGCGAGATGGTCGAGCTTACTGCCAGCGACCACTACTCCGTTCCCGTCAGCCGCAGCCGCATCGGCTGGCTGAAGTCCCGGATCAACACGCGGGCCGGCTGAGCCGATCACGTCAGCAATTCTGACGCAATTGGTGCCGCTATTCGTGCAATCTTTGCTGCCGTTGGTGCAGCCGCACCTCGCATCATAAATCCGTCATTGCTGCCGCGGCGCGAATTCGTCACGCTGACGGCAGTCATATGGACAGGACGCCCGCCTCAGGGACCGCAAGTCGGTCGTAAACCGACCGGTCAAGGGCTTCCGGGAGGTACACCCATGATACCGGGGTCATTCGCCTATCATCGTCCATCATCGGTCAAGGAAGCCGTCAGCCTCTTGGGCAGTCTCGGCGACGACGCCCGTGCAATCGCGGGCGGGCACAGCCTTATTCCGATGATGAAGTTGCGGCTCGCAAGCCCCTCGCACCTTATTGATCTTGCCGGGGTCGCCGACCTCAAAGGCATCCGCGAGGACGGCAAGGACATCGTCATTGGCACGATGACGACTCAGCACGAGGTCATCGGCTCGGACCTGCTGGGCAAGAAAATTCCGATACTGGCTGAAACCGCAACGCTGATTGCCGATCCGCAGGTGCGTTATGTCGGCACGATCGGCGGCAACGTCGCCAATGGCGACCCCGGCAACGATATGCCGGCGGTGATGATGTGCCTGAACGCGACCTATCACGCGGTCGGCAAGTCAGGCGAGCGCCGCATTGCGGCGCGTGAGTTCTACCAGGGCGCTTACTTCACGGCGCTGGAGCCAGGCGAGATCGTGACTGCCATTCGGATTCCGACTCCTCCGGCCGGACATGGGTACGCCTACGAAAAGCTCAAACGCAAGATCGGCGACTATGCGACAGCCGCAGCTGCCATTGTGCTGACCTCAAGCGGAGGCAAGGTGGCCAATTGTTCGATCGGCCTGACCAATGTGGCGGAGACGCCTTTGTGGGCCGAAGAGGCGAGCAAGATCCTGACCGGCTCAGCGCTCGACGCTGCGACAGTAAAGAAAGCGGTGGCGGCCGCGGAAGCCATTACCTCGCCGGCGAGTGATGCCCGCGGACCTGCCGCCTATCGCACCAAGATGGCAGGCGTGATGCTCACGCGCGCGCTTGCGCGCGCCAAAGCGCGCGCCGGCCTTTGAGCTAAAGGAGTAAGCCATGGCGAAATCCCAGATTTCCATGACCGTGAACGGCAAGAAGGTTGAGGAACTGGTCGAGCCGCGCATGCTGCTCATCCACTTCCTGCGCGAACAACTCCAACTCACCGGTCCGCATATCGGCTGCGATACCAGCCATTGCGGTGCGTGCACGGTCGACCTCGACGGCAAGTCGGTGAAGTCATGCACCATGTTTGCGGTGCAAGCGAACGGTGCGGACATCCGTACGATTGAAGGGATGGCCGCTGCAGACGGGACGCTGCACGCGCTGCAGGAAGGTTTCCGTGAAATGCACGGACTGCAGTGCGGCTTCTGCACCCCGGGCATGATCGTGCGGGCGTATCGCCTTCTGCAGGAAAACAAGAATCCGACCGAAGACGAAATCCGCTTCGGCATCTCCGGCAACCTGTGCCGCTGCACAGGCTACCAGAACATCGTCAAAGCCATTCAATACGCTGCCGCCAAGATCAGCGGCGTGCCGTTCCAGGAGGCTGCAGAATGAATGAGATGACCCCCACCTCCGCCGAACGCGCTGAAAAGCTCCAGGGCATGGGCTGCAAGCGCAAGCGCGTCGAGGACATTCGTTTCGTTCAAGGCAAGGGCAACTATGTCGATGACATCAAGTTGCCGGGCATGTTGTACGGCGATTTTACGCGTTCGCCGCACGCGCACGCCCGCGTCAAGAACATCGACACGACCAAGGCGGCCGCAGTACCCGGCGTTGTGGCGGTGATCACCGCGGAAACGCTCAAGACGGTCAATCTCGCCTGGATGCCGACGCTTGCCGGCGACGTGCAGATGGTGCTCGCCGACGGCAAAGTGCTGTTCCAGAACCAGGAAGTGGCCTTTGTCATCGCCGAGGACCGTTACACGGCGGCGGATGCGGCCGAACTGGTCGAGGTCGAGTATGAAGCTCTGCCGTGCAACGTGGATCCCCTCAAGGCGATGTCCGCCGATGCACCTGTGATCCGCGAAGATATCAAGGACAAGAAAGAAGGCGCCCACGGCCCGCGCAAGCACCCCAACCACGTCTTCAATTGGCAGGCCGGCGACAAGGCCAAGGCCGACGCGGCCTTTGCCAAAGCGGACGTGACGATCAAGGAGATGATCCCCTATCCGCGCGTGCATCCTTGCCCGCTTGAGACCTGCCAGTGCGTAGCGTCATTCGACAAGATCAAGGGCGAGCTCACCTTGTGGGGCACGTTCCAGGCGCCGCACGTCATCAGGACCGTCGGCTCGCTGATCTCGAAGATCCCCGAGCACAAGATCCATGTGATCGCTCCCGACATCGGCGGCGGTTTCGGCAACAAGGTCGGCGCCTATCCGGGTTACATTTGCGCGATCGTTGCGTCGATCGTGACCGGCCGTCCGGTAAAATGGGTGGAAGATCGCATTGAGAATCTTTCGACCACTGCGTTCGCGCGCGACTTCTTTATGGAGACGGAGATCGCGGCGACGAAAGATGGCAAGGTGACAGGCCTGCGCTGCTACACGGTCGCCGACCACGGCGCATTCGATGCTTGCGCAAATGCCACCAAGTGGCCGGCCGGTCTGTTCAGCATTATCAGCGGCTCATACGACTTCCCGGCCGCACACGTATCGGTCGATGGCGTCTACACGAACAAGGCGCCGGGCGGTGTTGCCTACCGATGCTCGTTCCGCGTCACCGAGGCCGCCTATGCGATCGAGCGCGCCATGGACATCATGGCGCAGAAACTCAAGATGGATCCGGCGGAATTCCGGATGAAGAATCTCATCCGGCGCGAGCAGTTCCCGTATACCTCGGCGTTCGGCTGGGTCTACGACTCCGGCGACTATCAGACCGCTCTCACCAAGGCGATGGAGACGGTCGGATACAAGCAACTTCGCGAGGAGCAGAAGAAACGCCAGGAAGCATTCAAGCGCGGCGAGACGCGAGAGTTGATGGGCATCGGCATTGCGTTCTTCACCGAGATCGTCGGCGCAGGGCCCTCGCGCAATTGCGACATCCTCGGCATCGCGATGTTCGATTCCGCGGAGATCCGCATTCATCCCACCGGCAGCGGCATTTGTCGTCTCGGGACGAAGTCGCAGGGACAGGGTCACGAGACAACCTATGCCCAGATCATCGCAACCGAGCTGGGGATTCCTGCCGACAACATCATGGTCGAGGAGGGCAATACCGATACGGCGCCCTACGGCCTCGGCACTTACGGGTCGCGCTCAACGCCGGTGTCAGGTGCCGCGACCGCGATGGCGTGCCGCAAGATCAAGGCGAAGGCACAGATGATCGCCGCCTACATGCTGGAAGTGCACGACGACGATCTTGAATGGGATGTCGATCGCTTCCGCGTGAAAGGCAATCCGGAACGCTTCAAGACGATGACCGAGCTTGCCTGGGCGGCCTATCACGAAGTGCCGCCTGGCATGGAGCCTG
>Ga0070716_100000214_pt1 | contig 23074 bp, 20 predicted proteins | sample LARL112metaG_FD_71395 | JGI IMG/M metagenome (GOLD analysis project Ga0070716, IMG submission 71395) | Corn, switchgrass and miscanthus rhizosphere microbial communities from Kellogg Biological Station, Michigan, USA - LAR L11-2 metaG | ecosystem: Host-associated > Plants > Roots > Rhizosphere... | reverse complement strand
GTAGCTATCACGCGGGTAAGACCGCGGTGGTCATAGACCTTGGTCCCTATCGCGTTGTCGTCGACTAGGCGCCCGATCGGGACAAGTCCGCGGGGTGTGTTGACCAGAGCCTCATAAGGCTGACACGCGCTCACCTGCTGCGGCGAGGTGGTGCCGACATTAAACCAGACCGGCGAATTGAAGCTGAAGATCTGATGGATAAGGGCGTAGGTGAGCTCGTGCTCGAAGATCTGGGCGTCTTCCTCGGTGGCAAAATAGCCGTGCTCGCGCCCGGCGGCTCCGTAGGTGCCCACGACCCGGTCCACGAGCTGCTTCAGGCTCCACTCGCGCTGCGGGGTACCCACCGCGCCGCGGAAGTACTTGGTGGTGACGATGTTCGCCGCGTTGACCGACCAGAAGTCGGGGAACTCCACCCCGCGCTGCTCGAAGTTGACCGAACCGTCCCGCCAGTTGGTCATCAGGACATCGCGGCGCTCCCACGTCACCTCGTCGTAGGGGTGCACACCCTCGCGGGTGTGGATCCGCCGGATCTTGAGCCCCGCGCCTCCCGGCTGACCGCTCTGCCCGGACTGGCCGCTCGCCGTCTCGGTCATGACATGCCCCTTCCGGGATCCGCCCGGATCCCTCCCGGGCCCGGACGGGCCCGCTTCGGATGATTCGTGCTCGCGGGCCGACTCCGCCCGGCCCATGGCTGCCAACGGTGTCCGTCCCGCGTCATCTCGCCGGTTCCACTTCACCGGATCAGCTCACCTTGTTCCTTGTGTGCATCGCGCAGCGATGCGATCTCGTCCTCGAAGTCGGCCAGCGACTCGAATCCCCGGTAGACCGAGGCGAAGCGCAGGTACGCCACCTCATCGAGCTCGCGCAGCGGTCCGAGGATGGCCAGCCCTACTTCATGGGAGGGAATCTCCGCCAGACCGCGGGCCCGGATCACGTCCTCGACCCGCTGGGCCAGGTTCGCGAGCTGGTCGTCGGTCACCGGGCGGCCCTGACAGGCCCGGCGGACGCCCCGCACGATCTTGTCCCGGGTGAACGGCTCGGTGACGCCGCTCCGCTTGCCGACCATGAGGATCACGGTTTCCTGGGTGGTGAACCGCTTACCGCACTCCGGGCACGACCGGCGGCGGCGGATCGCCGTGCCGTCATCCGCCGTCCTGCTGTCGATGACCCGGCTGTCGTTATGCCGGCAGAACGGGCAGTGCACGTGATCGCCCCCTCTCGGCCGTCACCGTGAGTCTTCCCGAGAACACAACCTATAGAAATACTACACGGTTGTAACTACTAGATGTTGTGGTCACGCTAGACCACCGACTCCCGGCGCGCAAGACCAAACCGCCGCCGGGGAAAAGTTGCTGGTGGAAGCGGTCATCGCAGCTGAGGTCGGCGTGTCGCGGCTTCGGCCGATTGCCGCACGTGCGGCTGGGAGGGCCGGAATAAGCGCCGGAGCAAGCGTCCTTGCCGGTGCGGCTCTGGCGCAGGTCCTGCGCCGGAGCATTTCAGCCCCGCGGCACCAGGAGGCGCTGACCAGCTTGAATACTGCCGTCGCGCAGCGCGTTGGCCGCGATGATCTGCTGGACGACCTGCCGCGGGTCGGCCTGCGGGTCGGCCCGCATCGCGATCATCCAGAGCGTCTGCCCGGGCTGGACCACGATCCGGGTCATCGAGTGCCCGGCCGTACCCGCAGGCGCGGCCGACCCCTCGGCCGGTGTGCCGCTGGCCACCGCGAGCCCGATCAGGCTCACCACGACCGCGGCGAACACCGCGAGGACGACCCGTCCGCGCCTGGTAAGGCGCAGTCTCTGCGGGGCATCGCCGGCGAGGGAAGGCCTGGCCTGCGGAACGGGCAGGGCCGCGGTCGGCGGCTGCCCGCGCAGCACGTCGGAACATGCCCTCACGCCGGTTGGGTGGAGCCTGGTGCTGACCCTGCGCGGGCGCAGGTCGGCTGGGCGGAGCCGCCGCCGGGCCGGGCTGGGCATCAGGCCGGCCTGACGTGGCCTCACCGTGGCCGGACTCAGCGCCCTCAGGGCTCGCCGGTGCGCCGTTTCCGCGGCCCCCGCCTCCGGGGTCTCGGTTTGCGTCGCCCCTGCCTCGAGGATCTCGCCCTCCAGGATCTCGGCTTCCCCCGCCTCCGCCTCCGGGGTCTGTACTTGCGCGGCCTCTGCCCACGGGGGCTCCGCTACCCGGTCCTGTGCGGCCAGGGACTCCGCCGCCCGGACCGTACCGCGGACCTCTACTTCTAGGGCCTCAGCGGAGCGGGACTGTAGCGCCCGGGCCTCAGCGGAGCGGGACTGTGGCGCCCGGGCCCCGGCGGAGCCGGGCTCTGTGGCCCGGGCCGCAGCGGTCCGGGCCGCCGGTGTCTTCGACGCCGCTGTCTTTGGCGCCGCTGTCTTTGGCGCCGGTGTCCTTGGCACCGCCGTCCTCGGCACTGCCGTCCTGAGCGACACTCTCCCGGTGTTCGCCGTTCTGCCCTGTGTTGGCCGGGGCTGCCCGGTCGAGGGCTGCGCTGGCAGGGCATCTACTACCGGGGGCTCTGCTGCCTTCGGCCTCGTTTCCGGGGGCACAGCCCCCTGCCCCGGTCTGCGGGGCTCTGCCTCGGCCGGCATGGCGCTCATCTCGGCCTCCTTCAGGCGAACGACAGTTCGATCGTACACCCGTTCGACGTAAATACATTCGATCGAACGAATGATCGCACGATCTGTTTTACCGGAAGGGTCTGACATTTTCGCGACACGTCGAACAGATGTTTGAGATCTGACAGCGAAACCGCTAGCGTCTGGTCAGAACTCAACATCCGATCTGGAGGTCCGATCATGGACAGCAGCGAGCGGGGCAGCGGGCGACCAGCCCCGCCCGGGCCAGGCGGCGATGGGACCGCCGCGCTCAGGCCTAAGGGCAGGCCGGGGCGCAAACCCAAGGGCAGCGTCCCCGCGGTCGTCATCGAAACGCCCGACCACCCTGATCCTGATCACGTGCTCACCTGGCGACAGCGCAAGGTGCTTCAGGTGATCCGTGAGTCGGTTCAGCGCCGCGGCTATCCGCCCTCTATGCGTGAGATCGGCGAGGCGGTGGGGCTGACCAGCACTTCCAGCGTCTCGTATCAGCTGTCCACCCTGCAAAGCAAGGGCTACCTGCACCGGGACGCGGGCCGACCGCGGACGGTGGAGGTCAGGCTGCCTGGTCATCCCGCGGTCCGGCCAGAGCGCGAGCCCGACAACGACGCACTGCTCGACGTCACGCCCGGCGGCGCGGACATCCCCTCGCAGGGCGCGGCGTACGTGCCCCTGCTCGGCCGGATCGCCGCAGGCGGGCCGATCGTCGCCGAGGAAGCAATCGAGGACGTGTTCCCGCTGCCTAAGCAGATCGTCGGTGAGGGAACGCTGTTCCTGCTCAAGGTGGTTGGCGATTCCATGATCAACGCCGCCATCGCGGACGGCGACTGGGTCGTCGTGCGCCAGCAGCAGGTGGCTGACAGCGGTGACATCGTCGCGGCGATGATCGATGGCGAGGCCACGGTCAAGACCTTCAAGCGCTCTGACGGGCACGTCTGGCTGATGCCGCACAACCCCGCCTACACCCCGATCCCGGGCGACACGGCCACGATCCTCGGGAAGGTAGTCGCCGTACTCCGCCGCGTCTAGCTACTCCGGCGCGTCTAGCCAGGAAAGGTCCCCGTACTTGGCTGCGCCGAGCTTTGCCGCACTCGGCCGCGTCTAACCAGCATTGCCTCGCCGCTAGCATCATCCAGTTGCCTTCCGGATCGGCGAGCTTCATCCTGCAGTAACCAGTCAGGTAATCGTGGCCGCCACGAGCGCGGGATACCCCGCGGCGCGCAGCCCACAGGCCTCCGGGTCCGCATCGCCGCGCCAGAAGACTCCCGGTCCGCATCGCCGCGCCAGAAGACACCCGGTCCGCATAGCCGCGCCAGAAGACCAGCCCCGGATGCCAGCATCGACGCCGGCCCAGGCCCCCAACCCAGCCCGGCCCAGGGGTGTTCGCGTCCGGCGTCGTGGACGTGAACACCGGGCACCTTGTTATCGCTGGCCGTTGCCGCAGATCTGACCTATCCCGGGTCCCGCCGCGCCGTCGTGTTGCTTGTCCGCATGGGAACGGGAAAGGAAAAGGGGGCGGCGCAGCCATGGCCACCGCCGCCGTCGGGCGGGCGACCGCGCGGCGACTTGGGGTGCGACTGAACGATTACGGCCTGCGGTACGTGGTCAAGTGTGTACCCCACACAATGTGGTCGGTGAGATCAGGCCATTGCGGCCTGACGTCAAGAATGCGCGAAGTGGAGAAAGAAGATGCGTAACCGATGGTGGGCGACGTCCGCCTTCGCAATCGCCACCCTCGCCGTTGCGGCCTGTGGTAGCTCGGGAGGCGGCGGCAACTCAAGTTCCGGGGGATCCACGAGTTCGGGGTCGGCAGCCAGTGCATCAAGCGCCGTGAAAACTACCAAGATCGGCAGCGCGACGGTGCTGACCAACGCCCACGGCCACACCCTCTACACGTTCGCGATCGACGGCATGAACAAGTCGAACTGCAACGGGTCGTGTATTCACTACTGGCCGCCGGAGAAGGGGCCTGTGAAGGTAACCGGCATTAAGGGCACGTTCGGGTCGATCAAGCGATCCGACGGCATCACCCAGGAGACCTGGAACGGGCACCCGCTGTACACCTACATCGGTGACACCGCTCCCGGGCAGGACAAGGGCAACGGCCTGAACCTGTCCGGCGGGGTGTGGCACGACGCCACCGTGTCCGGCTCGCCCGCGCCCTCGCAGAGCTCCTCCGGCGGCGGCGGCTACTGAGCCAGCCGAACCTGGAAATGAGCCGACCGCGAGAGACCAGCGGGCGAGAGCAGACGGCCGCAAGCCTGACTCTGCTCTCGCACCGCCCGGCAGCTGCCGCCGTCGGGCCCAGGCTACGGCTGCTGTCGCCGGCGCCAGGGCAGCGTGTGCCCTCCCGCTGCCCTGGTCCGCCGGTGATGGCACCTGAATGCGCTTACGCGAAGACGTAGACGGGAAGACCCGAGGATACGGACGGGACGACACGATGACACGACGGGGAAGCATGATGACAGGAACCACCCGGGCCGTAACGCACGAACCGGGATCGCCCACGCTCGACTGGCGCAGGGGCGTGCTGCTGGTGGCGGGCTCGGGCTTGCTGTTCGCCACCGGAGCCATACACCTTGACCTGTACCTAACCGGCTACCGGACGATCCCGACCATCGGCTGGCTCTTCCTGCTGCAGATCATCACCGCCTTCGCTCTCGCACTGGCCGTACTGGTGCTGGGCTTCCTGCAGGTACCGGGTAGCAGGCTGGTTGCCCTGGGCGGGGCACTGTTCGCCCTCTCCGTACTGGGCGGCTACATCCTGTCGGTCTGGATCGGCCTGTTCGGGTTCAAGGAGGTGCGCACCACCGCCGGGATCGTGGCGGGAATCATCGAGGTAGCGGCCTTCGTCACACTGGCCGCGTATGCCCTGATACCCGCCCCAGCCCGTGACGGCGGACAGGCCGAGGAGCGATTCTTCGCCCGGCTCCCGGCCGCGACCCTCAGGGCCGCCGGACTCGGTGCCGCCGGCCTGGCGGTACTGGCCCTGGTGCTGTTCGGAGTGTCGGTCGCCGGGGCGGGTGGTGGCAGCAGCCCGGCCGCCGCGAGCGGCGGCGGGAGCCTGAAGACCACGACGATCGGCGGCGCGACGGTGCTGACCAACGCCAAGGGCCTCACGCTCTACTGGTTCGCACCCGACACCCCGACGACCTCGAAATGCTACGGCAGCTGCGCCCAGTACTGGCCCCCGGTCATCGGGACCGCCGCCGAGGGATCTGGCATAGCCGGGAAGTTCAGCACGATCAAGCGCACCGACGGCACGAGCCAGATCACCTACAACAGCCACCCGCTGTACACGTACATCGGCGACAGCGGCCCCGGGCAGGCGCACGGCAACAACATCAACCTCAACGGCGGCGTGTGGCACGAGATCACCGTCTCGGGCGGCTGACCCGGACCGGCCCGGCGCTGGAACACACGAGGTCACGCTCCGCCGGGCCGGGCGCGGCCCGGCGGAGGGACACACGAGGTCACCGACCGGGCCGCCTCCGTGATGGTTCAGGATGCTGCCTGGCCAGCGCTGCGATAACCTGGACTGCGTGCGAGCCGCAGAGCTGCTCCTTAGCATGCCGCGCTGATGCTCTGAGTCAGCGTGGCGGCCCCTCGTATCCGAGGGGTTTTTTGATGAGAACAGATCGATCGTGGTGAGAACCTCATGACCGAGAGCGCCAGCCGCCCCGGGCCGGACCAGAGCGACGACGCTGCCAGCGTGCAGTCCGACGACCACCCCCCGTTCCGTTACGATGCGCGACTCGCCGACGAGATCGAACGGCACTGGCAGGAGTACTGGCGGGCCGAGGGAACGTTCAACGCGCCGAACCCGTCCGGGCCGCTGTCGGAGGGCTTCGACCAGGTCGCCGGCCGGCCGAAGTTCTTCGTCATGGACATGTTCCCGTACCCCAGTGGCGCGGGTCTGCACGTCGGTCACCCGCTCGGCTACATCGGGACCGACGTCTACGCGCGCTTCCTGCGCATGATGGGCCGTAATGTGCTGCACCCGTTCGGCTATGACGCGTTCGGGCTGCCGGCCGAGCAGTACGCGCTCGACACTGGACAGCATCCGGCGATCACCACCCAGCACAACATCGCCAACATGCGGCGCCAGCTGCGCCGGCTCGGGCTGGGCCACGACGACCGCCGCGAGTTCGCGACCACGGACGTCAGCTACTACAAGTGGACGCAGTGGATCTTCCTGCAGATCTTCAACAGTTGGTTCGACGCTGACACCGACCGCGCCCGGCCGATCGCCGAACTGGCCGCCGAGTTCGAGTCGGGAACCCGGGAGCCGGTCAGCCCGGCCAACCCGGACGGCCGGCCGTGGGCCGAGCTGACCGAGCTGCAGCGGCGGCAGGTCCTCGACAGCTACCGCCTGGCCTACATTTCCGAGGAGCTGGTCAACTGGTGCCCCGGCCTGGGCACGGTGCTGGCCAACGAGGAGATCACTCCCGACGGTCGCAGCGACATCGGCAACTACCCGGTGTACCGGCGCCCGCTGCGGCAGTGGATGCTGCGGATCACCGCCTACGCCGAGCGGCTGCTCGCCGATCTCGACCTGCTCGACTGGCCAGAGTCGATCAAGACCATGCAGCGGAACTGGATCGGGCCGAGCGACGGCGCCAGCATCGAATTCCCGGTCGCCGGTTCGCGGTCGAAGATCCGCGTGTACACCACCCGCCCGGACACGCTGGCCGGCGCCACCTACATGGTGCTGGCCCCCGAACATCCGCTGGTGGACGAGCTGACGTCCGGCGGCGCTTGGCCGGAAGGCACACCCGAGACCTGGCGCTTCCCGGAAGGAAACCACGACCCGGCTGAGGACTGGACTCCGGCGGCGGCGATCCGGGGCTACCGGGAGGCATCGGCGCTGCTGACCGACCGGCAGCGGGTGCAGGAGGGCTTCCAGAAGACCGGAGTCTTCACCGGCTCCTACGCCGTCAACCCGATGACCGGCGAGCCGATACCGGTGTTCGCGGCCGACTACGTGCTCATGGGGTACGGCACCGGCGCGATCATGGCGGTGCCCGCGCACGACGAACGTGACTTCGAGTTCGCGCAGAAGTTCGGCCTGCCGATCCGGGCCGTCCTCGAGCCGCCCGCCGACTGGTTCGGCGCACACGGCATCAGCGCGAGCACACCGCCTGCCCAGTGGCCGGAGGCCTACGTCGGCGATCACGGTTACCTGAACCTTGACGTACCGGGCATCGACTGGACCGGGCTGGACAAGGACGCCGCGATCGCGGATGCCATCCGCTGGCTCAGCGAGCGCGGCGCGGGGCATTACGAGCGGTCCCACCGGCTGCGGGACTGGCTCTTTTCCCGCCAGCGCTACTGGGGCGAGCCGTTCCCGATCGTCTACGACGCCGACGGGGAGCCGATCGCGCTGCCGGAGGAACTGCTGCCCGTCGTGTTGCCGGAGATGTCCGACTTCCGGCCCGAGCCGCACCAGGACGAGAACAGCGACCCGGTGCCGCCGCTGGCCCGCGCCACCCCCTGGGTCGAGGTCGAGCTTGACCTGGGCGACGGCCCGCGGCGCTACCGGCGCGAGCTCAACACGATGCCGCAGTGGGCCGGCTCGTGCTGGTACTACCTGCGCTATCTCGACCCGACGAACGATCAGCGCCTGGTGGCCCCGGACATCGAGCGGTACTGGATGGTCGCGCCCGGCACCCCGCCCGACGAGGGGGGCGTGGATCTTTACGTCGGCGGCGTCGAGCACGCCGTCCTGCACCTCCTCTATGCCCGCTTCTGGCACAAGGTCCTGTACGACCTGGGCTACGTGTCCACCAAGGAGCCGTTCAAGCGCCTGTACAACCAGGGTTACATCCTGGCGGACGCCTACCTGGACGCGCGGGGCATGTACGTGCAAGCGGCCGACGTGGTCAAGGCCGACGATGGCGGGTTCCTGTTCCACGGGGCACCAGTCCGGCCGCGCGCCGGGAAGATGGGCAAGAGCCTGAAGAACGCGGTCACGCCGGACGATATCTACGCCGCCTACGGAGCGGACACGCTCCGGTTGTACGAGATGGCCATGGGCCCGCTCGACGCGGACCGGCCCTGGCAGACCGACGACATGGTGGGCGTCTACCGCTTCCTGCAGCGGCTGTGGCGGAACATCGTCGACGAGCAGACCGGTGACCTGCTGGTCGCGGACAAGCCACTCGACGAGGAGGCGGAGCGGCGGTTGCACCGCACGATCAAGATAGTGCGCCGCGACTTCGGCGAAATGCGGTTCAACACGGCCATCGCCCGGCTGATCGAGCTGAACAACTACGCGAGCAGGCTCGCGTCCAGGGACGGGATCATCGCCCGGGCCCTGGCCGAGCCGCTGGTCCTCATGGTCGCGCCGCTCGCCCCGCACATAGCCGAAACCCTGTGGTCGCGGATGGGACACCCGCAGTCGCTCGCGTACGAGCCATTCCCGCAGTTCGACGAGGCCCTGGCCGCCGAGAAGTCGGTCGTCTTGCCGGTTCAGGTCAACGGCAAGCGGCGCTTCCAGCTTGAGGTCGCTGGCGACGCCGACGAGGCAGAGATCCGCGAGCAACTGGTCCAGCACCCGGACTACGCCCGTCACACCGACGCGCTCACGGTAGAGCGCATCGTCATCGTGCCCGGCCGGATCGCGAACGTCGTGGCCCGCTGAGAAGGCCCGCTGACCAGAGGCGCTGACCGGGCGCTGACGCGAAGTACACGTCCTGATAACGCGCGCGTGCCTTAGCGGCAACATCTGGCGGGCAGACTGGAGGGGTGACGACCGAGAAAGTCCGTACCACCCGGCCCAGCGGCCCCAGCGGGGGCGGAGCCCGGCGCCGGCGCATCGCGCTGGTCGCGCACGACGACAAGAAGGAGGACCTGCTGGAGTGGGCGCGCTACAACCGTGACGTGCTCGCCCGGCACGACCTGTTCGCCACCGGCTCGACCGGGCGCATGCTGGCCGACGAACTCGACATCGGGCTGACCCGTTTCCAGAGCGGCCCGCTCGGCGGTGACCAGCAGATCGGCTCGAGGATCGCCGAAGGAGACATCGACCTGCTCATCTTCTTCTGGGATCCGCTGGCCTCGCAGCCGCACGAATCCGACGTGAAGGCCCTGGTCAGGATCGCCGTCCTATGGAACATCCCGATCGCCTGCAACCGGGCGAGCGCGGACTTCATCATCTCTTCGCCTCTTATGAGTGAGTAAATTCCAGAACGGCTGCGCCGGGGGGCACTCACTCGGAGCTGCGGCTGACGGCTGCGCCGAACGCCGCTTCTCCGAGCAAGTGCCCCCGGACTTTCCCTCCGGATGAGCCAGTCTCGGGAGCCGTGTTGCGGGGGGCGCTGGCCCGGGCAGGTGAAAGTCAGGGAAGCGGCAACCGGTCTGTGGGCCGGTGTCTCGCGGGTCCTGGAGGTAGCTCGCTGGGGAGTGACTGCTTGCCGTGGGCGCTTGGTCTGGCTGGCGGCGTTCGGGTCCGGCGACTGAGGGGAGGCTGAGCGGGGGCCCGCGGCCCGGGGGTTAGCTCAGTCTTGGTTGTCGGGGTCGTCGGGGATGTAGAACATGCGTAGTTGCATCGGCTTGGCGCCGGGCGGGGCGTCTTCTCGGCTGTGGCCGTACTTGCTGATCAGCTCGCCAAAGTCGGCAAAGAGCGCGTCCAGGTCCTCAGCGGTGTAGTAACCGCCGACGCGGTAGGCCTTGGCCCAGTTGCGGTGCTTGCGGAAGTCGCGAATGAAGCGGTTGACCAGCGCGAGCTCGCCGGGGATCTGCTGGGCGCGCCACTCATCGAGTGCCGCCCGTTCCGGCAGGCTAAGGCTGCCGTAGTCGGGTTCGCGGAGGTCGGTGGGGATCGCGCGCCACCATCTCTCCCGTCCGTGCGCACGCCCGGGAACCTCCTCGATGACCCCCGCGTCGGCGAGCACCCGCAGGTGGTAGCTGGTGGTGCCGGTGTTCTCGTCCAGCGCCTCGGCGAGGGTCGTGGAGGTGGCGGCACCGTGCTCGCCGAGATACCGCAGCATCTCGCGGCGCAGCGGATGCGACATCGCTTTCCAACGCCGGGCGTCGCCGACCACCCGGCGCGGCCTCGTGTTCACGAGCGCACGATAACACGTCAGCAGAGAAACTTCTGCAGAAATTAGTTTGCAGAAGTTTCTCTGCATACGTAGCGTCTGTGCCGTGCGAACATGCGAACTTCTACCTGCGATCAACCCGGCCAGCGGCCGCGGCGGCCTGCGTCGCGAGGACAGCGGGGCTGCCGCCGGCGCCCGGCCTGATGCGGGGATCCGGCCGGGCAGGCTGGCCGCTCGGGCCAGGCTCGTGGCGCTCGCGGTCGGCGGATTTCTGCTGCCGTGGTGCGTGCTGCTCGGGGTTACGCTGCCCGCCGCCGCCCGCGCGCAGCACTGGTCGCTGGCCTGGGCGGGACTGGACGGAGCCGAGGCTGCGGCGGCTCTGGCCACCGCCGTGCTGCTGGCCCGGGGCAGTGCACGGGCCAGCCTGACCGCGGCGGCCGGCAGCGCGCTGCTGCTCGTCGACGCCTGGTTTGATGTGTGCACCTCAGCACCGGGACTCGACCACGCGGTCGCGGTCGTCGAAGCGATCTTCGTCGAGCTGCCGCTGGCCGGCGCGGCGATCTGGCTCGCGGTCGCGCTGACCCGCCCTCCTGCTGGCCCGTCGTCCCGCAGGCCCGTCGTCCCGCAGGCCCCCCGTTCCGCAGGCCCGTCGTCCCGCAGCCCCCGTTCCGCCGATCCGCCGCCCCCTGATCCGCGTTGACCGGTCGGCGGCTGGCCGTCCGGCCGCCGGCGCCGGGGGTTATGTTGGCGTCACGGGCGCGGTGCCCGGGGAGAGGGCGGGCGTGGTCATGGCGCCTGGGCACGACGGTCCGGCAGAGCCCGGCTACGATCCGATGCGGCACTTTGCTGAGCTCGCCGGGGATATGCGAGACCCCTACCCGATGCTGGCGGAAATCCAGGCGGGCAGCCCGGTGATGCAGGTCAACCTGGCGCCGCGGACCGGTCAGTACCGAGTGGATGAGAAGGCGCCCCGGATCCCGCTGCTGTTCACCGTGTTCAGCCATGAGTACGCCCGGCAGGTGCTCACCGACAGCGCGCGATTCTCCTCCGCCGGCTACGCGATGACGATGGGGCAGGTCATGGGCAAGACCATCTTGCAGATGGACCCGCCCGAGCATCAGCGTCACCGGGCCCTGGTGGCCCGGGCATTTCGCTCCCGGGCTCTGTACCGCTGGGCCGACTCCGTCATCGGCGCCACGGTCACCGAGCTGATCGACGGCTTCGTCGACGACGGCCACGCTGACCTCATCGGACGGCTGACGTTCCCGTTCCCTATCCAGGTGATCGCCCGGATCCTGAGCCTGCCGAGGGCCGACTGGCCGCGCTTTTCACGGCTATCGGGTGAGCTGATCGCGGTGATGCGCAACTGGGACCGCGCTGTCGCCGCCGGCGCCCAACTTCGGGCCTACTTCGCGGAAATCATCGCGGACCGGCGCCGGAACACCAGCACAGACCTGGTGAGCGAGCTGGTCCGGGCCGAGGTCGACGGGCACCGGCTCAGTGACGAGGAGATCTACCCGTTCCTGCTGCTGCTGCTTCCGGCCGGCGCGGAGACGACGTACCGCTCCTCCAGCAACCTGCTGTTCGGGCTGCTCACCCATCCCGGGCAGCTGGACGCCGTCCGCGCCGATCGGAGCCTGGTGCCGCAAGCGATAGAAGAAGCGCTGCGGTGGGAGACGCCACTGCTGACCATCGCCCGGATGGCGACCCAGGAGGTAGAACTCGGCGGCGTCCGTATTCCCCAGGGGGCACTCGTCGCGGTCTCGCTCGGAGCCGCGAACCGCGACCCCGGGCGGTACCGGGATCCCGGCGCCTTCGACATCTTTCGTGACGCTCAGCCGCACATGTCGTTCGGGGATGGGCCGCACCTGTGCCTGGGCACGCACCTGGCCCGGCTGGAGATGCGCGTGCTGCTGAACACGGTCCTGGACCGCCTGCCGCGCCTGCGCCTTGACCCCGCTGCCCACGACCCGCACATCCACGGTCTGGTATTCCGCTCCCCTCCCGGGCTGCCCGTCCGGTTCGACCCGCCCGGGGCGTAAGCGGTCTCACGCACCTGCCGCAGCCTACGGACGTGCCCTGCCGTCACCTACTCGGTACCGCAGATGGATGACGTCCCGTGCCTCTAGCCGCCGCGCCAATTCGAGTTCGATGTGGTCCGGGCCAAGCCCGTCGAACAGGCGTCGCCCCCCGCCGAGCAGGACCGGCACGAGATGGATCTCCATCTCGCCGAGCAGCCCCGCCCCCAGCAGCGCCTGCGCCGCGCCGGCACCGTGCACCATCACGTCGCGATCGCCCGCTGCGGCCCGGGCCCGCTCGGCGCAGTCTTCGACGTCGGTGACGAACTGCGCGCTGCCCGGCAGGACATCTGTGTCGTCGAAATGATGGGTGAGGACGAAAATCGGCACGCCGTCGTGGTGATCACCCTGCCAGCGCCCGGCCAGCTCGAAGGTGCGCCGGCCGGAGATCACCGCGCCTGTCGCCATGGCCTCGCGGAACACCTGTCCGCTCGGGCCACCCGACATCCGGTCGTCCATCCAGTTGAACAGCCGACCGCCGTCGCGGCCCAGCTCCTGGCCCGCACGGTCGTCAGGTCCGGCGATGAAGCCGTCGAGGGACATGGACATGTACAGCACGAGCTTGCCCATCGGGTCTGCTCCCGTTCGGTGCGATCGTCGTGACGAGCGATCCAGCTGAGGTCGCCGTCGACGATCCCGGATGGTCACCGCGGCGGCGGGTTGTCATCCATGCAGACGCGCCGCCCCCGGAAGCTCATCGGTCCGCGGATGGTCAACCGGGCCGGCGATCTCGCTGCTCGTAGGGCGCCGGCCGCGGGCGTACGCGGGTACTGTGATCTACCGGTCGGCGCAGACGCGAAAGGGTGCACGAGTGAGCGGTGCAGCACGTGGCGGCGAAGCCCGCCGCGCCGCCCCCGCCGACTCCGGTGGGGCTCACCCGGAGCATTGGCCCGGGGTGGGGGACTTCGACGACCTGGTCCGCCGGTACCGGCGCGAGCTGCACGTGTACTGCTACCGGATGCTCGGGTCCTTCGATGAGGCCGAAGATCATGTGCAGGAGGTGCTGCTGCGAGCCTGGCGCGCTCGGGACCGCTTCCAGGGCCGGTCGAGCCCACGTACCTGGCTGTACCGGGTCGCCACCAACGCGTGCCTGGACACGCTGCGCCGTGACGCCCGCCGGGCGGTGCCTGCGCTGTCCAGCGCACCGGCCGGCACCGCATCGGCCGGCACCGGGCCGTCGATCGCGACGATGCCCTGGGTGCAGCCGTACCCGGACGCCCTGCTCGACGAGATGGCCGCCGGCCAGCCCGGCCCGGAGGCGGTGGCGGTCAGCCGGGAGACGATGTCGCTGGCTTTCCTGGCGACGATTCAGCTCCTGCCGCCGCGCCAGCGGGCAGTGCTGATCCTGCGCGACGTGGTCAACTGGCCCGCTGCCGAGGTCGCCGAACTGCTCGACACGAGCGTCCCGGCGGTCAACAGCGCGCTCCAGCGCGCCCGGACAACGCTGCGCGATCAGTGGCCGGGCGGCCGGCTCGAATGGGCGCCGGCCACCGAACCCGATCCGGGCCAGCGCCGCCTGCTCGAGCGTTTCATCGCCGCGCATGAACAAGGCGACCCGGAGGCGCTGATCGCCGTGCTGCGCCACGACGTGCGCCTGGCCATCTCCCCCCAGGTTGGCGAGTGGAACGGCCAGCCGGAGGTGGGCGACGCGCTCCGGGAGGGCATGAACGCACTCGGCCGGTGGCGGGTGGTGCCGATCATGGCCAACGGGCAGCCGGGCGCCGCCGGGTACCTCCGCCGTCCCGGCCAGACCGCGTTCTTCCCGTTCGTGCTCACCGTGCTGCGTTTCGAACACGGCCGCCTCATCGACATCGCCGCCTTCGAGCAGCCTCGGATGTTCGCCGCGTTCGGCCTGCCCGCCAGCCTCTGACCAATCTCGATCTCCGGCGGCCGGTGATTACAGGTCGCCGGCCAGTTCTGATGTCCAGGCGACGACCCGGGTCCGGTCGCCGCGGAACAAGTCGCGGGCGAACTCCAGCGGACGGCCGTCTTGCGAGTAAGCGGTGCGCTCGACCAGCATGAGCGGGGCGCCCTCCTCCACCTCCAGCGCCTCCGCCTCGCGCACGCTGGCGGTGACCGCCTCGAGCCGCTCCCTGGCCCGGTGCGGCCGCTGACCGTACTTGACCTCAAGCAGTTCGTACAGCGAGCCGTCCAGCCTGCATCGCAGCATGTCCGGGAACGCGGCCGCCGGGAAGTGCGAATGCTCGAGCACCAGCGGCCTTCCGTCGGCCAGCCTGATCCGCCGTACCGAATAGACCGGGTCCTCCTCGGTGATCTGCAGCGCCGCCGCGATGGTCGGTCCCGCCGGGTGCTCCGTCGCGGCCAGCACCCGGGCGCCGGGGGTCATCCCGTGGCGGCGCAGCTGCTCGGAGAATCCGGCCAGCGTGGTGAAGTCCCGGTCCAGTTTGGGCTCGGCGATGAAGGTGCCGCCACCGCGCCCGACTGTCCTGGTCACCAGGCCGCGCCGGGCCAGCTCGGCCAGCGCGTGGCGCAGCGTCATCCGGCTGACCCCGAACCATACGGCTAGTTGCTGCTCGGCAGGCAGCCGGTCACCGGGCGCGAGCCTTCCCGCCGCGATCGCTCCGGCCAGCCAGTCTTCGATCTGGGTGTGCACCGTGGTACCCGGGCCTCGCGCGATCCGCGGCGGCAGGCCGTTGAGGGTCTGCTGCCGCTGCATCACCGCGTCCCAGCGACCGGGGCCTCTTCAGGGGGCGGCACCACCGGCGTAGTCAGGTGGCGGCGGCCCGCGATCAGGTAGTAGATCGCCCCGATCAGCGTGATGCCGATCACCACCGTCCACAGGATCGGGATCTTGTTCAGGAAGCTCCAGCCGAAGCTGAGCAGCCCGTTGGTCTGCTCCGGCTTCGGATTGCTGGCCACGCGGGGCCAGGCGAAGTTGACCAGCATCGCGCCGCCGTACAGCAGGGCGACGACGTTCACCAGCAGCCCCCACCGGCCGAGCCGGAACGGGGCGCTCGCCTTCGGCCAGCCGCGCAGGCGGGCCCGCATGATCACCAGGTTGCCGAGGAAATAACTGAGGTAGATCATGCCGGTAGCCGCGATCGCGATGGTGCCGGCCCCCGAGTACTTCAAGAACGGCACCGCCGCGAGCACGGCTACCGCCACGCAGGTCCAGACGGGCGTGTGCAGGCCCGGCGAGACCCGGGCCAGCGGCCGGGAGACCGGCAGCTGGTTATCACGGGACATACCGAAGCACAGCCGGATCGTCGCCGCCAGAATCGACAGGCAGCAGACGAAGATCGCCGCCGAGACCACCAGCAGGTACAGCGTGGCGAACGGTGAGGAGAAGTTAGCGTCGATGATCTGCGCCGGTCCCCACAGGCCGGTGATGGCCGTGTGCATGTTGGGGATCGCCATCAGCGTTCCGAGCAGGAACACGCCCCCGATGATGAAGGCGCCGATCACCGACGAGAGCACTGCCTTGGGCGCGTTGCGGCGCGGGTCGCGGGTCTCCTCGGACAGCGTCGACGCGGTGTCGAAGCCGTAGATCACGAACAGGCTCATGAACATCGCGGCGAGGAACGTGCTGCCGGTCACCGGGAGGCCGGCGCTGTTGGTGACCACACCGATGCCCTGGTGGTTGTGGAAGGCCAGCAACACCAGCGCGAAGACGAACATGCCCAGGATCTCGAACAGCACGCCGGTGTTGTTGATGAGCGCCACCAGTCGCACGCCGTAAATGTTCAGTATGGCGATCACGACCAGCGTGATCAGCGCGATGATCTCCTGGGTGTGCAGGTTCGCGGCGTTCAGGCTGTGCCAGCCGAGCCCGTTGAGCGCCGGGATCAGCGCGAGCGGCAAGGTGGCTACCACCGCGGTGACGGTCAGGATCCCGGCGAACAGGTAGATCCAGCCGGTAAACCACGAGTAGCTCCGGCCGGACAGGTACTTCGTCCACTGGAAGACCGAGCCCGCGACCGGGTAATGGCTGGAGACCTCGGCGAAGTTGAGCGCGACGATGAACTGGCCGAGGGCCACGACCGGCCAGGTCCAGATGAAGACCCCGCCGATGGTGCCGAGACCGAGGGCGAACAGGGTGAAGATCCCGGTCGACGGAGAGATGTAGCTGAACGCCACGGCGAAGGAGCTGAACACTCCGAGCGAGCGCTTGAGCTCCTGCCGGTAACCGAAGCGGGCCAGGTCGGCCGAGTCGCGCTCATGACCAGTGGTCCTGGCGTCGCTTGCGCTCATCGGATGCCTTCCCAGCGGGGATCAGGCTGTGGTTTGAGCCGTAGCGTAAGCCCGGCACAGGTAATTGTCCATACGTTTCTCCACCTTGCCTGTCTCAGAAATTGACCTAATGATGCAGCCAGTTCACCGATAACCGCGCGTAATGCATCGGTAGCCATTCGCGGTCGTCGCCCTGGTTCCCTCTTTTGTCTAGACCTTTATGTGCCGCAGGACTTACGCTGCATCCAGCACCCGGGCGCCCGCTGGCCGGGCCGCGCAAGACGCGTGAGCAGAAGGCGAGGGACCGCGTCGATGGCCGATGACCTGCATGGCGATCTCGGCGCGCTCTTCGACCGGGTGCCGAGCCTGGCCGGCACGCCGCGCTCGGTGCAGCGGCTGGACGGCGGCCTGACCAACCGCAACTACAAGGTCAGCACGCCGGGCGGCACCTTCGTCGCGCGGGTGTTCAGCCGCGGCGCCGAACTGCTGGCCATCAACCGGGACTATGAGTACCGCAACACGGCGACCGCGGCCGCGGCGGGCGCGGCCGCGCCGGTGATCGAATACCGGCCCGAGGCCGGCGTCCTGGTGATCGGCTACATCGAGGGCCGCACCTTCACCGACGCGGACGTGTCCGCGCCGGGCAACATCGCCCGGGTCGCCCAGGCCTGCCGCAGGCTGCACGCGGCGCAGCCGTTTGGCAACGACTTCAACATGTTCGACATCCAGCGGCGCTACCTCGCATTGGTCCTGGCCCGGCGGTTCAGGCTGCCAGCCGGATACGCCGGCCTGATGCCGCGCTTCGATGCGATCCGGCAGGCGCTCGCCGCGCATCCTGCCGCCCTCGTGCCCTGCAACAACGACCTGCTGGCGGGGAACTTCATCGACGACGGTGACCGCATCTGGCTCATCGACTACGAATACTCGGGCAACAACGACCCATGCTTCGAGCTCGGCAACATCTGGAGCGAGTGCCGCCTGGATCTCGACGGGCTGGCCGATCTGGTCAGCGAGTACTACGGTCGGCCGCTGCGCAGCAAGGTCGCCCGGGCCCGGCTGCTCGGCTTGGCCGCCAAGTACGGGTGGACGCTGTGGGGATCCATCCAGGCCAGCACCAGCCCGCTCGACTTCGATTTCTGGTCCTGGGCCATGGAGCGCTACGAGGCGGCCGCCGAGGCAATGACCGGGCCTGACTTCGCCCGGCTGCTTGACGAGGCCCAGCGAGATGACTGACCACGCCCCCGCGCTCCCCGGCCGCGCCCAGGTGATCGTCATCGGCGGGGGCGTGATCGGCACCAGCGTGGCCTACCACCTGGCCCGGCTGGGCTGGCCCGACGTGCTCCTGCTGGAACAGGGGCAGCTGTCCTGCGGGACGACCTGGCACGCGGCCGGCCTGATCGGCCAGGTGCGCGCCTCGGAGAGCGTCACCCGCCTGGTGCAGTACTCGACCGACCTGTACCGCGGGCTCGAGCAGGAGACCGGCCTGTCCGCCGGGTTCAAGCAATGCGGCGCCGTGACCGTGGCGCGCACCGCCGATCGCCTGGTCCAGTTGCAGCGGACCGCCGCCGCGGCCGTGGCCTACGGCCTGGACTGCGAGCTGATCGGGCCGGACGAAGCGGTCGGGCTGTACCCGGTGATGCGGGCTGACGACCTGGCCGGGGCGCTCTGGCTGCCCGGGGACGGGACGGCCAACCCCACGGACCTGACGCAGGCGCTGGCCAAGGGAGCCCGCGACCGCGGTGTCCGGGTGTGCGAGCGGACCCGGGTGACCGGGATCCTCACGGCCGGCGGCCGGGTGAAGGGCGTGCGCACGGCCGGCGGCGACATCGAGGCCGAGGTGGCGGTGAACTGCGCAGGCCAGTGGGCCAAGCAGGTCGGGTCGATGTGCGGGGTCAACGTGCCGCTGCACTCCGCCGAGCACTTCTACGTGGTGACCGGGCGCATCGACGGCGTCCGGCCGGATCTGCCGGTGCTACGCGACCCGGACGGGTACACCTACTTCAAGGAGGAGGTCGGCGGGCTGGTCGTCGGCGGGTTCGAGCCGCGGGCCAAGCCCTGGCTCGCCCCCGACGCGCTGCCGGCCGATTTCGAGTTCCAGTTGCTGCCGGAGGACTGGGATCAGTTCTCGATCCCGATGGAGAATGCCCTGCACCGGATACCGGCGCTGAGCCGCACTGGGATCAAGAAGTTCTACAACGGCCCGGAAAGCTTTACCCCGGACAACCAGTTCATCCTCGGCGAGGCGCCGGAACTGCGGAATTTCTTTGTCGCGGCGGGCTTCAACTCGGTAGGCATCGCGTCGGCCGGCGGTGCCGGGCGAGCGCTGGCGGAGTGGATTACCGAGGGCGAGCCCGCGACCGACCTGTCCGCCGTCGACATCCGCCGGTTCGCCGGGTTCCACGGTAATAACCAGTGGCTGCATGACCGGGTGAGCGAGGTACTCGGCCTGCATTACGCCGTGGCCTGGCCGAACCGTGAGCTTGACACCGCCCGCCCGTTCCGCCGCTCCCCCGCCTATCACCTGCTGAAGGCGGCCAATGCCTGTTTCGGCAGCAAGATGGGCTGGGAACGGGCCAACTTCTTCGCGCCGCCCGGCCAGGAGCCGCGGCTCGGCTACGCCTGGGGCAAACCGGGCTGGCTGCCCTGGTCGGCGGCCGAGCAGCAGGCCGCCCGGCGCGCCGTGGCGGTCTTCGACCAGACCTCGTTCTCCAAGTTCCTGCTGGCCGGCCCCGATGCGGAGGCGGTCCTGCAGTGGCTGTGTACCGCCGACGTCGCGGTCCGGCCCGGGCGGACGGTCTATACCGGAATGCTCAACTCGCGCGGCACGTACGAGGCGGACATCACCGCCACCCGGCTGTCGGCCGGGGAATTCCTGCTCGTCAGCAGCGCCTCGCAGACCGAGCACGACAAGGATCACATCCGCCGCCGTATCCCGGCCGGCGCCGCCGCCACCCTCCTGGACGTCACCTCGGCTTATGCCGTTTACGGGGTCATGGGACCGCGGTCCCGGGAGCTGCTTTCCGCGATATCGCGCAGCGACTTCAGCGATAAGGCCTTCCCGTTCGGCTCGAGCCAGACCGTTGACATCGGCTATGCCAGCGTTCGGGCGACCCGGATTACCTACGTCGGGGAGCTCGGCTGGGAGCTTTACGTGCCCGCTGAATTCGCGGTCGGCGTCTATGAGGACCTGATGACGGCGGGCACCGGCCTGGGCGTGGTGAATGCCGGCTATTACGCCATCGAGTCGATGCGGCTGGAAAAGGCGTATCGCGCGTACGGGCGCGAGTTGAGCCCGGATTACAATCCGGTCGAAGCCGGCCTGCTCTTCGCCTGCAAGCTGAAGACCGACATCCCGTTTCTCGGCCGGGAGGCGGTGGAAAAGGCCCGGGCAGACGGTCCCCGGCGCAGGCTGGTCTCGCTGGTGCTCGACGATCCGGACGTCATGATGTGGGGCGGTGAGCTCCTGCTGCGCGACGGTTGCGCGGCGGGCCAGGTGACCTCGGCGGCCTGGGGCGAGGCCATCGGCAGCTCGGTGGGCCTGGCCTACGTCCGGCACCCCGGCGACGAGGTGATGACAGCCGACCTCGCCCGGGCCGGCTCCTACCAGGTGAACGTGGGCGGCGAACTCTGCCCGGCCACCGTGCACCTGCGGCCGCCGTTCGACCCGGCGGGCCGGAGGATCAAGGACATCTGAGACCATCTGCGGGTGACCTCGGAAACCAGCGAGCTGCTCGACAGGTACCGGCCGCAGGGCCAGGTGGAGACGGCCGACGTGGAGCGGGTGCGGGCACTCGTGCACACCGCGGAAGACCCCTGGCTGCGCACGATTCCGCTGCACGTCACCGCGTCCGCGGTGATCGTGCAGCCGGACAGCGGTGACCTGCTGCTCCGCTGGCACCAGCGGCAGCAGGCGTGGCTGCAGGTCGGCGGGCACGCGGATCCCGGCGAGACCAGCCCGCTGGCCATCGCCCTGCGGGAGGCCGGCGAGGAGACCGGCCTGACCGACCTGGTGCCCTGGCCGGACTCCGAACTGCGGCACGTGGCGATCGTCTCGGTTCCCGAGGGCAAGGGTGAGCCCGCGCACGAACACGCGGACCTGAGGTTCGTGCTGGCCACCCGGCGACCGGAGGCGGCCACGCCGGAGAGCCCGGATGCGCCGTTGCGCTGGGTCACGCCGGGCGAGGCGCGGGGGGCCACGTCCGAGCCCAACCTGCGGGAGACCCTGGACCGGGTGCGGCGACTGCTGGCCGGCTGATCGCAACCGGCCGAGGCTGCGCCATACTGGCCCGCATGCCTGAACTGATCGGCGAGCCGAGCCGGGTGACCGCCGCCGGCGAGCCACCCAAGCTGATCGACGAGTACGTCGGGCGGGTCAACAGCGCCGAGCCCAGGGTCAGCGTCGCTCACATGCGCAGCCCGTCCGGCTGGGCCGAGCCGGGGCAGCGCCCGGAGTTCGACGAGTTCACCGTCGTGCTGCGCGGGCTGCTACTGGTGGAGTTCGACGGCGGCCAGCTGACCGTGCAGGCCGGCCAGGCCGTCCACACCGCGCCCGGCGAGTGGGTGCGCTACAGCAGCCCGGGCCCGTCCGGCGCCGAGTACGTCGCCGTCTGCCTGCCCGCCTTCACCCCCGGCACCGTGCACCGCGACTAACCGCCCGACCCCGGGCCCGGGCGGGGCTAGACCCAATACCGTTTACTTAAGCACTGAGGATTGCGATGACGTCCTCGGGCCGCAGGGTGGGCTGGGGCCAGTCCCGGTGGGCTGCGCGCTTGACGCCGTAGTTGCTCATCTTGCGCTTGACCACGCGGGGGGCCGAGCGCAACCGCCGTTCGGGGAGTAGCTCGAACAGGATTTCCTCGCGTGCCCTGGCGTGTGCCTCAGCCAGCGCCTGAGGGGGAAAAGCCCGGGTGCGACGCCGTGGTCCGGCGCGCCGCCCGCAAGGTGCGGGTGAAGCTGAGCCGGTCGGGGTCGGCGCCGGCCTCCAGGGCGACGGCGTGCATCAGCCAGCGGATGGCGTAGTGGACGCATAGGTAGCCGTAGATCTCCTGGGTGACGCCGTCGGGCATCTTGGAGCGCAGTACGACCCGCGGGCCGCGCTGGTGGGTCTTGAGCTCATCCAGCGCGGTCTCGAACTCCCACCGCTGCGGGTAGAGCGCGGCCAGCTCGCCAGCGGGCGCGGCACCCGGGTCGAGGATGGTGGTGATCAGCCGGTACCGCGGCCCGGCCTGCGGCCGGCCGACATCATCCACGGCGTAGTCGATCACCCGGACCACGACGTCAGTGCCGCGCATGTGATAGTTCGAGAACCGGCGCAGCCGCGCCAGCCAGGAGCCGTCGGCCAGCTGCTCATGCGGGCGCAGGACGTGGCCGGCCTTGGTCCGCCACACCAGGTCGACGCCGGTCGCGCGGGCCTCGTTCCACAAGCCGAAGCTGTAAAAGTTCCGGTCGGCCAGCACCAGCATGCCCTTGCCCAGCGAGCCGAGCAGGCCGCGGGCCAGGGTAGTCTCCCCGGTCGTGCAGGCTCCCATCGCGGCAGCGACCAGGGCATGAGTGCCGCATTCGGCTAGTCCGGCCAGGCGGACCTGCGGGAACGCGCCCGCCCCCTCGCCGCGCGGCGAGCGCGGGCGGCTGAACTCCGCCTCGTTCGCCGGCGTGTCGGCGACGTCAATGCAGGTCCCGTCGATGCTCATCACCCGCCAGTCCCGGTACCAGGCACCCCTGGTCTGCGGCGTGGCCAGCGGCAGGGCAACCTCGCTGAACAGCGCCTTCAGCGGCTCCGGGCCAAGCCTGGCGCGAGCCTTGAACAGCGCCGCCTTCGTCGGCACCCCCCACGACTGCGCCCAGCCGGCAGCCCACGACAGCCCCTCCACCAGCTCCCGCATCACCTCCTCGTAGGAAGCCTGCGAGAACAGCGCCAGGCCCAGCACGTAATACACCACCACCCGGGCCGGCAGCAGCCGGTGCCGCACCTCAGTACGGCCCGCCTCGGCGACCACCCGGTCCACCAGCTCAGGCGGGAACACCCGGGTCAGCACGCCGATCGAGATGTGATCGGACAACCGCTGATCGCTATCCGGCTTCACCCACCCGGCCCTGGGCACGGGTCCGAGAATAACACGCGTGTAACCTTAAGTAAACGGTATTGGGTCTAGCC
>Ga0070716_100000210_pt1 | contig 23251 bp, 22 predicted proteins | sample LARL112metaG_FD_71395 | JGI IMG/M metagenome (GOLD analysis project Ga0070716, IMG submission 71395) | Corn, switchgrass and miscanthus rhizosphere microbial communities from Kellogg Biological Station, Michigan, USA - LAR L11-2 metaG | ecosystem: Host-associated > Plants > Roots > Rhizosphere... | reverse complement strand
TTCACGTAAGGCGTGTAGGGAACCATCTCCGATCGGGTAAAATTCGCGCCGCTAAATTCCACCGTTCCCTGGCCAGCGAACAACATCATTTTCCAGTGCAGAATTCCATCGGCAGTGCGGTTTCGCATGGGGAAACCCGCAGAAGCCAATTGTGTCAGTATCTGCGTATTCGTGGGGTGCCCCTCCTCGGCTCGTGGGTCCATGAGAATGCGGACGGGAACGCCAGACTGAACTTTCTTAATTAATGCACCAGAAATCGTGGTGTCGTCCATGAACCAGAAAGCGGCGTCGATTCCCACAGTCTCGTTCTGAATCAGTTTCAGAAGCGGGGCGCGACAATCTTCGAAAGACACATCGCAAAGCCGTTCGGTTCCGAAGGCTGGGATAATGCCAAGCAATAGAAAACTTAAAAGGAAACAGGGCAGGCAGAAATTAGATTTACTTATATTCACTGTGGAACGTCCTCTCGATTTCAGCTACTACTAATTAGGGGCATGAGTTGGGCGCAAAAATGCGCGTTACCAGACTAGAAGGTATTGGGTGAATCGGTAACTGTTAGGAGTGACAGAGAGCAGCTAGAGACCCGGAGTCCGTCTCGGAACCAAGTCAATGAGTGTAATTGGCATTTATCGACAACGGTTCGCTGGCCCTATCGAGATTATTTCAAGCGGCTGAATTTCCCGAAGATAGCCTCCAAGGTGGCCGTGCATGCCGACGCTAGAAACATTACAGCGCACTGTCACGTGCAAAGAGTCTGCTGTTCCAATCGCGTTCCACCCTGCATTAAGATCGCTGTCTAGCTCGTTAGGCCATTGCCACCAAAATGGCTTCTTAGAGCAGTGTCCATTTGGGTAGAAATCGGAGTGTTCAAAACCTCGCTGGAGCTTGCCTTCCATCACGACGTTGCTGCTCCCTTTGGCCCAAAATACAGTCGCGACCGCGAGAATACCTAACATGACAAAGCCGGTGATTGCCACTTGGCATTTCATCAGGAACCTTTACTTTCGGAACGTATCGAGCACAGATTTCTTGCACGAAAACAACATTGAGGTAAACAGGCGTTCGCACCAATATCCCCCCCGGCGTGGCCTGAGCATCTTCCTCAAAACAGACCACTCCCTCACGAGTGACCTGTTCCTCTTCCTTCCGGACCGAGTAGCTCGCGGACAGGGAACTGTTATTGCAGGCTGCAGACTCTGTCGGGCGCCGTCCCACAGGCGGCGGGTGCGGAGAGGGACTCTTTCGGCTTCGTTAACCGATTGGCGAGAGCGACGGCGAAAGGTGGAGTGCCTTTCGATTTCGAGGCGACGTTCACGCGATGCTTTCGTTCCTCTTTCGTGATCCAGCCGAATTGGTTTCGCTCGAAATCGAAGGCCACCAGCCGGAACTGGATGGTGGAGAGAAATCCATCGAAGGAGTAGATGGGGATTGGCCGGGCTGACACGTAGACTGGTTCCGCCCCGAGATTGGTGTCGCCCAACTGCAGCGTGTCGAGCCGGACCTCCTGCAGCACGAAACTGCCGGCCAGGTTGGTGAAGGCGCGGGCGCGGTCGGAGGACGGTATCCACGGAACATGGGAGCCGAAGAGGACCAGCTTTTCCGCGCCCGTGTCGATCATGAGCCGCATGGAGTTTTCTCCCGCGTGCACGTCGACGCAAAGCTTGCCATTTGCGATCGCGAAGGGAGCGGTGGAGGGGAAGCCATCAATGGGGCCGAAAGAGATCTTCTTCGCACCATAGTCGATGACAAAGCTGCTGCGCGAGAGTACATCGATCCCGACCAGACCATCGATGCGAAGGCCGGCGCGCCTCGACACATCTGACAAGTCCTGCACAAGACTCCGCACATTCGTTGCCTGGACGGGGCCGATCTCGACCGCAGGGACCACGACAGCCGTGCTCGATACCGTGCGGTCGACGGCGTCCAGTTCTTCCCGGTGACCGGACAGGGAAAGCTTCTGTGCAATCGCGGCATCAATCACGGTCGGATAGGCCCCGGTATCGACGATGAGATTGCGCTTCTCGAGCGGACCGATTGAGCCCTGCACAACGATTAATTGCTGCCCATAAATCTTGAAGGGCAAAACGTTAACGGGCGTGTTCGATCGAGCCGAAACAGCCGCACAGGTGAACAACAAGCCGAAAGACAGAGACCAATAAATGTGTCGCCCCATAACCCCACCCCTTGCAGAACTGCCTGCGGGCTAAGAGACGAAAAATGTTGGAGTTCGATCGTGTCCGGCGTGTGGATTCTGTGGAGATTGCTGATGGCCTGGCGGTTCATGCACTGGCCACCCGGAAGAAAACTTTTGGAGAAATTTTCGAAATAAGTTGAACCAAAGCGATGCGGCTTTCGTCAATAATCTACAGGTGGGGACATCGATGCGGCCGGGCTCGTATCGCGTGTTTCGGTTTGGTCCGTTCGAGGCAGACGTCGAGGCGGGAGCACTGCTCCGGGATGGCGCCAGAGTGTCGCTGCAGGAACAACCTTTTCAGGTGCTCGCCGCGCTGCTCGAGCGTCCAGGCGAACTGGTGTGGAGAGAGGATCTGCGCCAGCAGGTCTGGCCGGAAGACACTTTTGTCGAGTTCGATCACGCCTTGAATACCGCCGTCAAAAAAATCCGCATCGCCTTAGGCGACTGCGCGAATTCTCCCGAATACGTGGAAACCATTCCGAAGCGCGGATACCGATTCCTGGTTCCGGTAGAAGTCATCGAAAACTCAGCGTCCAAGACCTTGGAACCGGCGACGGTGAGTACGGGTGTATGGGTGAGACGAAATCTCGTCACATTCGTCTTGTTGACGATCGTGTTGTTGTCGGGGGGAGTGCTTGCCATGCGGTGGTGGGCTGCTCGCTCCGCGACACACAGGCGAGCGGTGCTGGCGGTTCTTCCCCTGGAAGACTGGAGCGACGACTCAAGCCATGGGTTGCTGTGTGAAGGCATTACGCAGGAATTGATCACGCAGTCGGGAGAGGCGGACCCTACGCGACTGGCGGTGGTACCCCGCGCGGCGTCGGCACCCTACCGACATACGGCAAAGACCGTGGCCGAGGTCGCCCATGAGCTTCGGGCTGACTACCTGATGGAAGGGAACGTACGCGACGACGGCGAGCGCGTTCGAGTCACGGTGGAATTGATTCGCGCCAGGGATGAGGTCCGGATTTGGGGCGGAGATTTCGATCGGGAAACGGGAGACTCGCTGGCGCTCGAAAGCGATATTGCGGAAGCTATTACGGAGAAAACGAAAGGGGCATTGCTGGCTCCGGCGGCTCGGTAATGAATAGTGAGTTCTACGCGGGGACCTTCGGCTATGCTTAGGGGCAGGCTGACAGTCGCTCCAACGGCAAAGGATTGCCGTGTTCTTGAGTGCGACGAACAGAGGTAAAATAGAGAGGATGTCACCACGCTGTATTCCGTTTGTCCTTGCGCTCTTGCTGGCCACGGCCGCGGCGCAGCAGCCTACCAAGCCTGCCAAAATTCCTCCCAACCAGCCGCCTCCGCGCTCGGATCAAGGTTCCGCCGACGAGCCTGTGCTCAAGACGCGCCCGGGCGACGGTCCCCAGAGTTCCAGCAAAGAAACTCCGCCTGATCTGAGTCCTCCCCAGAACGATACGAAGGACCATCCCGACAGTGATTCTGCGCTCCACGAAGCGGAGGATGCCGCCGGGCTGTATGAGGGAGACGAGATTGGCGGTGTGCAGGAATTCCGGGCGTGGAATCCACACAAGGCCGAGAAGGACATCGAGGTTGGCGACTTCTACTTCAAGCGCAAGAACTATCGCGCGGCACTCGACCGCTACCGCGAGGCGCTCTACTACAAGTATGACGATGCCGTAGCGATGTTCCGGCTGGGTGTGTGTCAGGAGAAACTCGGCGAAGGGGAAGAGGCGCGCAAGGCGTACCAGTCGTATCTACGAATTCTTCCGCACGGACCGTTTGCGAATGAAGCGCAACAGGGACTGGGCCGCTTGAAGTCCCTGGCGCCTGAGGTGGAGAAGAAGCCGTGAATCGCGTGTAATCGATGCTCGCCGAGATCCTTTGTCGCAACGGCGGGCGAGGATGCCCGCCGGACTGCCGGCAGGATGCCGGCGCTACGAAGTCGGCTACGACTTCTCAATCCTGATGAATTCCCCGGTGGTGGCGTCGACCGCTACTTTCAGTTTTGCGTCTGCGCGGCTGTTGCCATAGATCACGTGCCAGACGAGATTGTTGTTCACCCGATCCCATTCGAGAATGTAGATGACTGGAGTGTCAGCTTCTTTGGCGAGTAACTTGTCGCCGCCATGTTGCTGCGCGACTTCGAAGGCTTTGTCGGAATCGATTTTCAAGAACTGGAAGTCGAAGGCGGTGGTCGAGGCGTTGCTGGGATTGTAGGTGTCCTCGATACCGGGATTGACGCCGCGATCGGTACCGGAGCCGGCCCAAGTGTAAGGCTTTGTTCCGCGCTGGGCAACTGAGGCGAAACCGGCGTGCCAGATGGCGGATTTGCCGTCATGGCCATTCGAGTCGGTGTTGCTCGAGGACTCCAGGCGGTAGGGGCGGGCGTCCGGTCCCCAGCCATGCGCTGAGATGTAAAGTTTCTGGATCGCGCTGCGGCCCGTGAGGAGTTCGGTCGGCTTGGGCTGCGGCTTCGTGGTTTCTGCGTTTTTCGGAGCTTCGGAATTGCAGGCCGTCAACATGGCCAGAGCGAACATCACCAGGAGCAGCTTTTTCATCGCTACCATCCTGTAGTAGTTTTTTAAGTGCGGGATGCAGCGCTCATTCTAAACGAAGGAATCAACGGCGCCATGGATTTCTATCTGCAACGACTCCAGGATGCTATCGTCGGCGCTACCGCGGGCATGTCGCCAGAGGCGTTGGGCCGGCGTCCGCAGCCGGACAAATGGAGTGCGGCGGAAATCCTCGAGCATCTTTACCTGACGTATACCGGAACGACCAAGGGATTCGAAAAATGCATTGAGGCCGGCGCACCGCTGGCGCACACGCGCACCTGGAAAGATCGCGCTCGCACGACGGTGGTGGTTGGCCTGGGCTATTTGCCGGAAGGCCGGAAGTCTCCCAAGAATGCCGAGCCCCGCGGAATTCCGTGTGATCGAGTGCTGGCGGAGTTTTCGGAAAAGATTGCCGCGATGGACGCTGTGATCGCGAAAGCAGAGAAGAGGTTCGGGAGTCAGATCCCACTGGTTGATCATCCGATTCTCGGCCCGTTGCGGGCGGCGCAATGGCGAAAGTTTCATTGGGTGCATGGGCGGCATCATTTGAAGCAGCTGCAGAGGTTGCGGGAGCTGCGAGCTTCGAGCTAGCGGGATTCGAACCATCATCCCAACCGTTGCGGGGCCACAATAAATGATCGGATTTTCAATCGTGTGAGAATTGCAAGGCGAGGTTTGCTGGTAGCTCACAGCTTGAAGCCGCACCTTTATTACCGATCATTCACATCTAAAATCGCGTTTTGACATCATCGTACCCACCCGCTACGTTAAAGCATGAGTGCGAATCCATTATTGAACGACATCGATATTGATTTTCTTCATGACATAAGCAGCCGCTTGGCGACCGAAGATCCGCTGCACCAGGATCTAGAACGTATCATCGAATTTGCCTCTGCGGTCGTCCGGTGCGATTCCTGTTTTATCTACATTCGTGAAGGCGATGACCTCGTGCTGCGGGCATCAAAAAATCCGCACGGCGAGGAAGTCGGGCGACTCAGGCTGGCGTTGGGGCAGGGAATTACGGGATGGGTGGCGGAACATCGCGAACCCGTGGCGGTGTCGGAGCATGCCTGGCAGGAGGCGCGCTTCCGCACGTTCCAGGAATTGCCGGAAGACTCGTTTGAAGCCTTTCTGTCGGTCCCGATCCTCTCCCGCGGCCGCGTGGTGGGCGTGATCAACCTGCAGCATCGCGAGCCGCACACGTATACCCCGAGACAGATTCGATTGATCTCGACGATCGGGTTTCTGGTGGGTGCCGAGCTAGAGATGGCGCGACTCGAAGTGGAGAATTCACAGCTTGTGCAGAAACTCGAGACGCGCAAGTTGATGGAGCGCGCGAAGGGAATTCTGCAACGCGATCTTGGGCTGGATGAGGAGCAGGCGTATCTCACATTGCAGCGGCAGGCGCGGCAGAAGAGGAGAACGTTGAAGGAAATCGCCGAGGCCGTGGTGCTGGGCGAGGAGATCCGGCGCGGCTCCGGGACAAACTAGAAGCCGGACCACAAGAAGCCCATCCGACTGAAGGAACCAATTGCAAAAAGAACTTTGCGTGGGGAATGCTTAGAGACCTCCAATGCAGTGACAACTGACATACACCCGAGAAAAGCGAGCAGAACCGGTTTCGTCGCCTCTTGTATACGTTCCACGGTCGCTCGCGCTTTGTCATAAAAGCCAGTTTTTCATCGTCCGACATTCCGAAGAAGATCGTGTCTTCAGCCCGATCCTAACGCCGGCCCGCAAGAGCGGCGGCTCCGGATCGCCCTGAAAGCAAAAGATGACCGCCCCAACCGGGTCTTCCAGCGCTTGCAGCAGAAATTTAGCGACAATGCAGGCGCAGGAGTTTGGTACCATGACCGCCCGCGAGTACTCTCTGTATCGGAGTCAACTCTCGCGGAATGGTTCGCACTATACCAAGTCTGCACAGCTTCAAGCTTTCATAACATCGTACGGCTATAGAAAACCCGTGAGCCCATATTTCCTCACCGCTTTGCTCAGCTATCTTTCCGGCTCGATCCCGTTCGGCTATTTGCTGGTGCGTCTTTTTCGCGGAGAAGACATTCGAGCGAGTGGGAGTGGCAACATTGGCGCCACCAACGTCTCGCGCAAGTCGCCCAAACTCGGCCTTCTCACCCTGCTGTTCGACGCGCTCAAGGGACTCGTTCCGGTGCTAGTGGCTCTCTCCTTTGCGCGGCGTTGCGGGGAAGACCCATACATCCTCGCTTCGCTGGCTGCCTTCTCCGCCATCGTCGGCCACATTTTTCCCGTGTGGCTGCGCTTCCGCGGCGGTAAGGGAGTGGCCACGGGCCTGGGCAGTTGGATCGGACTCGCTCCCAAGGGCGTGCTTGTGATGGTCATCGTCTTCGTAATCATAGTGGCGCTGTTCCGCTACATCTCTCTGGGTTCGATCACGGCGGCTGCAATTTTCCCGCTCGCGGCGCGCTTGCTTCACGACTACCACGAAACGCCAGCGGTGCTCGCCTTCATGGCCGCATCTTCTCTGCTCATCATCGCGAAGCATCACCGCAACGTCCGCCGATTGATGGCAGGCACGGAAAGCAAATTTCGTTCAGGACGAAAATGAGCGAGATCGCCGTCATCGGAGCAGGCGCTTGGGGCACGGCCCTATCGATCGTGGCCGCGCGCAGGGGTAACCATCGCGTGCGCTTGTGGGCTTACGAGGCTGAAGTTCGCGAGTCCATAGCTAACCGGCACGAAAATACGCTGTTTCTGCCCGGCCAGCCCATTCCCGAAAAGGTCGTCGTCACGGGCGATTTCGCCGAAGCTCTGACCAACGCGCGCATCGTCATCAGTGTGATGCCGTCCAATCACTGCCGTCGTCTTTTCGAGGGAATGCTCCCGTACCTGCGGCCAGAAATGTTGTTCGTCAGCGCGACCAAGGGACTTGAGGAAAACTCTTTGTTGCGCATGACTGAAGTGATCTCGCAGGTCTTGAGCGGCGCGGGATTTCGTCCAAGGCTCGGTGCTCTGAGCGGCCCCTCGTTCGCAAAAGAGGTCGCCCGGGGAGACCCTACAGCCGTGGCCATCGCGTCCCCCGACATGGACCTTGCTCATACAGTTCAGCAGGCAATGAGCGACCCTCGCTTCCGCCTTTACACCAACGACGACGTGGTGGGCGTCGAACTCGGAGGCGCACTGAAGAATGTAGTTGCGATCGCAGCTGGCGTATGCGATGGCCTTGGTCTGGGCCACAATTCCGTGGCCGCCCTTATTACGCGCGGCCTGGCCGAGATCACGCGCCTTTGTGTCGCATGCGGAGGGCAACGGGAAACCATGGCCGGATTGGCGGGCTTGGGAGACTTGGTGCTGACCTGTACGGGAGGTCTGTCGCGAAACCGTACCGTCGGTGTGGAACTGGGACGCGGAAGGAAATTAGCTGACATCATCGCCGGCATGCACGGAATGGTGGCCGAGGGCGTCCTCACCACCAACTCAGCGGTCGGATTGGCCAAGGCTCGCGGAATCGAAATGCCGATCAGCGAGAAGATGCACGCCATCCTGCACCAGGGAAAATCTCCCAGCGAAGCCATTCACGAATTAATGACGCGCAGCGCGAAAAGCGAAACCGGACTCTAGCCCGCCACTCTCGCAAATTCGCCCAAAGAAGTCTCCTCGACGGTCAGCGCTTCGCATTCTCGGTCGATGGCGGCATACTCCGCCGCATGCTTGGCTCGAAAGGACTCGTACGCTTCCTTCGAGGTCCAAAAATCGAGCGTGAGATACCGCCCCGAATCCTTCAAGTCACGGTTTAACTCCGTCCGAAGAAATCCCTCCCCACTAGCGAACAAACGCGTCCAGGGACCGCGCGGCCCGTAGGCCTCTTCGAAGTGCAGCTCTGCTCCCGGCCGTGGGCGAAACTGCCAGACTACGAGATAGCTCGAGTCGTTACTGTTCACTTTGCCTCCCCACAATGACACCGCCCGGCCAAGCCATTCGGCTCCCGGCCTACCCGCAGCATTAACAATCTGCCGTATATCACTGAAATATATATACATGGCGCCGTTCAATTCACATGCCAAACCAGCTCCAAAAGAACTCCAACGCTTCGTACTTTCGTAATGGCTAATCCATGCCAGATAGGTCGAACTCCCTTCAAATCAAAGTAAAATTTCACTCAATCCCCCAGACTTCGCCGTGCCTGTAACCACAGTGCCATTGTGTCTCTAAAAGTGTCCATCCCGGCGCGCATCCCGATCCTCTACGTGATCCTGGGCGTACTGGTGGCCATTAGCGTCGTGCCGATGTACTTCTACTCGGCAAAGGTCGAGTCGGATAACCGGGACCGGCTGAAGACGAACGAGAAGCTTCTGCAAAACACGGTGACGCGTTCGCTGGCCGACGAAATCTCGCAGCATGAGGCTTCCCTACGCCTCATGCTCGGCAATGAATCCTCCGCGATCCAGATAGCCAGCGCGGGCGACATCAGCGGCGCGCACGTCGAGCGTCCCGAACTGCGGGCACTGCTTGAGAATTTTGTTTCCTCTTCGGCCGACATCGCATACGCCACGTTGCTCAATGCCGATGCCAAGGGAATCTCCGCCGGGCGTATTGCGCCCGATGCCTTCTTGCGGCGAGAACTGGAACGAGGCTTCGCCGCGGCGCGCGAGAACCGCGCATACAACGGCCAGACTCTGGTCGTAGGCAGCGGCAAGTCGGCGCGCACGGTCGTTCTCGTCAGCAGCCCAGTCATGTATTCAGGACGGTTTGTCGGCATGATCGGTTCGGTGGTCGATCTGGACTTCCTGATTCGCCGACTTGAAGAAGTCAGCCGTTCCGGGCTCACGCCCTACGTGGTTGATGCTCAAGGCCGCTTGGTCGCAGCCAGTCATTCCGAGTACGCTACCGGTCAGGACATGAAGAGTCTCGAAATCGTGAGGAACTTCGTTGACGAAGGCAACAAGGCACAGCTGGCGGCGACCAAGGAATTCACCATTCAGGAGGGGAAAGAAAAAACCGAGATGCTGGGGACTTACAGCCCGGTCACAGAATTGGACTGGGCTGTGGTCGTGCAAAAGCCGCGATTGGAAGCCTACCAGGGTGTCTTTGAGATGCAGCACACGGCTCGCTTGCTCGCTTTGGCGGCCGTGCTCGCCAGCATCATGGTCAGCTTCTACGCCGCACGGCGCATCGCCAATCCTCTGAAGGTCCTGACGGAATCAAGCCGGGCCATAGCGCGCGGCGATTTCTCCAAGCGCGTTGAACTTCACAGTCGTACCGAAATTGGCGAACTGGCTTCGACATTCAACATGATGTCCGACGAACTCCAGCAGTTCGTGCAGGACCTGCAACGCGCCGCCGAAGAAAACCGTGCGCTGTTCATCGGATCCATTCAGATGCTGTCAGGCGCGGTCGACGAAAAAGACCCCTACACCCGCGGCCATTCCGATCGAGTCACGCGTTATTCGCTGCTTGTCGCTCGCGAGATGAAGCTGGACGATGAATTCCTCGAAACCCTTCGCATCTCGGCGCAGCTCCATGACGTCGGCAAGATCGGCATCGAGGATCACATCCTGAAGAAACCGGGCGCGTTGACCCCGGAAGAGTTTGAGATCATGAAAACTCACACCACGAAAGGCGCGAACATTCTCCGCCCGGTGAGTCAGCTCAAGGAAATGCTGCCCGGCATCGAGTTGCATCACGAATCACTCGACGGTCGCGGCTACCCTTATGGATTGAAGGGCGAACAAATCCCCCTACTCGCGCGCGTGATTGCCGTCGCCGATACTTTCGACGCTCTGACCACCAATCGTCCGTATCAGCGCGCTTATGAACCAGAGGAAGCTTTGCGCATCATCAACAACCTTGTCGGCAAGCGGCTTGATCCCGAATGCGTCGCAGCCTTGTGTGCGGTCTACGCCCGCGGTGAAATCCGGGTGCGGCGACTGGTCCGCGCACAGGCCGTGCCTCCGCCGCCGGCCCCGACCCAGGCTCCGGCTCCAACCGCAGCGCCTGCAAACGAAAACACGGCAACGCCCGCCCCGGTTACCTCCTCCGAGTCGTCTACTGCAGTTGTTAAGGCCGCAGCCGCGGCTGCCTCTCCCGCTTCCTCTCCTTCCGACCCGGTCGAAACGACTCGCTTCTAGTCACAGAAACGACTCAATACCAGCAGATTTCTCACGGCATAGTCACACAAAAATAGCTACTCCGAGGGCTGCAGCGCCCGACTCCGCCCGCCGGGCACCGTTATAATGAAGGTTTCCACGTCGGCTAAGAAAGCACCTATGATTCAGACCCTTTTCGGCAGCCTCGAAGAAGAGCAGAAACCCAGTTTTCTCGACCGCATGAAGGAAGCGGTTACGCGCACCCGCGAGAATCTCGCCGAGCGCATCGAAGAAGCGGTTTCATTCAGCAAGGAAATCGACCGCAATACCCTCGACGACCTCGAGGCGACCCTGATTGGCGCCGACCTGGGCACGACAACAACGCATGAAGTCCTTGAGAAGTTGCGCGAGAAAGCCGACCGCAAGCAGATTAAAGATGTCGCCGAGTTAAAGCGTCTCTTGAAAGAAGAGCTTCTGGCTATCCTCACCGCCGCCAATTCGCGTCCGGTGCAGAAGGTTGATGGCACTCCCGAGGTCATCCTGGTGGTCGGAGTGAATGGCACCGGCAAGACCACCACCATCGGCAAACTTGCGCAAGTGTTCCGGTCCCAAGGGAAGAATGTTCTGCTCTGCGCAGCTGACACCTTCCGCGCTGCTGCGATCGAGCAATTGGAGGTCTGGGGACAACGGACTGGCACCGAGGTCATCAAGACTAAAGCTGGGGGTGATCCGGCCGCGGTGTTGTTCGACGCCCTACAGGCCGCTACCGCCCGCAAGACGGATTACGTCGTCGTCGACACCGCCGGACGCTTACACACCAAGAGCAACCTGATGCTGGAACTCGAAAAGATGCGCCGCACCGCGCAGCGCATTATTCCGGGCGCGCCCCACGAAACACTTCTGGTGATGGATGCAACCACCGGACAGAATGGACTGCAGCAGGCCAAATTGTTTACCGAAGCCGCCGGCGTCACCGGCATCGTGCTCACGAAACTCGATGGCACTGCCAAAGGGGGCGTGGTGGTCGCCATTTCCCGCGAGATGGGGGTTCCTGTTCGTTATGTCGGCGTCGGCGAGAAGGCCAGCGATCTCTTACCGTTCGATCCGAAGGAATTTGTAGATTCACTTTTCGCCTGACCGGATGGGATTCGTAATCGTCACGTGAGGTGAATATGCCAAGCTCGTTGCGATTTCGCTTGCAGAGGGCGCTTGATCGATTGCGCCGCTGGTTGAAAGGAGAGCCCGACCTTCCTGCCGATCCCTTCGCCAACCAGATGGCCCCACTCCATCGCGGCCCGAAAGGTCGAAGCGGCGCGGCAGCCGTAGCAGAGCCGGACGAGGAGCGTTTCGCCGACGCTCGGGAATGGCGGCGGCGAAAGGCATAGATCCGGAAGAACGCCAAGATTTCTACACTTCGCACCACACAAGGATGAGTTGGCATTCATCCAGCCGTGCTTACGAGCGCATGCCCGATCGACTTACAGACGAAGATTTTCTTCGCGAGGCACTCGACCTCGCTCGTCTCGGCATCGGTCTGACGTCTCCCAACCCCAACGTTGGTGCCGTGATCGTGACCGAGACCGGCGAAGTGGTCGGCACCGGCACGCACACCTACGATGGCCTGAAGCACGCGGAGATTCTGGCCCTCGAGCAGGCAGGCGAACGCGCTCGCGGCGCGACCGTCTATGTCAATCTCGAACCATGCTCGCACCAGGGACGCACCGGCCCGTGCGCCGACGCTCTGATCGCTGCCGGGTTACGACGCGTAGTCGCTGGAGTCGCCGATCCTAATCCCCTGGTGAGCGGACAAGGCTTCTCACGGCTGCGGGAATCTGGCATCTCGGTGGCGTCCGGACTGCTCGCCGAAGAGTGTCAGCGTGTGAACGAGGCCTTCGCAAACTACATCCGCCGCAAAACGCCTCTGGTCACGCTAAAAACGGCAATGACGCTGGACGGAAAAATCGCCCCTCCGCCGGGCGAATCCGAAAACCCAACCGCGCTCGGATCCGCTTCCGCCAGCGGCGGCTGGATCACCAGCGAGGTTGCACGCGCCCACGTCCAGGAACTCCGCCACCAGAGCGACGCCATCATGGTCGGCGTAGGCACTATCATTGCTGACGATCCTTTGCTCACCGATCGCAGTGGCCGTCCCCGGCGGCGCCCGTTGCTGCGCGTGATTGTCGATTCGCGCCTCCGCCTGCCTCTCGAGTCTCGGCTCGTCCACACCGGCAGCGAAGATGTGCTGGTCGTTTGCTCCTTCGCCGAAGAAAAACGCAAGCAGATTTTGCGCGAGCACGGCATCCGAGTCGAGCAACTGCCCGCCGCCACCGCCGATGGCCGGCCCGACCTTACCAGTCTGGTGGAACTGCTCGGACAGCTCGAAATTACCAGCCTGCTCATCGAAGGCGGCGCCATGATTAACTGGGCGGCATTGCACTCCGGCGTCGTCGACAAGATTTTCTTTTACTACGCCCCGAAGGTGCTGGCGGGTACTGGCGCGATTCCATTCGCCACCACCTCCGGATTCAGGAGCCTCAGCGACGCAGCCTACGTGAAAGATCTCCGATTCCACCGCTTCGGAGAAGACTTCGGGGTGGAAGGATATTTGCGGGATCCCTACCGCGATTAAGGAAGTGCGCGACTGGCGGTCCGGATGGCTCAGTGCTTCAGTGTTGCGGTCCAGTTCGTGACCAGCATCAGCGGAGAAGCGTTGACCTGATCCACAGGGAGCGCGAAGAGCCAGCGCTTACCGTCTGGGGACATGTCCTGGCCCGTGCTGTTTCCAAACCCGCGCCCGGAAAAAAGCTCGCGGGATTTTCCAACCCTGAAGTTGGCACCCTGCACATCGAATTTCACGGCGATGACACGATTGTCGGGGGTTAAATAAAACAGCTCGTCACCGTTGGGCCAGATCGCACTTACTCCACCGCCCGTCGAAACCTGCCATTTCCCGCCGGGGCCCGGAAACGGCACGACATAAATCTCGCCGCGCCCTGACTCATCGGATTCGTAAGCGACCCATCTGCCATCGGCCGAGAAGGTGCCCCAAACGTCCGTCGCAGGACCTTGCACGACGGGGAATGGTTTCCGATCTCCAGAGACCGGGACGGCCCAGACATCGCCTCCACCGGCTTGGGCGCCGAAGTAATCGAACAATATAAAGCGCCCATCGGATGACCACCGATCCGCTTCGGCGCTACTCTCCATGGAAAGCAGCAACTGTTCCTTTCTGCCTCCACCGACCGGCTTCACATAAATCTCTTCTTTACCGTTGCGCCGGGAACTGTAAGCAATCTGCTGACTATCCGGAGACCAGGCCGGGTACAAATCATCAACGTCTCCGAACGTGAACGGACTCGCAGTACCGCGGTTCATGTCGTACAGCCACAGCTTCGTGTGATTCTGTCGCGTGTCGGTGACGGTGGCGACCGCATACTTTCCATCTGGAGAGAGATAGGGTGAAGAAACATAACCAGGATCACCCAGCGTGGAAAGTTTGTTACCCGCCGGATCGATCCATGTGAGCTGGGTTTGAAAGGAACGCTGATACAGCAAGAGTCCTGACTTCGTCGTGGAAAAGCTGGTGGGACCATTGAACACAGACTCGGCAATCCGCTGCGCTACCCCGGACACCCGAAACGTCTTCGCGTCGAATGGCTGAGCCATCAGACTGTCGCCATGAAGAAACAAGATGTAACCGGGCTCGGCATATTGAGCCACCCCCGATTCGTCGGGCAAAACCGATCGCAATTCCCCCGTCTCAGCCGATGCCACAAAAATGCCGCCCACCGTGTTCGACGTAACCAGAAAGTGTTGGCCGTCGGGCAAAAAGCTCGGGAAGCGGTAATCCATGGCCCCCTTTTCAGGCCTGGGGATTTGCATCGGCGAACCACCCGCCGCGGCGACTCGATACAAGCCCTTGGAATTGCTGGAAAATACGATCACACCGGTATTGCTCCAGCTCCCCCCTGACACCGTCCATACATCGCACACGGTTTCGGCTTGCCCGCCGTTCACGGGGATTTTCATTAATTTTCCTTCCACCGAAAAGAATGCGATGAATTTACTGTCGGGAGACCAGAACGGGTTAATGCCACCTTCCGTGCCGTCAAGCGGCAGGGCAGCATCACTGGACAACAGACGAACCCATAGCTTGGATTTGCCTCGGGCATCCGCCAGGGTCATCAGAACCCGTTGCCCGTCGGGCGACAACAATGCGGCATTCGCGGCAACGATACTGTTGCCGACGGGGAGGTTGAGAGCCGTCCGCAAAACTGGCGCCGGAGGTGTCCGTTTCGTTACGAATCCAAGTGCGATTCCTGCCACCAGCGCACATGCCAACGCCGCCCACCGCAACAGTTTCCGCCGGCTGCGCACCCCAGTGGGCACCACGGCACCGGCGCGCGAGCCGCCCTCCGGGATCCAGCGAAGTTCGCTGGCCAGATCCCCGGCGCTCTGCCAGCGCTCCTCGGGATCCTTCGCCATACATTTCCTGATCGCCCACTCCAGCGCCGGAGGCGTCAGGGGCGCAATGCTGCTTAAGGGAGCCGGTTCCGAACCCATGATTGAAGCCACTACGCTCGCGGTCGACTTCCCGTCAAAGGCCCGCTTGCCAGTCGACATCTCGTAGAGCACGCAACCGAGAGCAAAAATATCGCTGCGCGCGTCGGCTTCACGCCCTTCCAGTTGCTCGGGCGCCATATACTGAAAAGTTCCCACCAGCGTGCCTTCTGTCGTCAGTGGGCTGTGCGTCATAGTGGCAGCGATGTTCGACGACATACCTACCGGCGTCGCTAAGGGCTTGGCCAGGCCGAAGTCGAGGAGTTTGACACCGGATCTGGTAAGCATCACGTTGTCAGGCTTGAGATCGCGATGTACGACGCCCCGTCGATGCGCCTTGTCGAGCGCGTCGGCGATCTGCGCACCAAACTTCAATACCTGATCCGGTGGCAGCGGGCCCCTGCGCAGGCGAGCACCCAGGGTTTCGCCTTCCAGAAACTCCAACACCAGGTAGTCCGCCCCGTCGTGCTTGCCGATGTCGTACAACACACAAATGTGCGGGTGGGAGAGCTGTGAAATGGCGCGAGCCTCTCGCTCGAAACGCTCCCGCAGTTCTGGATTTGAAGATAGATGCGCAGGCAGTACTTTGATGGCGACGTCGCGGTTCAGGCGCGAATCGCGTGCGCGGTAAACTTCACCCATCCCACCGGCGCCGGCAGGAGCAACAACCTCGTAGGGGCCCAGGTGAGTTCCTGAAGCAAGGGGCATGAGGACGGTCCGACGGCGCGCAGATTATACCTTGGGGCCGGGAATTCGAGGGCGTGGTGTCGTCGACCGGATTTCGCATCGTTGCAGTTCTACGGATGATGCGCCGGTCTTGGCGGCGACGCGCTTAAACCATTTATCATGTACGGTGGAGGCTCTGATGTTTACCGGCATTATTGAGGAAGTTGGCAAGGTCACCAGTATCAGGGAAGAACACGGCACCCACCGGCTCACAGTCGCGGCATCCAAGCTGATCGCCGAACTTAAGAAGGGAGACTCCATCGCCGTCAGTGGAGTCTGTCTGACCGCAGTTGCCATTACTCCAAGCTCCGTCTTATTCGACCTGGCTGACGAAACCTGGCATCGCACTTCGTTTTCCCGCATGCACGAGGGAGCACTCGTCAATCTGGAATTGCCGATGCGCGCCGACGGACGCTTCGGAGGACACATCGTCCAGGGCCACGTCGATGGCACAGGAGAATTCATCGGCCTCGATCGAATCGAGGGTGCCGACGACTACTGGCTGCGCATCCAAATTCCCGAGCAACTCGCGCGCTACGTGATTCACAAGGGTTCGCTGAGCATCGAGGGCATCAGTCTCACGGTCGCAAAAATCGAAGGAACCGCGGTCACCGTTGCCATCATTCCCCACACCGCGGAGATGACCAACCTTCTTTCCCTCAAGCCTGGCGACCCGGTCAATCTCGAAGTCGACATGATCGCGAAATACGTTGAGAAAATGATGAAGGGCGAGTCGGGGAATTCTCCGCTCACCCTTGAGCATCTTGTTCAGCAGGGGTTTTGATCAGGCCACCCGGAGTTCACTTCTCGGGTAGAAACGACATTGCGCCGGGATTCTCTTTCACCTCGGCAGGCTTGCCATGCTGTGCCTGCCATGCCACCGCCCGCGCCTTGGCCTCCCGCATCTGCTCAGCCAGCATGACCCGGGAAAGACTCTTCAGGCGGCCCAGACTATGCCGTTCGCCCGCCGATGCGGCCACGCTATACCACGAGTACGCTGCGACGTAATCCAGGGGAACACCTTTGCCCTGCTCGAACATGTACGCAAGATCGGCCTGCGCCGGAGCGTATCCCTGTTCGGCCGCGCGCCGCGCCCATTCGGCGGCTTCTCCGTAGTCGACCGATAGCCCGTCCCCCTTGTAATAGAGGACTGCCAAAATATTCTGCGCTTCTGGCATTCCCTCCTCGGCCGACGCGCGGAACCAGCGCGCGGCCTCATTGTGGTCCGGCGCAACTCCTTCACCGCGGTAATACATTGAGCCCAGGTTGCATTGGGCAACCGCATGTCCCGCCTTGGCCGCCGCCCGATACCAACGTGACGCCTCGTCCAAATCTCTATTGACGCCTTTTCCTTGTTGATACATTGACGCAAGATTATTTTCGGCGGTGGGTTCGCCCTGCAACGCCGCAGCGTGGAAGTAATCGAAAGCCCTGCGATAATCTTTCGACACGCCCAAGCCTTGCTCGTACAAAAAGCCCAACGCCAACTCGGCCTCGGGTACCTTTTGGTTCGCAGCGACGTCATACCACTTTGCTGCTTCGTGGTAGTCCCGGCCGACGCCCGCCCCATCACGATAGGCATTCCCTACCCAAAGCTGGCCCTGCGCGTCTCCCTGCTTCGCTTTGGCGAGCATCTCTTCAAAGTTCGCGGCAGTATTGACTAATTGTTGATGTCTTTGTTGATCTCCACTCGCACCGCTTCCTGCCTGCTGAACGCCGGCAAAAAGCGAGAACGAACTCATCATCGCCAACGTACACACTAAGAACAGTCTCAAGGTGAGGTCCCTCCGCCCAATGGAATCCGGACACCTGTCAGGAAAAGTCGTTTCAGTTCCTCTCCCCCAGAATCCGTGGCGCGACTCTGCGACACTTGCGCGATCACCAGCAATGCAACCGTCCACATGCGTGCCCCACGCGTACCTCACGAGCCAACTTTATGACTGGCATGCACTTATCCATCTCTCGGAAACAGCGGGCAGAAGAAGAGACTGCTCGCTAACTACGAACGACGGGTTTCCGTCCAATGGGCTAAGGGATTGAATGCCGCAGCCAGAAGTGGTGCCCTCCGTTGTCCGCTTCTCGAACTTTGAGGTCGACGTGCGCGCCGGCGAACTGCGCAAGCACGGCCGACGTGTGCGTCTGCAGGAACAGCCGCTCCGAATTCTGAACATGCTGTTGGAACGTCCCGGCGAGTTGGTTACCCGGGAAGAACTCCGCCTGAATTTGTGGCCGGCGGACACGTTCGTGGACTTCGACCACGGCCTCAACTCCGCCGTGGCGCGGCTCAGGGAAACTCTGTGCGACTCGGCCGACACTCCTCGATTCGTTGAGACGGTTCCCCGCAAGGGCTACCGCTTTGTTGGACAAGTCGAAGAGGCGGCGCCGGTGCCCGTGGCGGCGCCGGTTGCACAAGAGTTGCAGCCGCCGAAGCGAAGTTGGATCGGTTCGTACGGAATCTGGCTGGCGGGGTTCGGGATCGTCGTCCTCCTGGCTCTTGCTCTGGGAAAGATTCGCGGGCACGCGAGCGCAAGCCACGAAATTGTTTTGCCCACTCCCGAAATCGTTCCCTTAGCTGGACTTGCCGGCTACGAGGTTGGGCCGGCGTTCTCTCCCGACGGCAACCAGGTTGCTTTCCGTGAAATTAACGGGCGTCAGAATTCCGGGATCTACACTTCGCTCGTTGGAGGCGAGCAATCTCTCCGATTGACTCGGAATCGTGCGGACTGTTGTGTTGCGTGGTCACCCGACGGCCGTCAGATCGCATTCCTGCGCAGAAACAATGGTGGGGCCGATATCTTGACTGTGCCTGCTCTGGGAGGCACGGAACGCCGTTTGTTTTCGACGAAGGGTGATCAATATCCCGGACTCTCGTGGTCGGCGGATGGAAAATACCTCGCGTTCCCGCAGATTTACGCCGCCGGCTCAAGTTCCAGCATCACGCTGTTCGAATTGGCCACCTCGGCCACATCAATCCTGACTCATCCCCCGGAAGAATATCTCGACCGCAATCCGGAGTTTTCTCCCGACGGCAAACAAGTCGCGTTCATCCGAGGGACCGTCGCAGGCGTGGCCAATGATGTGTACGTGGTCGCGTCTACCGGCGGCCAGCCACGCCGCCTGACCTTCGATAGCCGCCCCATGACCGGACTCGCCTGGAGTGCTTCTGGCAAGGACATCATCTATTCCGCATCGCGCAGTGGGTCGAAGGCTCTTTGGCGCGTTCCGGTCACTGGTGGCACACCGCAGCTGGTTTCCTCTGCAGGATTGATTGCTCTTTCTCCGACGATCCCCCGCAAGGGAAATCAACTTGCCTTCCAGCAAGAGGTCGCCAAAGACAACATCATGCGTCTCGCCGTGCGTGGCGCCCTGGCCCTGTCCGTCCACCCGACCATCGCCATCGCTGCGAAAGGTTGGAAGATGCGTCCCAGCTTTTCACCGGATGGAAAGCGGATCGCGTTCGAGTCGGATCGTCTGGGCTTCATGGACATCTGGATATGCACGAGCAACGGCATCAACTGCATGCAAGTCACATCTCTTCGCGGCACAGCAGGCACGGCTCGGTGGTCTCCCGATGGGCAGACACTCGCCTTTGAATATCATCCCGGAGAGCGCGCCGAAATTTACACGGTTGACGTGGCCGGAGGCAGTCCGCGGCAGCTATCCACTTTCCCTGGCGCCGACAATCTCGCGCCCAACTGGTCGCGCGATGGGCGCTGGCTGTATTTCAGCTCGAAGCGTGGCGGGGAGCCCTTTCAGCTATGGAAGATTCCCGCACTGGGTGGCACACCAATACAGGTCACGAAAAACGGAGGCATCTCCGGTGTCGAATCCGAAGATCGACGTTACCTCTATTTCTCAAAGTACGAAGCCCCGGGTATCTGGCGCATGCCGCTCAGCGGAGGGTCGGAAGAACAAGTCCTGCGCGAACCCGAGGGACCCGATTGGTTCAACTGGGCTCTGGCACGAAAAGGTATCTATTTCCTGAACGATGATGCAGAGCCGAAGCCGACCATCGATTACTACGACTTCGCGACTGGCAAAACTCGTCACGTGTACAGCCTGGAGAAGCCCTGGGGCTGGGGACTCGCCGTCGCACCCGACAACCAGTCCCTGCTGTTCGTGCAAAACGAATTCGAGCAAGCCAACATTGTGGTCGTGAAGAACTTCCGCTGAAGAGCCTCAGACAAGGGTCCGGCTTATCTCCGTGTATCTCAGTTCTCTGCGGTTAAAAAAAAGGCAAAACGGGAAGAGAGCGGCAACAACGGGAAGGGCACGGCTTTAGCCGTACCGCAAACACTCTGCACAAATGCGGCTTCAGCCGCTGAGGTTTGCTCCATCAAGACTAAGCCATCTTCAACTCATCCAACTCCAGAAATTCTTGCACAATCGGTTCTCCACACTTCTCCATGTCCGCATATGTCCCGAAGAAAATCGCCTTTGCCTCGTACAGAAAAACGATTCGGTCCGCGAGCTTCTTCGCCAGGCGCATGTCATGCGTGACCACCACGCTGGTCAAGTGCAACTGAATCTTGAGCCGCTTGATGAGATCGCCCAGCAACTGCGCCATCAACGGATCCACCATCGTTGTGGGCTCGTCGTAAAGCACGCATTCGGGCTGTGCCGAGAGCGCCCGCGCAATGGCCACCGAGCGCTTCATGCCCGTCGACAGATCCGACGGCAGCAGGTCGCGCATGTGGCCGACCCCGACCATCTCGAGCAGGCCATCGACAATCTGGTAGATCTGATCTTCCGTCAGATCCCTGCGTTCACGCAAAGGGAACGCGACGTTCTCGCCCACCGTCAGCGAGTCGAACAATGCGCCGTTCTGAAACACCATCGTGACTTTCTTGCGGATCGCCTCGAGTTGCACTTCGTTGTAGTCGGTAATGTCCTGGTGCGCGACGATCACGCGCCCCGCATCCGGTTTCAGAAATCCCATGATGTTATGCAGTGAAACCGACTTGCCCACTCCGCTTCGGCCAAGAATGCAGACGGTCTGTCCGGCGCGCACGTTGAAACTCACGTCGTCGAGCACGCGGTTTTCGCCGAACGCTTTGCTCACATGCTGGAAATCGATGTAGGGAGTGATTTGGTCGTCGGCCATTTCGAAAGCAGTTCCCAGTTCTCTTAGTTCTCAGTTCCCAGTTCTCGGTCTCAGAGGTTGCTGCGCAATGCCGGCGGCGCGCAGTTCCTCTGGCGTATTCAGATTTCGAAACAAATCCTCATCGAAACCCTCTCGCTCGAGTTCGTCATGCGCGATGACACGCACCAGCGTTTCTTCAAACAGCGGATCGATCTTATTGCGCCCGCTGCGAAGCGCCGGCTCGGCCAGATCGGCGAACACTTTCCGGTAGACCGCACACAGCGGTTGCCAGTTCTCTGCCGTGCGAGGCACGGTCGCCACCGCATCACCCTTCTCAGCTTCGCTCACCAAGTATTTCAAAAAACTTTCCTGCACGAAGGGCATGTCCACCGCGAGAATCAGGTTCAGCTCTGACGTCGAATTGCGCAGCGCCGCGTGAATTCCGCCCAGCGGCCCATGCTCCGCGAACTCATCCTCCACCACTTTGCCGAACGCTCCAAATTTGGCTCGGCTTCCCAGTATGTAGACGTTCGGAGTAATCGCCGTAACCAGCGCCAGAGCCCGGTCGAGCAGCGTCCGGCCTTGGAATTCGATGATGGCCTTGTCCGTCCCCATCCGGCTGCTACGTCCCCCCGCCAGGACGAATGCACTCACCTCGGCCATGCCGCGATCATACACAAGGGCACGTCCGGCCGAGAAACCCACAGGCCAAGCCATTGCAGCCGCAGCCCTTACGCGCACTCGCACTGAGGTCGCGAACGAAAGTAACCTGTTCAACTGGTGCCCGTCGTTAGATCATAGCCAGTGTGCGGGCTGGTTCCGCCGGCAGTTAAAAAGTCATGCCACAGAAACTCATGGATGTACTCAGGCTCGGGCGTTGTTCCCACGAGTTCTCCTGGCCCCGGCGAGCGGCCGATGGTCACTATTACCAGGTTTGCCTGCTGTGCGCGGCCGAATACAAGTACGACTGGGCCACCATGCGCCGGACCGAACGCGTTCCGCTGACCACGGCGGAACCCGCCACGCGCCGCCGTACGCGCGAGAAGAAACCGTCATGGGTACCGCGCGCACGCCGCCTCAAGCTGAGCGTGCCGCTACGCTATCGCGTGAAGAATCTGAGTACGTGGTCGGAGGGCACCATCCTGAACATCAGCCAGTCGGGCGTCCTGTTTGAAGGCTCCGCTGAGTTGCCTGTCAACGCGCTGGTGGAGATGGTTTTCGAGATGCCTGAAGAAATTTCGGGCCAAAAGAACAGCAACGTTCTCTGTCAGGGTAAGGTCATCCGCGCCAAAGAAGCACACGGCGAGGAACCCAACTCCGGCCTGGCGGCCTCGATCCTCGACTACAAGTTCCTGCACCAGAGCTAAGCGAAGTTCGCTTGGTGCGCGAACCGCGCCTTTGGGTCTGGGCGACCTACTGTCGACATCGTTGGCGCAATCGCGATTTAACGCCAATCTGCCCCAGAGCCGCTGCGCTACCACTGTCATCCCCTCGGGAAACGGGGTCCCGAAAGTCACCGTTAGTTAGAGGCAGAACGAAGGTCAGGAAACCGTTTACCAGGGTCATAATGCCACCCGCTATGATATTCGCCAGACGGTTCGCTCTAAACGGAAGCAGTCGACACGCCGGAATCATGGCGATGGGTATTCCATCAAGACCGCAGAACCCAGCAGAGCCCATTGTGGAAGGTGTGGGGCTGAATTCGGCGAGCCAACGAAAGCGAACAGGGCAAGCACGTCCGCATACAGGTAGTTTAATAACGCGAAGATCCAGAATAGAGACAACCGCTCCTTTGTGTCACGCATGTCAACCTCCTACGGTGAATAGCTACGGTCCAGCGGCAGAATAAGTTTCCAGATTTTTCGCAGAGTTCTCCCAAAGGGCGAGAGAAAACTCCTGTAGGACAGGTGGTCTTGCGAGTACGCGGATCAACTGACTTGTTGGGCAACTGACATTGCAAAGAGTTTGTGTGCGTCAGTTGGCGCTATCAGCGATTACACGCAATATCAAAAGGCGCCCACTTTTGCGGTAAGTTGTGAGTCGTCCGAACACCACACTTACCAAAAAGGAGCGCCTTTATGAATCAAGAGAAGTATATCGGCATGGACGT
>Ga0070716_100000209_pt1 | contig 23268 bp, 23 predicted proteins | sample LARL112metaG_FD_71395 | JGI IMG/M metagenome (GOLD analysis project Ga0070716, IMG submission 71395) | Corn, switchgrass and miscanthus rhizosphere microbial communities from Kellogg Biological Station, Michigan, USA - LAR L11-2 metaG | ecosystem: Host-associated > Plants > Roots > Rhizosphere... | reverse complement strand
AGGAAATGGCCTATTAGGATCTTCTAGACCTTGAATAGAATAATTAATCCACGAGTCTTCAACCCAAATTATATGCAGCAGCGTGTCTTTTAATGATAGCCATCCAGTTTCTCGGTTTTTAACCATAACTTCCCATGATAATTTTTGTTTAAATATATCAATATAATTCTGTCTTACTGTATGATTATAGTTAAACAGCTCTTTGAAGTCAGATATTTGCATTGTGATATTCTTAATAGTTTTGCAATCGCAGACCACTAATAAGGGATCTGTTCTTGCTCCTTACAGTGTCATCAATAATATGTTTGTACATAGGAAATGAGCTTTGGATGTGCTTTCAATGTCAAGCACAGACAATAAAATATGGCCTGTAACTTAGGTCTGCTCCTTTGTATTTTCGATATATACTTTGATTAATATAACTTGTCCAATTTTGCCATCTTTATTAAGCCACATGGTAAAGGCAGTAAAATCATTTGAAGAGTGTTGTCTAGAGTTAACGACAGTATCAGCTCGTTTGTATTCATTATTGTGAATGGCAGGAGAGTCAGCAAGTGTTTGTAATAGAGCACCAACTATTTGCAATTTTGCATAGTACTTTTTAGTAACAGTTTCGAAAGTCCTCAATTACTCACGTATCTACTTAACCGTACCTATCCAAACCTTCTGCAACTAAGTTACAAGAATGGGTCAAACACAATTGATTTGTCAGTAACCAATCCTAAAGTGCTTCTAGCAGCAAACAGCATATTTCTTACTAATGCTACTACATTAGGAAGTCCTTAGTATATGAGGTTTAGCGGTACCTGTCATCTTAGTGTAAAAATGAAAGGTAAAAACGATACTGCCAGCGGGTCAGATAACATGGGGAGGAAAACTTTGCACATTAGTCAAAGTACCAAGGAGCGTAGTCCATAGAACTTGGAGGAACAATCTTTTTTACCCTTATAATCTCTTTATCGAGGTCTATTAAACACGACGATTAATGAGCAGCGAAAATTTGTACCAAAACTCGTATTTATCCTAGTTTGTTTGTGATGGTAAATGTTAGTTGTTGTCCAGCACTAATGGTACCAGTTGCCTGAAAATCGCTTGTTTCCGTGCAATCATCTGATCGAAGTAATAAATACAATAGGTGTTTTCGACTGTGTTATTACAAAACCACTAGGATCCAATGTAACTAATTGGCTATCTGAGCCTATAAAAGAGAAAGATGATGGCTGAGAGTAATTACCCGTACAGTGATATCAAATTCATTAAACCCTTGATTAAAAAAGCTGCTAGACCAAAACAGACTTCATTATCCAATAGAGTTCCTGTAGGTTCTGGTTTTACAGCAGGTCTTTACCCCATCATTGACATTATTCGTCGCTTTTTATATTTTCCCTAAAATCTTTCTGAATTACTAACAATTGCTTATAGACTAATCCATTGTTATATTATTTAGTATAACCCTGGCATTTTCACTATTAATAACACAAGGATGAGTTAAAAGTGGTACATAACTAATAAGCAAGTTATCGATAGTCTGGTAGGGAGATATCATGTGTTAACTGAGAAAGATACTTTAAAGAAAATATTGGAACAAGGACTTGGAGAAGAATATATGCAACACAAAGATAAGATAACACACTTTTTTCATAATATGCAAAACACAATCAAAATGGAACATTTGACATTTATTTACCATAAATAGGAGATTGCCTCAGGCCGTCGAGTTTAGTTCTATCATAAGTAGGCGTAACCGATCACGTCATCTTAACAAGCCTGTTTGAAAAAGATAGAGAATTTGTCGTTATGTATGTCTATCTTTTTGGTTATTGCATCTACAACAGGAGATCTATTTCTAACCAGTCCCGATACATTTGTACAAGCACAACAGTCTCTCAACACAGTATCAATGCACGAATTACTGTGCCTTTGGATCCGGCAGATTCGATTTATAATTCTAGTAAAACCACATTTCTATCAACAAAGAATATATCATTAACTCCTCACCGAATAGAAGAGACACATTTCTCTGACCAAGGATTCCTAAAAGGTGTAGGAAATATTACTAACGATCAGACTTACAAAGATACTTACTTATCTGATAAATTAATCCAGAGCACAGGTAATGGAACACTCAAGACCTCAGATGGGCAAAGTATTGCTTGGATATCTTCTGACATGGGTAGACCCATTGATGGTCGTTGGGTCTACCATGGAATAATATTATTCAATAATACGCAAAGCAAATCCTTGTCATTCCTAAATAATAGCGTTGGTTTATCAAAGAGCGTTCTTGGCAACGAGACAGATTACATCTGGATTCTGAAATAGTCATACATTTTATAGATCCAATCACCGATATGGATGCTCATAAACATCTAAGGGAGATTGGATATGTGGTGTATGTATAGTAAGAAGGTTATATGAGATAAATAGAAGATCATAAAACTCAAGGCATTTCCATAACATGATATGTTGGAATTCAAACACGAGTAAATGTATAATCCTCGGATGTCTTGTCGTTAGAGGCATGGAACGAATCGCTTTGAATATTGCTTAAGTTGTATGAAATCGTCAATTAAAGTATTATAAACACCTGTGTGATTTCTGGTTAAAACAAGAGATAGAAGAGAGCTTTGGGCTATATATCATATGTATTCCTGGGGTTCTATTAAGCCATTAGTTAGACACGAGTAACTAGTCACTATTACTCAGATACTACATTGGATCTGCCACGCTCCTTTGCGAAATAACGGATATGACGCTAAATTGAAATAGATCAACAAATGGATACCACGACCAAAGGACACTTGTATTGATAGATTTTCCACTGAAGAATTCCGAAGTAAGTAAGAATATCCTGATAGACCAATAAAGATCACACTCGATGTTGTGGCCAGGAAAGTATGCCTTCCGCCAAATAGCTAGGTTCTGGCAACAATATTGATCGAAATGTAGGCTTGTTCATGTAGCAGCAGTTATAGTGAATGATTGTTTATGGTTAGGATTAAACAAATTCCCCTATGACTTCGTGTCTTCGAGTCAAATATCAAAATTAAATTAAAAACCATTCCATTGCCATTGAACTATATCATTTTCCACTTTCACTTTAACACAGTTATCTTGATTTTCCAAGGATGCAAACATCGCTAGTAATGATTAATTGACCGATGTGATCAAGTTCATGAAAGTGTGACAAAATGAGATGCAAAAACCCTGTCATGAATCAGATCCTCGATGCTTACAAACCAATGTGGTCGCTAAATCATGCCATTTCTCTAATGGGCTGGGACTTTGAGACTTATATGCCTAGGGAAGGCACCGAAGAAAGAGGAACGGCAGATTCTCAGCTTCAAATCCTGCATAAGGATCTTCTGCTAAACAAAGATTTTATTGGTCTTGTTGAGTCAGCGAAGAAACTGGAGAACCTTAGCGACTTGGAGAAGGGTATTGTACGAGTACTCAACAGGGAAATAACCAAGCAGATCAAGATACCCAAAGAGTTGACTGAAGCAGAATCTCTGGAAAGAATAAGGGGAAACATGACATGGAGAGAGGCGAGAGAAAAATCTGTTTTCATGATGTATGAACCCCACTTGAAGAAAATGGTAGAAATAAAGAAGCAAATCGCTGAGAAGATAGGTTATGAAAAGCATCCATATAATGCGCTTTTGGATATGTTTGAAGAAGAGCTTACGGTAGATGACTTGGATAAAGTATTCGGTGTATTGACTCCGCGTATTCAGAAGATTCTGAAAAAACTCGTAGATTCAGGTAGCCCATTTTGCAAAGAGAGCAAACTGGGAAAATCAAAGTATGATATCCAAAAAGTTGATGAGCTCAATCATGATATTTTGACACTACTGCAATACGACATGAAACGTTTCAGAATGGATGTATCTACTCATCCTTTCACCGAGGCTATAGGGCTCAACGACGTCAGAATAACTACGCGATATGAAGGAACTGATTTCAAAAAGTCGATATCTAGTACTATTCATGAAGCTGGTCATGCTTTGTATAATCTGCAATGCGATCAGTCATTGTCTATTACTCCTGTTGAAGGGGGATCTTCGCTTGCGCTCCATGAATCTCAGTCAAGATTGTGGGAGAATATTGTGGGCAGAAGTCTGCCTTTTGTTCAATTGAGTGCTCCCTTGATTAGAAAACAAGTAAGTTTTGCAAACCAAGCAACGGATGATGAATTGTACCTTTATTTCAATAATGTCAAGGCTGATTATATACGAGTTGACGCCGATGAAGTCACTTACAATCTTCATATAGCAATAAGATATGAGATAGAGAAAAAAATATTTGGCGATGAGCTCAGCGTCTCTGAGATTCCTGAATTCTGGAACGATAGAATGGAGCAGTTGCTTGGAGTGAGACCAACTAACGACGCACAAGGAGTGCTTCAAGATACACATTGGAGCAGTGGCCTCTTTGGCTATTTCCCAACTTACACTTTGGGAAACTTGATTTCAGCAATCATTGCTTCAAAGATGCGCAAAGACCTGGAGGGTTACGAGGAAGACATCAAAAGGGGTAATTTCGAGCCTATCAGAAAATGGTTAAGACTAAAGATACATCAGCATGGATCTGTTTATGCCCCCAAAATGCTTCTTAAAAATGTCTTAAATGAAGGCTATAATCCGAATTACTTTGTTACTTACATAGAATCTAAATACCTTGGGTTGAACCCTAGCCTGTTTGATTAAAGCTATACTCTAATTCTTACACTTTTTTGTGATTTCTTATCCATGGGACCACGAATTCAGACACAATTGAATTGTCAATTGACTCCCATCGAACCCGCTAAGACTTGGATTACATATACAAGTGTATTGCATCCCACCGAAACCCGGACCAACGCTGCCTAATATTTTCGTGATAAACGATATTATTAACATTATCTCGGGACTCATTTTTCTCAAATCCCTTTAAAAGGCAATGAGCATAGATGAGTAGATAGCAGTGTGCAAACAATGCTGTCCCCCTATGCCTTGAAAGTACGAAAATTTGTACGTTGATGAAACCTTAACCTTATATCTACGAATAATACCTATCACATTACTTAGCAATAAAATATCATTTATATTGAATAATGCCTTTTGAATAATTGATTTATTAGCTATTTTCGCTATTTAGAGCAAATGCTGCTCTTGTATATTTTGCAAAATAAATTTCAATCCCGAATTGAAAAAGAGTATAAATATCAAGGAAAATAAGAAACTTACAATCACCAAATGATGAAATTCAAAAGAAGAATTCTGATGTCTACTCAAATAACATTTGTCTAACCGTACTTTACCTACTATTTCTCCATTCTACCAACTATTTATTTAGAGTTCAGAATAGTTCTGTGCATTTTTTTCATCTCTGTGGCTAGTTTGTTCATATAATATTACTGCCTTTATGTGACTACATGGAGTTTGGAAGAGCGCAAAATGTCTGCATGTGCATAACCAGCCTTTATTTACGCTTTTATAAATAGAGTATTTGTTTATCCCTGACATTACCTCATAATCAGAATCATCTAGATGATCTTTCGTCTTGATTATCGTAAACCTTTTGATCTTGCGTTGTTGATATTTACTGAAAGTTATGTATTTACTAGTCTCCGTAGCCGCAGTGTTTGGCGAAGCAATATTATTAATATCATCCTCTACGTCATCACTACTCATTGACAAACCGGCAATGATTAATATCATTCCAAGTCAGTTATATTGTTATTGCCATTGTAATTCCGCCTACGTATGCAGTGTTTCTTCGATGGAAAATATTGAGGTGCAAAATTGAGTGGGACCTTCAAAGCTTAATTTGTATTGCTATAAAAGTTCATTATTTTTCTGTGGACATTCCGTAGTAACTCTTTTTCATAATTTTAATATCACAGGCAGTTATGCATGTATAAATATTAGCTCGTGATGATATAGCGAATGTTATAATTAAATATAGAATAATGCAAAGCAATTGTTATTAAATAATACGAGTAATTATAACAATATAGTATTTTTATAGTATAATACCAGATTTTAAAAATATAGTAATATACGTGGAAAATCATTTAGTATATCCATAATAAGATCATCAAAAGATATATTACTATCCAAGTTAGAGATTCTGCAATCAGTAAATGTGGAATTATCGAGTATTAATAATATTTCTTATACTTGTAAGTTAATTATATAATAATGATTAGACCAATTCGATATTGCTTTCTATTATGCCAAAAATGTTATTTTCGGTATCTTTACAGTAAGCAATCCAGCCTGCTCCTGGAATTGACATTTTGTCCATTTCGACAGTTCCACCATAATCTATTATTTTTTTACAATAATCATCAACAGATGAAACATTAATTGTACATATGTATCCTTTAATAGGATCATATTTATTTGATATGGGTACTATGCGTTTCATCAATCCGCCATTAATTCCATGTTGGTCGTCAGGCCCAGTTATGATTAAACAATATTCTACATTGCCAAATTGTTTAAACTCCCATCCAAATACATTTTTATAAAATTGTATAGCCCTATTAATATCATCAACTTGTATTTCGAAATATACTACTCTTGACACTACCACATATGGTATGTATATTACTTCGGTATAATAATAGTATGTTATATATACTGCTGTATAGAAGGTAATTCTGAATAAGGAGAATATTCCAAGTTCAGATTTTCATATCTGAATAGTTTTGCTTCAAATGATGCTTCAGTAATAGTCTATAATGGTCATTATAGATCCTATTGTGCTCTGATCTTTGATCATATTAATTCACATACTATTCATAGTAACTGCTTTAATCTGTATTTAGCTTACGGATTGTGATTCATCCATGAACTTTATTATTTGATAGTTGAGTAATTGAGATATCAAATTATTACTCAAATGGATTTTAGAGTTCTCTCACTATTTTTTTAATGAGATTATCCAACTCCTATTGGTGGACGTTTAGATTCACTGTGCTCTAATAACTTATGATAATTGAGTATGTACCAATTCTCGAATACCTTTTTACATATGTCACATTCGAACTTTTGTTCTCTAGCAGCAGATTTAACTTGCTCTGCGGCAGCCATATAATTTATATGAAGAGGTAATAATTAAGGTTTGCAAAGTATTTGTGATGTCTCTTTCGAAAATTTATACATCTTAACACTAACTATATTGCCTAGCATTATCAGCGTAGCTACAAAAGCATTTAAATAGATAGCAGATTGATTGATTGATGACGAATTTATGTTAATAAACATAGTATGTTGTCAAATACGCTGATAAGATTCTAATAGTCGATTTAGTAGCTATTGAACTAGAGTTCAAATGCGTATCTCCTTTTAAAAGTATGGACCATGTCTAGTATATTATACCTAATCTTATACAGTAAGCAAGTATGATGATCTATAAAGTAAAAATATTACTCCTCTCCACATATAGATGTGATGCTTGCAGTATTAAGAAACCATAACGACTTTGGTCATATGAAGTTTCTGTACAATTACATACGAAATCTAGACTGTGCTTATAAGGTGCTTTTAGCTTGTTTTTTCAATCACTGACTTCCAAAGTTATTTATAAGATAGGATTCTTAGTCGCAATTATCATTGCTGTTATTATTTGTAGTTTTATAATACTTGTCTATTTTCAATCACAACAAACCTTTTTAGGAAATTCAATCAACATTGCAGGTAAAAACAGATTTCTAACGATGAGCGTGTTGTTTCAGACTTCAGAATATTTAAATGGAATATTTTCTTCGTTTTCTTCTCCCTCCACTCAGGTCTCCTCACTAGCCTCATCTACATCTAACGCCGCGAAATTAAATCATGCCATAAATAATTTGAATACAAATTTATTAGTTTTAAGAGATGGCGGAAAAACTTCAAACATAGAATTAAAACCATTGTCGTCAAAGTTTCTGGATTCATGGAGGATAATTAATAATGATTGGGATAGATTTAAAATCTTTATCACTTCTGAAATTGTTAAGCCATCTCTACAACAAAAAAGAGAACAACCACAATCAAAAATACCTACTACTACAGCTACCTCTAAGAATGTTACTAGTATTCTTGCTGCATCTGCGACATCGGCAACAAAACTATACCAATCTACAAAGCCTGAACTATCATCCTTGGCTACGAACGTAATCGATTCATCGGATATGCTAGTAACACAATTGGGAAATGATGCGGCGATAAATTCAAGGAATTTAATATTGTTAGAGATTTTCCTTGCAATAATAAACATCGGTGTAGTTTTACTAATACTTTATTTTGTAATAAAAATACTCAAGCCAATAAGTACACTTACATATGCAACATCTGAGGTAAAGAAAGGAAACCTCGACGTTTCAGTTCAACGCAAAGGAAATGATGAGCTCTCACTCCTAGGCGAATCATTTAATTCTATGGTGCAATCTATAAAAAATTACATTAAAAATCAACATCAATTAACTTCTGAATTAAAGGGATTAAATGAACAACTCAAATATAAAGACCGATTAAAAGATCAATTCATAAATATAGCGGCTCACGAATTGAGAACGCCCATACAACCAATACTTGGCTTAACGGAAGTTATTCGTTCCCGTAGTGCAGCTTCAGCTACACACAAACAAGACGAAGAATTCTTAGAAATCATAATCAGAAACGCTAAAAGGCTGCGAGGTCTTTCAGAGAAGATTTTGGATATTTCGAAAATTGAAAATCGGATTTTAAGACTTGATAAAGAGAGATTTGACATCAACGAAAGATTAAGAGATATGATAAATGATATAAAATCAAAAGAAGATGAGATAGAAATAATTTTGGCTAAGCCAAAGGTTGATCCTGTGATTGTAGATGCAGATAGAATCAGAATTGACGAAGTTATATCAAATCTCTTGACTAATGCTGTAGAGTCTACAAAGAATAGTGTGAGTAGTGGCACAAGTGTTTATGATCAACACGGTAACGCGATAACTGTCTTTACTACTATAAAATCTAATCAAGGGTATAACAACAAAGATAATATTAATAGTAAAAACGGAGGCGAAGTCATCGTCAGTATTAGAGATAGGGGTACTGGTATTGATCCTGAAATACAAGACAAATTATTTACAATATTTGTTACTAAATCAGAGAAGGGATCTGGGCTAGGTCTATTTATCTCTAAGGGCATTGTAGAAGCACATGGTGGCAAAATATGGGCTGAAAATAATGCTGATGGTAAAGGGGCAACATTTTCATTTAGCCTTCCAATTTCTGAGAATTGAGTTTGCTATTTGTTATTTGCTATTTGTTATGTCTTTGAATAAATATTATCATGAGTGTTAATACTTACATATATTGGTAAATATTCTAAAACATGAGGTTATCCATGATTCCATTATATGATATTCATAATGTATTTAATTTTGTTTAATGCAAACAAAAACTAGACTGATATTCTTTCAATACAGTTTAACTATCTCTGTGCTGTATTTACCGAATGCGGATTTCTGTCCATTAAATCGTTAACCATTAATAATCTAATTAATATTACCTCCTCTGACCTTTAAAAGAGCAACCTTAGTACAAGATGTTTAATAGACTAGAAAACTAAAATTCATAATATAGAATACAATGATGATGCATTAGAAATATCTATCTAAAATTAAATTAACTACTACTCACAATTATTCTAATACCACAAAATCGCTGGCAGTCCTGAGAATCCAGCATTCTGACTAACATTAATTGTACAACCAAATGTGGCTCCCGCACCAATGCTCTTTCTTAGCAGTATCTCGAAATTCCTGGTGTATTATCAAGCCATAGAACATATGTATTACTACCAGATACAGCTATAGCGGGGGACTCTGAACTACCAGAATCATTACTCAGATTAACAGTACTTCCGAAAGAAGCTCCACCGTCAGTGCTTTTTCTAAGGAATATATTTGTACTTCCCGGTGCGAATTCATCCCATACTAGAATATATTGTTATCAGATATATCTATTGATATGCAATTCTTAGAATTTTATTAATTCTAAGTTAGCAATGAAATACTTTCAGTTTTAGTTCGCCGATAATTAACTAGTCAAGTTAACTAACTAAAATAATTCATCATCAACTATAGAAATCTTTCTAGGCGTCTAATAAACACCTATAAAATTTTTTACTACCTTACTTTCACAAAAGCTAATTTTGCCTGCTTATAGATACAAGGCTTTATTGTATCCCGAGGTATCTCACAGGCTGTATAGTGCCAGGCTGCTTCAAGTCCAAGTAGAGTTCCTACAAATCCTATTAATGGGTATATCACATATTCAAGCATCTGTGTGAGATTATGTTTAAAATATTATTCTAGTTTAGTAAGTGGCAATTATGATAAATCATAACTGTTTTTTTCCTTGTAATATCTCGACATAATTTATGTTATCTTTGGCAATTCAACTTTTTCCTAAATTAAGCCATACTTGTTTAACTTATTAAAAAAAACACGCTAAAATCAGTGATGCGTTATTCTCTTTTCTCTATAGGCAACTAACAGTTCTAAGAAGAATCCTGCAACTGAAGCTGAAACAATAGTTAAGGCAGTTTCTAGGATTACCTTGGTGTTATTACGTTCAAAAACTTCCTCATAAAAATCCTGATTAAGATCATGAGCTAACAGGGCAACGGATACGATACCTGCAACTATTAATGCACTTAAAATGGTGTTTAATGTAAGAATTCTTACCTGTCCTCTATTCATCTTGACCTGACCATAATGTTTTAAATTATTTTCTATAAGAGGTATGTCTTCATCGTCGAATACTACTCCTGAGATATCTAGCGTGGCTAGGTCTCTATCAGGCGTCTTAACATCATGGAATTCTACAATATGGATCAATTTATTTGGTGAGAGAAAGTCCTTAACTCTTTGCACGTTATCTTGTTTACAAACTATTTTTATGTGTATAGGAATGTGCATCCATCACAATAAAAATAAACTTAGTATAATAATGAGCTCCCTATCTCATGGTTGACAGAACGTACTCCACCTATCTTTCTGATACTGCTCTCCACTTGTTGAATTTGATCTTTACTGCCACTCACGTCAATTATGATATCTGGGTCTTCCTGAGATTTCTTTTCTACCCTAAATACAAAAGTGACAGCTTCCATTTTTTTAGATTGCTGTATAACGCTTCTACAGGCGCTACCACTACAATTTACTAATAAAGTGCCAGATAATTTATTATTGTCGTCATTATCATCCATTTTAGGATAGTCGGATCATTATCGCATTGAGGATTTATAACTTTGGTCTTGTCCACGCGCTAATACTAGAGTTTGATTGCCTTTGATATGCCTTCCCCATAATTTTTTATCAATTATAAACTAACACGAACTAGATATTACTAATAGTGGTACAAGTACTGAATCGTAGCTTGGATATTAATCGAACTACCATGCAATCAATTAAACGAACTAGAGTAATCTCTGACAAATTGTTCAAATGATATAGGTTTTCGACCTGTAATCTGTTCAACTACTGCAGTCGATTGTGATGCATCACCAGATTTAATCACATTATAGAACTCTATTAATGCATCTATAAGCCATTCCTCCATTCCCATCTTCTTAATTGCTTTGCGAGCGTCTTCTTCTGTTATGTTTACATAAGTTATTCTCCTACCAAGAGCATTAGAAAGAATTTCTGCCACTTGACTATATGATAGAGCCTTGTTACCAGTAATGCCATATTTCTTGTTCTTGTAATGATCGTTGATTTTGGTTCCATTAGTTTTAGCCAATAGTATCTGTGTAGCCACAGCTGCGATATCTCTAGCATCTACAAAACTTACTTTACCATCTCCAGCAGTAATATAAAAAGCGCTCTGAGTTCTAATTGTTTGACCAAAAAAATTTACAAAATTCTGCATAAATGCGCCTGCGCGTAAGAATGTGTATGGGATTCCAGATTCTTCTACAAGTTTTCTTCTTGTCGGTGCATACGTCCTATTATTAAGCCAGGCTCAGCTTCGGCACTTAATACAGACAGCTTGACAATATGTTTAACTTCGTTTTTCTTTGCTTCATTTATCACACGGGATGTGATTTCAGGCATGTTTGGCCTGGGTAAAGTTAGTAAGAACAGTTTATCAATTCCATTCAGTGCATTCATAATACTTTCAGGGTTATTATAATCCATATCAACAATCTCGATCGTTTTATTTTTATCTCTGAGTTTATCAGCTTTATCTTTTGAATGAACAGCAGCTCTAACTCGGCTACCTGAAGAGAGCGATGAATTTGAAGATGATGTGAGCTGCCTTACAACTTCAGTTCCAACTGTGCCGGTTGCACCTGTAACCAAAATGACAGTTTCATTATTTTTGGTGGTCGCAGTCATCGAGATATTGATACAGCAACAATATTACTTAAGTCTGGTTATACAAGAAAAGAACTAAGTACTCACTTGAAGGCCTAAGCATTATATTGTCTTGCCATTTGGATTTACAAGTACATCTCCATTTGTTTCATCCACTTTCACCGTATAAGAATTAAGATTTGTTGCCCATACGATTGCATTGAAACTTTGCCATTTCTAACATCAAATACAGCAGTGCCATGGATATTTAAGGTCGTATCCATTAAGCTCATCCTCATCTAAGGGGGCCTCCCTCATGTGTACAAATCTCGTCAACAGCGTCACATGGACAAATTCATCACTGAGATTTATTGCTCTATGCCATCTTTTACTACTTCTTATTATCACCAGCTTGGTCCCCTTTAAATTACTAGAACTACGATTTGCAATGTCTACATACAAAAAATTTTGTCAAATCAGTGATAGCACAATTGAAAAGATGACTGAATATTGAAGGCCACTTTGTGTTCCAGTTACCACCATTTGGATACATATAGAAGATATGTCAGGGCCAGTTAATATCAAGCAAGTGCGGTTGTTCTAATGAACTTAGCATAATAAGTAATTAAAATTCCCTAACGAAATGCTAAACATCACATCACATCACATTTTATTTCCTATGATTCAGGCATAGTGTATACCTTGCTTTCACAGGTACATTATCTTGCGCCAAAAAGTGAACAATGATATAAGGGTCGAAAATCACAAATCGTTCATACATTCATGCAGATTGTGATTAATTCTAGAACTGAAAATATTCAGACTCATCTCCAACTACGATAGACAAATTTTCTAATAGATCTCCATTAGGGTTTAGAATCAACACCTATAAAATTAGCTCCAATGTTATAATACCTGTTACCTGGCCGTTTGATTAGCTGTATCTTGGTTATGAATTGTGATGATATGCTGCTTCAAGTCCTTAGGAGAATCAAAAAAAGCATCATCACAAATTTCGCATGTAAATGTCTGTTTAATATTGTCAATTATTTCGGCTTGTTCTGCTGTCATTGACGAAGGTGATACTATTTCTGGCCACAATTTGGCAAATATTATAGGCAATTTAGCCTGAAGCCACCTATTCATTTTTTCTTCCTCCTCAAGACTTTGTCTAAGGATTGGTATTGCTTCCTTAACGTTATCATCAATACTCATTTTTATTGTAGTTTGTAGTAGCAAATTATAAGCAATTATTTCAGCATTTTCTAATATTGCATCTTGCTCTATTTCCTTTAACTCGACTTCTGCAACAGTCATTACCTTTTGTAACTCTTTTTGAATAAGGGATGGAGCAGTCAAACCAAGCAGCTGTGCTTTTTCATTGGTTGGTGTTCCTCCAAACTTTGTTATTAAATACCTAAGTCTATCTTGTTGTTTCCTTGTTTCTTCTAAATGATATTCTAGTATTTGTCTGACTTCAGCTATAAGTGTACTTTGTATTCGTGATTGTAGCCTTTTTTCTGCTACATTTTCTGTTGCTAATAGATTATTCAAGTATATTACGAATTTTTCTATGTTAAAACGCTGGTTTTCTATGTTATATATATAATTATTTTGTTCGTTTGTCATCCTCATCATCTATATTCATCATATCTGATTTAAGTAGTTACCACCAGGCATTGGAATTACATCTGCCACGAGACAGTTTGCATATGGTACCTTCGGTAATCAATAAAGAGTCAGACTAAAATTAAAAAGGAGATAAGAAAAACTTTGGCCTATAAGCCTCAAGAATTAAAGACTGTCTGCTGTATACTGCTGAAATTTGCAAATTAAAAACTAGTTTTATCTTTAATTATATAATTGACAATATTTACTTTTATCTTGAGTATTTGTATTTTGCACGGATAGAGCCTTAATAAGGATCTTACAAGTTAAGAGATTTCTATTTTCAGCGTCTTATACTCATGTAACTTTTGGAAGGATTTTCAACGAATATCTTTTCTAGATCTGTATAAATCAGGTAGCCAATATCTCTAGTTTAAGCTCAGAACCACTGCAATAATTCTGTTCTATTTTTAACATTATCTATGTGCAGCTCTGCGCGCCTTAGTAAATGAAACTTACATTTTCAAAGTATATTGATGATTTGTATACATAATATCTTTATATGATGATTACTACTATATGTAGCTAAACCAGTAGATGAGATGGCTTCTTATAAAATGTCTATCGTATCATAATCTACACTACCATATTAGCAATGTTATCCATTAAATGATGATAGACTAGTCAAATTCAATTGAAATACACAATTAAACGAAAAATTAGTTCTAGTGCGTTTGGAAGCATTATATGAAATAGTGGATAAAGAGCAGACTAAAAGAGCTATGCACTAAAGCAGCTCAACATAAATCTAATAAGTAAACAACGCTTCGAAAGAGAAACTCAGATACTATCTGAATTAAATCATCTAATGTTATCAAAATCTTTCAATAGAATATGGGAGGTAGTTTCTCATTTCAAAATTTACCCTGCAGTCGTTCCATGTGTTCGACTTTGCAACATCTTTACAAAGTTGGTAAAGGATATTGCATCATAACTGACTTTCTTGTTGTTTTTTTTGGGATTTGAACCCATGATTCAATTGCCCATGGATTTATTTTTGATACTATTAGTAACAATGCTACTTAAACAACTTTGTTTAGTCAGTCCATTTATCCGATTCTACCAATGATGCTGCATATTGGAGTCTCAGTTAATTTATAACTCCTAGTTGTTTTTTTACTACGCGCATACAGACTCGCATTCTCCACGCAAATCATCATGATACTCTGTAGAAAATTTATAATCCCTTTTCTCAGAACTTCTACATAGGAAGTTCGATTTGATATTTCATTATGGCATCTATCTGCAACCTTTAAGATATCATGTTCAGTTAATCCTCGTTGTAATAGTCCAGTGATGACTGGTCCTATGTAGGGCTGGACTTTTACTCTCTGCAATTCCTTTTCTCGTTCCTTTCCGAGCTCCTGAATTTCATATTTATGTTCTTCTATCTGGAGTTCAAACCCTAGTTTAGTATTATACTGAGTCTCTACGTCATTCATGAATTTATTTACTGCCAAGCAATAGTTTATGCCATTTGAGATTGTAATATCTATGACCTTATCAAGCAACGCTTTCAGCTGGCTTGAATCGAATCTCATATCTGCAAGTTGGTTGTACACAGGTAGATTTTCTGAGTGTATATAGATTTTATCTTGCAACAAAGATTCTTGCTGACGCAGGTTCGCAGTACGCTCTTCCAGTTCTTCTGTAGCTATCTCTAACGCTCGTTTTTTGCCATCTAAATACTGTATATCTTTAAGTTCTGCAATTAGCCTCTTGGGATCGTATCCATATTCTTCAATGCGATTAATCGCGTTGGCAAGTTTGGGAAGATCTTCGTTGATAGATATATTATGTCTATCCAATACTTGCTTTGCATTAGTATATGACTTGATTTCTAAATCTGCCATTTTCTTTTGCTGCAAGGCCAAGTCTCGGACATTTTCAATTTCTGACTTTTGATTCTTGATAGTCGAAATCTCGTTCTTTAAATCTTCAAGTTCATTCTCCAATTCTTTCTTTTTGGTTATTTTTCGTCTATGTACTGTTCAATTTTATGTAGTTGAATGTGATGATCATCTGAAACTTTAATTTCTTTTATAGATACGGCAAATTTACTTGATGTAATTTCAAATTCTTTACATTTTTTGTATATATCTACGATCAATTGTGCAGCCGCATCTGCATCTATGTTCTGCTCGCGTAGCAATGTCATAGTTCGAAAGCCAATTGCACATTGAGCCGGAGTAAGACCAGCAGAATTCAATACTTTTGCTAACTCCCGGAGTGCATCAGCTTCAGGTTTTCCAAGAGCAATACTCCAATTATTAATAATGTTGCTAACTGCTCCTGCACTAATGTTGTTGTCCTGTGCTATAATGTCTCTGCGAAGGCCTAGAAGCCATTGACTTATTACTTTCGGTTTTATTGTTTCAGAAATAGCTGCTGGCATGATTAATATCCGTTACATAAGAAAATACACTTACAATATAGAAAATGTCTTTTATTTAGACGTGTCAAATACGCCGTCAAATAGGTCAAATACGCCGTCAAATAGTCTTGTCAAATGCGTCAAATGGCGTATGTGAACCAGAATACATATTTCTTCAGCTATGAGATCTAGATTAAATGCAAGCGCAGGCGCAGCCTACCTTAAGACGACAGCCTGGGTGGGTCGAAGATCCAAATATCCTGGGCACTAAATATGCTGGCAATATCAGTACGACGTTAATAGACACACAAATTATAAGCAGGTACGTCGTCGAGATTTGAAGTGATTTGATAGTAATACCGTCCTTACTTACGTGCTATTTACTTTTGTCATTATGGAGGCTTTATCAAAATCATTATTAATATCACAAGATTAGTAAATGCATGTATTTTTGCATTGTTCCTGATTTGACTACAAGTGCTCCCTACATATGATTATACCATGGCAGGATCCTATCCAAACCAAGATAGCACTTCTTCCCCAAGCAGTATGTAGTGGGCTGGGCGGGATTTACGATTCGTCATGTTTACTAAGGAACAATCTTGAACATAAGACTTTCGAAACCTTAGATTAATTTTCATAAACGAGCGCGATTTCACGAAATCAAATTCAGGCTAAATATGAATCTTATTAGCCACAGGTATTATGACACGATTAAAATATTTATGCTGATGTTATAATTTCTTGGAAAGACCGAACACTGAATCAAGTAATTGTTCCTTCTCTTCTATCAATCATAAGACATGCTTTTTAAAACAATAAATCTGTTATGGCCGTATTACCTTTGGTGTCTTGTTTTCAACTAACATGTCATTAGTCTCTTTAGATAACCACTTATCAATGACCATTTCTTTCTTCCTTTTCTGAACATCTCCTTGGGCCGCCTTAATGTATTGGGGATCTATTTCTGTGCCAAGGTAGTTCACGCCCAACTGAATACATGCCAAAGCTGTAGTCCCTATCCCCATGAATGGGTCATAAACAATCATGTCTTTTTTTATACCATGTAATTTTATACAGAGATAAGGTAATTTCTCAGGAAACACTGCTGGATGAGGTCTGCTTTCTTGGATTGTAGAATATGGAATAAACCACACATTGCCCCTATCTCTTTTATCTTGTGTTGCAGATTTCCATCTTCCAATATTTGATTTATCTTGATAAGGCACACCTATTGCTAATTTATCTAGTTTTACATTTCCGTATTTTGTAAGATGAAAAATATACTCATGAAGATCAGTAAGATATCTTTCTCCTGGTATTGGTTTGAAATGGCCAATAGAATAATCCTTTACCGTATTAGTTTTTCCAACGTCCGCCTTTTCAAATGAAATAGATTTAATCCAATGAATTGTATTTTGCAATTGATACTTTGCATCTTTGAACCTTTGTATTATCTCTAACGGAAGCATAGGATCAGAAGGGGCACCACCGATATTAAGGAAGAAAGAGCCATTATCTTTTAAAATGGAATAACTTAATCTTGCTACGTCGTAGAGTAAGTCTAGATATTCTTTTCTCTCCTTGTTATCTTTGTATAGACTATATGGTTTTTTTAGGTTATATGGAGGCGAGGTTACAATAACATCTATCATATTTGCATTATTTGAGACAAATTTTTTCATGAAATCCTTGCAGTCTTCATGGTAGATATTATTTAGTTCGACCACTTTATAATCACATTATATGAACCAGCTAATAAACGTCTTTTTTTTATAATTTTAGGTACAAAGATCAAGAAAATCATTGAGTATCGAATGATGGCGATTACTTCGATAAAAGCTCAATTTATCACTTTGACATGGCTTGAATTTACGATCTATAATATGCTAGTTGCACTGAGTTTCCACAAGTATCCAAGAGCAAAGTAGCCTAAAGTGTTATCAGTCATTGGGCTGAAATTATACGTTCATCATTTACAACAGAACAGTTAATATAATTGGTAGGAACTGAATAGAACTAAAATTGAGTCTTTTACAAAATGCATTAAGCTTTCCTATATGATGTATAACTAAGGACGGAGGATAGAGTTGTCATATATCGTAAGCATGAAAATGTAACTTTTTCATTGGTTTGGATGTACATCGGTGCATCTTTACTAGCTATATTATAATCTGCTTCTCGTGAAAGTACATTCTCAATCAATGTATGTTTTACCTCCGGAAGGATGGCTTTATAGATAGTATATACAATTTCTCACGCTCTACCCTTAGTCGATGTAACTGAAACATTTGCTGAGGTCTGCTTATATTATATTTTGTTAGTTCATACATTTTAATTTTCTGTAATGATATTATTTGTGAGCTTCTAAAAATTATAGAATAATTTCATTTGTGGATTCCAGTTTAGTAATCCTTAGATGGTATTCGTAATTGCCTTTAAAGTAAGAATAAATTAGTATAGGATTCATGAACTATCAATAAAATAAAGCGCTTCAGGATAACAATGAGAGTAGCTCGATCAATATTGTAAGCGGTAATAAAAAAAGAATTCTGCTTGTGGATGACGAACCTGATATTACGTTTATATATAAGATGGCATTGGAAAGTAGCAGACTATTTGAAGTATATACATTCAATGATCCTCTAAAAGCAGTAGTAAATTTCAGAGTTCACTTCTATGATCTAGTAATTAGTGATATAAAGATGCCAGAGATGAATGGTTTCATATTCTGCCGCAAGTTAAAAGAGATGGATGATAATATCAGGATTTGTTTTCTGTCAGCATCAGAGGAAGAAATTTACCACCAATATAACGAAGAACTAGAGTTGGCAAGTTACTTAAAAAAACCAACCTCAATTATTGAATTGATAAAGCAGATCAATTCAATATTACAATAAAAGATGATTGGTTATACTATTTTAGGAGAATTCTAATAGAATTGAATAAGTTGGCAATTATTCGCTACTGAAATTGTTTAGCCTAGTTTTAATAAGGGTAATTAACTCAAACATCAAATACAAACACAATAGATGAAGGATGAATTAATTAGTTTGCATGTCTTGCCTAGATTCGAAAAGATAGATATTATCATAAAAGATCGGGTTTGCTATTATTAATAACCTTATAGAGCATTGGTTAACAATGAAAAAGCAAAGTGAAACATTAATGAAATATCATTAATGATTTAAATAAATATACCAGACTAATATAACGCATAGGTAGTCTGATGATCATCAAAAGTCAAAGAGTAAAGAGAGCGCTCGTTACTGCTTTGGCTGATGAAGAGATGATTAAAATTATGAATTGTGTTATGAATCATTCAAAATCCTTTATTGACATAACACGAGAAAATAATGATATTCCGCATACTACTGCCTTCAGAAAAATAAAATGGCTCCTTAATGAGGGTCTACTTATAGTTGATAAAATCGTAATCACAGATGCTGGAAAGAAATTTAGTTTATACCACTCTACATTAAAGACTATTAGTGTAAAATACGAAAATAACGACACGATCGTAGAAGCTGAGCAAAACTATGATATTGCAAAAAAGTGGATCGGGAGATTCTTCTCATTAGACTAGTCCCACAAATCAAGGTATATTTCCATTGACATTGTCATCAGCCTTCTCAGCAGATTCGAACTTGTCAATCATTTTATATTCATTCTTTCTAACTGAAAATAATCTCAACCATAACATTACAGCTAAAAATAGTGCTGCCGTTATGTGAAATTGTGGTCCAATGTATGGTAATGAAGTTGAAATTGTAGGAAATTTGTAAACTTCAAATATCTCTCCTATAATATAGAGCAAAATGAAAATAGATATTTGAAGCTCAAATCTCCTAATATTTCTATATCTAGCCGTAATCAATCCGAAGATAGCCAGAATAATGAGCAGCATAATTATTGTTAACACGCTTGAAAACAAAAAGCTAATTTCAGGGTGAATCTGTATCAATATACTTTAACGTCTCTCCTTTTTGCTTTGGATCTATTAGTAACAAAATAAGTGATACCAAATAAAAGTAATATAACAAAAGATATCGGTTCCAATATTCCCTTAGCCAACTGGTTAAAACCAACTGCACCTACAAAATGGTATATACCCTGTACTATTATAAAGCCTGCAAGAACTATTAGTAGATTTCGGAAGTGATTATTGTTATTATTATAGCTATTGCCAGGCCTGTTTAATGTGGAAATGAGATAGATTGGAACTGCGGCAGCAACAAAATATACAATAGCCTGGACTATCGAAATTTGGCCTTGAATTTGTGATAGAAATAGGAATATTAATTTTTATACAACTCCATTTAAGTTCTTGTCATCATAACAATAAAGAGATATAAAAATGGGAGGCTAGATTCCAAATTTGGAATCCGTAGATGGAATTCGCACTTGGAATTTGTCTCCATGCTTATAACCAAAATACAATTACAACAAAACTAACGAAATAAAATGAACGAAAAAAATAAAATAAAAACAAAACCAATGAGGAAATCTTCGACAACAATAGCAACAAGTACTATGACAATAGTCATATGTGCCGCTTTAACTATTGGAATGCAAACTCAAATATCTCACCAAGCACTTGCACAAACGTACGGTAACACCAGTAACGGGATGACAGCTGCTACTTCAGCATCATCTGCAGTCTCTCCAGTATCGGTCAGTACAAGTCAATCAACTAACAAGGAATTCTGGATAAATACAGTGCATCTTGACGGAATGACAAACATACACGCTGCGGTAAAGTGTGATACATGTAACCAAAATACTCCGCTGCATCCTGCAGAACGACCTCCATTAAACTCAACAATACCAGCTGGTGGAGGATTTAGGTTGACAGAACCAAATAAGGTAGGTGCATGGGACTTTAGATCATTTACATTCGCTCCAGACCAAATAGTCGTTAACCAGGGTGATAAAGTCACGCTACATTTCATTGGAGTCCAAGGAACGCATCACATCATAACAGTTGATGGGATAGCAACATTTCCACTCATGAGAGGACAAATCCACACAGTATCATTCATAGCAAAGAATCCAGGAACTATAAACTACACTTGTCATCTACATCTACCAAACATGGTTGGCCAAATATTGGTGTTACCTAAAGCGATAGTATGAATATCTTAAGGACAGCAACAACAACAGAACTATAGCTCCTTCCATCACCAGTTATTTTTATTATTATTGTTGTTGTGCATTTGTTGTTCTTATTGTTTAGTAGTCGCTGAAGCTATTCCTTGTCTATGAATTCCTGAAATGCAGGATCGAACCACTTCTCTATCTCTATATAATTTCTCCAAATTTGTGATATAGTGCCATGTTTAAAAGCACTTTTCATCCAACGCAGCCATCTGTCCATTTGTAATCTCGAAGACAACCAAATGCCGCTATTATCCGATATTAATATTGCTAGAAAATCATGATGTTGAATGATAATTGGTTTGTACTGCTGTTAGATTCTCACAGATGCCTACAAAATGGTGTTTCTTTGTATATAATACTACTATTGCATTCTGAGGTTACTATGTTGGCAATATCTACCATACTTTGTGGCTTACGATGTGAATATTTCTATCGCAAATAAATCTAACTTTCAGTCAATAATTTCTTGGTGGCCATTGGGAGTGATTGTGCAGCAATCTGCCATCACCACCAGTAATACAGTTTGTAACACACGAACATGGATTCAGTTCAGTTCATCTCCCAGCGGCCAGAGTTTATCTTGGCTATTAATTAAATACATAATACATAACGACTATATAAGAAAATGTAACATAACCTGTCAGAAAATTGTAGATTTAGTTTATGGAACTATGCGTACGTGAAAGTGGCACCTTCAAACACTTCATTTTATAACACCTTCAATCTTTTGCTTGGTGAACTTCACCAACTAGCTATTATGACAATTAAACTGTTGAAATTTGTCAAGTTTTTATCGTACTATTCCTATATTAATTACATGGACATGAGCGCAACATGTGTTATGTGTGGTAAGAAATCACAGGAGTATGCGATAGAGTGTTCATGCTGCGGAAATTTCTTTTGTACTGAAGAGTGTAAAGTAAGGGGTCATCAGAAAAAGATGAGTCATCACACTTGGCTTGATTATAAACATCTCTATGAAAAAATAATGAACGATCCACAAGTTAGGTTAATTACAGTATGCGATCTTGATGGCGAGATAATGTATTCTGGTCATAGGCAAGGAACAAAGAATTTGCTGACTCCAGAAGAAAGCAGAAATTCACTCGAATTAGCTGTCAGGAGTTGGAAGATACGCAGCCAACTTGCATCAAAGATTGGCAAGGGGAAGTATGTCTTGGCTGAATACGAAAAGGTTAAACGAATAACTATGCCATTAGGAGAAAACCATCTCCTTTATATAACTACCGAGGTAAAATGTAATCATTCGACACTAATCGATATGATCAGAAATTTAGAATGGCAATAATGGGATATAATGTCATTTTAATAAAACATGGCTCAGCTAATCGAGTACCTAGATTTGACAAGATTGGAACCCAGACTCTTGCTTACATAGTTTGAATTTATATATAATATAGGGCATAATTTAATTGAACATTATGGATACGAATAAGCCTTCACAATCAATTCCAGATGAACTTAATACTCATTTGGAGAAATTTGGCAAGGAATCATGGGAAATGAGTTATGATCAGTTTGGGTATTGCCAATTCTGCAATTCAAGAATCGACGAATTAGGTTATTGTGCCTGCGGTGGATGTTCGGGATAGTAGCGATAAAGTGCAGAATATCGTGCTGTAGAGCTCTGTTCACTTAATCAGTTTTTAGCTCCTTGTTATGATAATCAATAAATAAATTCATCTAATTTTTTACATGTTCTAGTTTGCAATTCCTCAATCTA
>Ga0070716_100000208_pt1 | contig 23298 bp, 22 predicted proteins | sample LARL112metaG_FD_71395 | JGI IMG/M metagenome (GOLD analysis project Ga0070716, IMG submission 71395) | Corn, switchgrass and miscanthus rhizosphere microbial communities from Kellogg Biological Station, Michigan, USA - LAR L11-2 metaG | ecosystem: Host-associated > Plants > Roots > Rhizosphere... | reverse complement strand
ACCAACATCCTCTTCGGCGTGTCCTGCCCCTCGCCGTCTGATTGCACCGCGGTTGGCCAGGGCAACGGTGACGGGACGCCCTTCGCGCTGGGCGAGCGATGGCCGGGGCGGCCGCTGGAGCATCGAAGCCGTGCCAAGCCCGGTCGGGGCGGCCGAAAACCAGCTCACAGGGATCGCTTGCCCGGCCACCGACCGGTGCATGGCGGTCGGCACCGTCGGCCCGACTCGCGGCGTCCTGTCCACCGAGGCTCTTCGGTGGAACGGCGCCCGCTGGAGCAATCAGCCCATACCCACGGTGCCGGGAGCATTTCTCAACGCCGTGTCTTGCATGTCAGCCTCGGCGTGCCTGGCCGTCGGCGGGTCGGATTCGGGCACCCTGGCCGAGCGGTGGACCGGCACCAGCTGGCGCATCCAGCCCATCCGGACCCCCGCGGGGGCGGTCAGCAGTGCCCTGAACGGCATCTCGTGCCTGTCGCCGTCATTCTGCATGGCCGCCGGCGCCTACTCCGGCAGCTCCTCCCCGAACGGCCCGGTGAAGCCGCTGGCCGAGCGGTGGAACGGGAGACGGTGGGCCATCGTGCGCACCCCCCGCCCCCGGGGGGCGGTGCAGACCTTCCTGGGCCAGGTGTCGTGCACCTCACCGTCGGCGTGCACCACCACCGGTGAACAGCACTCCGCCACCGGGATCGTGCGCACCGTGGCCGAACGGTGGAACGGCACCAGCTGGCGCATCCAACCCACCCCGAACCCGACGAAGGTCCCGTTCGCCTCTCTGTCGGGAGCGGCCTGCACCGGCCCGTCGGCCTGCCTGGCCGTGGGGTTCTCCATGAGCAGCGCGGGCACCCCGCAGAACCTGGCCGAACGGTGGAACGGCACCCGCTGGCGCATCCAGCCCACCCCCAACCCCTCCGGCGGCGGCCAGCTGGGCATGGTCGACTGCCCCACCGCCGCGGCCTGCACCGCGGTCGGGTTGACCTTCACCAGCTCCGGCGGGATGCTCCTCGCTCTGCGGTGGAACGGCACCAGGTGGCGGATCCAGCCCACGCCGCTGCTTCCCGCGGCCCGCGACATCGGCCTGCCCGCCGTAGCCTGCCCGGCCCGCACCGCCTGCACCGCCGTCGGCGGCTTCGAGAACGACGGCCCCGGCTCGGTAAGCCTGGCCGAACAATGGCGGTCAAGCGGGGCATCCACTGCCGGAACCCCACAAGCCCCCGCCTCGCTCCCTGCCTACCGCGGCATCGCGGGCTGCATCCACCCAGCCATCGCACAAGGCTTCGCGATCGGAGCGGCGGTAACGCATATCGGGCCGACGATCAAAGACCCGATGCCGCAACGATCGCAACCCGCGTCGGGGATCGGACGGATCACCTCCCTCTGCAGCGCAGCCTGACCGAACAGGAGGTCCCGGCCGCAGGAAAGGCGGTATTCGTATTCGCGTCACGTTGTCTCACGCCCAGCGGGCGCTCATCGGATCCGCTGCTCCACCATGTGCCACTTCTCCATCCACCCCGTTTCTGCGAGGCCGCTCAGGCGGCGCGCCAACAGGTGAAACACTCTGCCGGGAGCGGATAGGCCGACGTGAAGACTCGCGAACGGCGTCGGGGAGTGGAGTTCCCGAGATTCAAACCAAATCACGATTAACTGTCTCTTCGAAGTTACCCGGGACCGCGCTGCCATGTGAGCACAGGACGTAACCGCCAGGGCGATGGAGCCCGCAGTGAATCCTGCGATCAGGCCGGCGATGCCTTCGAGGGTCATCTGACGCCCGCGATGCCCATGCTGGCTGCGTCGCCATGTGGCTATCAGGCATGTCCACGAAGAGGCGCTGGCTACTGCGCGAGATTTGCTCGATCGGAACGCCAGCTCCAGAGGGCGGGACGAAGCTGCACTGCAGTTCGCGCGAGTCCGCTCATCTGGGTCCGGCGCTTTCTGGGTTCAGCGCTGCGGGGCTGGCCGGGTTATCCGGGCTGCCCTGCGGGCCTCTGCAGGGCGCTGGCCTGCGGCGTTGCGGCCAGAGTCCGGCTGCCGGATCTCGCTTACGTTGCGCAAGTACTATCACTCTGCTAGTATAGTAATAGACCGATAGCCTTGGAGGCGGGCATGTTCCGTGTTGATGCCGGGTCCGGTGTGCCGATCTACCGGCAGCTGGTCCAGCAGGTGCGCCGGGATGTCATGCTGGGCCGGCTGCAGCCAGGTGACCAGCTGCCCAGCGTGAAAGAGGTTGTCGACTCGCTGTCGGTCAATCCGAACACGGTGGTGAAGGCGTTCGGCGAGCTGGAGCATCAGGGTCTGGTGGTACGCCGACAGGGGGTAGGAACCTTCGTGGCGGCTGCACCGCCGGTGACGTCGCAGCCGGTGGCGCCGAAGCTGCTGGGCTCGCTGGCGCGGTGGGTGGACCGGGCGAGGCAGGACGGGTTGTCGTCCGAGCAGATCCGGATGCTCCTGGAGGTTGCCCTCGATGAGCCGGCCGTCAGTCTGGGTGAGCGCCGCGCGGCCGGCGGTGCGGGATGAGCGCGGCTCTGCGGTGCGCAGGCCTGGGGCACCGCTACGGGCGCGAGATCTGGGGCCTGCGTGACTGCAGCCTGGACGTGCCAGCCGGGCGCGTGGTGGCACTGGTCGGCCCGAACGGCTCGGGCAAGACCACGCTGATGAGCATGGCGGCGGGCCTGCTTCCGGCCAGCACGGGAGGTGTCGAGGCCGCTGGCGGCGCCCCGGCGCAGCGCTTGGACAGGATCGGGTTCGTCGCGCAGGACGCGCCGCTGTGGCCTCGCCTGCGCGTGGCCGATGTCCTGGAGATAGGCCGGTGCATGAACCGCGGTTTCGATGCGGCGATGGCATCCCAGCGGATCCGGCGGCTGGGTATCCGGCCCCGGGCGCGAATCAGCGCCCTGTCCGGCGGCGAGCGCGCCCAGGTGGCTCTCACCCTGGTGCTGGCCAAGAAGCCGGAGTTGTTCTTGCTCGATGAGCCGACGGCCAACCTTGATCCGCTGGCCCGGCGAGAATTCCTTGGGTCGATGTTCGAGGCCTGCAGCGAGACGGGCGCTACCGTGCTGTACTCCTCCCACGCCGTGGCGGAGCTGGAGCGCATCTGCGACTACCTGATCGTGCTTCACGCCGGGCACCTGCGGCTCGCCGGCGACATTGACGAGCTGCGCCACCAGCACCGGGTCATCTGCGGGCCGGACGGCTGGCCCGGCGGCGCAGGCTGGCAGGTGATCAGCCAGCGCAGCACGGCCGGACGGACCACGGCGCTGGTACGCCGCGACGGCGCCCGCCTCCCTGGCCCGGGCCTGGAGGACGCGGCACCCACCTTCGACGAGCTCGTGCTCGGCTACCTCGAAGGCGATGCCGCCACGCTCCCCGAGGGGGCCCTGACATGATCTGCCTCATCTGGCGACAGCACCGCGGCCAGGCGCTGTGGACCGTCATCACCGTCACGGCCCTGTGCGCACTCATGGTCGGCTTCGGGCTCAGCGCCGGGCACTGGCTGGCGGGCTACCACACCTGGCTCCGCCAGCTGGCAGCCGCCGGATGCCCGCCGCCCACCGCTCACAGCGGCACCTTCCACGTCCCGTCGGCCGCAGCCTGCCACGCCCTTAAAGATCGCTATCCGGGTGGCCTGCAAGCCGCCTTCACGTCCCGCTACAACTTCGCGATCCTCTTCTCCCAGGACGGCCTGCCCGCCGCGTTCGCGATCATCGGCGCCATGATCGGCGCCCCGCTGGTCGCCAGGGAGATCGAGCAGCGCACCCATCTGGTGTCCTGGACCCAGTCAGTATCACGACGCCGCTGGTACACCACCAAGATCGCTGCTCTCGCCGCCGCCCTGGCCGTGGCCGGCCTGGCCGCCGGGGCAGCCAACGCCTGGCTGGCGCACCAGCTCGCCGCCGGTGACACCACAAGCTCGCACTGGTCATGGTTTGTCTCCATCAACCTGGCCCTGGCCGGCGAGGCCGCACTCGCTTTCGCGCTGGGAGTAGCTTTCGGCGCCTTGCTCCGGCGCACGCTTCCCGCGATCGGCGCGGCCATGGCCGGATTTGCCGTCCTGCTCCTTGCCGCCCGGTGGATAGTGCAGGCTCTGACGCCGGCCACTAGCACGACCGGGCCGCGCTTTGCCGCGCCGCCCGGCAGCTGGGTCCTCGGCTCAGGTACCGGTGTCCCGGTGCCCTACCACCCAGCCAGCCAGTACTGGCCACTGCAGCTCATCCTGCTCACCGTCCTGCTGGCGGCCGCTGCGGCCGCGCTGGCATCGGGCTGGCGTGCCACCCGGACGCGCGCCGTCTGAGCAATTCCCCATGACCTACAGCCGGCAGCGCCAGCCCGGTAGGTCCTAGGCTGGCGGACCCGCCGGGAACAGAACCAGACGGCGGCCGGTAAGGGCACCAGCGTGGCGCAGTGATCAAGACGCCCGCGGCTTCTTAAGATCATGGATCTTGCTTAAGGACACCATGACCCAGAAAGCCGCGGGCACTTGGCCGGGGATATCGCTTCCGCACTGTTGGGTGTCGATGGCCTGCGGGTCGTCAAGGCCGAGACCGAGGCCGATGGCACGCTGACGGTGTGGGCAGTCACTGGCCATCCGGGCGCGGCAGTGTGCCCGGGCTGCTCCCGCTGGGGAGGACAAGATCACCTGCGCGGTGCTGACCGGGGCGCGGTGCTGACCGGGGTGAGCAACGCCAGGTCCGAAGCCCTGAACCGTATCGCCAAGCTTGAAGCCCGCCAGGCATACGCCTTCCGCAACCCCGCGAATCAGCGGCGGCGGGTCCGCACCGCCTGCACCCGTGACAACCGCCGCGCACAGGACGCAGTGCTCAAGCGATCATGACTGGTGACCAGCCGAAACACGATCCCGGCTAACTTCGAAGAGCCGATTAACTCACCCGGCCGTCCGACTGACTCGTGGCGGGGAAGGGGTAGGTGGCATGGTGCGGGAGCGGCGCTAGGCGGTCAGGCCTTGGCCGGGAATTGCCTGCCGGCTGCGGCGTTGCTCGGCCCGGTGCAGGCCTTCGGCGAAGTAGGTGGTGTCGAACCAGGTCGGGAACGCCCGGGCGAGTCGGCTTGGGCCGAGCATGCGGGCGTGGCCGTTGGCGATCAGGTTACGGAACGGGACGAGGCCGACCAGCCAGCGCTGCATCTGCCCGGTGTCGGACATGATCGCCAGGTCGACGTCATGGCCGGGGTCGTCGGTGCACACAGTGACCGCGCCGCGCTGGATGTCGAGCCAGCCCTCGGCGGCACCCGCGCCGGTCAGTGTTAGATGCAAGACGGTACGCTGCCGGGGGAGCTTGGCCGGGTTCGCGTGAGCGACCGGCCGTCGCAGTCCTCCTCAGCGGGATCCCCGAAGGTCCACTCGGCGGCCCAGTGCCCAATGGCCCAGACGATCGGGGTCATCGATTCTCCCGCCGGGGTTAGCGTGTACCGTCCGGGCCGGCCGCGGGCGCCAGGCTCACGGCGGACCAGCCCGCGGCGTTCGAGCAGCCGGAGCCGCTGGGCGAGCAGGGTCCTGCTGATCCGCGGGATCCCCCGGTGGATCTCGTTGAAGCCGCTGGCGCCGACCATGAGCTCGCGGATGACCAGCGGTGTCCACCGGTCGCCCAGCACCTCGACCCCGACCGCGATCGGGCAGTAGTCCGCATAGCGTGCCATGTGCCCATGATGCCGGGCCGGCCGGGCCTTTGGTAGTACGGATTCTGTACCCCCGTCCGGCCTGTCTGCGCAGCATGCGTGGGTACTGCCAGCCGCTTCATGCCAATTTGCTGGGTCACTGCCCGGCCTTCGGTGGTACGAGACCGTCACTCGTCCGGGGCATTGCCGACCCCGCAAGCTCTTGACCGGAGCGCCCCATACCGGGGCCCGAGAAGTGGAGTCGTTATGACTACGACAACGGCGCGTACGGACCTGTCGGTGATCAAGGCGCGCCAGCAGAAAACCTGGACCAGCGGCGACTACGCCGTCATCGCCTCCCGGATCGTGCTGGCAAGCGAGCTGCTCGCCGATGCGGCCGACCTGCAGGCGGGGTGGGAGGTGCTGGACGTCGCGTGCGGCAACGGCAACGCCGCCTTGGCCGCGGCTCGGTCCGGCACCCACGCCACCGGCATCGATTACGTTCCCGAGCTGCTCGAGGGCGGACGTGCGCGCGCGGTGGCCGAGGGCCTCGACGTGGAGTTCCGGCTCGGAGACACCGAAGATCTTCCCGTGGCGGACGGGTATTTCGACGCGGTGCTTTCCGTGTTCGGGGTGATGTTCGCCCCCGATCATCAGCGGGCCGCGAACGAGATCATCCGGGCCTCCCGCCCGGGCGGCACCGTCGGCCTGGCCTCGTGGACCCCGGACGGCTTCATCGGCCAGATGTTCGGTGTCATTACCCGGCATGCGCCCGGGCCGCCCGCCGTCGCGTCGCCGCTGCTGTGGGGTACCGAACAGCACCTGTCCGGCCTGTTCGGCGCGTCGGCCGCCGATGCCCGGTCCGTGCGGCGCACCTGCACCTGGCGGTTCACCTCCCCCGAGGAGTTCGTCTGGTTCTTCCGCCGCTGGTACGGGCCGGCCCTGAAGGCATTTGAAGTACTGGAACAAGACGGCCGCGCCGCGCTGGCCCACGACCTGGCCCAGCTGGCCCGGCACTGGGACCGAAACCACGGCGGCAGCATCGCCATCCCAGCGACCTACCTGGAAACCATCCTCACCCTCCGCTGATTCACCTCGCCGGCCCGGTGAGGATCACCGGGTATCACCACGACCGGCCGTCCGCGTGCCAGGCAGCACAGCAGGCGTCCAGCCGGCGGGCTCCCGCCCAGACCGGCCCGGATCCAGCGTCTTGACATCGCCCGCAGGCACGCCGTGCGCTGATCACTTTGCACCGGAGACCACCATGAATCACCTCCATCCCCGCCAGGGCCGCAGCGGCGGGCTCGCCGGCGCCCGTTCCGGGATCACCAGGCAGGACCAGCGATGCTGACCGCCACGGAGATCGCGGGCTTTGCCGGTGCCGGGCTGGCCGGGGCGGCCTACGTGCCGCAGATTTCACACCTGGTCAGGGCCCGCTGTTCGGCTGGCATCAGCCGACTGGCATTTGAGGTCTGGCTGCTGGCGTCCCTGCTGACCACCACGCGCGCCATTGCCATCCACGCCGGCGTGTTCATCGCGCTCGGCGGGATCCAGATCGCGGCCACGGCACTGATCATGCTCTGTGCGACCCGGTACAAGGACACGTCCTGCCCCATCCATCTGCCTGCCCAGCCCACGGCCAGGACAACCACGGGGACGGGCACTCCAGGAAACGAGCCTGCTTCCCGGCGCCCGGCCGGCGGCTCTATTGCCGCATCAGCCGCACCCGCCGACCGGGGCGGGGCACTACGCGCATATGTCACGGTCTTGGACCCGCGTTCTGATCCGGCCACCGCCCGGCTCGGCCGGGAACCGGATGTCCAGGCCGCCCGCAGCCGGCCGAAGCCATGGATGGCCGCTGCGGTGCCTTGCGCCGACGGCGCCGGTCTGCGCAAGACGGGCCGCGCAGCGACTTTCAAGCCACGTACCTGAAGGAGACGACATGAGCACATCAGCGGGCGTTGCCACCGCGGCCCACGAGGGGCCAGCTGCCGCCGTGCGCGGTGAAGACGCGGGGGCCCAAGCGGCCATCGTCATCGTGTGCCGGGACCCTGGCGCCCGGGAGATCCTGCACTGGGAGCTGTCCAGGCGGTACGGCGCGGACTACCAGATCCTGGTCTGCGACCGGCCCGCGGAGCTGGCGGCCCGGGTGCGGGACCTGCGGACGGCGGGCCTGCCGGTGGCGCTGGTCATCGGCGCGGTCGGTGCCCAGGACCCGGATGGCATCGAGATGCTTGCCCCAGTCCGCCGCGTCGACCCGACAGCCTTGAGGGTGGCCGCGGTCGGCTGGGGTGACTGGGAATGGGCGCGGTCAGTCTTCGAAGCGGTCACCGCGGGGACCCTCGACCACTGGATGAACCGCCCCGTGCAGACCCCGGATGAGGAGTTCCACCGCTCAGTCACCGAGTTCCTGAGAGAGTGGTCCAGCCAGCGGAGCGGCGGCTTCGAGCCGGTGCAGGTGATCGGCGAGCGGTGGTCGGCGCGGTCTCAGGAACTGCGTGACCTGTTCTCCCGTCACCGGATCCCGGCCGGGTTTTACGACGCCGCCTCCGAACATGCCCGGCAGATGCTGGGCGAACTCGGCCTGGCCTCGCCGGACCTGCCGGTGATCGTGCTCCGGTTCGGGACTGGACGGCCCGCGCTGGTCAACCCGTCCAACGCCGAGATCGCTGATGCCTTCGGCGTGATGACGCCGATCCGGCCCGGGGAGGTCTTCGACGTGGCGGTGGTCGGCGCCGGCCCGGCCGGGCTGGCCGCCGCGGTCGGCGCGTCCTCCGAAGGCCTGGCGACCGTGGTACTGGAGCACGAGGCCGTCGGCGGCCAGGCCGGGACTAGCTCGATGATCCGCAACTACCCGGGCTTCTCTCAGGGCATCAGCGGTGCCCGGCTGGCGCAGGAGACCTGGTGGCAGGCATGGGCCTTCGGCACCACGTTCGTGTACATGCGCCAGGCCCAGAGCCTGTCAGCCCAGGACGGCCGCCACCAGCTGCGGCTGTCCGACGGCGGCGTGCTGACTTCGCGCACCGTGGTCATCGCGACCGGTGCCGCCTACCGGCGACTGAGCATCCCGGCCCTGGAGGACCTGCAGGGCCGGGGAGTCTTCTACGGCGCCGCAGTCAGCGAGGCCCCGGCCATGCGCGGCCGGACCGTGTTTGTCGCCGGCGGCGCCAACTCCGCCGGGCAAGCCGCGCTGCACCTGGCCAAGTGGGCCCGCCAGGTGACCATCCTGGTCCGCGCGCCCTCGCTGGCCGTCAGCATGTCTGACTACCTCATCCGCGAAATCGGCGCTGCCCCGAACATCGACGTCCGCTACTGCGTGGAGGTCGCCGACGGCACGGGCACAAGCTATCTCCAATCGCTGGTATTGCGGGACACCGTCTCCGGGGCGCGGCGCAGCGTCCCCGCGGACGCCTTGTTCGTCCTCATCGGCGCCCAGCCGCGGACCCACTGGCTCAGCGACGCCGTCGCCCGCGACCGGCAGGGGTTCATCCTCACCGGTCCGGACCTGCCCGCCGGCAGCCACGCCCGCTGGCCCGCCGGCCGGCCGCCGCTGCCACTCGAGACCAGCCTGCCCGGCGTGTTCGCCGCCGGCGACGTGCGCCACGGATCGGTCAAACGGGTCGCCTCCGCGGTCGGCGAAGGCGCCGCCACCATCCCCCTGGTACACCGTTACCTGGCACGAGCCGCCGCAGGCCGCAAAACCCCCGCTGGCCAACACACCCGCCACGGATTCCCGCGAGCACGCGGCCGGGACTCAGCCGGCCACCCGGGGACCTCGCCTACGCCCACCGTGATCACCGCCTCCACGAGATAGGAGCCCGGAAACGGCGCAAATCATCACAGGGGCGTCTCCGCGCAGCAACCTCTGTCTCACCCGCGAACCGATGCGGCACCGTGCTGCGCGGGCTGGGCGGGATGCGAGAAGACGATTTCGCGGCGGGCATGGCGCTGCTGGAGCAGGCGCGGGCAGAGGCAGGCGGTGACCCGGCCCGCACCGCCGACATCCAGCTGAGCATGTTCAACATCTTCTTGCGGCAGGGCGACCGGCCGCGGGCCCTGGCGGCGGCGAGGAATGCACTGCGCGCAGCGAACCGCAGCTGTGCCTGGCCGATCAACCGCTCGTAGCCGGCGCTCGGAATCGGTCGGGTGGGGGCCGGAGCCAGGGAAGTAATAGATATCACGATCTTGGTTGTGGAATCAAAATCTGTAACGCGCGGCACTGCTCCCGTGCAGTCTGGTCCTGTTGCGGCTTGCCGGTCCTCGGATGCCCGGTCCGGGTCACCGTGATCTTCGGTCGATTCCCTTCAGATTCACCCGGTCTGAGGCCGGTTCTGCTAGTGTCCGCGCGCTCCTGGGGATCTAGGCCGGTGCTTTGTGTGACCACTCGCTCTTGGGTGTAGATCGCGGCTGCTTGTGTCCGGGTGCGGACCTCGAGCTTGTCGTAGATGTGTTCCAGGTGCTTGCGGATGGTCCCGGGGCTGACGAACAGCGCCTGGGCGATCGCGGTGTTAGTCTCGCCTGCCGCTGCCCGGGCGAGGACGACCCGTTCGCGTGGCGAAAGGCGCAGCAGCCTGATCCGGGCTGCTGTGGTGGCGTAGATGAGCGCCGGGTAGGTCCTGCGCGCGAGTGCGTTGCGCCGCAGCTGGGCCAGGTGCGGGACAAGGCGCTGGAGGATGAGGCGGTCGGTCTCGGCGAATCTGCTCCTGGTGGTGTCGAACACCAAGGACGCGCCGGTCGCCCCGCCGGTGGGCAAGAACACTTTCATCACAGCCCGCACCCCGAGCGGCTTGCAGATCTCCGCGTAAAGCCCTCCACGGCGGAACTGGCGATCGCTGATGAAGTCGGAGATCGCGAAAGTCTGCCCGAGCCATTCCTGGTGGGGCAGCGGGCTGCCGCGCGGCGCCCAGCCCGGGAGTGGATCGTCTTGCCTGACCTGCGGGTATGCGCCCCAGACCCGCAAGCGCGACTCCGGGTCATCGGCGGCCAGCGAGGACTCCAGCAGCTCGTGCGCGCTCCACTCCCAATGGCTGACCGCCTCGCACTGGGCCACCCTGCGCAGGCCAGCAAGGACGTCCGCCGGGAACGGCGCGGTGCCCTCGTCCGCAACCGCCTCCAGCAGGAAGTCCAGCAGCGCCTCGCGGCGGTCGGCGCGCATCCTCAACCATCCTCTTCCCGGAAAATACGCCGATCGACCCATTCCCACCAGCCGGTACCGGGGCTTCGATGTCCGCTAAGTACCCACAGAGGGCATGAGGGGAGGCCATCGATGAACCGGGTCAGACCCCGTGGCCTCGCGGCACTCACCGCTGTCTGCGTTCTGGCAGTGATCCTGCTGGGCACAGGCTGCGGATCATCCGTGCCTGGCGCAAGCAGCTCACCGGACCGCACCAGCACCGGCCAGCCCGGCGAAGCGCCGACAGCGGCATCGGCGGATGCACCGCGCTGCTGGGCGCACACCAGGCCACCGTTAAGAAATACCCGAGCATCCGTGCCCGGTTCGCACACTCACCGTGGCCGGACCTCCGCGCCGCTGGCGTGTCCTATGTCGATCTGATCGTCCAGCTGCAAACTGCGCGGGCCGACGCATATCAAACCGTCTGGTTCTACCAGCGGCTGTCCCGTGCCTGTGCCCGGCACGGCTGGAAACACCGCCCGCATGGCAACGGCCCGAGAACCTTGCCGATAGCCGAAGCCCAAAGCGACGTGTCAGTCCATGAGGAGGCAGCGATGACTGCAGATGACCACCGGTCCACGGCGCTCGCCGGTCCGCAGACTGGCCACAAGGCGCTGGCGCGGAGGGGTGATCGCCATGAGGCGACTGCGGGTGACGTGGCGTTCGGCGCGCCGCGGGGAACGTTCGGAAAGGGGCGGCCATGAGGCGATTCGCCGCGGTAGCGGCGGTGTTGCCGGTGGCGGCTGTGCTGGGGGTGCTGACGCCCGCAGCTGGAAGCACGGCAGCGTGGGCCGACGGCCCCCAGCACGTCAAGACCACCTTTCCGTTTGCGAACACGCAGCCAGCCGGGGCTTTCTGCAACTTCAACTACGGGGAGGTAGCTACGGTTTCCCTGGACGCGATCATCTTCGCCGGCAGGGAGACCGACCACATCGCGTTTACCGACACGCACACGAATCTGGACACCGGCTTCTCGCTGACCGAGGCCGGCGACTTCACGGTGTTCACCGCTGCGGGCCAGACCACGACTGTCGGGATTTTCTGGCATCTTCGCAATGCCGACGGGAAACTCGTTGTGCACCAGGCCGGGCAGCTGGTGATCTCGCCCGCGGGCGCAATCCTGAAGGTGACCCCCGACGTCAATCCGGACAACGCCGCTGTCATCTGCCCGGTCCTTGGAGGCCAGCCCTCCATTTAGCCGGCGCCCATCTACTTTCAGCGCCTCGGCGCGGACATACAGCCTCGTCGTGGTTGCGAAGAGCCTGGTCGTCGCCCGCGGCGGATCCGCCTGAGCGAAGCGATCCAGGCCGCGGGCCCTGGCGTCTGATGCCGCCAGGAGCCGGAGATCACAACGACCCGCCAAGCCACATTGAGGCAGTCATGACTGCAGAGGACCACCCACCCTCAGCGCACGCCGGTCGGCAGGCTGGCCGTCTCGGCAGGCGGATGCGCTCCATGGTGATATCGCCGGCCCAAGGCTGGCGGTGGGCCGCTGCCGCCGTAGCCGCGCCGGTCCTGGTGTTCGCCGCCCAGCTCGCCGCCACGCTCGCCCAGATCTCCGACGACCCGGCCCATCCCGGCCAATCCGTCCAGCGAGGGCTCGCCTGGGGCACCACAGTCGCCAGCGACATCCTCGCCTGGCGGGCCACCGACGGCTTCACCGCGCCGCCGCCGCCCTACACCGTGGGCACCGCCCCGGGCGACTGGCAGCCCACACCCCCCGCCTTCCTTGGCCCGCCGCAGGCACCGCTGTTCCGCCAGTTCGCCACCATGACCCCCTTCGCGCTTACCTCACCGGCGCAATTCCCGCTCCCTGGCCCGCCGCTGGGCAGCGCCCGCTACGCCCAGGACCTGGCCGAGGTACAGGCACTGGGCAGCGCCACCAGCACTGTCCGCGCCGCGGAGCAGACCCAGACCGCGATCTTCTGGCAGGACGACACCCCCGCCGCGATGTGGAACCGGGTGGCCGACCAGCTCGCACAGGCGAACGAGCTCCCGCTGATCCAGAACGCGCGACTGCTCGCGCTGATGAACATCGCGCTGGCCGATGCCACCATCGCGATCTGGAACGCAAAGAACACCTACAACTCCTGGCGCCCGGTCACCGCGATCCGCGCCACCTCGGGCCCGGCCTGGACGCCGCTGCTGCCCACGCCCGCCTTCCAGGAATACCCCTCCGCGCACTCCGGGGTCAGCAGCGCCGCCGCCTCGGCGCTGGCGTCCTTCTACGGCAACGCCACCTCGTTCACCGTCACCTCGGCCGGGCTGCCCGGCGTCCAGCGGGACTTCACCACCTTCTCCGCCGCCGTGCGGCAGGTGGAAGACGCACGGATCTATGCCGGCTTCCACTTCCGCATCTCCTGCAGCGACGCGGCCACCCTCGGCGCGCAGGTCGCCCAATACGTCACCACCACACTCATGCAACCCGCGCACTGAACAACCACCAGCCACCGGCCGGCCAGCCCCACCACACGGCGGCAGCGGCGACCCGGACAACCCACGCGGCGCGGCGCCGGCATTTCCCTCGGCATGAGCAAACGCGCAGAGCGGGATGGGAGCGCCCGGCGGGCACGGGTGAAGGACACGTTCGCCCTTCTGCCAGCGGTCGCGGCCTTATAGGTGATCTTCGGATAGCTGGCGCCATCTGCGGCTTTGTCATCGCGGAAGAACAGCTACAAGCGCGACTAGCACGCCGAAACGCCGGATGGTGAGCAGAGCCGCGTGCTGAACGTGTTCACGCGCGATGGTGACGGGTTTCGCCACCGGTGGGCGACCGAGCTGATGTTCGCATCCCGCGACGAAGGCGAAGAGCCCCGCCACGTCGACTTGATCTGGCCGATCTGGAACGTCCTCGACATGACCCCGGCCGGGCGCGGGAGCGACTCAGACTTCCCCGCCATGCGTACGAGTAGCCACTCACCAAAGGGCCATCGGGCCGGGATGGCCACGCTGCGCCACACCTCGTGTGGCGCCGAGGAACGGCGGGGCTGCGCGCCTGCCCGCCATGGCTCAGCTACGCTGCTCGCTGGGCATCATCCGGTCGCCCCTGTCATCGGTGGGCCTCCGGCCTCTGATGGACCTGGAGCGCAGAGTCCACATGGAATTGCCTGTGCATGCGCTGCTCCTTTGGCCGGAAGTAGGCGGTCGCGTCCGTCATCGGGATTACCTCGGGCCGGTCGACCTCGTAGGTGTGCCCATTGGTCACAACGGCCGCTGAGCCTTTGGCGAGGATGTTCTTCAGCCAATCCGTGCGCTCACCATACGGGAGGGCGATCAGGAAGCTGTCATCATGCCGGACCGCGACGACCGGTGTCTCATACACCCGGCCCGATCGCCGCCCGACATGGCGGACGACCGACGTGCTGGATCCTTCCTTGCCGGCTGACCTCAGAGCGAGCGGCCGCGTGGCCCGGGTGAACAAGCGCAGGGCGTTCTGAACAGAACCTCTCATCCCCCCACACTCCCAGCCGCTGCGAGATAGGAATAGGGCCGAAGGACCCGTGGCGATCCGGGCTGACCTGATCGAGCGCACGCCGAAACCCGGGCTCTGGCCTTGGGGCCCCGCCCGGCGCGTCCGCGCCGTTCGGCCGAGATGGTCGCCACTGATCTAACTGGCTCGTTCGGTCCGCACTCGGTGCCTCACTACCGTCTTTCTCGGCACTTCAGTGTCCTGGCAGCGGCCGCCGCGTCAAGGGCGCCTTCGGCGTCGCACGCCAATGCCGCGTAGTTAAGGCAGCTGGGGCTGGGTCAAGGAAGATCATGTTCCGGCGTGGCGGAGCCGGATGGAGCAGGACCCCTGATAGATCGGTGCGATCCGCCACAGATCTTGCCGATTGCCAGGGGTCCCGTTGAGAGCTCAGTCTGCCACGACCACCATCACTCATGCCGTGACCGTTGCCGGGGGGATCTTCGCGCCCGGTCATCTGGGTGAGTTAACCCAGTACCTGCCGTTCGAGCTGGTCGATGACGTGCTGGAGCAGACCGGGACGGTGCAGCGGCGGCTGCGGGTGCTGCCGTCGCGGGCCGGGGTGTATTTCATGCTTGCCCTGGGCCTGTTCCCGCATCTGGGTTACCTGCGTGTCTGGGGCAAGCTCGCCGCGGGCCTGGGCGGCCTGGACGTGCCGCGGCCGTCGGAGAAGGCGCTGCGGGATCTGCGCCGCCGCCTGGGCCCGGCGCCGCTGAAAGCCCTGTTCGAGATCGTGGCCGGGCCGCTAGCCCAGCCGCACACGCCCGGGGTGCGGTTCGCCGGGCTGCGCACTGTCGCGTTCGACGGCCTGAACTCCCTGAAGATCCCCGATACCGGCCGCAACCGGGCCTGGGCCGGGAAGATCCGCCATCGGCTGGGCCTGGCCGGATACCCGGCGCTGCGAGTGATGACCCTGGCCGAGACCGGCACCCGCGGCCTGCTCGGCGCCACGCTCGGCTCGAGAACCGACCGGGATGAGGCCGGCCTGGCCCGGCGGCTGCTGCACCTGCTCGGCCCCGGGATGCTGGTACTGCTGGACCGGGCGTTCGACAGTAACGCATTCCTGGCCCAGATCGCCGCCACCGGCGCGGTGCCGCTGGCACGGGCCAAGTCCACCCGGACCCCGGTAGTCCTGCGGCACCTGCCTGACGGCTCTTACCTGTCTTGCCTGGACGGGCTGGACGTGCGGATCATCGAGGCCAGCGTGGTCATGACCGGCGCCGACGGCAGCCGCATCGCCGACAGCTACCGGCTCATCACCACGCTGGCCGACCACCGCGCTTACCCGGCAGAGACTCTCATCCGGCTCTACCACGAACGGTGGGAAATCGAGTCCGCCTACCTGGCAATGCGGCACACCCTGCTCGATGGCCGCGTGCTGCGCTCCGGCGACCAGCCCGGCGTCGAACAGGAGCTGTGGGCACTGCTGACCGTCTACCAGCTGCTGCGCATGGCCATGGTCACCGCCATCGAGACCCAGCCCGGTACCAACCCCGACCGGGCCAGCTTCACCACCGCGCTGGAAACTGCCCGCGACCAGCTCACCGCCGCTCAGGGGATCTGCCCGCAAGGCCCGGCTGACCTGCCCGGCGCCATCGGCCGCGCCGTCCTGGCCACCCTGCTGCCCGCCCGCCGTCCCCGCTTCAGCGCCCGCAAGGTCAAATGCGCCACCTCCCGCTACCTCAACCACGGCGACCAGCGACCCCACGCCGTCAGCGCCATCACCACGATCACCGTCACCGTCCGCACACCGCCCCTCGACAATGCCGCCGCCCGCGCCAGCAAGCGCCGTCCTCATCGCAAGACCTCCGCCCTGATCGGCCCGCAACGGCCGACCCACCGCCAGCTGATCACCGCCATCATCACCAGCCAGCCGCCGCGCGACTGGACGCCACGCGAACTCGCCCGCAGCCTCAACGTCCACCCCCGCCCCCTGGCCACCCAGCTACGCGAATGGTCCCTGCTCGGCTTTTTCACCCGCACCGGCCTGGGCACCTACCGGCTCAACACGCCGACCACCACGCCATCCTCGACAACCGCCCCAGACCCCTAACTACGCGGCATTGCGTCGCATGCGATCGCTTCGCGACCCCGGACTCGACGATCGCTTCCCCAGGGATGTGGCGCCTACGAGAACGACGGGTAAGACCAGCAATCGGCCCGGCCTGCTGGCAGGCTGCCGCTCCGCACGTCTCAGGTTGGAGTGCCATCAGAAGGGCTGATAAATGCCACGAGCTGCCTGCCGAGACTGCTCGTGAGCCGGTTCACCAGCGTGCTGACTACCTGCGGGCTAGCGATATCGGGTGGCGGCAAGCAGGGCGGTTTCAACGACTGAAGTGAGGTCTTCCCCAAGACTGTGGTTGGTGCCCCGAAGATTGGAGTTGGCGACTGCCACCACAGGGATCGTGCCTGCGATGATGCCAAAGAAGGTATGAAGGGCCGCTGAGCCGTCGGCGGAGTCGCCTCCCTTGCCGACGTAGCTGGCTGTGCCGGTGAGGGAGCAGTCCCACCCCAGGCAGTTGCCGTCCATCTGCTGGCGTTGGCTGCGGGAGAGCAGGCTGTTGCCGCGGATGAGGCCATACAGGACCCGGAGCATGCTGGCCGGGGTCATTAACCAGCCGCCCCCCGAGCACCCCGATGGCCCCGCGGGGGCTGGTCTGCCCGGCTGGGTCCCGGCGCCGGGCGGCGGGTACATGAGCATGGCATCGCGGACCGGCGCGCACGTGGCGTCCTTGATGTGCACCGGATCGAATACCCGGCGCTGAACGTAGTTGATGAAAAAGCGGGTCGCGGCTGGCCCCTGGTCCCGGGCCCCCTCCATGAAGGGCAGCGTGTCCCGGAAGATGGTGAAGTTGATGTTGTTATAGTCTCCCGTTTGCTTGTCCGCCTGCCGGATGCCGTGCCTGATCTGTTCCCTCGCCGCGTTGTCGGTCACGAAGACCCGGCCGCTGTTGAGCCGGAATCCTGCCCGGTGGGTCAGCAGCTCGCGAAAGGTGATGGTGCCCACTCCCGGGCCTTTGACCCAGTCCGGGGGCAGGAAAGGCGAGATCCGGCTGTCGATGCTGAGATGGTGCCGGGCCAGTGACTGCAGGACGGCAATCGTGGTGAACATCTTGCCGACGCTGGCGACATTCACCATGACATCCGGTCCCATGGCGAGCTGCGGCGGATCGGAGGCCGTGCGAGCAAGACCGGAGGCAAAGACCCGCGACCTGCCAATGAGCACGACGTAGCCGACGACTTTCTCCTCGAGCTGGGTATTGATGCCGTGCGCCAGCCGGCTCAGCGAAACGCACGCACCGGCCGTACAGACCCGATCGGCCGAACCCGGCGGCCGGGCCGCTGCCAGGCCCCCCGCGTGCGGGCCGCCGCTGCAGCCAGAAAGGCACGACGCAGCCAGCGCCGCTGCCCCGAACGCACCTACCCAGATCCGGCCGGCCACCGCGAACCTCCCGCTCCCCACAGCTTCATAGAGGTACGAAACCAGTCCCCTCCGGCGCGAGGCTGGTCGCCGGGCGCTTGATCGAACATTCCAAGCCGGTAGCGCGGGGTTCGAGTCCCGTCACCCGCTCATCATCAGCTCCCGCCGATGGCACCCCTGGATTCCGCGGAGGCTCTGACATCTCGTGCCCGCTCCTCCATGTTTACAGCGAGGGCGCGGCGCCGGCGCCGCTTCAGGTCGAAGACGACAGCCCAGGCAAGCAGGATGGCCAGCGGTACCAAGACGATCAGCAAGACGACCATCGCCATCACCCCCGATCAGGCGTGGTTCTCAGCGTACGCCGCGCAACCGGGCGTGCCCATGACGATCTTTTCCGAACCGGTTCAGCTCGTGCGCGGGGATGATGCCCACCATCCACGCAGACCCTTCGAGGCGGCGTTGTCGTTGGGCCGCGTTTACCGGGATCGCCTCCTGTGGCCTCGGTGCCGGTATTCGGTCCTAAGCCAGGTTTGCCCGCCCCGCCAGTCCGCGGCAGGGGTCGGTCTGCCTCTTTTGCGGAGCGGCCAGCAGCTGCTATCCATCGTTAATGACATTGCCCCTGGTCTTGCCGGCCGGTACGGTGTCGGCCCCGTCACCGCCGCGCAGGCCATCGTGAGCTTCTCCCACCCCGGCCGGTGCCGCAGCGAGGCCGCGCTCGGCGGTACCAGCCCGATCCCGGCCAGCAGCGGCCAGACCGTCCCGTACCGGCTCAACCGCGGCGGCGCGCCTTAGAACTGGCCTTACTGTGGCCCTACGGCACGCGGGACTGGCCAGGTAAATGCAGGACAGCACGGGCAGTCAATAAGAGCGCATGACCACCGAACCGCAGGTCACAGAGCCAGAACTACTAACGAGGCCGGGATGGCGACACTCTGATAAGGAAAAGGTCCCTGGTTCAAGTCTCCCTAAGCCCACCACCCAGCCCTGCCCGTGACGGCCTCGGCCGGTGCCCCGGCCCTGGAGGCCTACCCCGTAGCCATGGCAGTGCCAGGACACACCCGCAATCTGTTCACCGGGATCGCATTAGCCTTCGCCTGCTTGGCTTCCAGGTCGTGGCCCGTCGCAGCCAGGCCGCCCGGTAATACGCAGAGCCCCGGCGCAGCTATCTGGCCCGCGGTCTAGTGACGCCCGCTCGGCACCTCCACATGCTGCGCGTTTAGGGGCACGATGGCTTTCACGGGCGTGAAGGGGGTACGCGGTGAAACTCCAGGTTCTCGCGGTGGCCGCCGTGGCCACGGCGCTGTCTGTTGCGGCTGGGTCGGCTCTGGCCGCTGCCCAAGGGCCGCAGCCGGCGGGCCGGCCGCCAGCCGGGGCGCGTCACGTGCGCGTCCTGGTGCTGACCATGTTCAGCGGCGAAACCCAGCCGTGGCTGGCCAACCTGAAACTGCCGGTCACGGTCAACGTACCGGGCGCGAACGGCCCGCTGCATTGCAGCACCGACGGGCTGTGCGTGACCACGATCGGCGAGGGCAAGTCCAACGCCGGGGTCAGCGTGACCGCGATCCTCGGCGACCGCCGGGTCAGCTTCAAGGGGGCCTACTTCATGACCGCAGGGATCGGCGGAACCCCGCCTTCGCTTGGCACGCTCGGCTTCGCCGCCTGGGCGCGCTACGTCGCCGACTGGGATCTCGGGCATCACCTGATCCCCCGCACCGCCCCGAACCTTCGCTTCGGGTATGAGCCGCTCAACCCGGCCCATTACGCCGAGGTCTTCCGCCTGAACGCGAGCCTCGCGCAGACGGCGTACCGGGTGACCCGCCACGTTCGGCTGGCCGACTCCAGGCAAGCCGACCGGGTACGGGCGCGGTATCCCGGCCAGGGCGGCCGGAAGCCGTTCGTGACACTGTGCGACACCGTGGCCGGGGACGACTACTGGGCCGGGGCGAGGCTGTCGAAAGAAGCGCACTACATCATGTCCATCGACACCCACGGGCACGGCACGTACTGCACCGCCGAGCAGGAAGACACCGCGGTCGCCGAGGCGCTCAGCAGGTTCGGTTACCTCGGCCGCTACCTGGACCTGCGCACCGCCAGCAACTTCGACCAGCCCTATCCCGGTGAGACCGTCGAGCAGCTGCTGAAGGCATTCCCCGGCTACACGATCGCCGCCGAGAACGCCTACCGCGTTGGCGTGGCCATGGCTCACTACCTGATGACGCACTGATCGCGCCCGGCGCCAAGGTGCCGTCCGGCCGGCGCGAACGGGTGTTTCCGCGGGCGCGGCGGTACGCCAGCGCAAGGCCGCGGTCAGTTCCCCTCGCTGCCGCGAGCTACCTGGAACGGGGCGAAGCAACGGAAGTGGCCGCCCGGATGGAACCTGCTGGCCTGGAGACACTGACACGCTGATCATGGCGGGTATCGCGGATTACCGCGCGGACGCGATCCGCTGCGTGCTGGCCCCTTCCGCCGCGCTCGACCAGGGGCCTGGCCCCGGCCTGGGTCGAGGAAGACGGGAGGAGACCGGGATCGGTCCTTCCCGGTGGGCTAGATGAACGTGCCTACTCGTCGAGCAGGCGTTCCCACAAGATCTCGTCGCAGCACGTTCCGGCGCTGAAGATGCGCTAACGGGCGACCCCGCACGGCGGCAAGCCCGCGGTCGTCCAGGTGATCACGCTGGCCACCGGCCAGATGCGGCAGTGGACCTCGCCACCCCCCGCGGCGACGCCGACGCTTGGCGGGCCCGGCGCCTGGACGGCGGACAGCCCAACCCCGGCTCTCGGGCAGATGGTCGTTCAACCGGGCGGCGTAATCCGCATCGTCCCCACGCAGATCCGCCTGCTCAACACCGCCGCGCCGGGCACCAACCTGGCCGCGGTCAGCACGCTGGTCACCCTGCACGGCGCGGGCAGCTTCCCCTGGCCCTTCATCATCCCGATGTCTCCCAACTGATCGGCGAAACCGGCGGACACTTCCGGCCGGGCGCGACCACCGAAACCAGCTGACCGCGAGCAACAGCGGCGGTTTCCAGACCAGCGGAGGCTACGTCGGATTCGCCTGGTAGACAGCACCAGACGGGTAGACACTCCGCCGGGCGAGCGTATATGTCGACGCGGAGAGTCGTGAACGGTGTCGGGGAGTGGAGTTCCCGAGATTCCAGCTAAAGCACGATTAACTTTCGCAACCCAACAGGCTCATCCCCGAGCGAGCTCGTGGAGCTGGATGACCTCACGGTGCCCGCGCCGCCGCACCGCCCGCGCGTCCGCCACGCGTACGTTGCGGATCCACTTGATTTTGTCACCGAGCATCGACGCCCGGTGCCGCTCGCGTGCCTGGCATGGCTTATCTATTGGACGGTCGTAATGGAAATATCACCCACCTGGGGTGATACCTCGTCAGACTGGCTGGGTCAGGCTGCCAAGTACACACCCGCCAGGGCAGCATGACGTCAACAGTTACGGGGGGACGTCATGAAGATCTCTGTTGGCATGGCGCGGCCCCCGCGGCGGCTGCTGGCCGCCACCGTCGGGACCGCCGCGCGCAAGCACCAGCCCTGCCCGCAGGGCGGCAGCGGGGATCTTCCGGTTCGCCGCCGGGCAGCGTGTCTGGCACCGGCGGTTTCGCCCGCAGCCGGTGAACCTGGTCGTGACCGGCATCCCGGTCCTTCTATGCCGCCCTGTCCGGCCGGCGCGCAACCGCTGGCGCTGTTCCCCATGATGCCGGTCATGGGCGACCTGACCCGGGTCATCGCCAAGCCGCAGATACGGCCAACGATCGTGAAGGAGGAGCCATGACCGACCAACCCCAGCAGCCGCAGCAGTCGCAACAGCCAGAGCAGCCGGAGCAGACGCTCGCGGCCGCCCCGCCGAACTATGACCCCAGGCCCGCGGTGGTGCCGGGGCCGCCGCAGGCGCCCGCCCCACCGCAAGTGCCCCCCGCCGAACGCGTCCGTCTTGCAGCGCGGCGGCGGGACGAGACCGACTACATCTTCCACTACTGGTCGGCGCTGGGCTGGACCATCCTCACCTTCAGCATCTACGGGTTCTACGTCTTCTACCAGCTCGTCCGGCGGATGCGGGACCACAACGCGCGCCGGCTCGAACTCCTCGACGCGGCCACCACCGTGGCCTGGGACCAGGCCGGGCGGCAGGGCCTGCAGGAGGAACTGGCCCCCTCCTTCGAGCGGGCCTCCGGTCACCTGGCGGTCATGCGCCGGATGACCGGCGACTTCCGCGAACCGGTCATCTGGCTGCTGCTGGCCATCATCGCCCGCGGCATCACCGAACTCGTCGCCTTCGTGCTCCTCGATCAGGACCTCATCAAGCACGAACAGGCCGAAGCCGGCGCTGGTCACGAGCTGTCAGCGATCTACGCCCGGCTCGGCCAGCCCGTGCCCTCGCTCGATCACGGCCAGGTCAAGCGGCCAGACAATTACGTCGGCCGGATCCTGGCCGCGATCTTCACCCTCGGCATCTACATGTTCTGGTGGTTCTACAATCAGATGGACGAGCCGAACAAGCACTTCACCAGCAACTGGGCCCAGGAAGACGACCTCGTACACGCCGTCGACGCGGTCAGCTGAGCCAGCCATCGCTCACCAGGCCGCGGCAGCTTCCCGGCCGACTGCCGGCTGCCGTATGGGTGCGCGGACATGCCGCGGGGCGCCGGGACTTTTGCGAATGCCGCGTGACCGAGACAGCGGCCAGAGGGGGGCACGATGGCCGCTGCCTGCGGGCGAGCATGGACGCCGGGGCATCGGAGAGGGCCTCACCGGTAATGAACGCGGAGACTCGTGAAAGACGGTGGGGGAGTGGAGTTCCCGAGATTGGAAGTAAAGCCCTATTAACCTTGCCTTATCGCCCGAGGGTTCACCGTGGCCAGTTGGCGTGGTCATCAGGTATCTGTGGGTCGAGACGCTGGCGCCGTGGGACATCACTCCCGCCCACCTGCGCGCCCTGCGCGCGCTGGCCAGGCACGGGACGATGCGGCTGTCCGAGCTGTCTGATCGCCTGCAGATCGCGCCGCGCACCGCCACCGAGGTCGCGGACGCGCTCCAGGCCCGGGACCTGGTCCGGCGGCGCGCCGACCCGGCCGACCGGCGCGCCGTCCTGGTCGAGGTGACCGGGCGCGGCGCAGGCATCCTGGCCGAGATCCGCGCCAGCCGCGGAACCGAAGCCGGGCGTGTCTTCGGCCGCCTCAGCCCGGCCGAGCGCGCCGAACTGGCAGGCATCCTCAGCAAGCTCCGGAACTAAGCGGGGAGGGTCCCGGCGGCAGTCGGCCCCGCCAGCACCCGAGCCTGCTCCTGACCGCTCATCACGTCAGTCACTGATGTCCCCTCCGTCCGGAGTTACACCGCCCTGCTGCCCGAAAGCCGGCGAGAAGGCTCACGAACGACGGCGGGGGAGTGGAATTCCCGAGATTTCATCTGAAGCACGATCAAATTCGCCTGGCCGCTCGACGGGCGAGTGCCCGGGGAGGGCAGTGGTTACCGGCCCGCGGTGATCGGCCGCGCTGATCGAGTATGCACTGCCTCTCGGTGCTGTTTGCATGGCGGCTGAGCGGTGCATAACCGGCGGTTCTGCCCGCGCGTGGTTGCGATTACCGGCCCAGGGCTCGGGCCGAAGGCGCGGACCTGCT
>Ga0070716_100000206_pt1 | contig 23311 bp, 26 predicted proteins | sample LARL112metaG_FD_71395 | JGI IMG/M metagenome (GOLD analysis project Ga0070716, IMG submission 71395) | Corn, switchgrass and miscanthus rhizosphere microbial communities from Kellogg Biological Station, Michigan, USA - LAR L11-2 metaG | ecosystem: Host-associated > Plants > Roots > Rhizosphere... | reverse complement strand
TTGGCCAGGTACAGGCCAGGGCCCGTGTCGATCCTTCGCAGGGGAAGGTCGACTTCTACGCCGCACGATTTACACACCGCCGAGACATGCCCGTCATCGTGTATTACCACGATCTTGTTGCGGACTCTGGTGACCCTTGGGTCCTCCTGAGCCTTCACCATGACGGCGCCTGAGCAATTCGGGCAGCTGCTATCCATCGATGAACTGCGTCCACGTGGAGTCATCGACCCACGGCGGACGTCCCTGTGCCGCCAACGCCTTGACCAGCTGCGGGCGGATCGCCTCGTACGCAGCGTCTGGCAAGATCGCGGTGCCCACGTACCCTTGGACGTCCCTAACGTAGGGACAGGCTTCTGGAAAGATGCCCTTCGAGATCGCATCGGTGAGTGGCAAGCACCACCCCTTTGCGACCTCGTGGCGATCCTCGTAGACCGTGCAACAGCTCTTGCCCGTCGACTTCTCGACGTCGAGATGTTTGCACCTCAAATCAGGAATCATGACGTTGCCCGTGCTCTTGGCGACAGGCACCGAGGCATAGCAGCACAGCCCGCAATCGACGCACATCGATTCGAGCTGTGACTTGGACATCCCGTCCAGGACGATCGGAAGCTTGTTCATTCGGCCTTGCTGGCGTCCCCGTCCCCCACCACGCTGCCGTCGGCAGAGTAGATGAAGTACTGCGTTTCGTCTCCCGCGCGTTCCTGGATGGTCTGCTTGGCCTCTTCGGGGGTGGCGACATTCGCCACCAGGTAGAGGCCTTGTTCGTCCGGCGCGCCGTAGCTGTCGAGGCCCACGACGTTGAAGCCCTGGGCTGGTCGGAACGCCTGCTTTTCTTGGAGAACCTCGTCCAGTGTCGTCGCCATTTTCAACCTCCCAGGGCCGCTTCCAGTTCCGCCCAGGGGCCTTCGAATTCCCCTGGGATTTTCAGTGTCGCCGCAAACAGGGGTTGTTCCGCCCTGTATTTTGCCAGGTACCGTTCCCGACCGGGGGCTTTTGCTGCCGCCACGTTGGCCAGCCGGTCAGCCAGCTTCACCAGCACCGAGTCTGGACCACCTTCTCGCACCCGCCCCAGCCAGGACGGTGCGCTTTCTCCAGGCATCTTGGTCACCGACAAAACCGTTGCGGCGACAGCGGATCCGAATTCGTGCGCGATTTCTGAGACCCCCACATTTGTGTCTTCAACTACGTCGTGTAGGAAGCCAGAAATCCGGGTGGGGAGACTCGCGTTCCATCGGACCAAATTGGCGTGAACGGAGTCCAGGTGCACCAGGTAGGGAAGTTCGCCGTACTTTTGGCTCCCATGAGCCTGTGCGGCAAAGTCCCTGGCTTGTGTTTCCATCCGTTCCACGTGTTGAAGGTGGGATCGCACAGAATGTTAGACGCAGTTGAACAAGGCTGCGACCACGGCCGGGCATTCCGGCTTGGGTACCTTCAGCCCCGCGTCGGTGGCGGTGGTGTACTGGAACGCCGCGTTGGCGTAGTTGTCGAGGTCGGGTTTGAACGCGCTCAGCGCCGCCTCCTGTTGGGGGCTCAGCGGCTTGTAGATGTCGTGGATGAACACCTGCATCGCCTGCTGCGCGTGCGTCTGCACCTGGATCTCTTTCTGGAACCCATCATCGTCCTGCACGATGAGGTGGTAGGCGCGGTACAGCCCCTGGGGCTTGGTCAGATAGTCGTCCTCCGTCACCACCGGGTATGTCGCCTTGATGCGCGCCACGGTGGCCAGCTGCTCCTCCTGTGAGTTGCAGAGCACGCGCATACCGGTGAGGTCCTGCAGGGCGGTGGCATTGCCGTACTTCGGCTTGCGGACCAGCTTGCCCATCGTGGAGGAGAGGTCTTTGACCCGGCCCTGGATGGTGGCGCCCGGCGGGGCCAGCTTCTTGAGGCGCTCCTTGGCCCCATCCAGGTTGGCCTCGTGCTGGTCGAGGATCTGCCGAGCCACCGCCACGTGTTCCTGCGTGGTCAACGTCGGCGGCAACTTGCCGTCGTACGTCTGCATCGCCATGCCCTCTTCCTTCTGCTTCTTGGCGGCGCTGGCCTCCGGGGTGGCCTTCTTCTGTGGCGCCACCGCGCGCGCGGGCTTGCCGGTTGGCCCCATGATCTTGGGCGGCGGCGCGATCTGCATCTGGTAGTCGCTACGCTCGGGGCTGTATTCCTGCCCCGTCTTCAGCCAGAACGTCTCCTGGAACGTCTTGCCATCGCGGGTGACCGTTTCCTGTGTGGGGGTCAGGCCTTCGTGGTTGGCCTTCACGATCCCCACGTGCCGGCGCGCCGCCCGCGGGGGCTGCAACAGCTCGAACAGCTCTTCCAGCATCACGCCACCGCCGTCGCCGGCTCCGGGATCTCCTCCGGGAACTGCGCGTAGTCGTGCAGTGCGACAGAGTGGATCCACTGGCTGAACTCTTGTTCCTCAGCGTTCCGGTCGGTGGCGTCGATCTGGACGAACGGGATCGGCACCGCGGGCGGCGGCATGTTGGGGGAGGGCTGCGCGCCGATGAGCCGTTGCTCTTGGGCGTTCTGCTGCATCACCCGCATGACCACCGGGTCGACCAGGACCTCTGATACCAGCTGGAGGATGCGCAGCGGGTCCGGCTCGACGGACAGGTCGTGGCCCCACTCCTTGGCCACCACCATCAGCGCGTGGCTGCACGCCTGTTCCCAGCTCGCCTGGTAGGAGACGATCGCGCGGTCTGCCTCCCGGCTGAACGAGATGGTGCCGTGGTAGGTCTGCAGGCCGAGCAGGCTGACCCCCTGCATGTCGACAACGCGCGCGAGGTAGTGCGGCCCCATGATCCGGCGCACCAGCGGGTTGACCTTGTCGTTGTTCTGCTGCGGCGCCGAGAAGAGGGGCATCCCGCCGGGGGTGCTCCGCTTGAGCATGTCCATGGCGGCCACCATCTTCGGGCAGCCGAACACCTTGCGCCCGCCGATCGTGATGAGGTTGCCCTCGATCTGGACCACGTCCGGGGTGAGCGCGGCCAGCTCGATCGCGCGCATCTTGCCCTGGTCAAGGAGTGCCACCGCCACGGCGGTCAGCTGGTCCTTGATCTTGGTGGACCCGTTGAAGAGCTTGGCGACGTACTGCCGCAGCGGCGGGATCCTGACGTCGGTCAGGGCGTTCTGCTGGTGGATCTGCAGCTTGGGCAGCATCCGCAGGTCGCTGTGGACGTAGGTGTAGCGGTACTCGCCGTTGGTTGGATCCCGCCAACGACCCACCCACATGTTCTTCGGGTCGTACTGGTTGTATCGGCGGTTCCACTCGGTGGTAGCGGGATCCTCGGGCGCCCGGGTGAGCTTTCGACCCAGCGGATCGAAGTACTCCGGGTTCTTGTCCATGGTGGGCTCGCCCGGGTGAATCTTGGCGTCCCCGAATTGATCGCCCCGATCTTCGCTGCCCTGTGGCGCATTTGTGTACCGTACCAGGTTGCCGTTGGGGTCCTTCCAGAAGTACCTGGGGTTGTCTTCGTCGCCCTCGCGGTGGCTGTACTCGTGCGTGGGATCCGCGTTCTTGTCCTTGGTCAGGACCGCCATCGCCTTGATGACCAGGTCACGTGACATCAGCCACTGCAAGAACTCGTGCTCGCGGTTGCTGAGCGACTTGCCCATCAGCTTGGACAGGTCCGCCACCATGCCGGCGCCGTGGGGCGGGTCGTCCGTCAGCACCTGCAACAGCTCGGACATGTGCTGTTGCTGGGTGTCCTTGTTGGACGTTCCCCGGATGGCGCGCAGTGCGGCCTTGGTCTTGTCGATGATGACCTTCTTCTCGGGGTTGGCCATCGCCCACTTCGTGATGAGCGGGGTCAGCGTCTGGGCCACAACCTTCGGATCGCGGTGCTGCTCAGTGACCGCGCGCTCCTCCGGGTCGAGGTAGTCCTCGCGCTCTTCCTTCTGCTGTGCCGTAGCAGCCCTGCGCTCACCCACGTCTGTTCGAGCGGTGGCAGCGCCACTGTGCGTGAGGTTGCTTTCTTCGGTCTTCAGCGGTTTGACCGCATCACGGAAGGCGTTGGACACCTTGCCATTCACACCGATCAGGTACCCGGCGAAGCCAACGTGGTTCGCGTTCTTGGGATCGTAGTTGTCGAGGGCCGACGAGATGGCGCGGGCAACCGGTGACTCCGGATCGAGGAACATGTGGGCACGGTCCGGCGTGCGCGTGGACAGGTACTTGTCCACCCCGGCAGCGCCAACAATGCTGTCCATGTGCTCGTCGCGCTTGTCGCGGGTCCAGGCAGTGTTCAGGTGCCGATCACCGTGCGCGATGATGGCGGGCCAGAACTCGTGGGCCACGTCGTTGACGAGTTTCTGCTTCTCCTTGTCGGAGACCTGCAGCTTGCGCCTGTCACCCTTGGGACGGGACTCGTCGTAGCCCCAGGTGGCCTTGTTCTGCATGAAGTCGGCCGTCGAGCCCGGCTTGGCCTCAGGCATCTCCTTGGCATCCTTGCCCTCGTATGCGCCCTTCTCGTCCGCGCTGAGCTTCTCCGGTTCACCCGGCTTGTGTGTCGGGGGCTCCTCGCCCTTGGCGTGTGCCTCCTTGGCTGCATCCCGTGATGGCAGCGCTGCCGGGTTGGGGTACTTGGCCAGGATGGTGGCAGGGTCCATGCGCGAGCCGCCACCTGCGTCCGCGCGCTGGTTGTACTCGGACGCGATCTGCTGAACGGCGTGGTCGTAGCTGCGCGAGAAACCAAAGTTGCCGGTCTGGGCGCCTGCGTAGAGCGGGTGGTACTCGATCTTCCACTGACGATCAGCGTCGCTGGACCACTCGATCTCATCCTTCTCTTTGTTGGCCTTGCCGATGGCCGGAACAATGTTGAGCCAGGGCTTGCCGTCGGGACCGTAGAAGCCGACCGTATTGGATGACTTCAGGTACCAGAGTTCGAACGACGCGTGGGTGTCGAACGACTTCTCTTGCTTGGCGACCGTCTTCGCCTTCTGTGATGCGAACTCGACGTCAGCCTGAGCATCCCCACGGCTGACAACGTACTTCCCATCACGAAACTCGACATTGATGGGCGTGCCGAACGCACGATGCTCCATCTGCACCTTCTGCCCCGGCTGGGACAGCGCTGTCTTGACTGCCTCTTTGTACGCCTGCTCGGGAGGCGTACCAGGCTTGGTCGCGCCAGCTTCGATGGTCGACCGGTGCGCCTGCAGGACCTTGGCCACGCGCGTGCGTGCCTCCCCGCCGCGGGTGTCGCGAACCTGGACTTCTTTGTCGACCTCCTGCACACCGCCTTGGGGTCCTTCACCTGCCGTGTCGGAGTACTGGTACTCCCAGTGGGTGCCGTTCCACTGACGGCTGACGTACTTGTGGCCTGCGCGCTCCGGCGCGTCGGCACCCTTGAACAAGTCCATGATCAGCCCAGCGATTTGCATGGAGTCTCCTCGACCACAGCATACTGGCGGACGCCAGCTATGCGCTCTTCGGTGACAAGCCCTGCTCGAACCAGGTCATCAAGGACGGACTCGGAGATTCCGCGACGGAGGAGGGAACCCCGGCTTGCTGTCCTGCTGGCGCGGCGATCGCAGATGTTGTTGATACTGCGGAGTAGTCCGATGATCCAGGGTCCGCCTGCACCGGCGAGCTTGGCGATTGCTGCATGCTGAGCGGATCGGGCGCGACTCCCAGCAAGTCCCTCTGATCGAGCAAGAAGCCGATGATCTCCTGCCGTGCCTGATCGGGCACCTGCCCCTCGAACATGTAGCCGCTGCCCCATATCGTGCTCGCAATCTCCATCAGCTGTTGATCAGGAACAGTCCCAATGCGTCCAAGGAGCTGTTGGACCCCCTCGAACGTCTCGACGTCAATGGGGGGAGGGCCCATTCCCATCATCCCCATCCCAGGCATCATCCCCGGCATGCCTCCCATGGGAGCCATGGGCATCGGGGGTGGTGGGGGCTGACCCACCAATCCAGCATCCAGTGACTTCGCAGTCACGAAGATGCGCTTGAAATCATCGATCGTGGTCTCGGTCATCGACCCGAAGAACCGCCGGTCATCGTAGTTTTCGAGGAACGCCGCCTTGGCCTCGCGGGGGGACTCGAAGCCCACCATCACCTTGTCCTCGTCGTACGTCGTGAACGACGGCTTCTTGCGCGTGTGGATGACGTAGACGGCTTGGGAATCTGTGTTGGGTCCCACGAAGATGTCGATCTCGTCGCCGTCGGCACCCTCCGTGCGGCGGATGTAGCCGTACGGGTAGGTGAGCTTGACCTGCCCGCCACGGAAGTAGCGGATCTGCCCGCGGTCCGTCTCGATGTCGATCGGTAGGCCTTGGAAGGTGAGCCGACGAACGATTTCCGGGCGCTCCGTCGCCTTCTTGAACTTCAGCTCCTTGGTGTCAGTCACATCGAAGACGTCGAAGTACTTGGTGGGGTCAGATTCCGCCTGCCCGTGTCTGCCCTTGATGAACTCTCCGGTCTCGGAGTCCACGCGCCGGGCGCGGTCATCCCACAGTTCGATCATCTTGTGGTCCTTGGAGTTGGTGACCTCCAGCTCCTGACCCAAGTGCTCCTTGCACCACTTCTTGATGGCGTCGATGACACCCGGCTTGGGAGCAGCCGCGCGCGCGGTGAAGATGCGAACCTCGCGGCCGTCCTTCAGCAGCTCCTTGACCTTGGTCACCATGCCTGCGATGGGCGCACCAATCTCGGCCCCGTCCATCGTGCGCAAAGGCCGAGCAAGCGTGCCATCGAGGTCAACGCCGTACCAACCGCCGCCCTTCTGGACGTTGGCAGGTTCGTGTTTGCAGCTGCAGCTACCCTCCATCACGCTCCCTTGGCCTTCACTTGGTCGTCAACCTCTTGTGCGCGCTCCAGGCGCCGGGTGGCGTCCCGCCGGATCTCGTCTGCCAGGTTGTGAATGACGTAGTCATCGACCGGGCCAGAAGCGTCACGGATGGCTTCGATCAGGGCTTTGAGCGCGCGCTGGTGCTCAACACCATCCATGAGCAGGTTGCACACCGCCGCCATCAGTCCCCGGTTGGCGACGTGTGCAAGCTTCATCCCATGCGGTGGGGTGGTGTCCTCGTCATCACTGCTGTTCGCCATCCGCGTCTCCCTGGTCAGCTTCTTCGTCGTCAGGGAAATCCAGATCGAAGGGGTCAGGCCGGTACGGCGCCCCCGGAGGACCTGTTTCCGAGTCCTCCGGAGGTGCTTCTTCCGTCGCTGGCGGCTGTTGTTCCGTGGGCTCCACGGGTCACATCATGCCGAACAGATCGCCGATCGCCTTGTAGGCTGTCGGCTCGATCGGCGTTTGCTGGTTGCCCGCCGACGTCAGCGGTGACATCGGTCCCACCATCTTCGTCGGGCGGGGCATCCCGGCACCCGCCTGCATGGTGGCGGACCCAGGTGCCGGCATGGGGGAAGGCTGTGCGCCGGTGGCAAGCTGCTGAACCATTCCTGGTTGTGGACCCGTTCGGGGCATGCCGGGCGCGGCGGACGGAGGCATCCCAGGCTTGCCTTGGTCGGGGGACATCCCCGGCTGGCCCTGGCCAAGAAGCGCCTGCAGGGTCGCGAACGGATCCTGCTTGGGTGCCTGCGGCTGCATGCTGGCCGGTCCGACTCCCTGTCCAGGTTGCTGTTGTCCACCGGCGCCTCCCATCCCGGGCTGGGACTGTCCCATGGGGGAACCCTGCCCGGGCATCCCTTGCGGGCCCGCCATCGGCGGCTTGGGTGCACCCATCCCGGGCATCCCCCCGGGCGCGCCACCGGCACCACCCATTGGCGGCTGTCCTCCGGGCATGCCACCGCCAACCATACCAGGTGCCCCCTGCATACCTGTAGGGGCTGGCATGGGTGGTTTCTGCATTCCAGGCATGCCGCCCGCGGGTTGTGCTCCACCTTGGGGAGCGCCTCCCATGGTTGGAGGAGGCGATCCTGGTGGTGGTGCTCCGGTTGGTGGTTGGCCCCCCATGGCCTGCTGGGGTGGTGAGCCGAAGGCGGCTGTGGGGGGCGCGGGTGGCTTGGGGGGTCCCATTCCCATCCCAGGCTGTCCGGCACCCATCCCCGGCGCGGCCCCTTGCGGAGGCGCGCCCATCCCACCCGGTGCCCCACCCATCCCTGGGGCCGGCGCGGGCGGTCTGGGGGCGGGCGGCTGCTGCATGCCACCTCCCATCATTCCGGGAGGCTGCTGTCCGCCCATTCCCGGTGCGCCCATCCCCGCGCCGCCACCCATTCCGGGAGCTGGCGCAGGCATTGGTGGACGCGGAGCTGGTTGTTGCCCCATCATCCCGCCGCCACCAGGTGCGGCGCCGGGCATGCCAGGCTGTTGGGGTTGGGGGGCGCCGCCCCCGGGGGGCATCCCGCCACCCATCCCCGGCTGGGGGGCGGGCGGCTTGGTGAGACCTGGCATCCCGCCACCAGGCGGCGCCATGCCTTGAGGCGGTTGCCCCGGCATTCCCCCGGGCGCGGGCTGACCCATGCCGGGCGCGGGCGGGCGCGGGGCGCCCATCCCTGGCTGCTGGCCGGTCGGCATGGCGCTGGCGCCGGGCGGCTGCCCGGGCATTCCAGGCGGCGGCTGCTGGTGGGGCATCCCACCAGGCTGGGGCGGCTGTTGCGGCATCCCACCGGCCCCCGGCTGCGGGGCGCCCTGCTGACCGAACTTGCCGGCGAACCGCTCCATCGGGCTTTGTGCGTCTGACGACATCTGCTTGTGCGCAGCGGACGCCTGCAGGTGCTGGGAGGCTTCCTGCGGGCTGCGCGCGCCGGCCGCCAGCTTCTCGTGCTGGGCGGCGGCGGCGTCATGGTCTTCCTTGCCGAAGTCCTTGTGCGCCGGGTGGAACGGATCCGGCATCATCGGGGCGCCGCTGGGGGTCATCCCGATCGGCTGCTGCTGCGGCACGTGCGAGGGACCCGTGGCGCCCATGCCGCCCATCCCCGGGACTTGCCCGCTGGGCGGCATCTGCTGGCCGCCAGGAGGTGCGCCGCCCGGCGCGGGCGCGGGCTGCTCGGGACGCAGCGGCACCTGCATCGCGCCAAGGTTCTTGAGGAACAGCGCGGGCCCGCTCAGCTCGGGGGAGAACGGGTTGGGCGCGAAGGGGGAGTACCCGCGCCGGGTGATCGGGGTGCCGGCGCGGTGGAAGACTTCGGCGCGCTCTTGGTGGTTCAGCGCCTTGGCGGTGTGCTCTTCGAACACCGGGCGCTGCCAGTTGAGCGGCTTCGGGCTGTTGTTGTGGTGGTTCATGATCACTGTCCTTCGCGCGTGATGTGGCGACCGGCAACCGACCCGCCGCCCTGGCCAACGTTCCAGTTCTCCTCCTCCTTGAGGTGCGCCTCAACCAGGTCCTTGAGGCGCGCCTTCTCGGTGTCGGAGATCTGGGTGAGGATGGCGGCCTGCTGGGGCTCCATCCGCCGGACCTTGCCCGGGAAGACCACCTGCAGAAGGGCCAGGTGCACCGGGCGGATCGCGTGGGGGGTGGCTGCGTTGTGGATGGCGTCGATGATGACGTTCTTGGCCCACTCGTAGTCGAGCGTGCCGTCCGGGTTCCGCCGCATGTCCGCCATGGCGTGCGTGCTGGGCCGGTCCTCGCCCATCGTCCGGATCTTGGGCTTGTGGATGATGTTGTCCCGGAACGACTCGTAGGAGGCGCTCCGCTGCGCCCCCTGGGCCTTGGCCAGCGCCGGGTTCTGGATGTGGAGGGGAATGCGGGAACCGAAATCGCTGCTCATGACTTGTGCTCCATGAGGGAGTCCGACTCCCCGCTGAGATCCTTCTGACCTACCCCTTTGGCCGCCCCGCCGCCCCCGGCGATGAACTGCCCCACCGAAGGGTCACGGTGGGGATTGGCTTTCTTCGTTCCGACATCGAGATAGAGGGAATCGAGTGAGCGCGCGAACTGGCCACGAAGACCAGCGCCGGCACCACCCATCATCGGATCCTTCTTCTTGGGTGTGGCTGCTTCCTGGTTCTTGTGGTTTTCGAGGCGCCAGTGCGCAGTCGCCTGGGCTTGGTGTGCATCGGCGCGGGGCTTGTCGCCCTCTTTCTTCGCCTCGGTGACCTTGTCCTCGTGGAACCGGTTCGCGTCAGCGTGGTCCTTTGCCGTGAAACTGGAGTGCTCCGCCCCCACGTCCGCCGTCATCTTGCTGGCCGTCATGTAGATCGGCTTGCCTGAGGAGGTGTGACCGACGACGTTCCCGCCGCGCGAGCCCTCGCCGTCACCCTTCACGAGGTCGAGGAACAGCGAAACGGACGTGCCACGGGAGGCCTCACCGCCTTTCAGGATCAGCGGTGGAGCGACCGTCTGTGTGAGGAACAGACGGGGTCCTGGGCGCTCTGGTGCGATGTAAAGCTTCATCCCGTGGGCTCCTGATCACTCGCCGAAGTGGCGGCGGTCACCGCGCTCGCGCACACCACGCAGCATCTGGATGCGCATGTCGGCGATCTCTTGGCTTCGCTTGAGGTCCGCCACCGCGCGCCGGGTGCGCACGTCCTCGCTGTCGGCCACGTAGGCCAGGGTCTCGGCCACCGGCGGGGCGATCCCGGTGTACATGCGCGAGGTCTGCGTGGTTGCCGACCGGAACGTCCCGTCCGGATCGTAGGCTGCCTGACGCATGTAGACAGGGATGGCGATCGATCGCGAGGTGAGCGCCTTCTCCATCTCGTGCCCGCCGTCTTTGCACGTTCCTGCCTTGCAGGCGGCGCAACCGGTGCTCTTCTGCGCGCCGACACCCATGGAGCCGCCCGCGCCGTGGGCGGACTGCCCCGGCTGGCTGGCCACTCCAGGCGCCTTGGGGGTGGCGGCCTGTCCGATCTTGGCCACGGCGGCGTGACCTACCGCTGTCGGCGCGCTCATCTGGCCGCTGGCTGCTTCGCTGCCCACCGCGGTGCCAAGCCCGGCGCCCTGCTGGAAGCCCGCCCCTGCGTTGCCCCCGAACACGTTACCGATGCCCCCGCCCCCGCCGGCTGGGCCGTGGTGGCTGCGGCGCAGATCTGGGTACTTGGCGTCCCGGGCTTCCTGGGAGACCCGGTTCCCGCCCTCTTCGACGGAGGCGTTCGAGTCCCCCCCGCCGATCCGGGGGTACTTCCGGGGCTTCTCCGCCTCGTCATCACCACCGCCGTAGATGGGCTTTCCCCCAGCTGTGTGACCTGTGACGTTGCCCCCGCGCGAGCCCTCGCCGCCCTGGCTCTTGAGCGCGGTAGACGCGGCGGCCTGGATGTCGCTGTCGACCTCGTCGTTGTCGGAGTCACCCGGGTCGTCGATCGACTTCTTCATGCCGTACTGGCTGCACTTGGCAACGTCCGCCATGAACTCGTCGGGCAGCGGCTGCCAATCACCGGAGGACTTCTTTTCGCTCTTGGTCACGGATTTTCCTCCTGCACGGCGTTGAACGTCGAGCGCGATCGCCACAGCTTGCTTCTGGGGCTTGCCGGCGTCCTTCTCCCGCTCGATGTTCTCGCCCACGGCTTCGTCTGAACTGCTGTTGGTCAGGGGCATGGTTCACGCCTGTGCTTTGGGTGGACCGCCCGCAGATGCGCCACCACCACCGGATGGTGCGCCCCCGCCTGCGGATGGGCCGCTGTCGTGCCCGAAGTGATCGCTGTACTTGGGCCCACCCCCGCCGCCTCCGCCTGCTGGGGCACCCCCACCGCCAGCGCCTTCCTGCTGGCTCTTGAGGGCGTTGATGTAGACCGGGTTCATCGGGATGTCCCCGTTCGGCAGGTCCGGCAGGTCGAGCGAGCGACGGCCCTCGTTGAGGGTCATGTAGCTGCTGATCTGCTCGACCAGCATCTCGTGCTTCTCGTTCTCGGACAGCTCGTCGAGGCCGACGAACTCGAAGGCGAAGTGGTCATCGAAGCGCTCGATGATGTGCTTGTTGATCAGCTTGGCCAGGAACTTCAGCAGCGGCTTGAGCCCACGGTCGCGGGACGCCTTGAGCTTCCATTCCTGCGAGGCCTCGAACAGCGGGGTCTGCTGCTGGCCGCCGTGGATCTCGAAGTTGATCTCGGCCGGGTCGATCAGGTACACGCCGCAGGTGACCTTGATGAGGTATTCGATCCACTTGCCGAACTCCATCTCGGAGTTCGTCTTCGCGAGATCGACCCACTCCAACCCTTCAGATTGAAAGATTGGCATCTTCCAAGAATTCTCGACCCCGGACATTGTGGACAGCCACTGCCGGCGCAAGCCTTCCAGCTGCTCCGGGGTGAAGTTGTCGCCCTTGAAGTTCAGCAAGCCTTTGGGCATGGAGCCCTGGCTGAAGAACTTGCGGTTGTACTCCTCAGCGAAGAGGTGGCCGGTCACGATGGTGATCAGCTGCTCCAGCTCGCCGTAGCCGTACCCCTGGATGTAGATGTCCGTGCGGGGGTTGCGCACGCCGAACGCCATCTGGTCGTTCGAGTAGACGTTCTCGATCTGCCCGTTGACCACCTGGACGTATGCCACCGGGCGATCACCCGCCATCGCCTGCCCGTACTCGCGCCCCTGGTAGAGGTTGGCAAAGCGGGCAGGCATGCTGGGCACGAACCCGCTGCGGTCGTGATAGGACGCGTTCACACCGATGTAGCGGTCGTCGGCCGCCATGCGGATGGTGCTGGCGTCTGTGGCCCAGAACTCGAACGGGAGACCAAGGCCATCGGGCACCGTCTCGAACGTGCACTGGTCATAGACCAGGCTGTCCCGCACGATCTTGCGCAGGAACATGTCGAAGTCGTCGCGCTCGACCCGCGCCCACGGGTTCTTCTCCGAGCGCCCGCAGCGCAGGACGAAGCCTTCCAGCTCCTTGATGAAGTCGACCTCTGCCGGGGTCGTGCGATGGTCCGGGTCCTTGTGCTTGACCACGTAGCCGAGCGACTTGGTCCAGCGGTAGGGCTGCGCGAACGAGGCCACCTGCGCCGCGCGTGTGTTGATGATGCCGTTGATGATGCCCAGCTGTCCTGCGATCCGCTTGAGCGTGTCGTAGGTGAGGCTGAACCGGCGATCTTTGTAGCCGAGCGAGTACTGGAGGCTGAGCGGGTCGTGGAACCAGCTCTTGGGCGCGCGCGCAGCATCCGTGTTCGGGATCTGCTTCCAGGCCTTCGCCATCTCCTTGGCGATCACAGGGATCTGCGTGGTGGCAGCCTGCATGGCCATCACCTGCGCCATCATCTGCTGCATGTCGAAGCCACCCTTCGACATGGGCATACCTGCGCCACCCGGAGCTGCCCCGTTGTTCCCGCGACGACGTCGGCTCAACGCGTACCCCTAAGGAAAGACTCCAGCCCCGTCAGCTTTCCGCGCAGCTGCTCAGCCTTCCATTGCTGGAAGCCAAGCCGGTGCCGCGGTGGCAGGGCGACACCCTTGCGGACCTCGTCCGCAGAGACTCCCATGACCTCGGTCAGATAGCGCTGCTCCAGGTCAGAGACCTGGGGGCCCACGCGGGGGGCCGTCCGCTGCATCTTCTGGCCCCAGGCCTTGAGCAGGTCGACCGCACTCCAGTGCTCGGCACCGGTGTCCAGCGCAGCGCCGTCGCCCGGGCGGGTGACCGTCTGCGAGCGCGCCATCTCCTCGCCGTGCCAGTTCCGGCCGCTGCTCTCGTCATCCGGCATGGCCGAAGCGGTGTCGCCCGGGTGCTTGTCGGTGATGAGGCTCTGCTGCTCGGCGATGGATTGGTCTTCGGAGATCGTCGCGGTTGCGGCGGGCACCCCATCTTTGGTGGTCCCGTCCTCGTCATCCTTGGTGGATTGCTCGACGGTCTGACCAGGATCGAGGGGGGCCTCACTCTTGCGGAGATCGCAGCCCAGCTTGCAGGTCTTGAAGAAACGGTCGGCGTCCCATTTCTTCTCATCGTTGTCCGCCTTGACCAGGTGGACGTCTGCCCCGGTGTCGGGGGCCCAGGACAGATAGAAGAGGTCGCCAGCGGTCGATTTTACGACCCCCCGGTACACTTCGATGTTGCCCCGGCGCATGACTCCGTACCTGACGGAATCAGGGATCACGCCCTGCTCGACCGAGCCCTGCACCATGGCGTGCTCCAGCGTGGCATTGGCAACGTTGAGCGAGCGGTACATCGAAAGGAACTCGTCATCGTCCTGACGGTTCGCGATCGCGTTGGGATCGCTCGACTCGTCCGCGCTGATGTATTTCTGCAGATCGTTGCTCATACAGCACCGCCGTAGCTCGATTGCCAGCCTCGCAAAGCGGTAAGATACCCCGCCTGCTGGCCCTGAAGGTGCGCTGAGTTGTCCGCCAGCTTCTTCGCCGGGTCCTGCGGCTTGGGCGGCTCCGGCTTGTAGTTCAGCAGGGTGTGGATCCCGCGGATGGGGGTGGGCGCTGGGGGCGGCGCGGGGGGAGCTGCCTGCTGCTGGGGTTCCGCCTGCGCGGGCGGCGCCCACTGGAGATTGGGCTCCAGATCGGGTTCCAGCTTGGGTTCAGTCTGGGGTGCCCAGCTTTCGGGTTGAGAGTAATTGTGCGATGTGACAACCCGCTTGAGGCCCTCCATCGCGACCTGCGCGACGGCTGACCCGGTCTGGGGCGCTTGTGCGTACGACCCAGAATCGGGATCGTGGAACGCGTTGCCGCCAGCACCCTGGAACACCGAGACCCGGCGGCCCTTGGCGATCTGGATGTCGAATGACTTGGTGCAGGTGTTGCCCGCGCGGTGCCAGCGCCCGCACGAGACGCACATGGTGCTGCCACTCTCGGGGTCGGCAGCAATGGGATTGGCCGCCCCCATCATCCGCTTGGCGGACGCACCGGCGGCGCCATCGGGATCATGCGGTCCGCTGCGGACCAGCAAGTCTTCCGGCCTGATGAAGAAGGCGCGGCGGATGAGGGGAGCGGAGGTCATGGCTCAGTCGTCTCCGAGCCCGCCGGGACCCATTGGCCGTGGGCTGACCCCCTGGACGTTGGTGGAGTTCGGGTTGAGGGGTGACGTGGTCGGCGCGCGCTGGCCAACGGCACCATCGGACGCGGCGGGCGTGGGGCCCGCCCCCAGCCGGGGGGCGCGACGGCGGCGCTGGACCGCGTTCTGCACCGCCTGGGTCTTGGCGATCGTCTGGTCGGCGCGCCTGGTGGTGGTGACCGCGGCATCAGGGGTTCCACCTGCCAGTACGGCGTGTGGACTCATTCCCTGGACCTCGGGGGCCTCCAGGTACTCGAACCCCTGCTCGTACCCGGTGTCCTCCACGATGAGCAATTCGGCATCCTCGGTGCCGCTGGAGGCGATCCGGTGCACGGTGCCGGCGGAGAGGTTGATGTGCCCGCCTGTTTGGAGCCGATGCAGGACCGCCTCTTGCGTGACCTCGTCGTTGGTTTGAACGAACAACGATCCTGATCGGACGAGCACCATCCGGTTCTTGGTCTTGTGTACTCCCAGACCCAGGTTGTTGCCGGCGGCGACCAGCTCACTGCGAACTGTGAAGGTCGGGGACTTCATCAGGATCGCTGCGAATCCGCTGCTGGTCACCTCTCGCGACGACAGCGGCACCGTCACACCAAGGCCTGCCCGGCGCATGATGTCCGAGTGCTTGGTGCCTGCGTGCGGATCGTTCGCATGACGAACGCCCCTGCCACGATTTCTGCCGAAACTTGCTGCACGAACGGGGTTGAATGACATCGAGGTTTCCTCTCAGTTTCTCGCCCGCATAGCGCGAAGCGCGTCTTTGCCACTGCGGAAGACCGCACCGGCTTGCAGGAACTCCGAAACGGAGAACCTATGGCTGCAATCGCAGCGCAATTGCCAAAGACCTGCGGCCAGGTCGACAGCGTTGATCACAATCAGCCTCAGGTAGGAGATCTGCCTGAAGCAGGTGGTGCAGCCGATCAAGGTACCACCGGGGATGAAGAGCCAGCGCGACGGCGCGCCTGTCGGTTCTTCCGTTGGGCTTCCTGGTGACCCGCTCGTTCCTGGCTCCACTGTCGTCGCCTCTCTCGATCGAGGCGTTCAGCTTGGACAGCAGCCGGGCATCGACAAATGACGATCGTCATTCCGACTCTGGGCAGCTGTTCTTTGCAGAACGGGCACGATTCCATAGCTGCACCACATCTCAGCGGATTCTATCACGCAGGTCAATGCGCGACTGCTTACGCTGAGATGCGGCGATTTGCACGCACATCCGGCGGAGGCAGCAGATCGTGAATGTCGGATTTCGGTTCGAAGGTCACGGTCTGGGTGCCGAGTGCGTCCTTCCACTGGGCCACCCGTTGCCTGGTCACCAGGTAGGCAACCATGATCTTCTTGGTGGGTGCATTGTCCTGAAACAGCTGCACCAGCTTGTGAAACTCGGCGCGCCCGTACTTCTTGATGATGTTCTTCGCCACCACCCGCGGGTCAGGCGCCCGTCGACTCAACAGCTCTTCGGCTTCAGCGGATAGGCTGTGTCGGCGTTGCATCCTAGGACACCAATCTGAAAGATTGGTGTTGACGTGTCAAGTGGCGGGATTCTCGAAGGTCATCACCTGCGCCCAAAGACCCACCGGGGTGAGCATCCACCCGGTGGTCGTCCCGTGCGGTCGGACAACGTCACCGGTGCGTAGGGGCCGGGGTGTCTCCAGCTTGGGTTCTTCAGGGGTTTGGGCGGCGAGGATGCGCTGCAGATCCTTCACGGAGAACGCATCCAACTCGCCGGCCCACTCGTACTCGGTGTCCAGCCAGGCCGCCTCCGGGGCGCGGCCGTCGAACTCCTTGCGGAACCAGACCTCGAACTTCGGCATCCGCCCAAGGTACTACGGGCGGATGCTCGGTGCTGGTCCCACAAGGTCCTACATCAGAGTTTGACCACAGTCAGCGTGACCAGGTCCAAATGGTAGCTCTTGAGGTCTGCCTGGTCCCAGATCCTGACGATGCGACCAACACCAACAGGCACCGTCAGGAAATCGGTCAGCGACGGATAGTCACCGCCATCACGCGAGTACCAACGGCCCAGCATGTACTTCTTCCCGTTGAGCTGGCGCATTTCGCTGAACTCGCCCCAGTAGTCCGTCCCCTCCCAGTTGGCTTTGAAGAGGTACGGCTGGGGCGCCCCGGGATTGAAGTTCCCCTCGGAGTCGAGGGGAACTATGGCGGTCACGAATGTGTGCTGCCCATTCTGGAGGTGCACCCGATAGAAGCCCGATGTCATGCAAAGGCCCGCTGGACGATCTGCAGGACGATGGCGGCGTCCTGCACCGGCATGCGGTTGAGGAAGGCGTACTTCGCCGACCGGGGGGCGTCGCCGGTGTCCGCGTACTTCTTGCCCCAGTTCAGGAGGTCGCGAGGAGACAGCGGGGTAGACACCTCGTTGTTCTCGTACGCCTTGCGGACCTGGTTCACCGACTGCACCAGGCTTTCGATCTCCGCCTTGTGGAGGTCGGGGTAGTGCGCCTGCAACAGCGCCACCTCGCGGGCCGGCGGCAGGTAGGTCAGGTGAATGGTGGTGCCGAAGCGGTTCAGCTGCGCAAAGTTCTGCATCTTCGTGCCCTGGTACATCCCTGTCTCGTCGCCGAGACCGCGGGTGTTGGCCGTGGCGCAGATGGTGTTGTCCTCGTGCAGGGGGATCAAGGTCCCGCCGGTTTCGGTGACCAGCAGCTTGCCGCTGTTCTTGTCGATCAGGCGCTGCAGGACGAACGAGCAGCCCGCCTGCATGGCGTCCCACTCGTCGAGCAAGAGGATGGTGCCGGGCATGCGCATGGCCAGCGGGATGATCCCCCACATGAACACCATCTCGTTGCCCTTGACGATCCACTCACCAACCAGGTCGGCGCGGGTGATCTGGTCGTCGAAGTTGACACAGATGACCTGGTAGTTGAGCCGGGCGGCAATCTGCTCGACAAGCGTGGTCTTGCCGGTGCCGGTGTGCCCATGGATGAGCGTGCGGTCGCGCTCCTCCAGCGCAAGCAGGAGCATCTTGGTGTCGTCTTCCGGGAATTCGTACTTCGGATCGATCTCCGGCACCCACGCCGTCCGCTCTGCGTAGCCGACAGTCGTGCGCACGCGCTTGATCGGTTTGCCCTTGGGGTCCTTCATGATGTTGCCGTTCTGGTCCTTCTCCGGGCCCAGATCGATGTTGAAGGTTGACCCGATGTCGTAGTCTTTCTTCGCGCGCGCCGGGTACTCGGGCGGCGGGACGATGTCGGATCCTGCAACGCGTGCAGATTGGCGGCGGCGCTGCCCATTGGGCGCGCTGGCGGCGGGCATGTCGAACTGTTCAGCGGCAAGCGTGGCGGCGGCGGTGGGCGTCGTGGTCATAGTCAAAGTCTCCTTCGGTACTCAGATGGGATCACACAGAATCACCAGCGGGCGCTGGAGGCGCGCGCCGTCTGCATCTCCTTGACGGTCAGCTCTTTGTCCAGCGGGATGCCGTGGACTTCGTGGTCGTGGCGGCCGATCCAGGTCACCTGTCCAAAGGTGACGTGCTGGTCGATGTGCATGTACGCAACATTGCGACCAGGTGGAATGTGTACCACCACTGCATGTTCGCGCAAAACATCAACCAGCTTGGCCAGGCTGTCTACCACATGGGAGGTATCCCACTGCATGAAACAGACGTCGTGCGCGGCCAGTTCCGCCTGGAATTTCTCAAAAAACGCACCTGTCTGTGAGAACGCACCTGTCTGTGGCACCACCACAACCAATCGCCGATCGGCATAGCGTTCCTGCAGAGCCTTCAGCGTCTTCTCTGAGAATCCGTACTTGATGCAGTCGATCTCTCCTCCTGGCCCACGTTGCGCTAGGAACAAGTAGTGCACCAGCAGGACGTGCGGCTGACTCACAGCTTCGGCTCACGGTGAGGAATCGGGCCGCTGCGCTTGAAGTCGTCGTCCCCGAGCACAGATGTGCGCAGCTTGAGAGGTTCTTCCTTCTGCGGTTTCTCGCGCTGCAGGCGCTCCGCCTCACGTTTGATGAGGTCCTTGGTCTGGATCGCGTCCTTCTTCGGTTCCGGTTTGGTCTTCTTGGCCTTCTTGGTGGGTTTCTTCCACGATGCCCAGTGGTCCGACGTCTTGTCATCGTCGTCAGAAGCACGCCATGCCTGCTGCTTCGCACGATCGGACAGCGTATCGATGCCCACAAACTCCAACTCTTCGATCGCCACCGTCGCCTCGCTGAACTGATTCCACAGGTAGGCAAGCGTCTCATGTGAGACCAGCACCAGGCGCCACAACTGGCCGTCCCACCTGACGACGTCGCCGTTCTTGTAGTCGTGCGGTTCCATCAGTTCGCCCACAGGTTCCGAATCCCCGGAGGCAGCGTCTCCGGCTTGAACTTCTGGTCGATCTTCTGCTGGATGAACTCCTGGCTCCGGGTGTTCAGTCGCGTCTGAATCGTGCTCGCTAGCCATGGCACCACCTGTGGGTCTTTGAGGGCATCACCAGCGTCGATCTTCTTGCCGGTTGGATGTTGTGTGTTGACGACTGAGACTTTGGGAAACGCGGTATAGAGCCGATCGGCCGCGCGGTAGATCTCGCGCTTGGCATCGGCGTCCCACATCAGGATCAGCTCGTCTGGGAAAAGCTCATGCAGCAACGACACCTGCTTGTCGCTGATGCTCTTGCCGAACGTGCAGAGCGCTGGAACCCCGTACCGGAGCAACCCCAAGGCGTCGAAGACACCCTCAACGATGACGACCGGCATCCCCGGGCGCCAGACCTTGAAGAAGGTGTCGTCAAGCGGCCACAGCCAATCGTGGATGCCTTCGCTGCTCAGGTACTTGAGCTTGTCTTCCTTCTTCAGCTTGCGGCCCTGCCAGGCGACAGGCTTGCCGGCGATGCGCACAGGGAAGACCAGCCAGGGCCCTTTCACCTCGCGCATGGTGCCGGTCACCGGATCGGGCTTGGTGGGCACCTTGAACGCCGGCTGCAGCCCCAGGTACTGGATCTGCTGCGGGGTCAGCCCGCGGCCGATGGCGTAGTTGTAGACCGGCTGCATCGACAACCCGTTGAAGTTGGCCGCGCCCGGCACCACCACCTCAGGAGCTTCCTGGATCGCAAAGCTGGCGTCTGCCGACCCCACGAGGTCGAAGATGTCGTTGAGCTTGGTGGTCAGGTCCCCGGCGGGAGTGATGACGACCATCGAGGCCAGCTCGATGCGGATGTCCGTCGGCGTGCGCCCGGACACCGCCGCCATCAGCTCTACAGCATCGTACTTGCCGCGACCCCAGTCGCACTTGTAGCAAATCCAGAACCTGGTCTCGACGTTGACGTACAGCTTGTAGTCGTCAGCGAAGCACTCTGGGCAGGTGCCGATCCGGCGCTCGCTGCCACCGCCGGTCTTCAGATCGACGTACTCCGACAGCCACGTCTCAAGGTCGAGGTTCTCCAGCGCCTCCTCGTGGAGGAACTTCACCCGGGCCATCAGAACCCCCAGCGTGCTTTCTTCGCGCGGTCCTGCATCGCCTTCTGCAGGGTCGTCTGTTTGGGGACCTCCGCCGCGGGCAGACGTCGATGATCGCGCGGATGTGGCGCCCAATCCGGATGCAGCTTTGCGCCAGATTTGGGTTTGATCACCTCGTCGTCGCCAAGCAACGAGTGCACCTCGGCGTCAGTCGTGAAGAACCAAGACGGAGCCATGGCCAGCACACCCGGTGTCACCAGCAGTGACTCATACCCCTTGCTGATCTTCTCACGCACCAAGCTGAAGTAGGCGGCACGCGCCATGATGTAGCTTCTGTATTGCGCATGATTGGTCGGCATCTGCAAGGTTCCGCCGATGCGCCCCCATGCTGTGCACAGGAGGAAGTCGCCCGGCACCACTGGGTGTGCCAGGACCGCGACGAAGTAGTGCTTGTTGTGCGTACCTGACGTCATTGTCAGGTACGCTTTCTCTAGGCTCATGCCCTTGTGTTTCCTTGTGGGTTAGAAGTTCCAGCGCCCCCGGTTGCGGTTCAGCAACTCCTGGCCGGCCGGCGACACGATGGCGGTCTGCACGTCAGCGTCACAGGCCTTGATGACGTCGGCGATCTGGCTGGCCAGCGCCTTGGCCTCCGCGCGGACCTGGGTCAGCGTCGTTTTCATGCTGCCAGAGAGAATGTCGACCGCCGGCTGCGTGAGGATCAAGAGGTTGGTGGCCTTCTTGACGTTGAACTCCATCAGCGCCTTGCCAATGTCCGCGGTGTGCTTCATCAGCGCTTCCCGCAAGGCCTCGATGCCGCCTTCGTTGTCCGGCTCGACCATGGTCAGCATCACGCGGAACTTGATGTGGCAGAACTTGGCCTTGTGGTTGAACTCCTCGCACATCGCCCGCGCTTCCTCGATGGCGACCTGCAAGTCATCCTGCTGGGAGACGGCACAGATGTACCCGACCTCGGTGTAGAGGCACTGGTTGCGGATCTTCCAACGCGCCTTGCTGTAGGTGGTGTCCGCCAGCTTGGTCTCTGCCTCGTCACGGATGTGGCGCTCCGTCTCCCACTTCGTGATCCGCGAGCCGTCCGCGCGCACACGACCGTTGTGGAGGTCCGTGCGGTGGTACGTCACACCTCGCTCAACGGAGAGCTTCTCTGACACCAGGATGCTCTTGTTGATGCGAAGCGGAGAATCTTTCCAAGTCCCAGTCAAAGTCATAGTTCCCATTTTGCTCGGTCCCTCCATCTTCTAGATGGGATCACACAGAATCCTTCAGCCCGAAGAACTCCCGGCGTCGAGCCGTTCGCGAACCGCGCGGAGGTCAGCATACACGTCATTGCGCGCGGCTGGGTTCCGCAAAACGAACGCAGGATGGTAGGTCACACGCGCCGGTCCAAATTCTGTGTCGTGCCACTTTCCACGCAGCGCATTCAGGGTGCCTCCTTGTCCACCGACGACCGCTGACGTCGCCACCCGGCCCAACGTGACGATGGTCTGCGGGCGGATGAGACGCAGCTGCTCATGGAAGAAGGGTTCACACGCCGCCAGCTCATCGTCCTGCGGCTTGCGGTTGCCGGGCGGCCGGCACATCACCGGGTTGAGGATGTAGACCTGCTCGCGCGCGTAGCCCATCCACGTGATGAACTCGTCGAGCACCCGCCCCGACCTGCCGACAAACGGCTGGCCAGCCTCGTCCTCGTTCGCGCCAGGGGCCTCCCCAACGAAAGCCACAGGCGGTCGGGCGACGTTGCCCACGCCGAAGACGACGTTCTTGCGCCCTTGGGCAAGAGTGCATCGCTGACAGTTGGTGGTCTCGCCACGAAGGGACACCAATTGCGCGATGCACTCTCCCACCTCGTCAGGCATCACGCCGCCCGCTTGGCCTTCGTCGGCGCGGCGGCGGCAGGGCCCACCCGCGGGGGGAAGTACTTCGAGGCGCGTGCATTGCCCTTCTTCGTGAGCTTCTTGTCCTCGATCAGCTGCCGGATCGGCAAGATCAGGTCCTTGACCGGGACACCGATGCCGTCGCTGATCTCGGTCACGCTCTGGCCCACGTTGCGGACCACCCAGGACAGGATCTGGGTGCGGAGCCGATCGAGGTCATTCGGGCCACGCTTGAACAGGCTTCGGGTGGGGGCGGCGGGGGGCGTGGTCTCGGTCATCGTCAGCGTGGGCAACACCTGGCGTTGGCCAGGACCGCGGGCCGCCGGCTGCTGCGGGACAGCCGTGAGGCCACGAAACGAATCCGGAACCGCGGCCGGGTCCACCTCCTGGTAGACCTTCGGGCGCAACCCCTTCGCATTCAGCGTCATCATGACGACAATCGCGGCGTGGATGTCGTTCACGATGTGCCCGGTGCTTGTGTCCGTGCTGCCTTCCGGAATGATGAGGTAACCCATGGTGCTGCCTTTCCTTTCAGTGTTCGCTCAAGCCACGCGGGACATTCCGCGCCGGCTTTTCCCATCCAACAGGATCGACATGAGCTGTGTCATGGCGACCTTCGGAAGATCGTTCAGATTGTGGACGACAACGGTGTTGGCGTAGATGTCCTTCACGGCGTCCGTCATCACACCAAACACCACCGTCTGAACCATCGCTTCGACTGCCTTGGCGCAGTCGTGCGCGTAGTTGATGTGTGCCTGGCGATCGTCACCCCAGTTCGGGCAGGGCTCGCCGTCGTTGAAGATGAACAGGATCTTGCGCTTCTCCGGCCGGGCCATGAGCATCTGTGCGAACATGCGCACGCTCTCACCGTCGTAGGTGTTGTGCTGTGAGTGCCTGGGCATCTCCAGGACCTTCGGGCCGGCGTTCGTCCAGGTTTCGTTGAAGCCCTTGTACACGCCCGTCCAGAGGTTGCCCCAGCGCGTGTAACACTCCCGCTCGTCTTCGGTCGCCTTGTTCTTGCGCCCGTCCGCCACATCGCTCGAACCGGTCGACCAGCCGAGAATGGAGAACGGCACCCCCAGGGGATCCAGGGTCTGCCCCAGGACGCTGGACATCCGGGCGGCCAGCTGCAGCTTGGAGTTGTTCATCGAGTCAGAGTGATCGACCGCGATCAACGCCGCCGCGTCCAGCTCTTC